>WBZV01000659.1_pt1 | contig 18853 bp, 17 predicted proteins | sample 5204221 | NCBI WGS metagenome assembly WBZV01 (sample SAMN12344360, study PRJNA552823) | activated sludge metagenome | biome: Activated sludge suspended growth; feature: Nitrification reactor; material: Wastewater; isolation source: activated sludge from nitrification reactor of wastewater...
CGGATCAGAGTGTCCTGACCCTTGCGTGGCATGAGCCGGGAGACACAGACGACCACCGGCCTGTCAGCCAGCCCGAGTTCCTCGCGTAGGGCGCGACCCTGATCGCGCATGCCCGGGTTGAACACGGTCGTGTCCACGCCAGGGACGAGGCGCCGCATCCGGCCCGCTGCCGGCGGTCGCAGCGCCGAGGCGATCCGCTGCCGGGTGTACTCCCCCAGGTACGTGACTGTGTCGACCGCGTCACCGATCGATCGCAGCACCGAGCGTGCCCCCGGGGTTGTGGCCCACGCCGCCTCATGTCCGTGGGTCATCGCGACGATGGGACCCATCCCCCGTTTGCGCAGGCCGCTGGCCAGCAGGCCCAACGGAGCCGCAGCGCCGAACAGCACCCGGTCGCAGTCGTACTCCTCGGCGATCCGCCGAGCCTTGGCCGCGACCATCGGCTCGGGAAGCATGAGTGATGTACGGTGCCTGATCACCGGGAACGGCTGCTGCGCATCGAACTCGGCAGCGCGCTTCCAGGCCGGCGCATACACGACCACCGAGTCCGGATCCTGGTGCAGCAGTACCCCGTGGACAAATGCCTGGATACCGCCGGCCCGCGGGGGGAAGTCGTTGGTGACGACGAGGGTGCGACTCACGCCACTACAGTTCCGGACGCCCGGCGCCGGCGAACTCGGACATGAACTCGTTGGTGAACAACTTCTCGTACACCACACCCTCGCGCGGGCTCTTCGCGTGCACGAAGTACCCGTCTCCGGTGTAGATCCCGGCGTGCTTTCCCGTGCCGTACAGGAACACGATGTCACCGGGTGCCAACTGCGTGATGTCCACTCGCTGGGTCTTGTCGAACTGCCGTTGCACGGAGTGTGGGAGGTCAACACCGGCCTCGGCCCAGGCGGCCTTCACAAGTCCTGAGGCGTCGTAGGCGTCCGGACCGGTGGCACCGGCCTCGAAGGCCTTCCCTGCCTGCTTGATCGCGAACTTGACGACGGGTTTGGTGGCCGAGTCGGGCAACTGGGCCACCGTGTCCACGGCATCGTCAGCCTGCTCCTGCTGCTCCTCCTGCTGGCGTGCGAGTTCCTCTGCGAGTTGCCGCTGCTGCTCGACCTGCAACTGCGACAGCAGCGCGGTCGACTCCGCCACTCTCTCGTCGATGGCCACCTTGGCGTCCAGGAGGTCGTCGCGGGCACGCTCGGCACGCTTCTCTGCCTTCGTCAACGCTGCCTCGTCGCGTACCAGTTGCTGTTCGGCCGCCTCGGTGCGGACGAGCGCGGAATTCTGCTGGCCCGCGAGGATGCGCGCGGTGTCGAGCGTCGCGAGCCAGTTCGAGGCGGTATCGGAGGAGGCCAGGACCAGCAGACTCGGATCCACGCCGCCGTTGCGGTAGATCTGGCTGACCACCTGGTTGAGCGAGGTCTGGCTGGCCGCGAGGCTCTGCTGGGTCGCCGCGAGTTCAGCTTGCTTGTCGATGACCGCCTGCTGTGCTTCCTGCCACTCCAGCGTGGCGTCATTGGCCTCCTCGGCGGCGGCCGCTGCCTGGGTCTGCAGATCACTCAACTCGGCCTGCACCCGCGCAATGTCGTCGCCGATGTCCGCATTGGCCGTTGGGGCGTTCAGGAAGAGGGCACACGACACCCCGGCAGCCAGTGCCGCCGGGAAGACGCGATACGACCCCATACGACCATTGTGCACCCAACAACCTGGGGTTGCCCCCACCTAGACGGCGCGCACGAAGCGCAGCGGCGCCACGAGGCCGGATGCCGACAGCGCATCGACAGCGGCCACCTCATCGGCGGTCAGGTGCCCGTCGGCCGGAGCATCCAGCAGAGCGGTCACCACGCAGTCGGCGCACGCGGCCGGTCTCGCCGAGCAACTTGCACAATCGATGAGCATCGTCGTCTCCTCACGTCGTGATCCGACCGTAGGGAGACCCTCTGACAAGACCGGTCAGTGCTCGCCGAGCCCTGGCGCGCTCAACGGCGAGGGGTCCTCCGGTGCCAGCCAGGGCAGCGCGGCGAAGACCTCGTGGATCGACCCGTCTGCAGCCCGGACCTGCCGCATGACCGAACGCGCCCGCAGGTTGGGATGCGCCATGGCCTCGCCAAGCGTCAGCGCAGGGCCGACGCAGGTGTCCTCGAAGGCGAGTTCGGCCAGCCAGTGGGCGCGCGGTCGGGAGGCGAAACGATGACGCAGGACGTCGGTGAGTTCATCCTGCTTGGCCGGGTCGTACTGAGCGACCTTCCACTCCGCAAGATCGAGCCGGTCGAGAATGGCCCCGAAGAACTTGGGTTCCAGGGCACCCACCGTCAGCCAGGTGCCGTCAGCACATTCGTACACGCCGTAGCACGCCCACCGCCCTGTGAGATCCCACGGCGTCGACGGTGACTCCCCTGTGGCCAGCCAGCCTCCGAGGGGCAACTGCGCGAATGTCAGCGCGGCATCGACCATCGCGACCTCGCTGCGCACGAACTCGCCCCGGGCGCTCTGTCGCAGACCAGCCAGCACCGCCAGCGCCGCATGCATACCCGCGGCCAAGTCGGCCACTTGCAGGCCCGGCAGTGCCGGCGTCCCCGCCAGGGTCAGCACACCGGCATACCCGATGGTGTTCAGATCGTGACCGGGGACCTGCTCGAGCTCGCCGCCGGACCCGTAGGCGTCGATGGTCACGTGCACGAGGTTCGGTCGCAGTTGCTGTAGCGCGTCACGGGAGAACCCGAGCCGGTCGAGCACGCCCGGGCGGAACGAGTCCACCAGGACGTCGGCGGTGGCGAGCAACGACGAGAACTCCTCCCGGCCCTCCTGCGCCTTGAGGTCGATGACCCGGCTGGTCTTCCCCCGGTTGAGTTGCACGAACGCCCCCGACTCGCCGGAGGGTAGATGCGGTGCCACCCACCTGGTGCCGTCCCCCTCGGGAGCCTCGATCTTGATCACCTCGGCGCCCATCTCCACGAGCATGACGGTGGCGAAGTTCCCCGGAAGCAGCCGCGTCATGTCCAGCACGCGGACCCCGGCCAGCGGCGCCTCAGGCATCCTCGGCCCTCGCGATCAGCTCCACCGTGTCGGTGGCTCCGCACCATCGGCACGTCACACTCACGATCTCGTCCTGGTCGACGTCCTCCTCCTCGACGCTCACCTCACCGGCGAGATCGAAGTGCCAGTACTGCTTGGATCGAGTGGAACGCACGACGTCGAACCTGGTCAGATTGCCGCAACGGGCGCAGCGCCAGCGGGTGCTGCTGTCAGGAGCTGAGAGGGCCACGCGATCCACCCTAGAAGCCGGCTGGTGCGCCCTCACTCCTGCCCCGGCTGGAGCAGGGTGCGCCGACGGCCACGCGCTGGTCGGGCTGGCGATCAGCCCTCGGCATCGAAGTCACCGTCGCGCCGTTGACCGGTTTTGTCGCCGCCATCTCATAGCGTCGAACACGTGTCCGCCGTCCCACTGCCGCACTCCGCCCAGCTCAACCTCGACTTCGACGGTGCAGCGCTGGCAGACACCACTTTCTGTGTGGTGGACCTCGAGACGACCGGCGGCAGTCCCACCGACGGCCGGATCACGGAGATCGGAGCGGTCAAGGTGCGCGCCGGCGAGGTCCTCGGGGAGTTTCGTACCTTCGTCGATCCGGAACAGCCGATCCCCGCCTTCATCACGGTGCTCACGGGGATCACCGGACGTATGGTCCAGGACGCCCCCCGGGAGTCGGTGGCGGTCCCCATGCTCCTCGATTTCATGGGCGATGCCGTGTTCGTGGCCCACAACGCCCCGTACGACAGCAACTTCCTCAAGGCGTCCTGCGAGCGGATCGGTCATCAGTGGCCCCACCCCCACACGATCGACACGGCCCGCCTCGCGAGGTCGGTGCTCGGTCGCGACGAGGTCCCCAACCACAAACTCGCCACACTCGCGGCGTTCTTCCAGACGCAGGTGCAACCCACCCACCGGGCCCTCGACGACGCCCGGGCGACCGTTGACGTCCTGCACGGCCTGCTCGAGCGACTAGGGGCGGTCGGGGTCCTCACGTTGGAGGAACTGACGGCCTCGATGCGCAGGGTCCCGCATCAACGCCGCGACAAGCGGCACCTGGCCGACCGTCTGCCGGAAGCCGCCGGCGTCTACACGTTTCGGGACAGCGACGGCCGCCCGCTGTACGTGGGCGTGTCGCAGGACATCCGCCGCCGGGTCCGTTCCTACTTCACCAGCGCGGAGCAGCGTCCGAGGATGACCGAGATGGTCGGCATCGCCACCGAGGTCACCGCCATCGTCTGCGCGACGGACCTCGAAGCCCGGGTGCGGGAACTACGGCTGATCGCCGAGTGGAAACCTCCCTACAACCGACGCTCACGGCACCCGGAACGCACCGTCTGGCTCAAGCTGACATCCGAGGCGTACCCCAGGTTGTCGGTGGTGCGTGCGGTGACCGACGACGAGACGTCGGGACGCGTCTACGCCGGGCCGTACTCGAGCCGGGCCGACGCGCAGGAGGCGGCCGCGGCGATCACCGAGGCGACAGGCCTGCGTGCGTGCACCCAGCGTCTGCGTCCGGGACACCGCGCCGCGGGCTGTGTACTCGGACAGATCGGGCGCTGCGCCGCCCCGTGTGATGGGGAGCTACCGCCCGCGACGTACGCCGGTATCGCGTCCTCTGCGCGCCAGGTGATGCTCGGCGACACCACCCTGGTCGACGAGGCCATCGCCGTCCGGATGTCGGGGCTCGCGGCCCAGGAGCGCTTCGAGCAGGCCGCGATGTGGCGCAATCGCCTCGATGCGGCCGTGCTGGGGATCCGGTCGTCCGCACAACTGCGCGCATTCGGCCAGGTCCGGCAGATCGTGGCTGCCACCAGCAGGCCCGGCGGCTGGGACATCCACGTGATCCGGCACGGTCGCCTCGCAGGTGCGACCTTCTGCCCAGTCGGGCACGATCCGTACGCCGCCGTGGAGGCGGTCGTCACCGCCGCCGAGCACGTGGATCCACCGATCTCCCCGGACACCTCCGCTCTCATAGCGGAGAGCAGGATGCTGCTGCGATGGCTCGAGGGCGCCCGTCCCATCGACATCGACGGGTGTTGGGCGCTTCCGCTCAGCCCTGCAGGGACCGGCTGACCTCGATCCAGCGGTCCAGGAGGGTGGCGGCCGCACCGGAGTCGATCGCGTGGGTCACACGTTCGACCCCCTCGCGGATGCGGGCGGCGGTGTCGATCTCGGCGGTGCTCACGGACGCCCACGCTGCCCACGCAGCGGCGGCATTGGCGATCACGACATCGCGCACCGGTCCCCCGCCGCCAGCGAACACGTCACGTGCGAGTTCGGCGTTGCGAGTGGCGTCCCCACCCCGCAGGGCCGACAAGGGCGATCGGGCAACTCCGAACGTCTCCGGCGTGAACTGCGACAAGCTCACCCGCGGTCCTGTGGCGTCCCACACGGTCGTGGGACCCTCGGTGCTGATCTCGTCGAGGCCGTCGAGACCGCGCACCACGAGCGCCCGCACACCCTGCTTGTGCAGGACGTCGGCCATGACCGGGGCCATGGGCTCGAAGGCGCATCCCACCAGGGCTGCCGCCGGACGTGCCGGGTTGGCAAGTGGCCCGAGGATGTTGAAGAAGGTCGGAATGGCCAGATCCTTACGGGCCTGGCCGGCGAACCGCAGAGCGGGATGGAAGACCGGCGCGAAGCAGAACGCGATGCCGGCCTGCTCCAGGCAGGGACCCACCGCCTGCGCGGGCAGATCGATCACCACCCCGAGGGCCTCGAGCACGTCGGCCGATCCCGACTGCGACGACGCCGCCCGGTTGCCGTGTTTGACGACGCGAGCACCCGCGGCGGCCACGACGATGGCCGACATGGTGGACACGTTGACGGTGTGGGCGCGGTCGCCGCCGGTTCCCACCACGTCGAGCACCGGCCCGGGCACCGCCACCGAGGTCGCGTGCTCCAGCATCACCGACAGCAAGTCGATGATCTCCTCGGGCGTCTCGTCCTTGGCTCGCATGAGCACCGCGAAGGCCGCGATCTGTGCCGGAGTGGCGCGGTCCTCGAGGATCTCCCGCATCGCCCATTGGGTCTGTTCAGGCTGCAACTGGCGCCGTGCGAACAATGCGGAGAAGATCTGTGGCCATTCGGTCATGGGAGTCAGCCTATGCGGGCCTCAGATGGGACTGGGGCGGTGCGGTGATCCGTGATTCGGTGAGTGGCGCCGAAGTCAGCCTGCGTCGAGCGCGACCCGCGACCGGAGCAGGTCCGTCACTGCCTCGGCGAAACTCATGGGCTCGATGGGGTGGGACACCACGGCGTCGGCACGCGACCATGTGGCCAACCAGGCATCCTGCGGGCGGGCGACCACCACGAGGATCGGCGGGCCCTTGTACAACTCGTCTTTGAGCTGTCGGCAGACCCCCATGCCCCCGGCCGGGGACGCCTCACCGTCAAGGATCAGCAGATCGAAACCGCCGGGATCGACCGTGCGGATGAGCATCGGCTCGGTGGCGACCTCGGTGTACTCGACCTCGGGCAACTCCCGCGAGGGCCGACGACCGAGCGCAAGCATGATCTGCTGCCGGGTGTCGACGTTGTCGCTGTAGACCACGACCTTCAACGCACGCGCCATGAAAGAACCTCCGCCCCCGATGCTAGTGGGCTGCCGGGGTCGGCGCGCCGCCAGGACGGCCCGGAAACCCCGATTCAGGGGTACGAGCGACCCGATGAACGGGCTGATGAACGGCAGATTCGGGAAAAATGCCACGGATTCGGGGGGTCGTTCGGTTTGGAGGAGGTAAACCTGCCAGAATCGCGACGTGGCTAATGCATCTGCTGTGACGACCCGGCTGGCGCCGGCTGGTCACGTCGACCGGCCGAACAACGTCGCCATCGGGACCATCATCTGGCTCGCCAGTGAATTGATGTTCTTCGCGGCGCTGTTCGCGATGTACTTCACCCTGCGGTCGGTGAACCCCGAGATCTGGGCGGTCGACACCGGCCTGCTCAACATCCCGTTCGCGACGATCAACACCACGATCCTGGTGCTGAGCTCGGTGACCTGTCAGATGGGTGTGTTCGCCGCCGAACGCGGCGACGTGAAGAACCTGCGCAAGTGGTTCATCATCACCTTCATCATGGGCGCGATCTTCATCGGCGGGCAGGTGACCGAGTACACCGAGTTGGTGCATGAGGGACTGACCATGTCCTCGTCGCCGTACGGGTCGGTCTTCTACCTCACGACCGGCTTCCACGGCCTGCACGTGACCGGTGGCCTCATCGCATTCCTCTTCGTGCTGGCCCGTACCTACGTCGCCAAGCGGTTCACCCATGAGCAAGCCACGTCGGCGATCGTCGTGTCGTACTACTGGCACTTCGTCGACGTGGTCTGGATCGCCCTGTTCGCCACCATTTACCTGGTCAAGTGATGCGAGGTTCGATGAAGAAGCGCAGTCGCCGGCGTTCATTCGGCGCCGGCATCCTGATGGGCGGCGCCTTGCTGCTCGTGGGCTCGGGCTACGCGGTCGTGAACGCGGAGACCACCCCCACTCCCGAGCCGATCGCCGCCGAGGGCTCTGTGGAGCAGATCCAGGTGGGTCGGCAGTTGTTCCTCGAGGGTTGCTCCTCCTGCCACGGCCTCGAGGGCCAGGGCATCGAGGCCGACAACGCCACTGGCGGCAACGGCGGCCCCTCGCTGATCGGCGTGGGTGAGGCAGCCGTCGACTTCCAGGTGAGCACCGGCCGGATGCCGCTCGCGGTTCCGGACGCCCAAGCGGCGCGTAAGCCTCCGATCTACTCGCAGGCCGAGATCGACGCGATGGCCGCGTACATCGCAACGCTCGGTCCCGGCCCGGCGAACCCCACGGAGGAGGAACTCGACCTCGAGGACGCCAACCTCGCCGAGGGCGGGGAGATCTTCCGCACCAACTGCACCCAGTGCCACAACTTCGCCGGTAGTGGCGGGGCGCTGACCAACGGGCAGTACGCACCCAGCCTCATGGATGCCACACCTGAGCAGATCTGGCAGGCGATGGTGACCGGACCCCAGCAGATGCCGGTCTTCAGCAACGAGACCATCACGCCTGAGGAGAAGAAGAACCTCATCGCCTACATCGAGTCGCTGAAGGTGGAGCCGAACAACGGTGGCCTCGCCCTCGGCCGTCTCGGACCCGTCACCGAAGGCCTATTCCTGTGGACCGCCGGGCTGTTGTCACTCATCGCGGTCGCCGTCTGGATCGGAGCGAAAGTCCGTTGAGCACCCACGACAATCTGCCTGCCACCACCGCCACTGACGAGGCTGCTGCGATCGAGGCCGCCGCGGCGGCGTTGCCGGCCCACAAGCCGCGCCGCACCGACGTCGACCCGAAAGCAGCGCGCCGCGCCGAACGCCAGGTCGCCCTGATGTTCCTGGGATCCGCTCTGATGACCGTGCTGTTCGTCGTCGCGTTCGTGGCGATCCCGGTCGAAGAGTCCGTGTACATCTGGGGCTTCGGGACGGTCAACGCCAGCAACATCGCCCTCGGCGTGACGTTCGGCCTGGCCATCTTCCTCATCGGCGCCGGGGCCATCCACTGGTCCAAGAAGTTGATGAACGAGAAGGAGGAGATCCAGCTGCGGCATTCGCTGGCCTCCACCGACGAGGACCGTGAAGCCGCGATCGAAGCGTTCGATGACTACTCGGCCGACTCCGGGTTCGCGCAGCGGCCGATCATCCGCCGCTCGTTGATCACGGCGATGGCCCTGTTCCCGATCCCGCTGATCGTGATGCTGCGCGACCTCGGCCCACTGCCGGAGGAAGCGCTACGCGAGACCCTGTGGAAGCCGGGCTCCCGGATCATCACCGACCCCACGGGGCGGCCCGTGCGTCCCTCGGACCTGGCCATGGGCGGTCTGATCTCAGCGATGCCGGCCGACCTCCCGCTGGTGCAGGAGGAGGAGGGCAACCTCAACGCCCGGGCGAAGGCGGCGATCATCCTCGTGCGCATGGAGCCGCAGGAGATCGTCTCTCAGCAGGGCGACAACTGGGACTACGGCGGCATCCTCGCCTTCTCCAAGATCTGCACCCACGTGGGCTGTCCGATTGCGCTCTATGAACAACGGACGCATCATTTGTTGTGTCCCTGTCACCAGTCGACGTTCGATCTGGCTGACTCCGGCAACGTCGTATTCGGGCCCGCGGCGCGCCGGCTACCACAACTACCAATAACGATTGATCCAGAAGGGTTCCTCGTCGCCAAAGATGGCTTCGCAGAGCCCGTGGGTCCGAGCTTCTGGGAGCGTGGCGACGCATGAGCGCGACGGTGAAAACAGCAGGTAAGTCGGTGCGCTGGGTCGACGATCGACTGGCCTCCAGCAACTTCCTCAAGCGCAGCATGGGAAAGGTCTTCCCCGAGCACTGGTCGTTCATGCTCGGCGAGATCGCCCTGTACAGCTTCATCGTGGTCCTGCTGTCCGGGGTCTATCTGACCCTGTTCTTCAAGCCATCGATGGTCGAGATCGTCTACAACGGCTCGTACGTGCCGCTCAAGGGCGTCGAGATGTCCGAGGCGTACGCGTCCACACTCGACATCTCCTTCGACATCCGTGGCGGCCTGCTCATGCGTCAGGTCCACCACTGGGGCGCGCTGTTCTTCATCGCCGCCATCTCCGTGCACCTCTGCCGCGTCTTCTTCACCGGGGCGTTCCGCAAGCCGCGTGAGATGAACTGGGTGATCGGCGTGGGTCTGCTGACCATGGCGCTGCTCGCGGGCTTCGCGGGTTACTCCCTCCCCGACGACCTGCTGTCGGGTACGGGCCTACGGATCGCGCAGGGCATCATGCTCTCGATCCCACTGGTCGGCACCTACTTGAGTTTCTTCATCTTCGGTGGTGAGTTCCCAGGGACCGACTTCGTCAGTCGGCTGTACGCGGTGCACATCCTGCTTGTCCCAGGTCTGATCCTGGCGTTGCTCACGGCGCACTTGATCATGGTCTGGTACCAGAAGCACACCCAGTTCCCCGGGCCGGGACGCACCAACGAGAACGTCGTGGGCTACCGCCTCATGCCGATCTACATGGCCAAGGCCGGTGGGTTCTTCTTCGTAGTGTTCGGCGTCATCACACTGATCTCCGGACTGGTCACGATCAACCCGATCTGGCTGTACGGGCCCTACACGCCCGACCAGGTCACAGCAGGGTCGCAGCCCGACTGGTACATCGGCTGGCTCGAAGGTGCCTTGCGCATGATGCCCAACGTCGAGTGGGTGATCTTCGGATACACGATCAGCTGGAACATCCTCGTGCCGGCCGTCATCATCCCGGGCATCGTGTTCACGCTGATGGGCCTGTATCCGTGGATCGAGCAATGGGCTACCGGCGACAAGTCCGAGCACCACCTTCTGGACCGTCCGCGCAACGCCCCCGTGCGGACCGCTCTGGGTGCGATGGCGTTGTCGTTCTACATCCTGTTGTGGATCGGTGGCGGCAACGACCTGATCGCCAGTTTCTTCGACCTGTCGATCAATGCCATCACGTGGTTCTTGCGCATTGCGATATTCGTGGTGCCACCACTGGTGTTCATCGCCACCAAACGCATCTGTCTTGGTCTGCAGCGTCGCGACCGCGACAAGTTGCTCCATGGCATGGAGACAGGCAACATCCTGCGGCTTCCGCACGGTGAGTTCATCGAGATCCACGCCCCCATCTCCGACGAGGAGAAGGCCGTGCTGATGTCCAAGCCCGACCGGATTCCGCTGCCGGCACCCGAGGAGATGGACGAGAACGGGGTCCGCCAGCCCGGAGCGCGTATGCACCGACTGCGGGCGAAGTTGTCCAACTTCTACTACGCGGACAACATCCCGCTGCCCACCCGCGAGGAGCTCGAGGCCGCAGAGGCCCACTTGCGCCACGAGGTGGAGGAAGCAGCACCGGTGATGGAAGAGGATCGTCGCCTGGTGCCCGCGCACGACGGATCGGTGCTTCACGACCCGTTGAACGACGACAAGTAGCCCTCAAAGGCGCGAGAAGGGCTCTCTCCCCGGTTGTTACGGGGTGAGGGCCCTTCTTCATGCCCGTAGCCACCGTAGGCTCTGTGGCGTGTCTGAGATGCGCGACCGGATGCGGGGTGGACAGCCCTACCGGGCCGATGATCCCGTCCTGCGTGCTGACTACCTGGCAGCTCAGCAGGCGCTCGCGGAATTCAACACCAGCGATCCGGCGACTCGATCGGAATTGCTGCAGCGACTGGTGGGCTCGTGTGGCCCCGGTGTCACCGTCACTCCCCCACTACGCCTCGACTACGGGCAATACATCCACATCGGGGCCGATACCTTCCTCAACTACGATTGCGTCCTGCTCGACGTCTGTGAGATCCGGATCGGTTCACGGTGCCAACTCGGGCCGCGCGTGCAGATCCTCACCGCCACGCATCCGCTGGATGCGGCCCAGCGCGCCGAGGGGTGGGAATCCGGCGCACCGGTTCGGATCGGTGATGACGTATGGATCGGCGGCGGGGCCATCATCCTGCCTGGCCTCGTCATCGGCGACGGCAGTGTCGTGGGCGCCGGCAGCGTGGTCACCCACGATGTGCCGGCAAGGACCGTCGTGGCGGGTAACCCCGCACGTGTGATCCGCCATTCATGAGTCCTTCGTTGATCACGAAGCGTGACAGCCTCTCTCGAAAGGCACCCGCCGCCGCCTTCATTCCGCGATCGCGAGCCACCCACGGCTATACCGTGTCGCCGAGTCCGAATGTGACGGGGGCGAGGGAGGGACGACATGGAAGGCAAGGTTGCGCCTGACCGCCGCGTGACCGTGGCGGCGTCGGTCCTGAGCGCGTTCTTGGTCGCGGCCGGGCTGAGCACCGTTCCCGACGTCGCAGCCGCCCCCGCTCAGTTGCAGGGGCTGTCTCGCAGTGCGGTCGTCAAGGCGCCCCGTGACGCCATGTGGTTCGGGCAGACCGACGCGTCGGCGCTGTGCAGCCTGATTCCGGGCTGCGCCTCGGTGACCAAGTCCGGCAAGGGCTACCGGATGCGTTTGGTGGGTTATGCCCCGGCACTCGGCGAGGTCCAGCAGGACGTCGACATGAACGTCGTCAAGAAGGTGGCACCGCGTCTGATCCGGATGCGGTTGTCCGCGAAGTCCGCACTCGGTTCGATGTCTGGAGTCGTGGACCTGAAACTGAAGAAGAAGACGTCCACTAAGACCCTCATGACTCTGAACGTGGTCCGCGCCAAGGGCTCGGGAATTCTCGGCGATGTGATGCTGCCGTTCCTGGCGGACAACCTGCAAGCCGGTGTGAGCAGTTCGGCGAACGCACTCAACCACAGCCGGAAATCCTCTGGGATCACTGTGCGGGCCACGACCCCCAAGCGATCAGCCTCCAAGAAGCGGATCACCATCTCGGTGCAGGTCCTCTTCAAGGATCCCCGTGTCCAACCCACACCAGTGGCTTCTGGGACGGTCCGGATCGTCGACTCCAAGACCAAGACCGTGTGCAAGGCCAAGGTCAAGAAGTCCCGGGCGAAGTGCACGTTCACCAGGGGTAAGCGCAGGCCGGGACAACTACGGGCCGTCGCGACCGGGAGTTTCACGAGTGGGTTCCAGGTATGGCACTCCTCCCCCGTGAAGGTGAAGAAGTGAGCCCGCGTAGCGCCCGCGCGCGCATCCTCAAGTGGCTGGTGGCAGGCGCCTCCGCGGTTGCGGCAGGGTCCGTGCTGTCGGGGTGTGCGGGAACCACCGGCGGATTCACCAAGGTGACCTTCATCCCCGTCGATCAGTCGGGCCCGCAGGTCGAGATCGCAGCATCCGGCGGTGCGATCCCCGAGTACCGCATCCCGGGCGGTCGCGACGGACGCCTTCTGCTGGAGTTCGCCGGGCCGTATGGGGACGGCACAGGTCTGGGCGACACCTGCACCATCACCTGGGACAAGGTCGGGACGAAGACCCTCGCACCCGTGGACAACGGCTCCTCCTACAGCGTGGCGTACGACCTACCCGGTGGGGTGAGCGCAGGCAGCAGCAGCGCCAGCCTGACCTGCAAGATCGCCACCGGCGGCAAGGGCGGCGGTTCCTTCGAGATGCAGTTCGTGATCATCGCTGTCTACGACTACGTGTACTGGGGGCACACCGATGGCATCGGACGGGTGCGTACCGACGGAACCGACATCAAGCCGAAATTCATCACCGGCGTGAAGGAAGTACGCGCGATCGCCGTCCATGCGGACAAGATCTACTTCTCCCACAGCAAGGGGATCGGCCGGGCGGACCTCGACGGCGACAACGTCGAGGCGGATTTCATCCCCACCAACGAGGTTGCAGACGCAATCGTTGTGTACAGCCACGGCGCGGGAGATCTCATCGAGTGGAGTCAGAAGGGCCGCATCGGCAGCAAGTTTCTCCCCGATGGACGCATTGATGGCAGCAGCGCCCCCGACATCACGGCAATGGCTGCCTCACATGGTCAGTGGTACTTCGCGGTCACGCACTCCGGCGGGGCCTCCCTGTCATCACCGGCATATCCGCCTGGTGAACCGCCGCGTCTGACAGGCACCCGGGTGCCTGGACTCACCATAGTTGGCAGGACTCCCTACTGGACGAGCGACAACAAGGTAAGCACCCTGGATGCGGACAACAGGCCATCCACCGTGTACCAAGCACGCCCCTGGGTGAATCTCAAAGGACTCGCCTACTCCGGAAAGGAACTCTTCTTCCTGGGCGAACTCGACCGGGCCCAGGCACAGTCCTTGTTTGCCACACGAACGGACGGCAGCGGTGAGCGCACGGTGCTTGACGACTTCTCGGATGCCACCGGTGCTGTCGCGGCCGGCCCCGGGCGTGATCCTGCGCCACGTGTGTCCGTTGAGGACTCCGACGGCAAGAAGATCCAGGAACTGGTGGGACCGACGTTCACCAGCCCGACAGCACCGGTGGAATCCGTCGCGTTCTACCTGCGCAACTCCGGCAACGCGGACCTCAAGAGCACCTTCGTGACCGTGATCAGCGGTGATCGGAACAGTTTCACGGAGAGCCCTGGAACGGGTTCCTGCGGATTCGCCACGGTAGGTCCCGGTCAGCGGTGCTTCGTGCGGATCGACTACGACCCCGCCACCCCCGGCAAACACCGAGCCGTGGTGCGGGTGAGCGGCAACATGAACCCCACGGGATACGTGGACGTCCCGGTGTCGGCGGAGTGGATCCAGACGGCTCCCGAGGTCTCGGTGAGCCCGGCGTCTGTTGACTTCGGCCCGCACGCGCCTGGGTACCCGTCGGAGTACACAACGGTCACCGTCACGAACACCGGCAGCGCCGGCCTCACGGTCCCCGCAGGCGGGGTCACCCTGGCGGGGACCAACCGGGACGACTTCGACTTCACAGGCACCTGCGATGACGTGACGGTGCAGCCTGCACAGACATGTTCCATCGAGGTGCTGTTCAACCCGACGGCCAACGGCAGCCGGTCGGGCAGCCTGCAGATCGCCAGCAACGCCCCCGGCAGCCCGACTGTGGTGCCGCTGACGGGTACAGGTGTGCCACCCGCGCTGTCTTTCGCACCGGATCCGGTGCCGTCGGTGACAACTGCTGTCGGTACTGACACGTCGTTCGATCCGATCACCGTCACCAACACGGGCGGTGCTTCGGTCACGATCCCAGCCGATGGCGTCCAGATCACCGGCGGTGACGCGGACAAGTTCGGCATTGTGTCGCAGACCTGCGCGGGCCAGACGCTCGCCGCATCTGCCACGTGCAGCATCCACGCTGAATTCGTTCCAGGCCTCGGCACCATGCCAGGTGATTACTCGGCGGATCTGGAGCTCACCCACGGCGGCGCGGGCAACCCCTTGATGGCGTCTTTGTCGGGAACTGCGACTGCGCCACCCTCCTGACGGACCTGGTCAGCTCTGGGACACCGGGCCGGTGAGCACCCCGCTGCCGGACCCCACAGGGTCACCTGCGGGGTTGCTGCGACTGGCCCGGCACCGTTTGCGATTTGGTTGACGTGCTCGCGGGCGCATTGCGACGTTGTTGCCCTCCCCCGGCCCGAAACAGGGCAACAACGTCGCAAACGGTGGGCTGTGAGACGCCAGAACGCCCCGATCCCCGCGGTGGGGATCAGGGCGTCCTGAGTTCGTGTCAGGCGCTCGGCTGCTCGATCGGGTCGGTGGTCACCGGTCCCGTCTTCGAGTTGTCGAGCCAGTTCTTCCAGGAGACGTTCCACTCGGTGATGCCGTTGCCCAGGTCCTGGGGCCGGCCGGTGTTGCGGACGTCGACGACGTCACCCACACGGGAGTTCTGGAACAGCCAGTAGGCGTTGTCCGTGCTCAACCCGATGCATCCGTGGCTGACGTTGGCGTAGCCCTGCGACCCGACCGACCACGGCGCGGCGTGCACGAACTCACCGGAGTTCGTGATGCGCATCGCCCAGTTGACGTCGAGGCGGTAGTACTCGGGGTCGTCCTCGGACGTTCCACCAGTGGCCGCGTCCATCACGACGAAGTCGAGCTTCTCGGTGATGACCTTGACACCCTGCCGTGTGTCGAAGCCGGGCTTACCGCTGGTCGCCGGGAACTTCTTGACGACCTTGCCGTTCTTCTTGACCACGAGCGTGTGCTTGTTGGCGTCGTACACCGACACCATCGAGTCGCCGGTCTGGTAGCTGATCTCGTTGTTGGCCTCGCCATAGGCGCCGGGACCGGTCTTGACGCCCTTGAGCGGCATCACGACCTCGATCTCGGTGTTGTCGGGCCAGTACTTCTTGGGCCGGAACACCACGACCTCGTCGGACTCCCAGCTCCAGGCGCCGACGACAGGGGTCGAGGTCTTCACCTGCAGCTGCTCCTCGACTGCCTTCTTGTTCTTCACGGGAGCATCGAACGTCACGCGGATGGGCATGCCCACACCGACTGTCACATCATCGGCGACACTGACCGAGCTGATGCCCACCAAGGTCTGGGGGTTCACGGTCTTGATGGTGCGTTCGACGGTCGTCGGGTTCCCCGCGCCGTTGGTCGCGGTCGCCTCGATCGTGTACTTGGTGTTGAAGTCCAACGTGGACGCCTTCGAGGTCCACGTGTTGCGCTCAGGGTTGTATGAACCCTTCAGCAGACCCTTGGGGCCCTGCACCGCCACATCGGCAAGCGTGCCGTCCTCTGCCACAACCACGATCGGCTGGTTCACGGGGGCCTTGCGGTCCACCCCAGGCAGAATCTGCATCGCCACAGCTGACTGCTCGGGCGTCTGGCTACGCGCGATGAGCGTCGGCCCACAGCCACTGATCAGCAGCGCCGAAGCAGCGGCTCCGGCGACGGCAATGTTTCGCTTAGCGTTCTTCATCAAACCTCACTACGATCCTGCGTCGATAGTCGCGCATGCCGACCGGTCCGGGCGGACAACACGCCGACACTTTCAGTGTGCCACGTAGGGCACCCTTTCTAAACCTGCCGAACGGTCGTACGACAGTGAGTCACGTCACCCTCGAACGCGGCGAAATGGACATACCAGTCAGACACGTGTGTGAGACGCTGCCGGCGCGGCGGTCGTTCCACGGAAAAGCCCCGGCCATCGGGCCAGGGCTTTGTCCGTGCCTTGCAGCGTCAGTGCGCGAAGTCCCCGCGGTAGTACTCGAACACGAGTCCGATCGTGCTGAGGACCAGGAAGACCACGCCTGCGATCATCAGCCAGGTCGCGAAGATAAGACCCAGGGCGATCATCATCGCGCTGGCGCCCAACGGCAACGGCCACCACGAGTGGGGGCTGAAGAACCCGTAGTCGGGGTCGGCCTCCTCCTGTTCGGCCATCTGGTCGTCCTCGGGGCGGTTGTCCAGCCGCCTGGCGGTGTAGAGCGAGTAGAAGGCGACCAGTGCCGTCATGAACCCTGTGAAGGCCAAGGCGGTGGTTCCTGCCCAGTCCTGGGACCACACACCGTAGACGACGGCAACGACTGCGAAGAAGATCGTGCCGAGACCCCAGATATAACCGGACTCCTTCACTGCTCCACTCCCTTCGTGCCCGAACCGGAACCGACGAGACCCTCCACAACGCTTTGCGACAGGATCCCCTCAACCTCCGGGTGGTGCAGGTCGAACGCCGGACGCTCCGACCGGATGGGCGGAAGCGAGACGAAGTTGTGCCGCGGCGGTGGGCAACTGGTCGCCCACTCCAGCGACGCCCCCCATCCCCACGGGTCATCAACGGTGACGTTCGGCGCGAACCGCCATGTCTTGTAGACGTTGTAGAGGAAGAACAGCGTCGAAACGCCCAGGATGAGCGATCCGAACGACGAGATCTGGTTGAGCAGGGTGAAGCCCTCGTCTGGGAGGTAGTCCGCGTAACGACGCGGCATGCCCTGGGTGCCCAGCCAGTGCTGCACGAGGAAGGTGATCTGGAAGCCCCAGAACAGCAGCCAGAAGTGGATCTTGCCGATCCGCTCGTCGAGCATCTTTCCGGTCATCTTCGGCCACCAGTAGTAGAACCCGGCGAACATCACGAAGACGACGGTGCCGAAGACCGTGTAGTGGAAGTGCGCGACGACGAAGTAACTGTCGGACAACTGGAAGTCCAGCGGTGGGCTGGCCAGCATGATCCCGGTCACCCCGCCGAACAGGAATGTGATGAGGAACCCGAGTGTGAACAGCATGGGTGTCTCGAAGGTCAGCGAGCCGCCCCACATCGTTCCCACCCAGTTGAAGAACTTCACTCCGGTGGGAACGGCGATCAGCATGGTCATGAACGCGAAGAAGGGCAGCAGCACTGCACCGGTGACGTACATGTGGTGGGCCCACACCGCCATCGACAGCGCGCCGATCGCCAGGGTGGCGAACACGAGGCCCTTGTAGCCGAAGATCGGCTTGCGGCTGAACACCGGCAGGATCTCGCTGGTGATCCCGAAGAAGGGCAGCGCGAGCACATAGACCTCGGGATGGCCGAAGAACCAGAACAGGTGCTGCCAGAGGATGGCTCCGCCGTTCGCAGCGTCGAACACCACGGTGCCGAACTCACGGTCGATGAAGGCGACGAGCAACGCGGCTGCAAGGACCGGGAACACCATCAGCACCAGCACGGAGGTCACGAGGACGGTCCACGTGAAGATCGGCATGCGGAACATCGTCATGCCCGGGGCACGCATTGTGTAGATGGTCGTCAGGAAGTTGACCGATCCGAGGATGGTTCCCAGACCACCCATCGCAAGGCCCAAGTACCACATGTCAGCACCGGCCGACGGCGTGAACTCCGTGCTGCTCAGCGGCTGGTAGGCGAACCACCCGAAGTCGGCGGCACCGCTGGGCACCAGGAAGCTCAGGGCAGCTGTGAGGCCACCAAAGAAGAACAGCCAGTACGAGAACATGTTCAGCCGTGGGAACGCCACGTCCGGCGCGCCGATCTGAAGAGGCATGATCACGTTTCCGAAGCCGACGAACAGCGGCGTGGCGAAAAGGAACAGCATGATCGTGCCGTGCATGGTGAACGCCTGGTTGTACTGGGCGTTCGACAGGATCTGGGTGCCCGGCTGCGCCAACTCGCCGCGGATGGCCAGAGCGAGCAGGCCGGCGATGAGGAAGAACACGAACGACGTGATCAGGTACAGCTGGCCGATGATCTTGTGATCGGTGGACGTGATCCACTTGACCACTGTCTGTCCCCAGCCCTGACGGCGGTGGGCCTTCGCGGCCACCTTGGCCTGCTTCTTCGCCGAGGCGTCGTCCGGTGTGGGCGAGATGGGTTCGTCGAGGATTGCCACGTCAGACTCCTTGCGCCGCTTCTGTCGTCCTGCCGGGGGTCAACTGGCCGAACTGGCCCTTCGCCCGCAGTTCCTGCATGTGTGCGTCGAACTCTTCCTGGCTGACGACCTTCACAGTGAAGAGCATGCGCGAGTGGTCCACACCGCACAACTCCGCACACTTACCGAGG
>WBZV01000662.1_pt1 | contig 18743 bp, 9 predicted proteins | sample 5204221 | NCBI WGS metagenome assembly WBZV01 (sample SAMN12344360, study PRJNA552823) | activated sludge metagenome | biome: Activated sludge suspended growth; feature: Nitrification reactor; material: Wastewater; isolation source: activated sludge from nitrification reactor of wastewater treatment...
CCAATACCGCCGCGCAATTGAACCGCGGAGTGGCGTTGCACGGCATGGGGCAGTCGCTGGCGGCGTTGGAGGTATTTGACCAGTTGTTGGTATCTAAGCCCGATCATGCCAATGCACTGATGAACCGCAGTTCGGTGTTGATTGCGCTGGAGCGCCCCGAGGAAGCCATCCAGGCGGCCGATGCCGCCTTGCGGATTCAGCCGGATGCAATCATTGCCCTGCTTAACCGAACTGCGGCGTTGTTGAGTCTGCGCAAGCCTCGAGAAGCGTTGGCGGCTGTGGATCGCTTGCTGCAACTGAAGCCACGTCATATCAAGGGTTTGATCAATAAGGCCGTTGCCTTGTTGGCGCTACGGAATTATGAGCCCTGTCTGACGACCCTGCTGACCGTATTGACCTTCGATACCTTCAATCCTGATGCCCTGGAAATCAAGGTACAGGCGCTGTTGGGTTTGGGGCGCTTTGCGGAAGCGCTGGCGGAAGGGAATAAGGCGCTGTCCCGATACCCCGATCGTTCGGTGCTGAAGTTGGCCACGGCAAAAGCCCTGATGGGTTTACAGCGTGTTGCCGAGGCGGAGTCCTGTCTGGATACTGTGCTGGCGACCACGACTCACCAGCCCGAGGCGGTATCGCTTAAGGCTGAGATTCTGTTCGGTCGTAACGAGTGGGATGCTGGCCGGACTTTGATTGAGCAGGCGCTTATTGAACACCCGGCGGATGCCTTACTTTGGGTGGCAAAATCGGTCATTCTGCTGGCAACCGAGCATTACACCGAGGCATTGGTTGTGATTGAGCACGCCTTGGCGCTGGAGCCGAATCAAAGCCAGGCCGCCATCAATCGAATCGCGGCCTTGAACGGCTTGCACCGCTTTGCCGAAGCGCTGGCGGCTGCGTGGGAATTGCTGGAGCAAGGTGTGCGCGATTGGCAGATCTATGCCAATCAGGCGGGGGCCTTGGCGGGATTGGAGCGGTTTGAAGAGGCGCGGCAAGCTTTTGCGACTGCCCGCGAGCTGGATAAAGACGCTTTCCGGGCCTTTCGGGGATGCCATGAGGTTTATGGCATGCCGCCGGATGCATTGGTGCCCGATCCGGAGCCGTGCGCTGAATATCTGGCCTTTAAGTTGAAGCGTCTGGAGCGGGGTGATTGGCGGGAATATGAAGTGACCGTCGAGCGGGCACAGGATCTGATCGCGCAAATGCTTGCTGCGGGGCAACCCACCCCGATCCCACCGTTTAAGTCATTGCTATTGCCTTTTTCACCCGGGCTGACAACAGCTATCGCCCGCAGCCGTGGCGAATTTCTAGCCGAAGGCATGGCAGCCGCGCGCCAGCAACTGGCGTTTTTCCATCCGGTGGTGGCTGCCGAGCGACTCAGGATCGGCTACGTATCGGCGGATTTTCGCAACCATCCCACCGCCCATCTGATGCGCGGTCTGTTCCGGTTGCACGACCGGGAGCGTTTTGAAACTTGCATTTATGCTCTCTGCGGTGATGACGGGAGTGATTACTACCAGCGCATCAAGGCGGATGCGGATCGGTTCGTGGACTTGGCCGGTGCGAGCAATGCCGATATCGCGGCGCGTATCCATGTCGATGGCATTCATATTCTGATCGATTTGATGGGGTATACGGCTTACGCTCGTTCGGAAGTCTTCGCCTTGCAACCGGCTCCCGTGCAAGTTAGCTATCTGGGATATCCCGGTACCATGGGCGCACCCTTCATGCCCTACATCATCGCCGACCCCATTGTGCTGCCAGAGGAATTACGGTGCTGTTTCAGTGAAAATCCGATTTATCTGCCCGAATGCTACCAAGTTAACGACCGCTGGCAGGAGATCGCTGAGACCGGTATCCGGCGGGTGGACCAGGACCTGCCGGAACAAGGTTTCGTTTTCTGCTGTTTCAACCAGATTCAGAAACTCGAACCGATCCTATTCTCGATCTGGATGCGTATCCTTCATCGCGTGCCCGACTCGGTGCTGTGGCTGTACTCCGAAAACGAGGAGGCTCGGGATAATCTGCGGGCAGCTGCTGCTGTCTGCGGGATCGTTGGCGAGCGACTAGTGTTTGCCAATCGTTTGCCTAAGGATCGTCATCTCGAACGTCACCGTTTAGCCGATCTCTTTCTCGATACCCGTATTTACGGTGCGCACACGACCGCTAGCGACGCTTTGTGGGCTGGGTTGCCGGTGTTGACCTGCCTGGGTGAAACATTCCCGGCGCGGGTGGCCGCCAGCCTGCTGCATGCAGTGGGTTTGCCGGAACTCATCACCCACTCGCTGGTGGAATACGAGGAGTGGGCGGTGCGGCTGGCAACCCAGCCGACGGAACTGGCGGCGCTGCGGGACAAGCTGGCGTACAATCGCTTGCGAACCCCATTGTTCGACACCGAACGTTTTACCCGGCATCTCGAACGCGCTTACGAATTGATGTGGGAGCGCGACATACAAAAGCTACCACCCGCTCCGCTGTATGTGCCGGCATTGCCCAGCCCGTGAACCTGGGTGGAGCTCATGGCGTCGATCGTGCAATTCTCAACTGAAGTCGACTAAAGCTGTATCGGTGTTCAATTTGATGCCCCCGGCGAATACCAAACCCAAATTTGGGCAGGATTGGCTACTGTACCGGCCCCTGCGCGAGTCTTGGCTGCAACGCCAGTTGTTCTTGAAACTGTTAAAGCGGGATTTCGCCGAGCGCTATCGAGGCTCCTATCTGGGGCTGCTGTGGTCGTTGTTGCTGCCGCTGTTGTCGCTGCTGGTATTCACTTTTTTTTTCGGCGTGATTTTTAAACTCCGTTGGGGCGAGCGTGGCGGCAGTTCATTGAGCGAATTGGCGTTGATCCTGTTTGTCGGCATGGCGCTCTATAATTTTCTTGCCGAATGCCTCAGCCGTGCCCCTGGACTGATCCTGGCGCACCAGAATTATGTCAAGAACGTCATCTTCCCACTGGAGATGTTACCGGCGGTGATGGCTACTTCCGCTTTGCTGACACTGGCCGCCACATTGTCCGTGATTCTGCTGTTGCAGGAGACACTGGGTAGCGGCCTGAGCGGGACGGTGTTGCTGTTGCCGGTCATGGTGTTGCCGCTGCTGTTGCTTGCGTTGGGTCTGAGTTGGTTTCTGGCTGCCTTGGGAGTGTATATTCGCGATATCCAGCAGTTGATCGTACCGCTGGTACAACTACTGATGTTCATGAGTCCGGTGTTCTATCCGGTCAGCGCCCTGCCGGAAGCCGTCCGATACTGGTTCCAGTTCAATCCGCTGGCGCTGATGATCGAACAGACTCGGGGGATTATTCTATTTAACCAACCACCGGCTTGGATGCCCTACCTGTTTTGCCTGGGCGTGGGATTGTTGGTGGCGTTGCTGGGTGCCTATTGGTTTGCCCGAACTCGCAGGGGATTCGCCGATGTCCTCTGAACCAGTGAGCGACCGCTCAATCGAAGAGCAGTTCGTGATCGAGGTGAATGAGGTTGGTAAGTGCTACCAGATCTACGAGAAACCGCAGGACCGCCTGAAGCAGATGCTATGGCGTGGTCGGCGCCGTTACTACCACGAGTTCTGGGCCTTGCGGAACATGTCGTTTACGGTTCAGTGCGGCCAGACGGTTGGGGTGATCGGCCGGAACGGCTCCGGTAAATCCACCCTGCTCAAGATGCTTTGCGGCACACTGGCACCCACTATCGGTACGCTGGCGGTGCGAGGTCGGGTTGCGGCGTTGCTGGAACTGGGTACCGGTTTCAATCCAGAGTTTACTGGCCGCGAGAACGTCTATCTCAACGCCGCGATTCTCGGTCTCGACGACACGGAAATCGAATGCTACCTGCCCGAGATTCTGGCCTTTGCCGACATTGGTGAATTCATCGACCAACCGGTCAAGACCTATTCCAGCGGCATGGCGGTACGGTTGGCTTTCTCCGTCGCCGCCCATGTCCGCGCTGACATCCTGGTCATCGATGAGGCGTTGGCGGTCGGCGATATGTTTTTCGTGCAGAAATGCATGCGCTTTCTCCGCAAGTTTCAGGAGCATGGCACCTTGTTTTTCGTCAGCCACGACACGGCGGCGGTGGTCAATCTCTGCGATTTCGCGTTATGGCTGGAACAGGGACAGGTGCGCGAATCGGGTCCGGCCAAGGAGGTCTGCGAGCACTACTTGGCGACCTTGCGCGAATCTCAGGGTACGAGCGTTTCGATAGCGCCGTCGTCACGACGGCCCGCCACCGAGGTTGCCCCGCATGCTCCGGTGGAGCGGGTGGATCAGCGACTGGCGTTTCTGAATCAGACCCGTTTTCGCAACGATTTGGAGTTGTTTAGTTTTCGTCGTGAAACCGAGGGTTACGGTACCGGCGCCGTCCACATTCTGGATGCCGGTTTCGAGGACGGACAGGGACAGAGCCTGCACTGGATCGTCGGCGGTGAGTTGGTCACCCTGGTGGTGTTGACCCGGATTCTGACGGATCTCGAAAATCCGATCATCGGCTTTTTCGTCAAGGATCGCTTGGGTCAGAACCTGTTTGGCGATAATACCTATCTGAGCTATGCCACCGCGCCACTTCGGGTGACCACCGGCCAGCAACTGACCGCGCGCTTTACCTTCCGCATGCCGGTGTTGCCAGTCGGGGATTATGCGGTGGACATCGCGGCGGCTTCCGGTACCCAACAGGACCACATCATTCATAGTTGGTGTAACGACGTGCTGGTTTTCAAGTCCCACGCCAGCAGCGTTCACCAAGGGTTGGTGGGTATTCCGATGTTGAATATCGAATTGCGTGTTGGCTCCGACGATGTTTCTGAACCTGCTCGGGAGCAGCTTGCGTGATCGCTGACAGCATAGAGTCCACTATGGCCAGTGCGCCGGTGGTGGATGTAATTATTCCGGTTTATCGCGGATTAGATGAAACCCGGCGTTGTTTGGAGAGCGTGCTGGCGTTTCCTCAGCAGACCGCCTGCGAAATCGTGGTGATCGACGATTGCAGCCCGGAATCGGAGTTGAGCACTTTTCTGCGGCAACAAGCGGAAACCGGTGCTTTCACTCTTTTAGAAAACCCGGTTAATACCGGCTTTGTCAACGCGGTCAACCGCGGCATGGTGCTACATTCTGAACGCGATGTGGTATTGCTCAACAGCGATACCGAAGTGCACGGCGACTGGCTGGATCGGCTGCGCCGTTGTGCCTACAACGATCCACAGATTGGTACAGTGACGCCATTTTCTAATAATGCAACGATTTGTAGTTATCCGCGATTTGCTAAAGATAACGCATTGCCTGAAAATTGGTCTCTGGAATCATTGGACAAACTGTTTGCTGAAATCAATGCAGGCCAATCTATAGAGATACCTACTGCTGTAGGCTTCTGCATGTATATCACACGGTATTGTTTGAATCAGGTTGGCTATTTCGATGCTACCCTGTTTAAACAGGGGTATGGGGAAGAAAACGATTTTTCCATGCGAGCCCTAGATCTCGGTTTCAAGCATTTTTTATGCGCTGACGTTTTTGTTTATCACCAAGGCAGAGTATCTTTTGGCGGCAAAGCTGAAGAATTATGTGGAGCAGCCCAGCAAGTATTAATGGAACACCATCCACATTATTTCACGATTGTGGATGATTTTTGTGTTAAGGATCCAGTACGGATCTTGCGGCGGCGGATTGATACTGCTCGCTTAATGTGCTCTCAGCATAAAAAATTGCTTTTTATTACCCATGCGAAGGGCGGTGGCACAGAAAAGCATGTACAGGAATTGGCAAAGCTTTTGGAAACAGACTTTGATGTTCTAATATTAAGACCCACCACCATTGAAGGAATTAGTGTAGAGTGGGCCTGTAGCAGAGAAGAGTTTATTGTTTATTTTCGCTTGCCTTATTCTTATCAAGAATTAATCAACTTTCTTAAGACATTAAAGATTTTTTATATTCACCTTCATCATATTATTGAGCTGAATCAGCAAATTTTACAGCTCCCAAAAGATTTAGATATACCCTATGATGTCACAGTACATGATTATTACCCTATCTGCCCTCAAATTAATTTGATATCCAAAAATGGTGGCTATTGTGGTGAACCAGGCACAACTGGATGTAACGCTTGTTTGGCCGAGCGTCCAGGCCTTTGGGGTATGGATATACTTTCTTGGCGCGCCTTTTTTAGAAATATTTTAGTCAATGCTGCAAGGGTAATAGCCCCTTCAATGGATACACTTGAGCGTATAAAAAACTATATTTCAGATGCGAATTATGTATATTTACCGCATCCAGAGCCCTTGTTTTTTACATTACCTGACACTGGTTCTCTTATAAAAACCGAACTAAAGATACTTGTTTTAGGAGTATTATCTGTAGCAAAGGGATTGAGGTTGTTGGAAGCATGTGCAATGGATGCCAAGGTAAGAGGTTTGCCTCTTTTTTTTCGGGTGATTGGTTATTCGTTGGATGAGGTAAAGAAGGAACCCGAGATTCCTTTATCTTTCTATGGTCACTATAATGATTCAGAATTGCTTTCATTGATTGCGCGTGAAATGGCAGATATCATCTTCTTTCCTGCATTATGGCCAGAAACTTATTCTTACACATTAAGCTATGCTATGCGTTCTGGCTTATCTATTGCTGCTCCACGTCTAGGAGCATTTCAAGAGCGGTTAGTAGGATATCCATCAGCATACTTGTTGGAATGGGATAGCACTGCAATATGTTGGAATGATTTATTTTTTTCTTTACTTAGTGCTCGGCCCAGCAATTCTGAATCAGTGGAGGTTGCTAGTGGATCCTAAGGAATTTTTGAAGGTTTATACGCAGGTATTTAGGGAACAAGAGTCGCCAATAATTGATCAAGATTCTTCTCAGGTCATAACCCTATTGCCAAAAAATTACTACTACCCTGAAATAGATTGTCAGGAACTCTATTTGGACACTTTAAGCCGCTCAAATATACTTGATTTTATTCAAAGCCTAGGGTTTGTAGAAAATAATCAGCGAATTACCACAAAACAGATCAGTATATATTTAAGTCGCTTAAAATATGAGGTAACGCAACGGCAAGTGGAGATTGATGGATTAATTAATGAGTTGAATAAACATCGTTTAGAAATTGAGAAATTGACTGCTCACTTTACTGATCAGTTAGCAGTTAGTGTGATGGAAAGGAATTTAGAAACACAGAGCCTGAGAAATGATATTTCTTCGCTGAATAGTACTATAGCTAATTTGCACAGCACTATAATTGAATTGCAAACCTCAACATCCTGGCGAGTAACTATGCCTTTGCGGTTTTTAAGTATGATAATCAGAAAGTCGAAACGTTGGTTGTACTGGTTCGCACGGCAATTTGTGAGAATTGTCCGTATTGTATACCGGTTTTTACCACTTTCTATATATCGAAGAGTGCAAATAAGGAGGTTTTATTTAAAATTATATCGCCTGATTAAAGGTGAAAAAATTGAACATATTGTTAATCCCTTCGCGGCGATAGAAAAATCTTATCCAACTTGGTTTGCTGCCCGCAATTTCTTAACTCCACGAGCAGTAGCTAAAATAAGAACGGCAATCGAAGCTTTAGCATCGCCGCCATTGATTAGTATCGTTTTACCTGTATATAACCCTCCGCTCGATTTTATTACCTCTGCGATAGCGTCAGTGCAGACCCAAATTTATGAGAATTGGGAACTTTGCATTGCCGACGATGCGAGTGACCCAGAAGTTGCTGCTACATTGCGCCAATTGATCGGAGATGATCAACGCATAAAATTGATACATTTAGAGACCAATCTGGGTATTTCTGGAGCGACTAACCAAGCGCTGCAGCTCGCCACGGGGCAATGGGTCGGTTTTCTCGATCATGATGACCTGCTTGACCCGGCAGCACTGTTTTTTGTGGCACGAGCGCTGGCCGAAAACCCGGATACAGACGTGGTCTATACGGATCGGGACTTCGTGACCGCCGAGGGACAGCATGTCGACCCGTATTTCAAACCAGACTGGTCACCGCTGGCCTTATTGGAACACAACTACGTTATTCACTTCCTCGTGGTGCGGCGGACCTTGCTGGTCGAACTAGGTGGTCTGCGTGCTGAGTTTAATGGAGCCCAGGATTATGATTTGGTATTGCGCCTTGCCGAGCGTACTGATCGAGTAAGGCATATCCCGGAGATCCTTTATTCCTGGCGGCGGCACCCCGCTTCAAACAGCGGCTTGCCACAGCCAGCTGCCTTCGAAGCGGGTCGGCGTGCCATCAGTGCCGCACTACAGCGTCGTGGCCTCAATGGCACGGTGGATTTGGTCGGTCCCAGCGGTCCTTACCACGTTCGCCTGATCCACCAAGGTCAACCACTAATCTCGATCATCATTTCCTCGCGCAATCCCAAACTTCTTCGCGCCTGCATCGATACGCTGCGGGCCAAGACCACATATCCCAACATCGAAATCCTGTTGGCCACCAATGCGGTTGGCAATGTTGAATTGCAGGGAACCTGCGAAGAGTTGGGACTGCGCCTTGTTGAGGTGGAAAATGGCTTTTTCTCGCGCATGAACAATGCGGCGGCCCGCGCCGCCTGCGGCGAATTTCTGTTGTTTCTCAATGATGACACGGAGGTTGTTACCCCTGACTGGCTTGAGACCTTGCTGGCGTTTGGGCAGATACCGGGCGTGGCAGCGGTTGGCCCCCGGCTGGTTTATCCTGATGGCCGCACGCAGTTGACGCGATTGGTGTCGGGGATTCGGCGCGACGGGCGTCCCTACTTTTTTGATCCGTTTGACTACTATGGCGTGGACGCCATTTTTGGCTTCTCGCTGCATGTCATTAGCGAGGTTCTGGGGGTCAGTGGGGGATGCATGTTGACTCCACGGCAGTTGTTCCTCGATAGCGGCGGGTTTGAGGAGGAGACCTTCAGTTTCAGTTATCAGGATGCGGATTGGACGCTTCGGGTCCGCGCTACCGGGCAATCGATGGTGTTCACCCCGCATGCCGTAGTCGTTCATTATGGGCAATTTTCCAAGAAAGAAGTGCCCGATATGCTTAGTCGGGAAATCCAGCTGGCCAACGCCTTCTTCACCCTCCACCGTACCCGCCTGATGCGAGGCGATCCGTTCTGGAATCCAGCGCTGTTGGATGTACAGGGGTTGCTTGACCCGCCGCGTTTTCCCGGTAATTTGCGTCTGGAATTACCCGAGGCGCCGCCGCAAGTTGGTCATAGCCTAGTTGAGTGCACCCCCTTTCAGAGCGAGTTCGGTGAGCCGGGGGAGGCAGCCGCCGCGCGGGCAGCTTGCCGGAAATTCGTGGATCGGCTAGTCAAAGTAACGGGTTGTCGCACGGTCATTGATGTTGGTTGTGGAGCGGGTTTTCTAGTCGAGGCCTTGGCTGAGCATGGCCTTGAGGCTTGGGGAGTTGACCGGTCATCAGCCGTGGTGGCAGCCGTCTTGCCTTCGGTAAGGGACAGGGTGGTTCTCGGCGAACTCGGTGAAGCTGGGTTTTTCCAAGGTCTTACGAAAGTGCGATCTTTCGATGTTGCGATATGCGCCGCTGTGCTGGAGTGTTTGCCCGAAGATCTGATTCCCGAGGCGCTCCAGCAGTTGGCCCAACTGGCGCCCAGGGTGGTGGTGATTACCCCGAGACCTAATCTGTGGGACCGCCTCAATCCCTATTGCCGTAGTCTGCATCCTCGGGAGGTTTGGCTGCATGTCTTCCGGCAGGTTGGTCTGTGCGAGGAGAGCGTTGAGTCAACAGCCTTGTTCGGGGTTAACTATGACCATGATCCCGATATGACCCTGGTGACGCTGAAGTGCGCGACGTAAGACGACCCTGCCTAGATGAATAGAATACGCCTAGTTTGCCAAAATGATTCCATAGGGCGGTCCTTCAGGCGTTTCTTTGACGTCGATCGAGAAATCTATTATGAGTAGCCTTGTTGCGGGCGAGATGCTCAGAAGTAAGGCGGCTTTTCCCGGTATTCCCGGCCCTGGCACAGGGCGGCGTCCACTTGCACATCATGTAGGTGCAACTCAGCACGTGGCTCGGCTACCTGAACGCTTTCCTGCACAAGGAGCCGCATCTCGACATCAACGCTGTATCGGATGAATTTGCTGGGCGCTTCGACTTCGTGATTTCCGGTGATATGTTCGAGCACATTGATCCATCAGTATCGCAGACATTTTCAGGGTTTGCGCCAGCTACTCAAGCAGGACGGGCTTGCCATACTTACATTGTGCAGTGGGCACACGCGTATGCCACCGTTGTACATTTTTTCCGAGCCTATCAGTACCAGATCGAGCACGACGATCAAGAGCGGCTACTGTACAATATCACCTATAGTGGTCAAAAACGGCTTTTCCGCAATCTACAGTTCCATGGTGGTGAGGAGCAAATATGTGGGATTGCACCTGTTCGCGCTTTTCATTCTGATCAAGAAAGCTCAGATCGCCGGAATATCTGCAGTGATGGTGTGCGATCACCACCTGCTTGCGAGGAAATCACTTTTTTTCTGTCACTCGTATCCACTGTATTTTTCGCTCGGTTGCCTGAGTGGCTAACAGTCTTCCCTTGCTAGAGAGGGAGCGAATCGATACGATCGGACTCTCAATGATTACAATCAGGTTTTATTGCGATTGTAATGGGCCACCACATCTGGACTAGTAAATGGTTTCTATGTTTTTAGATTTTTTGAAATTGCGCATTCATCATATCACTCTTGAAGTCGCCCAGCATATTACTGGTGAAAATGGAAATTATCGAATTGCCGGTAGCGATCCACGATTCATATTGCATTCTTCACGGGGCAGGCTGCCTCGTCGTTGGGTAATCATTTCTTATCTGGTAGAGAGCCAAGGCGCTATTCTGGAACCGATACTTTATATCGATGACGGTAACGGATTTTCAGAACAGCATACCGTTATTTTGCCTCATCGTAACGGCCAAATTGAAACCATTGCTCGTTTTCCAGATCAGGTACAGGCTATAAAGCTCGATCCATCTTCTCGGGCAGATATTTTTTGTCTGAGGGAAATGAAGATTTTTCAGATTAATAAATTTAGCGTGTTATGGAGATTAATAAATAAGAAATTAATACGGGATCCGGTAACCCCAGAACGTTTCCAGAAGCTAAGGAGTAATTTGTTAAATGCCTGGAAAAAAGAAAGATGGTCTGGTGTGAAATTTTATCTAGCCGCCCTAATGGTAAGGCAGCAAGCAATATCTCTTTCAAGTTATGAGTATTGGGTTAATGCTTACGATACCATAACTGGTTTTGATCGAAGGAATATTGATGAGCGAATTATGAATTTAAAAAGCAAGTCATTGCTATCGATTATTATGACTATTGACACGCTAGACGAAAAATGGCTGCGCTTGATTATCGAATCTGTATTGATGCAGATTTATCATAATTGGGAGATGTTTATAGTATGCAACGCCTCTATTTATTCGGCTCGTGTTCGCTATATTATCGAAGAATATCAATCGAAGAATAAAAAAATTAAAGTTATTTACGAAAGTAACAGAAATAATATCTCGGCAGCTTCCAACAGTGCTCTTGCATTTGTCGCTGGTGAATGGATTGTTCTCCTTGGGCAGAATGTTAAATTAGCTGAGCATGCACTATATATGATTATCGAGGAGATTAATGCTCATCCCGACGCAGACCTGATCTACAGCGATGAAGATAAGATTGATGCGAATGGTCAACGCTATGAGCCTTGGTTCAAACCAGACTGGAATCCCGATTTGATGCTTTCAAGTAATCAAATAATGAATTTTGGAGTTTATCGTACTGCTCTAGTTAAAAAAGTTGGTGGGTTCAGGTTAGAGTATGAGGGAAATCAACACTACGATTTGTCACTGCGTGTCATTGAAAAAACCTCAGCAGATAAGATTAGGCATATCTCTCATGTATTATGTCATTGGCACTCTCATAATGGATCAGCTGCCAATAGTAAATCCCAGGAATATCAATTTCAGGCGGCTAGAAAAGCGCTTCAAGATTATTTTGATCGGAATCATATTAACGTGCATATAATAGCGGGATATGAAAATTTTTCTTGTCGCGTTATTTACAGTTTGCCTAAGCAGTTACCTAAAGTCAGTGTGATTATCCCAACCAAAGACAGGTTGGATTTGTTGCAGATGGCGGTTAAAAGTGTTTTAGATAAGACTGATTATCAAAATATGGAACTTATTATAGTAGACAATCAGAGTAAGTTGCCGGAAACTTTAGTTTATCTGGATGCACTTCAAAACTTATCGTGTGTCCGGGTTTTGCGTTATGATGCTCCCTATAATTTTTCCGCAATCAATAACTGGGCAACTCAAAAAGCCACAGGAGATATTATCGCGTTGCTCAATAATGACATTGAAGTTATTACACCAAATTGGCTTAAGGAAATGATTAGCCATGCCCTGCGCTCAGAAATTGGTGCGGTTGGCGCAATGCTATATTACCCTAATGATACCATCCAGCATGCGGGCATCTTACTCGGCTTGGATGGGCCGGCTGGCCATGCCCATAGAGATTTACCACGTAGTGCTCTTGGTTATTTTGGTAGAGCTCGTCTGCTCCAAAATTTCTCTGCGGTAACAGCGGCTTGTATTGTTATGCGTCGCGCTGTTTTCGAGGAAGTTGGAGGGTTTGATGAAGAAAATCTGGCCATCGCTTATAATGATGTTGACTTGTGCCTGCGAATCCAGGAGAAAGGGTATCGCATATTGTGGACGCCGTATGCCGAGCTCTATCACCATGAGTCTGCCAGTTTGGGTTCCCCTGAAGCACCAGAAAGGCGTAAGCAATTCCTTAAAGAGTCTGAGTATATTAAAACGCGCTGGAAAAATGTGATTGAGCAGGACCCTTTCTATAATCAAAATCTCACCCTCAGAGGCGGTGATTTTTCTTTGGCTTTTCCACCCCGTTTGCGGAAACCTTGGCAACTTGGTGAGTAACCATATTTGGTAGAGCACAAAGTAGCGGCTGAAGTAGCGGTGATCATCATCAATTTCAACAGCGGAGCTCTGCTCGGAGAGTGTTTGTGTCACCTCCTTGCCCAGACCCGGCGCCCAGAACGGGTGATCGTGGTGGACAACGCCAGCAGCGACGGCTCCGCCGATCGGCTGGAGTTCGAATACCCCGAAGCGGAATGCATCCGTTCGGATCGCAACCTGGGTTTCGCCGCCGCCAACAACTTGGCGGTGCGACGGGCTGGCGAAGTGAAATGGTTGGCGCTGCTCAATCCCGACGCCTTTCCACAACCGGATTGGCTGGAACGATTGCTGGCGGCGGCGGACAAGCATCCTGAATGCGCCAGTTTCGGTGCCCGATTGGTGGATGCCAACGATCCTGGCCGGCTCGATGGCACCGGTGATGTCTATCATGTTAGCGGCCTGGCTTGGCGGCGCGATCACGGCCGGCTCACGGCTGCCGGTGCGAGTGTCGGTGGAGACATCTTCGCGCCCTGCGCGGCGGCGGCCCTGTACCGTCGCAACGCTTTTCTCGAAGCGGGCGGTTTCGACGAGGATTTTTTCTGTTATTTCGAGGATATCGATTTGGGGTTTCGATTGCGCTTACTTGGCTATCGCAGTCGTTACGTTCCGGATGCCGTGGTTCGGCATGTCGGTTCAGCGGTGACCGGTCGGCGCAGCCCGTTTTCGCTCTATCACGGTCATCGTAACCTGGTCTGGACCTATGTGAAGAACATGCCCGGTCCCCTGTTCTGGTTCTATCTGCCGCAGCATCTGCTGCTGAATCTGGGTGCCGTGCTCTGGTATGCGTTGCGCGGTCAGGCTACCCCTCTGCTACGAGCCAAGCGAGATGCCTTGGGTGGGCTTTCGCGCTACTGGCAGCAGCGGCGTGTCATCCAGTCCCGCCGCCGAGTCTCGGCTTGGCGCTTGCGTCAGACCATGAGTTGCGGCCTGCTGACGTTCTACCGGCGCGGCGGCGGCTGAAGCAGGATCGAAATTCATGTCCGGCGTTTCCACCGCACACGTTTATCATCGTACCCTGGACCCCAACAGTCAGGACTCGCTGGCCAGACTCGCTCGCCAGATCCGACCCGGTAGCCGGGTGTTGGATCTGGGTGCCGGTCCGGGCGTGCTGGGCCGCTATCTGGCCCAGGCGCTCGATTGCGCGGTGGACGGGGTCGAATACAACCCGGTGGCGGTGGCCGAAGCAGCGTCTTGGTACCGCCAGTTGGAATGCGCCGACCTCGAAAGCATCGCGCTGACTGAGCGTTTCGCCGGCCAGCGCTACGATTTCATCCTCTGCGCCGATATCTTGGAACATTTGCGCCAGCCCGGTGCGATTCTCGCGCAACTGCCCGACCTGCTGGCTCCGAACGGACGGGTGCTGCTATCGGTACCGAACGCGGCCTATGCCGGTCTGATCGCCGAACTGCTGGCTGGCGATTTCCGCTACCGGCCCGAGGGATTGCTCGACGAAACCCATCTGCGCTTCTTCACCCACAGTTCCATGCGCCGCCTGCTGGAGGCGCATGGCCTACGGGCGATCGCGCTGGAAACGACGATCATGGATCTGGATCGGTCCGAATTCACCGACCAGTGGATCGACGGCGGCTGGGCCGAGACGTTGCCGGTCGAGGTGATCCGTGCCTTGCTGGATCGGCCCGAGGCGCTGGTCTATCAGTTCATCGTAACCGCCGTTCCAGCGAACGACGCGGGCGAGACGGTGGTTTCTGTTCCCGCCGAGGCGACGGCGGCGGCCCAGGCAGCGCTGATGGCGCAGTTGGCCGCGCGAATGCCGGCCGTGACCACCGCGCTGACCGTGGCCATCGTTACCCATGCACCCGATTTGTCTGTGCTGACTTCGGCGTTGGAAAGCTTGGGGCGAGCGTTGCGGCATGCGAGCGAACGGAAGCTGCTGGATCGGGTGCAATTGATCCTGGTCGATAACGGTCCTGGTTCCGGTTGGCGCGAATCCTTGCAACAGTTACTGGACGCGGCGGATTTGCCGGCAACGGTCGAGTTGCTGAGCGGGCAGGGCAATGTCGGTTATGGCGCTGCACACAACCTGGCGTTTCATCGGGGTATCGGCGAACTTCACCTTATTCTCAATCCAGACGTGCTGCTGGAAGAAGATGCCTTGAGCGAGGGTTTGACGTTTCTGGCCGCCCATCCCGAGGCGGGGTTGGTGGCACCGGCGGCCTGGGACGGAGACGGCCGGCGGCAGTATCTGTGCAAGCGTTATCCGACCGTGCTGGATCTGGCGTTGCGCGGATTTGCCCCGGCCTGGTTGCGGCGGGGTTTTCGGAATCGGCTGGATCGTTACGAACTGCGCGATCGGATCGGCGATACCGTACTGTGGGACCCGCCCATCGCCAGCGGCTGTTTCATGCTGTGTCGGCGGGCGGCGCTGGAGCAGTTGGGAGGTTTCCGCCCGGAGTATTTCCTCTATTTTGAGGATTTCGATTTGAGTCTGCGTTTGGCGGCGGTGGCCCGGCTGGTGTACGTGCCGGCGGTGCGCGTGGTCCATCTCGGCGGCCATGCCGCCCGCAAGGGGGGCCGTCATGTCAGCCTTTTTCTACGGGCGGCGGCGATGTTCTTCAACCGGCACGGTTGGCGCTGGTGGTAGCGGCGGACTTTTTCCAGGGCAGGGCGGTGCTGGTGACCGGTGGAACCGGGTTCATTGGTGGTCGGTTGGTCGCCGCGCTGCGTGAACGGGATGCGCGAGTGCGGGTGTTGGTCAGAAGTCAGGAGGCGGGAAACAGGCGCCAGGAGTGGCATGAGGATGCCGTGGAAAAGGTGCTCGGTGATCTGGATGACACCGCCAGTCTGGCGCGAGCCTGCGTCGGCGTGGACACCGTATTGCATGTCGCCGGTTTCGCCCATGCCGACGCGGCGGATACGCCGGATTTCGCGGCGCGGCACTGGGCGGTGAACGCCGAGGGTACCTTCCGGTTGCTCGACGCGGCGGCGATGGCCGGAATCGGGCGCTTCGTGTTCCTGAGCAGTTGCAAGGCGGTGGGCGATCCCGGTCCGCGCTGCGTGGACGAAAGCTGGGATGCGGCGGCGGATACGTCTTATGGCCGGGCCAAGCGCGCCGCCGAGCAGCGAGTACTGGCGATGGGTCGCGAGCATGGCTGGCATGCGGTCAATTTGCGGTCGGTTCTGGTCTATGGTCCAGGGATGAAAGGCAATCTGGCGCGGTTGCTCGCCGGCGCGCGGCAAGGCTGGTTGCCGCCGCTGCCGGCAACCGGCAACCGTCGTTCGTTGGTCCATGTGGACGATGTGGTGCAAGCCATGCTGCTGGCCGCCGCGCGGCCCGCCGCCGCCGGCCGGACCTATCTGGTCAGTGACGGACAAACCTATTCCGGCCGAGAATTGTATGCGATGGTTCGCCGGGCGTCGGGGCGATTCGTACCGGCCTGGGCAGTACCGGCCAGCGTGCTTTATGGCGCGACCGATCTCGCGGACGCTCTGTTGTGGCTGGGAGGTCGCCGCGACCGCTGGGCGCGGACCACGCTAGACAAACTGCTGGGTTGGACCTGCTACAGTTCCACTCGAATCGAACGGGAATTGGACTTTCGGCCGGTCTGGACGCTGGAGCAGTACTTCAACAGCGAGTCACGGGAATTGATCCAATGACGGGAGCCTGGAGTGGGCTGCGTCGGCTACGGCCATATGGGTTATGGTTGTTGGCGGTTGCTGGTGGCGCTCTGGCAAGTGTGCTGGTTCTGCTGCTGTTCTACCGTTTGGGTGGCTTGCCGGTCGTGGCGCCGCCGCTGGTGCTGAATGGAACTGATCTACAGTTGGTGGCTGGTCAGGGCGAGTCTACTCCTGCTGGGTTGGAAATCCGCCAACCGGGTCCGAAAGAGGTGGCGGTGGTGCGGATTCCGGTGCGACATATGGTTCGGGCGGCGTTGTATGGCCATCTGTCTTGGCGGGTGCGGGGGCTGGAACCGGATCGTCGATTGCGTCTGGTCTGGGTAACGTTGGCCGCACCGCAGAAGAGCTGGGAATTGACGTTGCCACCAACGGGGCCGAATGGGATCGGCGAGTTGGATTTGCGCGAGGAATCGCACTGGCAAGGCCGAATCGCCGCCCTCGGTTTGATCGTGCCTGGGCCATTCCCACAACCATTGCTGTTGGACCGGTTGGAATTGCGGCCGGCGTCGCTCACCTTTGGTGATTTGCTGCGTTGGGCCTGGGAGGAGTGGACCTCGTTCGAGGCCTGGAGCCAACGATCCATCAATTACACGGCGGGCGCTCCGCTGGATGCCTTGTTTCCACCGGTGCTGATGGTGGCGCTGTGGGTCGGTTTTGGCGGCCTGTTGTACGCGCTGCTCGATCCTCTGCGCCGTCGGGAATGGATGCCCTACGCCGCACTGTTTCTGCTCGGCTGGCTGGTGCTGGATCTGCGTTGGCAGTGGGACTTGCACCTGCGGCTCGAACAAACCGTGGAACGGTTCGCCGGCAAGAACGAGGAAGACCGGCGGCTGGCGGCGCTGGATGGCGACCTGTATCGATTCCTGCTGGAAGTGCGCCAACACTTGCCGGAACGACCGGTCCGCTTGTTCATCGTTAGTGCCGATCCCCATGGTTTCCCGGCCGGTCGCGCCCGCTATCATTTGCTGCCGCACAACGGCTATGCCGGTTTCTCCCGAGTACCGCATGTCGGCGAGGCGCGCGCTGGCGATTATGTGTTGATCCTGTCGCCTCTGAACGGCGTGGGTTATAACCGCAGCTCGCAAGCGCTGGAATGGCAAGGCGGACGGTTGCCGGCGGAGATGTTGTATGTCGCGGCGGTGGGCGCGCTATTCCGGGTGCGTGGAGGCTGAACGGCGATGGAATGGTGGCGGGTTAGTTTGGCATTGGGTCTACCGTGGTTGACAGGTGTGCTCTGGCTGCGAGCGCTCTGGCGCGATGCGCCGGCGGGGATTTGGCCCATGGCGCTGGGGTATGGCGGCGTAATGGGTTTGCTGACGGTGACTTTATTGCTGCGTGCGCAGGCGGCGATGGGGTTGCCGCTGAGCTTTGCCGGTCCGATCACGGTATTGACACTGCTGGTCCTGGCGGGCGGCTGGCTGGCGCGGCGGCGACTGTGGCGCGACTCGGACGTGAGTTCCAACGGAGTCCATTGGCGCGGGCGGGAACTTTGGCGGCCGGCGTTATTTGTGGTGTTGTTGCTCTGGCTGGGGTGGCGGTTGGCCGATCTGGCGCGAGAGATTTGGTGGCAACCCCTGTACCCCTGGGATGCCTGGACCACTTGGACGGTGCGTCCGCGAGTGTGGTTGGAGTGGCATCAGTTGGTGCCGTTCGTGAACCCGCAGCGTTGGTTGGCTGACACCACCGGCTCGGTTTACACCATCCATGCTTGGACCTATCCGTACACGGTGCCGTTGCTGGCGCTGTGGCCGACCTTGGCATATGGCGCTTGGAACGAGACCGCTGCCAATTTGCCGTGGTTAGGCGCGGCGCTGGCCTTGGGCTTGGGGTTCTATGGGCAGGCGCGGTTGTGGGGCGTGGCGCCGTTGATGGCGCTGATTTTTACCTGGCTGCTCTTGTCGCTGCCGCTGCTGGACACCCATGTTGCCTTGGCGGGTTACGCCGATCTCTGGCTGGCGACAGTGTTCGGTTTGGCGGTGATCGCCTTTTTTCAGTGGGCGCGGGATGGCGACCGTCGACAAGGGTGGCTGGCGCTGCTGCTGGCGTTGACCTGTCCCTCGATCAAGTTGGAAGGAATGGTTTGGCTGCTGTTGTTTCTACCAGCCCTGCTAGCCGCTCGCCTGCGGGGATCGTGGTTGCTGGCACTGGTGG
>WBZV01000663.1_pt1 | contig 18741 bp, 12 predicted proteins | sample 5204221 | NCBI WGS metagenome assembly WBZV01 (sample SAMN12344360, study PRJNA552823) | activated sludge metagenome | biome: Activated sludge suspended growth; feature: Nitrification reactor; material: Wastewater; isolation source: activated sludge from nitrification reactor of wastewater...
GCTTACTCATGGCTCCTCCCGACAAAAAAGCCGGGAGCATAGCCGGTTCACGAAAGTTCGAACCCCCGAGGGTGGTTGCCAGGTGGCGCCTTTACGGCGAAAGTCCACTGGCTCCTTTACGCCGAAATCGAAATGGCTCCATTCCGCCGAAAGTTCACACCGGATCGGGACGAGCACCCCGCCCGAGCACCGGATCGAGACGAGCCCGCGCCGGACCGATCCCTGCCACCGGTGGCGTTCAGGAAGAAACGCCGGGTCGTGCCGCCGCTGGATGAGAAGTGAGTCGCTTAGCCCGAAACCCGGTCCATGTGACACGGTTTCGGGAGAAACTACTAATATTTATTTTACAACACAATTACTTGTTTCTTGAGTGGCCGCGCGGTCGTTTCGGCCGCCGCCCGTCCGAATCGGGATTGTGGCCAGGACGGGCGCGGTTCGAAAACGGCGGCGGTCCTCGCCGCTGACCGGTGTGCCGGGTGCGATCAACGAGTATCGTCGTCGGGATCGGCGCCGGTCACAAGGCAATACCGGCGTTGTCGCCGTCGCTTCAGGATGGCTGCGATCCGCGCCAGACCTTCGTCGCGCGAGCCGCACGGCGCCACCCGGATTTGGCCCAGCCGGGTACCCCGCCGGCCCCAGGCTTGCGCGAGTAGCCACTCGCCCCACAGGTCCCGCCGCAGCTCGACCTCGTAGTAGCGCACGCCCAGCGCCGTCGCCTTCTCCCAGCGTAGGTGGATGTCCTTATTCATATAACCACATGAAATAAATAATGAAGCCAGACAATGAAGCATATAGGCATAGGTTTGCTTCCCATGCGTCTTATTGCATTGCGATATGTAGTTTCGAAAACTACCAACGAGTGCCGCAATCTTTCAACTGTAGCCGACGATAAAGGTAGGAAGGTAGATTTTCTTGATGGCGACACTGTTGCGCGTTTGATTGATTATTGCATAATTAAGGCGCAACGAGAGATCAGCCATGACTATAGATATCAACGATCCTGCCATCTTCCTGGAGAACTTCGCTCGGGCTGGTAGCCATCTTCTTGAAGAACTGCGTAGTGTCGCCACGCAACCCCATCACGATAAATCGCTGAGGCGGTTTCCGATCCGGGAGACGGCAGCCATGTTAGGTTTCAGCCCGCAATACATTCGACGGCTGGAAACCGAAGGAAACGCCCGAATATCCCCGTTGGGCGTTCCTCCAAAAGACGAGCGGGGTCAACGCTCCTACAATCTTGAGCGCATCAATCATTACCGTGATCTACTAGGCATCCGTCGTTTGCGCCCGACCGGCAGCCGGGCCATTCGTTGTGCGGTCGCGTTTTTCAAGGGCGGTTCGGCCAAGACCACGACCGCCGCACACCTTGCCCACCGTTGTGCATTGGATGGTTTGCGAATTCTCCTGATCGATTTGGATCCTCAAGCATCCTTGACCATGTTGCACGGTATCCTGCCCGACATCGACATCCAGCGCGAGGATACCCTGGCAGATGTACTCGTATACGATCCATCGGACATCCGTAGCGTAATCCGCGAGACCTATTTTCCTGGACTGTGCCTGATCCCAGCCAATCTCGGGCTCCAGGATGCCGAAGTCAAATTGCTCGACCACCGGGAGAATCAAGAAGAATTTCTTGATCTGCTCGCTTTCCAGCGTCTCGATTATGCTCTGCGTCAAGTGGAAGGCGATTTCGATGTGATCATCATGGATTGCCCTCCCAATCTGGGATCGCTGACGTTGAATGCTGTGGCGGCGGCCAACGCGATGTTGCTGCCGATTCCCCCTCGAACGGTTGATTTCGGTTCCGCCGTACTCTATGCCCAGACAATGAGCGCGTTGAAGCGCGATCCTCGCTTTTCGCGCCCGTTGGATTTTTTTCGGGTGTTGCTAACCCTGCACAGCGGTTCGGGCGAAGCGAAAAATACGGAAGCTGCCTTACGCATGCTATTAAAGGATTATGTGCTGGAACATACGATGCCGGTGAGCGTAGAGATCGAGCGATCCGCTGCAGACCTCGGCACGGTCTATGAAACCGAACAACCCAAGGGATCGTATGAAGCTTATCAACGGGCGCTGACTCACTTAAACGCCTTGAACGGCGAGATCATCGACCTCTTTCGCCAGGTTTGGGCGCGGCAGGCTGAAGCATCTAGCGCTGATACCAGTTTCACTACTACCGCTGTGGGCTGATGGGGCCACCACAATGAACGAGACGAAAGACCGGCGCCGGCAGCGCAACGCCGAGGCAGGCGCGGTGGGCAAATTGGGCCGGGATCGGCAATCCGCTATGGTCAAGGCGCTCCAAAACATCGAACGTGCAAGCGATGTCAGTGCCGAGGTCTCCAGGGATACCGTTCCAGTCGGCATGGTCACCGGCAACACGCCCGAGCGCCTGACTGTATACCCGACGAAAGGACAACGTTGGGTCGATCCCGAAGTTTGCCGGCCTTGGCGCTGGGCTGACCGACCGGATTCGGAAGCTCCTCATGTGGATGAGTTGGCGCAATCCTTGGATCGCGATGGGCAAGTTGCTCCAGCCGTTGTGCGCCCGGTTCGCGATCCAGAGCAACCTGCGATCCGCTACGAAATCATCGCCGGTTACGTTCGCTGGAAAGCGGCGCTACGAGCACGACGGCAGCTATTGGTCGACATCCGGCCGGATCTAAATGATCGAGAAGCCTTTTCGATCATGGTGGTCGAAAATGATCTGCGACGAGGGCTCTCGGACTACACTCGTGCGAAACGGTATCAGCACGCTCTTGATGATGGCTTGTTCGCATCGAAGGGCGAACTGGCCGACGCGATGGGTATTGGTAACGCACAACTGTCCAAGTACCTGGGGTTTGCCAAGTTACCTAGTGCTGTGGCGGCGGCTTGTCGTGATATTGCTGCCCTCCCTCTGACCACGGGCTACATCCTAGCTAGCCTGTGCGGAAAGGGTTTTCAGGAGCAAGTGGTAGCGTTAATGCCCAGGATTGAAGCTGGCGGTATTGCTGGACGACAATTGGAAGAGCTAGCGGTTGACCCTAGCCAATTAGAACGGCTTTTGCCATGCGCGCCTGCGGCTGAAGTCACTGGGACATCGCCAGGCAGCAAGCCGGAGCCCCGCAGTTTCGTTTCGTCATCGGGGAAGCTTTTGTTCAGTGTCAATATTTCCCAACGACGGGCGTTTGTGTCCTTCGTAGGCCCGTTCCGATCATTGTTGCAAAACGAAGAATTTCTTGACCGATTGAAGGCGATGATTGAAGCCGAATACCGCCAAACCGACTGATGGCATTTTCCGTGCGGAAAATGCAGGCTACCGGTGATCCAAGACGAATAAGGCACCTGCGTGCTGGTTGCCACTGGTGTTAAGGAAGCTAGCACCCACATTACTGGCCTAGTCTGAGTGGTTCGTGACCACGATCCTGAGCTGCGCCCACCTGAAGCCAGAACCTCGCCCACAGCGATACATTGAATCTGGCCGCGCCGTGCCCGCGCTGCCACTTGCGCCACGACCGCCGGCAGCACGTCCAAAGTGCTTACCAGAACCGGCGCAAGCGGCGGTCGGTCGGGGATTTGTTCGACTGAGTCAGGACCGAACCCCCATCCGCTCCAGCACCCCGTCCAGAATTTCCAGGTCGTCGAAGTCAACGACCAGTTGCCCCCGGCCGTCCGTGTCGTGACGGATCGTCACTGGCGTCCCGAACCGTTCCGCTAGCTCCGTTTCCAGCCGGGCGAGGTCGGGGTCTTTCGTTGCGGGAGGCGGCGCGGCGCATCGGCCCCCGGCCTCCTGTCGGTCGCCCTTGCGCGCACGGGCCAACGCCTCCACCTGGCGGGTGGTCAGGTTCTCTTGCACGATTCGCCGGGCCAGCTCGATCTGGTCACGCTCCGGCAGGCCGACCAAGGCGCGAGCCTTGCCGGTCGCCAGCGCGCCGGCGGCGACTCGTCGCTGGACGCTCGGGGCCAGCCGCAACAGCCGTAGCCGATGCGAGGCCTCGGTGCGCGACAGCCCCAGCGTACGCCCGACAGCGGCGACGCTGCGGCCCCGGTCCACCTCGGCTCGGATCGCCTCGGCCTCGGCGACAGGATCGAGCGGGATTTGGCCGGCGTCCAGCGCGACCAGCCGGCGCGCGTCGGCGTCGCTCAGGCCTTCCAGGACATGGACGGGCACGGTCGAAAGCGCCGCCCGCTGCGCCAGCAGCCAGTGTTTGAGGCCGGCGAGGATCTCGTAGCGGGTCGGCGTTGTGCCCGGCAGCGGCCGGGCCGTCACCGGCTCGACGACGCCGACGGCGCGGGCCAACGCCACGGTCTGCGGGGTGGGCCAGGGCAGAGGTGTCGGCGGGCGCAGGGGGCTAACGTGCAGCAGATCGAGGGGTACCGCGCGCATAGGTCAATGGCCGTGTCACCTAACACGGTTATGGTAAACTTCGGCGCAGGCTTTGGCGATTCCCCGACGCTCCGTCTTTGGCGTGGGACGTTCGTGCTGCCGGCCGGCGATTGGCTACACTACGTTGTACTGATGCCGCTGCCGGAAGCCCCTCGCTATGTCCGACCCGAACCCCGCCGTTGCCGAACCGGTCTCCGTCCCCGCGCCCGAACTCTTGCCGCTGGCCGAGCTGTACCCGGCCTGCTTCGACTGGGAACATCCCCGGCCGCTCAAGATCGGCATCCACAAGCACCTGATCCGGGCGGGCCACGACCGGGCGGCCGTCCGGTGGGCGCTGGCGATCTACTGCACCGCTCCACGTTACCGGGCGGCATTGCAAGCCGGCAGTCCCCGAATCGATCTGAATGGCGAACCCGCTGGCGTTGTCATGAAAAAGGAGGCCGCGCAGGTCCGTGTACACGAGCGTTACGTGCCGAACGCCGATCCGCCGCCCAGTCGGTGTTGCCCGTGTGAACTTTCGGCGTAAAGGCGCCACCTGGTAGCCATCCTCACCATCCATCAGTTTTGCATGTCCATCCAGATACGGTAGAAGGGCGGTAAAAGTTGTTCGATTTGCAGTTATCTGAGCAGGACCCGGAGCCCGCGTTTGAACCAGGACAAGGCACTGCGGGCTAGTTTGCGCCACGTCCAGTGGTTCACATCGGGTTGGGCATGAGCTTTTCTTCGAGCACGGTTGGGTGATCGCGGGCATCTTGCAGGCCCGTCCACACACACCCATACAAAGCCAACACCCTGATCAACAGCAGGCGATCAAGCCGATCCGGATCACGTAGTGGGGTGGCTTGGAGGTTAAAGCCCCGACTTTTCAGGTCCGAGAACAGGGGTTCGATAGTTTAATCACAAATGGCAAATTTTGCCTGATCCGCACCGGACGGCTGGTGCCGAGCTGGCGCCGCTGGCCGTTGCGGCTCCGTGAGCCTGGAATGGCGACATACTTTCACGAACAGTTCAGCCGCTGGATAGAACCGATCCGCTAGCACCAGCACCATGACAATGCAGAACTGATAGGTGGTGAGGGTAGCAACTTGGGTTACATAACGCGATTGCTCCGACCGTCAAAAATACCCTGCGTGTCCGTCAGTCTCTCACAAAAGCGCCATCCTGCCGCCTCATTACCAAAATTTAGGAAAAACCTCACATGATTACCTCTTCGAAAGCGATCGATTCCAAAATTCGGCGCCGACGCATCACGCTGGTACTGGCCGTCATCGGCACGATAATGTCGATAGCGGGAAATACGGCCAGCCAACGTTACGCTCTGTTGGTTGGGGTTGGCACATATGCCGATACGCAGAACCCTAAACTGGCATTGAAGGGACCACCCAACGATGTGCAGGCCATGCAACAGGCTCTGAAACTATGGGGCTTCGACCGAATCACCGTGCTCCAGGATGCCCAGGCCACCCGTGCCGCGATCCTCAAGGCGTTGGATGCTCTGGTCAAGGACGCCGAAAAAGGTAGTCACGTGCTGTTCTATTTTAGCGGTCACGGCACTAGTCCGATTGATCCCAAATTTGGCGTGGATTTGGCGCTACCGCATACCACTGGCGCGCTGATCCCCTATGACGCCAAGCGAAATGGTGATTCAGCGACGAAGCGCAAATCGCTCATCATTGGCCGTGAGGACTTGCGCCCTCAATTTAAGAAGCTCGACGAAAAGGGAGTCCACCTGACCGCTTGGATTGATGCCTGCTTCTCGGAAAATAGCACCCGCTCTCTAGATGGACTCACTTTCCGCGTGGCGCCTGGCTTCGATCCTGGCAGTTTCGGTTCCAGTTCGGCGGGATATCAATCCTATCCCTACCAAAATGCCGTGACGTTCGCCGCCAGTGCCGCCAATCAGACTGCGACGGATATAGATGGGAATACGATTCGGCAATTCCCCACTTGGGATGGCCGCTATCACGGCGCCTTTACCGACGCCCTGCTGCGGGCGTTGAACGACCGCCGCCTGCCAGGATATGGGCCGCTGGACAAAAATCGCGATGGCGTCGTATCGGTTGAAGAGTTCGCCATTGGTGTCACCAGCTTCATGGGCAGCCGCGCTTATGGCCATCAACCCAAGCTGCAACCGTTGAGTGTGGAGGATCACAGAGGGGTGCGTAGCCAGCCGCTGTTCATGGCCGACCAACGGCCCCAAACCTCCGCGCCGACTCCGGCCCCGGTAAAGCCCGAGCCAGCACCGCCGATATCGCCCACCCTGCCAGAACTCCAGCGCCGCCAGACCTTGCTGGACCGGATCACCAACACCGCTCAGCAGTCTGGCCGGGCAACGATCGGGCTGGAATTGACCCACCCCTATGCGACTAGCCGGTTACCCATCGGCGATTCGGTGCATTGCGTCAGGGTCGATCTGACTTATAAGGCCGATCAAAAAGGCTACCCACTGGTCATTGACCGGTTTAGTGACGGCACCGTGCAATGGCTGTATCCGCTGGCCAGCGTGGACGATCGTCGGCAACAGGGACAATGGCAACAGCCCATGCCGGCCGGGCAGGCGCAAAAGTTGTGGAGCACCCTGACCATGCCCCCGGCAGGCGTAGACACTGTGTACACCTTCCTGCTCGATCAGCCGTTGTCGCCGGAGATCATTACCGGCACGCAAGTCATTAAACCGACTGATGGTGCTCGGTTCGATTTACTGCTGGATGGACTGGATAAGGCTCGGGTGCTGGGCGCGCATCGGCTGGCCCTGGAGATCTATCAACCTCGGCCCAGCGAACTGCAAGGCTGGCCAAAGGAGACCTGCAAATGAAACCGAAACGCCACTCATCTATTGGCCAGTGGGCGCGAATCAGTGGATTGCTACTGGGTGGACTGCTGGGTAGCGCCGCCGCCGACGCGCAGACCCTGTGCGGAAATCCCGGCGATCAGCCGCGCGCTGAACAACTCTATCGGCAAGCGCAACAGCAGCCGGGAACCGATGGGGCGGTTCAACAGCTGCAAGAATCCATTGCACTATGTCCGGGCGTCTTTCAGAGTCGCTATGCCTTGGCCGAGACCCTGCTGCGACTGAAGCGTTATACCGATGCTGAATCGGCGGCGAACGATGCCATCGCCGCCGCCGATCCCAACGACTGGGAGAAGCGGCTAGCGGGCTGGACACTGGTGGCGGAGGCTCAGCGCGGCCAGGGACGCTGGGGCGAGGCCAAGGCGACGTTCGATGTGAACGTGCGAGCACTGTTGCAGCCGCCCAACGGTTCCAAGGAGCCAGTGCGGATCGCGCCGCCCTGGTTCAACGAAACCTACGCCGCTTTCGAAAACGCGCTGGCAAAACGAGGCGAACTCAAGGCGGGCGAGATCGCCGGCGTTTTCCGTTCGGCCCGGTCGACGGGCGCCGCACCGCGCGTTGCCCTGCGGGTGGAGTTCGACTACGACAAAGCTACCCTGACCTCGCAAGGCCAGGCGCAATTGCGGGAAGTCGCCCAGGCTATGAGCGACGAGGCCATCCGCACGTTTCCGTTCCGGGTGATCGGCCATACCGACGAGCGCGGGTCGGACGAATACAATCAAGGTCTGTCGGAACGCCGCGCCCAGACCATCGTAGCGGAGCTGAACCGATTGCAACCGGGGCTGAGGCAACGCCTGCACCCGGAAGGTCGGGGAAAGAAGGAGCCGCGCATCCCCAACGCGGTCGACGAAACACAACATGCGGCCAACCGACGGGTGGAGTTTGAGGCGCAGTAGGCAAGGCAAGTTATGACGCTAGGATCAATGGTGGTGGTGGTGATTCGGTCCACGGCATAGGCGCCGCCGCCGGAAGCGCAGGCTGTTGTCGTTACGCAGCCGCCGCTAGCGGGGGAAGACATGGCAAGCTTGCACCGCCGAAGGCACCGCATCATGCGATGTTGCATCGGCCATTGTGGATAACTCCCCCTAAAAAAATGCGCGAAAAAAAAGCGCGCTGCGCGCGCATAAAGGGTAAAAGATTAAAGACCAAAGGGTTATAAGGATCTGACGAGACGGAACCCCCGGAGGCTGGCGCGGACGGCGTGTTCCAGATGCGGTTGGCGGAACGCACCCTCGCGGGAGTGTAGCTCCAGGCGCCGCCCCGCACCGCCAGGGGGCCGGTATAATTCTTGCTCATACAACGCCCCTCACTTCCATCATAACCCTCCTTGTAAGCTGAGCAGGTCCATTCCCACACATTCCCTGCCGTGTCATAGAGCTTCCATGGATTGGGATCAAAGGAGCCTACAGGCGCAGTGTACTCCCACCGATCCCGGCCTTGCGCCAGCCCACCACAGCATACATCCTGACCATAATTCGCCTTGTCATGCGATGCCTGTGTTCCCCACCAGTAGGCGGTCTCCGTTCCCGCCCGCGCCGCGTATTCCCACTCGGCTTCCGTCGGTAACCGGTACGCCTGCCCCGTCTGCTTCGTTAGCCACTCCGTGTAGGCCACCGCGTCGGTCCAACTTACATGGATCACCGGCCGTGTCCCTCGCCCCCAGCCTTCATCTTTCGGCTTATTCCGGCCGGTCGCTTCGCAGAATCGGTCGTAGTCGGCAAAGGTAACTTCGTATTGGCCTATGGCAAATCCGTCAACATGCACGCGGTGTGGGCGCTCGTTAAAATCACGCCCCGGCTCGTTCAGGGGTGAGCCCATCTGGAAGTCCCTTCCTGGAATCACCACCAGCGCCGGCCCTCGCGTCCCGTCGCTCAAGGTGTCCCGGAACACCTGACCCGCTTGCGGACGACTGCCCACCGCCGGCGCTTCCTCCGGCACGGCGGGCCGGAACAGACTCGGTACACTAGCGCTGGCCACCGACGTTGAGGCCGGCTGGGACGGCGGGGGCAGTGGAGACGATGCCGGCGGCACGAAGAAAAAATCTCCCATCAACGAGGACGACTCCCACGGGACTTGTCGGTTATTGGTGGCTTTAGCAACTCGAATCCGCACCTGCTTGAACAACTGCTCGATCCCCAACCCCGGCGCGCGCATCGCTTGCAACAGTCCGGCGGTGTAGGGGCTGTTGCGGCCGGTGCCGTCCGCCGCTACCGCGCCCGGCGCGGTGGCGTAGGCGACGATGCTCCCGGTCGGCGCGTCCATCCGTGCCAGGCCCTTGGTTTCGCTCCGATACCAGCTCCGATAGGGGTTATTGCGGCAGGCGTCCAACACCACGATGTTCAGCCCGTTGCCGGCCTGCTCCATGTTGCGCAACACCCGCCCAGCATTGACCGCCTCGTATTCCACATCGGCTTCACTGGCGATGGCGGCGCTCACCGGGATCAGGTAGTTTTCGCCCTTCACCTGCGCACCGTGCCCGGAGTAGTAAAACAGCCCCACCCCGCCTCGCTCCTTGAGCCGGCGGGCGAAGTCGCTCACCGCCGCATCGAAGCCGCGCTTGTCCAGGTTTTCCCGCTGGACCACCTCGAACTCCATCGCCCGCAACGCCTCGGCCACGTCGCGGGCGTCGTTGACGGGGTTGCCCAACGGACTGTCGCGGTAGCCGGCGTTACCCACCACCAGCGCCGTGCGCGGCTCGGCCAACGCCAGCACGGGCCCCAGCAGCAATACCCACAGCCAGCGTCGCCAAGGACATACATCGATCATCATTAGCCTATCCCCTCGAATTCGACACCCACGATCACCTCTAACCCTCTCTTCCATAAAATGGGGCGGAGGGGATCGAACGGTTACCCGGCTCTCATTCTCTCCTAAGACGGAACTCGGTAGCATTTGTCAGGTTCTTCCCGGCCCGCGACCCCAAAAATATTTTCGTGGCGAACCTGACAAAGTATCGAAACCGCCGTCTTGGTCAACTATGGATGACCATCCAGCCGGTCTAGCAAGCTGAACGCTGGTTGATCGACGTTCGCTCGCCCGGTCCACCGCCGCCGGCGCCTGCTGGTGAAATTCGCCCAGAAGCTTGCCAAACCACCGCGATAAGAATGGAGAAACGTCCCATGCTGATCCGAATGTTGCTACCGCTGGGCGTGCTGGGCTTACTGCCCGCCGACCTGGCCTGGTCCGATTGCCAGGTGATCTATCAGCGGGCGAAAGATGCCGACCTCGCCACGCTGGAAACCCTCTATCAGGAAGCTCGCCGCACCCCGGATTGCGACGACACCTTTCGGGCGAAGCTGGGCCAGCGGGTCGGCAACGAACACCTGCGCCAGATCCAGTCCCGGCTCCGGCAAGACCCCAACGCCGACGTCGCCGCGCAACTCGACCGCGCTCTGAGCTACACCCGCTCGTGGCAAGCGCTTGCCATGCGTGGCGACCTGCGCCACGACCGGCATGACTATTACCAGGCGGCGCAGGACTACCAAGAGGCGCTGGAACTCATCGCGGATCGGAATCTGACCCCAGACTCCGAGTCACCCGCCCCGGCGCTGATCGGCGCTATCTACAAAAAGGCCGAGCGCAGCCGTCTGCTGGCCGACCGTTACTCCCCGACCCCGACCAGCCGCTCCACCGGCGAGCCGGCGGGATTGGCCGCCACGAGCATTCGCGGCTTTGTGCCGGAGCGGGTCGCCCTGCCGATTACCTTCGAATACGACTCCACCGTGTTCGACGCCAAGGGCCAGGCCGCTACCGCCGATCTGCTGGATTTCCTGACCCGCCAGGGCCAGCGAGAGATTACCCTGATCGGCCACACCGATCCTCGGGGCGACGACGCTTACAACCTCGCGCTGTCACAGCGCCGGGCCGAGGCGGTCAAGCGGTTTCTGCAAGCCAAAAACTATTCGGGCACCATCCATACCGAAGGGCGCGGTGAATCGGAACCCATGGCGCTGGACGATCCCCAGGCGTATTCGGAGGAAGAACGCTATCGCCTGGATCGGCGGGTGGAGCTGCGCCGGAATTGAACGACCAAGGGCAAAATCATGAAACTGAAGCTCGAAAAGAAAGGAAAACTGGCCCTCACAATGGGCTTCTTCCTGGGTGCGCTGTCGGCTCTCCCGGCGGCGGCCGAGACGCTGGCGCTGGTGGTAGGCATCAACCAATACCGCTACAAGCCTGCCCTCAAGGGCGCGGTCAATGACGCCCGCGACATCGAGGCGGCGCTAAAAGCGGTGGGCGTGCGGGACATCGTGCTGCTGCTCGACGACCAGGCTACCCGCGAAGCCATCGACGCCGCCTGGAAACAGCAAGTCGCCAAGGCCAAGCCAGGCGATACCCTGATTTTCACCTATGCCGGCCATGGCGGTCAGGAACCCGAGCGGGTTGCCGGCAGTGAAGCAGACGGCAAGGACGAAACCCTGGTACTCAGTGGCTTCCGGGAAACCCGGCCGGGCAACGGCCAACGCATCGTGGATGACGAGCTGTATCAATGGTTTCGCGTCGCTAACTCACTCAACATCATCTTCGTCGCCGATGCTTGTTACTCCGGTACGTTGACTCGATCCATCGACCCTCGGGCCGCATTCCTGGGAACCCGTACCATCGGCGACTACGGCCCGATCAAGGACGACGAATTGCCGCCACCGGTCGCCCGGCCCCAACTCGACGAACCGCAACTGCCCAACGTCACTTTCCTGGCCGCCAGTCGAGAAAACGAAACCACGCCGGAAGTGGTCATCGATGGCCAGCCCCATGGCGCCCTGAGTTGGACTTTCGCCCAGGCCCTGCGCGGTGCGGCGGACGCCAACCACGACCACATCCTGACTCGGGAAGAACTGCGGAACTATGTCGGTGAAACGGTGCGAATGTACGCGGAATCGCGCCAGCACCCGACACTGCAACCCTTGGCGGACTCGCATCGGGCGATCCTGCCAGCAGCCGAACCACCACCCGCGCGATTGCCCGACCCACCCGCGTTGCATCTACAGGTGCTGGGGAAGACGGAATCCGATCGGGATGCGCTGTACAAACAGATTTCGGGCATCGAACCCGCATCGGCGGGGCAAGTACCGGACTTGGTCTGGGATTCCGGCAAGCAACAGGTGCTCAGCGGCCAAGGCGACGTGGTCGCCGATCAGATCAAGGACGCGGCAGCGCTAGGGCAGGTGGTCGCCAAGTGGCGCATGCTCACCACGATCAAGACGTTGAGCGCTCCCCACAGTCTGCGGTTGCGATTGGAGCCGGATGACAGTTTGCATCGGGAGGGAACCACGGTTTCCGTCACGCTCGACGGTCACCGGCACGGCTATCTCACGCTGTTCAATCTGGCGGCGGACGGCACAGTGCAATTCCTTTATCCAATGCCCAAGGATTCCAAGATCGTGCCAACCGACAAGCCCTTCAATCTCGTGGACAAGATCAAAATCGTTCCTCCGTTCGGAGCCGATCATCTGGTCGCTGTGGTGACTTCCAAGGAACTGAGCACATTTCAAACTCAGTTGCATGGTCTGAACGGCCGGCCCGAGGCGGACGCGCTGGATCGCATCCTGCGCGAGACCGACTGGGGTGACTATCAAATGGGTGTATTGGGCCTGTACACCGCGCCGAGTAGCGGGTCTTGAGGAGCGTCTAATCATGAATCAAAACAATGATCGCTGGCTGGTCTTGCTCCTGCTGCTCGGGCTGTTGGTCACTCCCATCGCCGAAGGCGCCGATCGTGCCCTGTTGATCGGGATTGACCAATACCCGCATGTCAGACCGCTGGTGGGTTCTGTCAACGATGTACAGAGCATGCGCCGGTTTGCGCTCGATACGCTGGGTTATCAGCCGGATCAGATTCAAACTCTGCTGGACGGCGAAGCAACCCGAGAAGGCATTCTGAATGCCTTTGACCGTTGGTTGATCGCCGGCAGCCAACCCGGTGACCGGGTGCTGTTTTACTACAGTGGGCACGGTTATCAGATGCCGGATACCAATGGTGACGAAGCGGATCACTTGGATGAGACCTTGGTTAGCGTGGACACCGAACCGGACGGGCACGGCGGTTTTCAGCATATGATCAGCGACGATGAATTGGGCGTCCGATTTGCCCAATTGACCGGGCGACGGACGACCGTGATCATCGATTCCTGCCATTCGGGTACGATTACTCGCAGTTTGCTCGGTCCCAGTTCTCCTCAATCCCGCAAGACCCTTGATCCAGGTTCTGCCGGGCCAACCCGCGATTTCAGCAAAGCCCTGGCGGATCATCGTAACGAGGAAAGCCTGATCAAGGGCGATCACCAACGGGTGGTGTGGAGTGCGGTTTCTGCCGCGCAGGTCGCGTTGGTGGATGAGGAGGCAACGCCGCAAGGCGGGGTATTCACCCGACGCTTTCTGGCTGGACTGCGCGATCGCAAGGCGGATCGCAACGGCAACGGCGAGGTGAGCTACACGGAACTGTTGGACTACGTTCGCGAGGAATCGGCGGCTTATTGCCAGCGGCGAAGTCGGGACTGTCCCTTGGGGCTGACTCCAACGTTGGAAATCGATACCGCTTATCAGGGCCAACCGGTGTTCGCCTTCGAGACCAGACCGATGCCGATTCCCGAATTGGCCACGGAACTGCTGGCCCACGACAACCCGTTGCAAGCTAAATTGGAAATCCTGCCCGGCGAGACCTTTCGCTTGGGGGAGGTGATGCAAATCCGGGTGACCAGCCCCCGCGATGCTTATCTAGTGGTACTGGATCTCAATGCCCAAGGCCAGACCACCCAGATTTTTCCAAACAAATTTAGCGATAAAGCAGGCAAGCAGAATCGGATTGTCGCCCACCGGCCGATCACCATTCCGGATGCCAATTACGGCTTTAAGTTTTTCGCCCGTGAGCCCATCGGTCGAGGTCAGCTACTGGCTATTGTGAGCGAAGACCCGATCCCCGTGGGGCAGGTACTGGCTCAGCACAAGGATTTGGAGGTGATCGCCCGGCCGGAAAGTTATCTGGAGGCTTTGACCGAACCATTACGGCTTCCTTGGACCGGCGACCGTTTCAACCGGCAGGTCTCATGGTCGCTGGTCAAGGTCGAATATGAAATCGAGCGGTAGGATTCAAGCAATCGAGGGGATGGTCATGAGTCATCAACAACCAGTCGTTGCATTGTGGGTGGTTGTTTTGCTGATGCTGGTATTGATGGGTATGCCAACCTGGGTTGTTGCGGAAGAATCCAAAAAAGAACGAGGGCTTGAAGCGGTCAATCGCGATACGATTATGCGTATCGGTGAGCAAGTGGCTGGTAAAAATGGATTGCCGATTGAGGTTTTTGTTCCACCTCGTATTAATATAGGTAATGCAGTGATTTCTCAAAATGATCGCTATTTAGCTACTACGGCAGGCGGTGGTAGTCTCGCGCTTTGGAATGTCAAAACTGGACAAAATATTAATAATTTTGAAGCACCAACTGATAGTTATATTGGAGAAGGCGAAGGCTATTATTGGTTACAATTTGACCATGCAGGGCGTCATATCTTTTGGGGTCATAGTTATGATCCTTCTATAGTCGTTCACTCCATTGATGGTGATAAACCACCTGTTAGTTACCGCTTGATGTCGGGTAGTTTACGTCCTCTAGTGTTATCAGAAGATGATCGATACATTTTTGCTAGCAATAAAGGTTTTTTGGCTATTTGGGATATTCAAGCAGGCAAGATAACTAAAACTGTACCCTTTTGCGAAGATCAAGCAATTATTACACTTTCATCAGATCAACAATATGGACTCTGTGCGCCTTCTTATAATAATTATGAATCGACCAAGCTAAATAGCCAAGGCGATAATTCTTTGAGGCTTATTGAACTTGCAACTGGAAAGGAAATCAGGAGATTTGTCGGACACAAATGGCCTGTGACAGCAGCTGGTTTTACCGGCGATAGTTCTATCATATTTTCCGCAAGCCGCGATGGTACAGTACGGATTTGGGATACAACTACTGGCAATCCTATACAGGTTATCAAGATATCTGAACCAATTATAAGATATTATCCGGATAACCAGAGCGTTAAACCAACCGTTGATGGTGGTGTTACGAATGCCGCTATTTCGCCCGACGGCCAATATATAGTGGCAACATATAGCTACACTATTGGTACTATGGAACGTTCTGCCACCGCTATATGGGAGCGATCTACCGGTCGGAAAATTCGAAAATTTGACGATATTTTTGGACCTTTTCGATTTTTCCGAGAGGGCAAGCATTTCTATGCTGTGAAGACATCTGAGGGAGGAAACTATGATGGAACCCTTGAGGATGGTGTAATTATAGGTACGCGAAGCGGCACACTGGTTCGCTCGTTTCAGAAAAATCCAAGATCTATAATCATCAACGTGTTAGGATTCACAACAGATAGACGAAAAGTTCTGTACACAACTGAAAAGAGCACAGTAGCGTTTGATATCGATACAGCAACATTGACAAGGTTATTACCCGTCGGCGCAAGTTATTTTTCCGGAAATGGGAAATATTTATTTCATCTACAGGGATTGAGTAGTAACTCAATCTATCCTGAAGATTCTGAAATTAAGGTAAAAGTATATGATGCTGAAACAACAAGTCTTTATAGTGAGATAAGTCTTCTGTCGGATCGATCACTGCCCCAAATACGTGATCGAAAACTTATTAATGAGCCTGTGAAGCTTAAAGTTATTTCCGTGTCCCATGACGGCTCAATCTTGATTACTATTAGTAGCGACGGGATATTAAGTCTATGGAATACAAAATCGGGCCAAGAAACCCGCTTCTTTCATCCTGAAAAGAATCATTTATTAGGTGCTACACTTTCAATTGACAAAAGTCTACTAGCTTCTATAGAAGAAGCTCAAGATTATAACTCAAGAAGTATTGTGCGAATCTGGGATGTGGTTAAAGGGAAACAACTAGTAGCAATTCCTTTAGATCAAGAGTGGCTTAGCCTTAGAGAACCAGGAAGTATAGTTACTTTCAGTCATGACAACAGCCGTATTATTGTATCCAGCGGAAGCCATGAATCTGAAAAAATTCCAGCTATTTATTCAGTTTATTCTATTTCTACCCAGAAAAAATATTTTTCAGTACAACCGCCCTATCATTATGATGGAGATATTCAATGGTCAGCAGATGGCAAAAAAATTATTGAGGCCGGGTGGGATGCCATTGTTCATATTGATGCAATCAAAGGCGAGGTAAGCAAAACTATCGCTATCTCTAAGGGATATGGTGCCCTTGGCGGGGTCGTTTCATCTGACAACAAATATGTCGCTAACTCCGCTGGAATCTGGGACGCGGCCACGGGCAAACCGCTGGTCGCTCTCGCGGTTTTCGCCGACGGCGACGACTGGCTGGCGATCACGCCCGAAGGCTACTACAGCTCGTCCGAGAAGGGCCATCAGTACGTCAACATGCGGCGGGGTAATCAAATCTACACCGCCGATCAACTCTACGACGCCTTTTACCGCCCGGACCTGGTGATCGACAAACTGCGCGGGCGGGACATCCAACAGGCTGGCGGCACGACCATCGAAGAAGCCTTGAGCAACCCACCGCCCAGCGCCGAAATCATCGCCACGACCGTCCAACCGCCCCAGGGAACGACCGAGATCAAATACCGCATTCAGGGTCAGAGCGGCGGCATCGGCGACGTCCGCCTCTTCCACAACCAGAAACTGGTGCGGACGGTGCGGGTGGACGCTCCCGGCAAGGAGGTTCGCGAAGGCACGGCGACAATCCAGGCGGTGGCGGGCGAAAACGAGGTCGGCATCATCGCCTTCAACCGGCAAAACAGCGTTCAGGGCATCACCCAGACCGCATCATTCCAGTTCGACGCCCCTCCGAAAGACCCCGATCTCTACATCGTCGGCATCGGCATCGGCCAGTACCGCTTAAAAGATGTCAACCTGCCCCTGGCGGCCAAGGACGTGCTCGATATCACCAAGGCGCTGTCGGCGCGGATGAAGAGCCTCTATCAACCCCCCAAAGTCCACGTCGAACTGCTGGTCGACGGTATCACCGAGGGTGGCGTCACCCGCGAACAAATCTTGAACCGCCTGCGGGAACTGGCTGGGAAGCTGCAACCGGACGATCAATTGGTCATCTTCGTGGCCAGCCACGGTTTGTTGTGGAGCGGTCAGTACTACGTCGTGACCCACGACTATGACGGTCACTTCGGCCCCGACCAGGGCATCAGCGCCAGCGAAATCATGGACGCCTCGCGCGACATCAAGGCTCTGAACCAACTGTTCATCTTCGACACCTGCCACGCCGGCGGGGTCGATCAGACCCTCAAGGCCATCTACGACGCCCGCATCCGGCTGTTCGCCCGCCGGATGGGCCTGCACGTCTACGCTTCGGCGGCGCCCTTGCAGGAAGCGCTAGAGGGTTACCAGGGCCGGGGTCTGTTCGCCTATGCGCTGTTGGAGGGCTTGCGGCATCCCAAGGAGGTGGACCAGGACGGCGATGGACTCGTGGCCACCACCGAGTTGGGCCAGTACGCCAAGCGCATGACCGAGCAGGTCGGCCAGGAAATCGGCTTCCACCAAACCCCGCTCATCATCAGCGTCGGCCAAGACAAGGCCATATACCGCTATCCTAGGGAAGCCTCGCCTGCGGTAGCCATGGCTAACCCCCCGGCGGATGGCGGCAATCATGAGGCAACGCCGACCACTCGATCCATCGCCTTGCCCCCCATCCAGGTCGGTGATCGCTACACCTACGAAAACGAAACGCTTGGTAGCGGTCAGGCGGCCTATCAGACCATCCGTGAGGTCACCGCAATAGACGGGGAGCGCATCACGGTCGCAGTGACTCCGGTCAAGGGCGGCGCCTCGCGGCAAACCTACTATGATCGCGCCTGGAATTTCCTGGGAGCGGGCGCCACTCCGCAAGAGGGCATCTCTTTTACCCCCGCCCTGCGCTATCTCGACTTTCCGTTGGTCGTTGGCAAGCAATGGGATACCCGATCGATAGAGATCAATCACAAGACGGGGCGCCAGCGGGAATTCAAAGTGACCGGCGTGGTGGAAGGCTGGGAGCGCGTCGACGTGCCTGCCGGCTCCTTTGAAGTCTTGAAGGTCGTACTGAAAACCGAGATCGTCGATGGTGACCAGCACTCGTACAGCACCGACGTGTCCTGGTACGCGCCGTCCGTTCGCCGTACCGTGAAATCGGAACTCACCGGACAGGACGCATCTTCAAGGATCGAGGGGCGGAAGGTCGTCAGGCTAATGGCTTATCGACTGCAATGACAGAACACATCGGTTCGCAATTATGAGTATTTTAGTGGGCGAGCCACCACCCACCACGCCCCCAAGGGGCTCCGTTCCAATTACCTGGTCGATGGCGTCGGCCAGGATCTCGGCCACCACTTCCGCCAGTGGCTTTTATCGTTGTTGTTGCAAGTGCAAAAGGCGCTCGGCATACATTTCATTGAGTTCAGATTCAATATGCATGGCGATGAATTCCCGGTTGAATCAGCGGTTCTGTGGATAACTTTGGCAAAAAAAAATCGCCCG
>WBZV01000558.1_pt1 | contig 18716 bp, 17 predicted proteins | sample 5204221 | NCBI WGS metagenome assembly WBZV01 (sample SAMN12344360, study PRJNA552823) | activated sludge metagenome | biome: Activated sludge suspended growth; feature: Nitrification reactor; material: Wastewater; isolation source: activated sludge from nitrification reactor of wastewater...
CCAAGCAAGCACCCCGGGCCCACGAATGGACCAGGTGCATCGAGCGAGCACAGCATCGAGCGAGTACAGCGGAGCGCTGGCGGACAGTAGCGGCGGGGGCGGGGGCGGGGGCGGGCAGTAGCGGCGGGGCGATAGGGCGGGGCGGGGGAGGGGCGACCGCCGGTCGCCCGTACGGGCGGGTTGGCGGGCCGTCGCGTCTCTGGGGTGTGGAGTCATCGATCATCCACTTGAAGGTAAGAGGAGGGGCGCACCTCGGGAAGGGGCGTGGCGCCTTCCTTGCGCCTCGTTTGTGCCACGATGCCTTCGCTGTCCGTCTGATCCCTGCCTGCCTCCTCGCCCCTTGCCCCCCACCGCCCATCCCGACTATCCTCTGCGGTCGGCGCTTTGACCCCTGATCCGCCACCGCCCCGCCGCCTCCGGTCGCCTCCTCCACCACCCCAGCCTCCACCATCCCCCGATTCGCAACGCACCAGGTGAACCCGCCATGAGCATCGCCACCCGCACCGAGCAGGATTCGCTGGGCCCCGTCGAGGTGCCCGAGCAGGCCCTCTGGGCCGCGCAGACGCAGCGCGCCGTCGAGAACTTCCCCATCTCGGGCCTCACCTTCGACCGCCGCTTCGTGCGCGCCCTGGGCCTGATCAAGCTGGCCTGCGCCGGGGTGAACCGGGAGCTGGGCGACCTGGAGGAGGGCCTGGCCGAAGCCATCGCCCGCGCCGCGCGCGAGGTGGCCGACGGCGAGCACGACGACCAGTTCCCCATCGACATCTTCCAGACCGGCTCGGGCACCTCCACCAACATGAACGCCAACGAGGTCATCGCCAGCCGGGCCAACCTGCTCCTGGGCGGGGCCCAGAGCGTCAAGAGCCCCGTGCACGCCAACGACCACGTCAACATGGGGCAGAGCTCCAACGACGTCATCCCCACCGCCCTGCACGTCTCGGTCTACCTGGCCCTGGTCGAGGAGCTGCTGCCCGCCCTCGACCACCTGGCCGAGACCATCCGCCGGCGCGCCGCGCAGGACGCCGAGGTGGTCAAGACCGGCCGCACCCACCTGATGGACGCCATGCCCCTGACCATCGGCCAGGAGTTCGGAGGCTGGGCCGGGCAGGTGGAGGCCGCGCGGGCGCGCATCGCCGCCGCCCTGGACGAGCTGGGCGGGCTGGCCCTGGGCGGCACCGCCGTGGGCACCGGGATCAACACCCGCCCCGGCTACGGCAAGGCCGTCGCCGCCCGCCTGGCCGCCCTGACCGGCCACCCCTTCCACGAGGCCGCGGACCATTTCGTGGCCCAGGCCAGCTCGGACACCGCCGTGGCCGTCAGCGGCCTGGTCAAGGCCGCCGCCGTCAGCCTCCTCAAGGTGGCCGGCGACCTGCGCTGGATGAACTCCGGACCCATGGCCGGCCTGGGCGAGATCACGTTGCCCGCCCTGCAGCCCGGCTCCAGCATCATGCCCGGCAAGATCAACCCCGTCATCCCCGAGGCCGTGATCATGGTCTGCGCCCAGGTCATCGGCAACGACAGCACGGTGACCGTGGCCGCCCAGACCGCCAACTTCCAGCTCTCGGTGACCCTGCCGGTGATCGCCCGCAACCTGCTGGAATCCATCGCCTTCCTGGCCGGGGCGGCGCGGGTGCTGGCCGACAAGGCCGTGTCCGGCCTGAGCGTCAACCGGGAGCATATCGCCGCCTACGTGGAGCGCAACCCCATCCTGGTCACCGCCCTCAACCCCGTCATCGGTTACGACCTGGCGGCCAAGATCGCCAAGACCGCCTACGCCCAGGGCCGACGGCTGAAGGACGTGGCCGCGGAGATGACCGACCTCAGCCCCGAGGAGTTGGACCAGCACCTGGATCCGGCGGCGATGACCCGGCCCGGGCTCTAGGGCCGGGGCCGCGGGCGCCCGGGGCCGGACGAGAGGACAGGGGGACTCGCCGTCATGCGCTGCGAGCGCTGCCGGGCGCGCATCCGGGGGGCCACCTGGTTCTGCCCCTCCTGCGGGGCGCCGGTCAGGGATCTCAACGTCGCCGACTCGGTGCGCGGCCCCTCGCGGCGCAGGGTGACCGAGCGGCTCGTCCCGGGGCTCTTGCTGGTCGCCGGGCTCGGCCTGGCCCTCGGCGGCGGCTGGTGGCTGCTGGGCCGACGGGGCGCTTCGCAGGACGGGGAAGGATCCGGAGGGACCGGCGCGGCCCCTGGAAACGCGGCGACCGCTGGGGCACTGGCCGGTGGCGGCGGGGAGCCAGGGCAGGTTCCGATCCCGGGCAACGCCGGAGCCGGTGCCGCATCCGCCGGCTCCGCCCCGTCCACCCCCGCCTACCCAGCCGGCCTGCCGCCCCGCCCTGGCGTTCCGGTCTGGCACCTGAGCCGGCCTGCTGCGCCACCGGTGATCGACGGCATCCTGGACGACTGGCAGCCTCCCCTGATCAGCGCCGCCCGCCTGCCCCTGGAAACCGTGGTCTTCGGCCCCGAGGCCTGGAGCGGGCCCTCCGACCTGGCGGGCGAGGCCTTTGGGGCCTGGGACGACCGGGCTCTCTACCTCGCCGTCGCGGTGCGGGACGAGCGCCCCTCGCCGCCCGCAGGCGGCGCCCGGCTCTACGAGGGCGACAGCCTGGAGATCCAACTGGACACCCAGCTCCTGGAGGACTGGGAATCGGCCGTCTTCGATGCCGACGACTGGCATGTCGGGCTCTCGCCGGGCGACCTCCAGGCAGCGGCGACCGCGGGGCCGTCCCCCGCCGGCCAGGCCTCCATCCTCCGGCCTGAGGCCTGGGTCTGGCGGCCAGCGGGCCGCCAGGGAACCCTGGAGCTGCCCCTCGCCGCGGCCGTCCGCCCCGGCGGCTACGCCCTGGAGCTGGCCCTGCCCTGGAGCCTGCTCGGCCTCACGCCCAGGGCCGGCCTGGTCCTGGGGCTCAGCCTCTCGGCCTCCGACAACGACCGCGCGGCGCCCGCCCAGGAGTCGATGGTCTCCAGCAGCCCCCTGCGCCGCTGGGACGATCCGCGCAGCATGGGCCTCCTCGTCCTCGACCCATGAGCCGGGGGGCCTGACACCCGCCATGTGCGGCATCTACGGCTTCGCCGGCTTCCAGGAGGAGGGCCTGCTGGCGCGCATGGACCGCCTGCTGGTCCATCGCGGGCCGGACGGCAGCGGCCAGTACCAGGGCGAGGACCTGGCGATGGGCATGCGCCGCCTGGCGATCATCGACCTGCAGACGGGCGACCAGCCGATGCAGAGCCGCGACGGGCAGTGGGTCATCTGCTACAACGGCGAGATCTACAACTACCTGGAGCTGCGCGCGGAGCTGGAGCAGCGGGGCCATGTCTTCCGTACCCGGAGCGACACCGAGGTGCTGGTGGAGGCCTTCGCCGAATGGGGCATCCGCTGCCTGGACCGCCTCAACGGCATGTTCGCCTTCGCCATCCACCATCTGCAGAGCGGCGAGCTCTACCTGGCCCGCGACCGCTGCGGCCAGAAGCCGCTCTACTGGTGGCGGGAGCCGGGCAAGGCGCCCTTCGCCTTCGCCTCGGAGGTCAAGGCCCTCCTCGGCAGCCGGCGCATCCCCGCCCGGCTGGACCAGGCGGCCCTGGACCCCTACCTCACCCTGCGCTACGTCCCGGAGCCGCGGACGATGTTCGCGGGCATCCAGACCCTGCCGGCGGCCCATTGGCTGCGCCGCAGCCCCGACGGCGCGGTGCACATCGAGCGCTACTGGGACGTGACCTTGACCGAGCCGGGCGCCGCCCCGGCGCGCCGCGACGCGGACTGGCTGGCCGAGCTGGCGACCCTCTTCGACGACGCGGTGCGCCTGACCCTGCGCAGCGACGTCCCGGTGGCCGCCTACCTGAGCGCCGGGGTGGACTCCAGCCTGATCGTGGCCCAGATGCGGCGCCACCTGGACCGGGTGCACACCTTCTCCATCGGCTTCGGCTCGGCCATCGACGAGACGCCGGCCGCGGCGCGCACGGCGGCCCTCCTGGGCACCGTCCACCACGAGGTGCAGTGCAGGGCCGAGGACTTCTCGCTCCTGCCACGGGTGGTCTGGCACATGGACCGCCCGGTGGGCGACGCCCTGATCCTGGCCTTCTACAAGCTGGCCCAGGCCGCCGGCCGGGACTTCAAGGTGGTCCTGGGGGGCGAGGGCGCGGACGAGATGTTCGCCGGCTACGGCTTCCACAAGGTGCTGCCGCTGGTCGAAGGCCTCAACCGCGCCCTCCCGGCAGGCGCCCTGCCTCTCCTGGCGGGCCTGATCCGCCGCGCCCCACTGGGCCTCCTGGACCGCTTTTCCATGTTCCCGGCCGCCCTGGGCCGGGAGGGCAGGGCGCGGGTGGCGGACTTCCTGGCGGCCTACGGGCGACGGGACCTCCCTGCCAACCTCTACGCCCTGCGCAGCCTCTGGGACCTGGGCGCGAGGGAGGCGGCATACGTCCCCAGCCTCCGGCACCTGGCCTCCGAGGACTGGCATCCCCGCCTGCGCGACGGCGGAGGCCTCTTCCTGGACCGGCTGCTCAAGACCCAGTACGAGGAGTGGCTGCAGGACTGGGCCATCATCCGCCAGGACAAGAACACGATGGCCCACGGCCTGGAGATCCGCCTGCCCTTCCTGGACCACCGCCTGATCGAACTGGCCTTCCGCATGCCGCCCCGCCTCAAGGCCCGGCTCTGGCGGGACAAGATCATCGAGCGCCGCCTGGCGGCCCGGCTGCTGCCGGCCGAGGTGGCCGGGCGGGGCAAGATCCCCTTCTACCTGCCGATGGACGTCTACTTCCGCCATCCGCTGCTGCGCGAGATGGTGGCGGACTGCCTCGCGCCGCGGCAGGTGGCCGCGCGCGGCCTCTTCCGGCCGGAGGCGGTGGAGGGGCTCCGGGGACGGATGGAAGGGGGCGAGTTCCTGCTCCTCAAGCAGGCGATGTCCCTGGTCATCCTGGAACTCTGGCAGCGATGCTTCATCGACGGCAAGGGCGCCATCGAGCGCGGCGAATGCCCCTGGGGCCCGCCGGCGGCCGACTTGGCCGGGCACGCGGGGGCTCCCTAGAATCAGGCTCGGCAGCGAGCGTCGACGCCTCCCCTGTTTCAGATCACCCAATGCCTTCCTTCCACCCCCACCGATCCACTTTCAGGAGATCCCCATGCACAGCCTGCCCCCGCTTCCCTACGCCCACAACGCCCTGGAGCCGCATATCGACGCCCGGACGATGGAGATCCACCACGGCAAGCACCATCAGGCTTATGTCAACAATCTGAACGCGGCGCTGGAGGGCACATCCTGGGCCGACGCCTCCCTCGAGGACCTGATGGTCCGCCTGGAGGAGGTGCCCAGCGACAAGGCGGCCGCGGTGCGCAACAATGGCGGCGGCCATTACAACCACTCGCTCTTCTGGACCCTGATGGGCCCCGGCGGAGGCGGCGCCCCCACCGGCGCCCTGGGCGCGGCCATCGACGCGGCCTTCGGCGGCTTCGACGCCTTCAAGGCGGCCTTCCACAAGGCGGGCATGACCCGCTTCGGCAGCGGCTGGGCCTGGCTGAGCCTGACGCCGGCGGGCGAGCTGGTGGTGGAGAGCACGCCCAACCAGGACAACCCCCTGATGCACGGCAACACGCCGCTCCTCGGCTGCGACGTCTGGGAGCACGCCTACTACCTGCATTACCAGAACCGCCGCAACGAGTACCTGGACGCCTTCTGGAACCTGGTGGACTGGAACGCGGTGGCGGCCCGCTACGCGGCGGCGAAGGGCTGAGCTTGGGGTTGGTCGATGATCGGCGACCGAGAATCGGCGCGGCGACTGCCGCGCCGCGAGCCGTCATCGGTGATCGACGGCAGGCAGCCGGATGGAGACGGGCGCGTGGCGGACAGACGCCGACTCCATCCGGCTGGTCTCCGCAACCATCCTAGACATACTGATGCCAGCAGTGCATGCTTTGATGCATGCGCACCATCATTCGGCTGAACGAGGACCTCCTGACCGCCGTCAAGATCGAGGCGGCGCGGACCGGACGCACGATGACCTCCCTGATCGAGGAGGCTCTGCGCCTGAGCCTGGCCCGGCGGCCTGAGACCGAGGGTCGGTCCAGGATCACCTTGCCGGTCTTCGAGGGCCGCGGCCTGCAGCCGGGTGTTGATCTCGACGACACGGCATCCTTGCTGGACCTCATGGATGGCAGCGGTGCTGCTTCTTGACGTCAACGTGCTGGTCCATGCCTTCCGTGTCGACGCGCCGCGGCACATCGAGTCGGGCTGCACCTGGGTCACCTCTGACCGCGACTACAGCCGGTTTCCCGGACTGCGGTGGCGGCATCCGCTGGGTTGAGGGGCTGGGTTGATCGCGAGGGACGCCGGCCGCTGGGTGCGGACTCCATTCGACAGCCAGGAAGGCGGCGCGGCATGCTCCGGGCAGCCAAGCGTTGACCCAATGGTCTCATCAGACTATGATGACCATTGAGTTGAATTCATGACCACCAGAGTGTCCCTTTCCGATGCCAAGGCCCGGCTCTCCGAAGTGGTCCGCGCCGTGCGCCTTGGCTACGAGGACGCCATCATCACCGTGGATGGAGAGCCTGCGGTCCGGATGGTGGCGGTGCGGGCCGGGCCTCGCCGGCTCACGCCGGCGGAGGCCGCCACGGTGCGCGCCCTGCTGGCCGGCCTTTCAAGGATCGCACGGCCGAACGCGCCCTTTGACGCCGTTGAGCTTGTCGGCGAAGGACGCCGATGACCCCAGTCCTGGATGCCTCGCTGTTCGTGGCCGCCATATCACCGGTGGAGCGACACCACGCAAGGGCCCGAGCCCTCTTCGACAGTCTTCCCGAGTCGGAGCCCTTTCTGGTGCCCGACTTGTTCCGCGTGGAGGTGATGGCCGCCCTGGCGCGGCGTGGCGAGCCCTCGGACCTTCTGGACGCCGTCGACGCCCTCGTCCGTGGCCCTCGTTTCTGCCCCCAGGCACTCGACGAGGCATTGCTGGAGCGAACCGTTCACGTCGCCCGGATCGCAGGACTGCGTGCCTACGACGCGCTGTATGTGGCCTTGGCGCTGGCCTGGTCGCAACCCCTGTACACGCTGGATGAGGATCTTGCATCCCGAAGCCGAACGGCCTTTGCTGACTTGCAGGTGGTGGGCGCCGCTTGAGTTGGTGAGCGGATCGCAAGGTCCTCTGCTGCGGATGGGGCGAGGCGCTTGGCGTTGATGGGGCGACGCGTTCCAGCGCTGCGACGGTTGTTCTAAGGATCCGCGCAGCCGGGCGTTATCCCTCCCAGGAGCCCCGACGCCCCCTTGGAGCCAAGCATGTCCGCCACGGCCGCCGACCCCCATCCCGCCGAACCTGAAGGGCCTCCAGCCATCAACCGATGGCTGGAGGCCGCGCTACAGCAGCACCAGGCGCCGCTGCTGCGCTACGCGCTGAGCCTGGCGGGCCATGACCTGGCCGCCGCCCAGGACCTGGTTCAGGAGAGCTTCCTGAGACTCTGCCGCGCCGATCGTCGGCGGCTCCTCCCCAGCCCCGCTGCCTGGTTGTTCACCGTCTGCCGCAACCTGGCCATGGACCGTTATCGAAAGGAGGAGCGCATGAAGGCCCTGAGCGCCGACCTGAGGCTGGACGCCCTCGGGGCGGCACCGCCGCTGCAACCCGAGGAACAGGCCCTGAACACGGAAGCGGTCCACACGCTCCGCGATGCCGTGGCCGCCCTGCCGCCGCGCGAGCAGGAGTTGGTGCGCCTGAAGTTCCAGGCGGACCTCAGCTATCGCGAGATCAGCGCGATCACCGGCCTGAGCGTTTCCAACGTGGGCTACCTGTTGCACCACGCGCTGCGACGCCTGCGGGCGCGCATGGCCGATGTCCCCGGCCCAGCCAAGGCGGTGTTGCCGTGAGCGACACCCCCCGGACCCCCGCCGCATCCGGAATGCGCCCGTCACTTGGTCCCAGCCGACTTGCGACCCCTGTCGACCCACTCCACGAGGGCAGCCCCATGATCCCCACCGGCCCCATCAGCGCCGACGACCCCCGCCTGACCACCCTGGCCCTGGGCGAAGAGGACTGCCTGGACGAGGCAGATCGCCGGGAGCTGAGCGAGGCGCTCGCCCAGGACGACGCGCTCCAGGAAGCCCAGGACAGCCTCCGCGCCTTCAGCGCCTTCCTACGCACTGAGCTGAGCGCCGAGCCCCTCCCGCTGCTGACCGAGGCCCAACTGGCATCGATCCACCGGGAGGGCCGGCGGACATCGCCGACCGGGTCACGCGTCTCCCGACTGCTCCGCCGACTCGTCGCTCCTTTCACCGCCCTGAGCCCCCGGTGGCGCCTGGCTACGGGGATTGCAGCCATGGCGACCGTCTGGGTGTTCGGCATCCCGCTGGTTGGCTGGGGGGTGGATCGTCTCGTGCGACAGCCGATCGCCGGGGTCTACTTCTGGTTGGACCAGGCCAGATCATCAAGCGGTCATGCTTCCGCCGCACGGGTCGACATGTGCTCCGTCGCGCCGGTGGCCTGTCATGTCACCCCGCTCAAGGACCGCATCCGGGGCCAACTGGGCCTCGGGTCCAACGACGACTCGAGCAGGGCACCATCGTTGAGCGCGGCCCCCTCGGCCGCACCTCAGGTCAACCCGCTGACGGACGTCCCGCAGGCCGAGCAGGTCGCACCTGACCCCAATGCGGCCGCAGCTGCCAACAGCGTCCAAGCGTCGCCTCAGGTAGCGATCCCCACCGGCATCGCCCCTCCCGGCCGCCGCGACACGGGCCGAAAGGTCATCAAGGACGCGGCCCTCGGCCTGGAGGTGGCGCATCTCGATTCCACCCTGAGCCAGGTGGAGGGCATCGCCGCCCAGGCCGGTGGCGATGTGCTGGAGTCCAAGCGCATTGAGCACCAGGGGCCGCGCAAGGCCTTCGTCCGGCTTGCGGTGCCCGCCGACCAGTTCGAGCTGGTGCTCGGGCGGCTGAGGGACCTGGCCACGGCCGTGCTCAGTGACCAGTCCAGCAGCGCCGATGTCAGCCAGGAGTACGTGGACCTGCAGAGCCAACTGGCGAATCTGGAGGCCACGCAGGCCCGGATCAAGGCCTTCCTGGCCCAGGCCAAGAGCGTGGAAGAGGCCTTGGTGGTGAATGCCCGGCTCCAGGAGATCGAGGGGCAGATGAACACCATCAAGGGTCGGCTGTCCTACCTGGCCGAGAAGTCGTCGTACTCGACCATCGCCATCGACCTCAGCGAGCAGGCCGGTACCCCGACGATCACCCCCACCCCCAGCGCCACCCCGACGGCCACCGCCACCCCCAGCCCCACCCCCCTGGCCGCTTACGACCCTGCCAAGCCGGCCCGCGAAGCCTACGGCGTCCTGCGGGGCCTGCTCCGCAGCCTGGCCACGCTCACCATCTGGCTTGCCGTGATGGGCCTGCCGATGATCGCCATGATCGCCACGGCCTGGTGGTTGGGAAGATGGGGCCTGCGCCGCTTGCGTGGGCTGGGCGATACGCACTGAACGAGCTTGCCGGCCAGGTGGGCAGGGTTGCGCCCACCTGGCCGCGCCGCTCTCGCCGACCATCGCCTCTGCTTGGCCCCACCCTTGCCCCCGCACCCGCCCTCCCCTACCATGGCTCCATGCGCCGCCCCTCCCTTCGCCCCCTCCTTCCGACCGGTCCTCTGCCATGGCCATCCTCAGCCTGAGCCGGCTGCGCCTCAGCTTCGGCGGGCAGGCCCTGCTGGATGGGGTCAGCCTGCAGATCGAGGCCGGGGAGCGGCTGGGCCTCCTGGGGCGCAACGGTGCCGGCAAGACCACCTTGCTCAAGGTGCTGCAGGGCACGCTGCTACCCGACGAGGGCGAGATCGCCCGCCAGCCGGGGCTGCGGGTGGCCACCCTGCCGCAGGACGTGCCCCTGGGCCTGGTGGGCCCGGTGCGCGACTACCTGCGGCAGGCGCCGGAGGCGGCAGGGCAGAGTAGGCGCGCGGGTTCCGCTGCCGCGGGAGCCGGCCGATCGCCCGGCCCTCCCCCGAGCAGCCCGGAGGCCGCCTGGGCCCTGGACGCGCGCATCCAGCAGGCGGCGCGGGACCTGGGCCTGGAACTGGACGCCGACGTGGCCACCCTGTCCGCCGGCTCCAAGCGCCGCGTGCTCCTGGCGGCGGCCCTGGTGCAGGACCCCGACCTCCTGATCCTCGACGAACCCACCAACCACCTGGACATCGACGCCATCCGCCAGCTGGAGGACCGCCTGCTCAAGCGGCGCGGCAGCCTGGTCTTCGTCACCCATGACCGCAGCTTCCTGCGACGGCTGGCCACGCGCATCCTGGACCTGGACCGCGGCAGCCTGCGCAGCTACCGCCTGGGCTACGATGCCTACCTGCTGAGGCGCGAGGAGGAACTGCAGGTGGAGGCCGAGCAGGCCGCGCTCTTCGACAAGAAGCTGGCCCAGGAAGAGGCCTGGCTGAGGCGGGGCATCAAGGCGCGGCGCACGCGCAACGAAGGCCGGGTGCGGGCCCTCCTGGACCTGCGCCTGGCCCGCGCCGCCCGCCGCGAGGAGCCCGGACGGGTGAAGGCCCAGCTGCAGGAGGCCGAGCAGTCAGGGCGCATCGTCCTGCGCTACCAGAACCTGGGCTTCGGCTACCCGGGCAGGCCCATCGTGCGCGGGCTGACGGGCACCTTGCAGCGCGGCGATCGTGTGGGCCTCTTGGGCCCCAACGGCTGCGGCAAGACCACGCTCATCGGCCTCCTCTTGGGCCAGATCACGCCACAGGAGGGAACGGTCACCGAGGGCACGCGGCTGGAGATCGCCCACTTCCAGCAGCTGCACGACGTGCTGGACGAGAGCAAGACCGTCTTCGACAACGTGGCCGACGGCCGCGAGACGGTGCAGGTCGGCGGCGCGGACCGCCACGTGGCCGGCTACCTGCGGGACTTCCTCTTCAACAGCGAGCAGATCCACGGCCCTATCACCATGCTCTCCGGCGGCGAGCGCCGCCGCCTGCAGCTGGCGCGGGTCCTGGCCCGGCCCTGCAACCTGCTGGTGCTGGACGAACCGACCAACGACCTGGACCTGGAAACCCTGGAACTCCTGGAGGACCTGCTGCTGGATTTCCAGGGAACCTTGCTGGTGGTCTCGCACGACCGCGCCTTCCTGGACAACGTGGTCAGCTCGGTCCTGGTCTGGGAGGGCGAGGGCCGTTGGGGCGAGTACGTGGGCGGCTACGAGGACTGGCTGCGGCGACAGGGGGCCGCGCCGAGCACCCCGGCGCCTGCGGCGGCACCAGCCCGCCGACCCGATGACCGGTCGGCCGACGCGGCGGCAGCGGCGGGACGGGCGGCGGTGAAGCCGCGCCGGATCAGCTTCAAGGAGCGCCAGGAACTGGAGGCCCTGCCCGGCCGGATCGAGGCCTTGGAGCAGACCAGGCAGGAGTTGGTGGACCTGATGGCCTCGCCGGACTTCTACAGCAGCCGCGGCGCCGAGGTGGCCGGGGCCGGCGCGCGCCTGGCGGACCTGGAGGCGCAGCTGGCGGAGGCCTACGCGCGCTGGGTGGAGCTGGAGGGCCTGGCGTCGGAAGGTGGGGGCTGAGGGGAGGCCCGGCATGGACGAGATCGAGCACGACTTCCTCTGCCCCTTCTGCGGCGCAGCCATCAGCATGCTGCTGGACCTCTCCGTCGACCGGCAGGACTACGTCGAGGACTGCGAGGTCTGCTGCCGGCCGATCCGGGTGCGGGTCCGGGCCAGCGGCGGGCGCCTGCGCGGCTTCGGGGCGGAGGCCGAGGGGTGAGGGCGGCGGGGTGGGGACGTGGATGGGCGAGGATGTAGCGCTCGCGCGAGGGATGTTGACCGAGGACGGCCCACGAGGAATCGTTGGGGACTGACGCCGACAGCCTTTGGGGCTTTGGATGATCCTCGTTCAGCTGTCCCGCAAATGCCGAAGCACGCGAAGATCCTCCAAATCCTTGGGTCTGCCCGCCGCTTCTTTCATCCGGATCAAATCGTCCAAGCCTGCAAACCAGGCCGGAGTATCTCCGATCTGACTGGCGACACGGTTAGCCCACACGTCTTCGAACGTTGCGCCAGCCACAAAGGGGTGAACATCCGTCTCGAGAACGTACTGGCGAATCAGGATCTTCTTGGTGAGCAGAACATCGACGGTCAGGCTCGAGAGGTCATATCCGACTTCTGTAAGCGCGTCCATCGTTCGTTGAGCGTTCTCACGGTCGGGCGAAATGAAGATGTCGATGTCCAATGTGGCGCGCGCATAACCATGCACAGGAAAGGCCGTCGCGCCGATCACGACATAGCGGACGTCATGAGCGTTCAACGATCGCAGCAGGCTCTCGGTGTCCATGCCGTCGTAGTAACTCCACCATCTCCCGGGATCGCCGGAACATGAGATTGAATCGCTCTTGGATAGTCAAGGAGCCGAGGAACGCCAACTCGAAGGCCAACTCCAACTCCGGGTCTTCGTCCGCAACGATCAGGATACCCTTGCGAGCCTTATCATGTTCCATGCCGTCGCCACTCCTGCGGTGAGTCTAGCACAAGGTCATGCCGTCGATGTCGTGGGTCCTATCGGTCCTCATAGCACTCCCCCCGCTCACTCCCCCCACGGCAGCCACACCAACCCCCGCCCCTCCAGCCACAGCCAGGGCCGGGGCAGGGTGAGGCTGCCGCTCCGGCCCAGCCCATCCGTGAAGGCGGCCTGGGCCGGGCGGGCGTCCACGGGTACGCGGCTGCCCAGGCCCTGGGGCTGCAGCTGGTAGCGCAGGACGGTGGGGCGGTCGGTCTTCAGGTCCTTGAGCTCCCAGCTCAGGCGGGAAGCGGACGGGTCCCAGTTGGCCGCAGGTTGGACTGAGCCCTCGACCAGGGTGTGGCCGGGGCTGAGCCAGTCCTCCAGGGTGAGGACGCTCGCCAGGGCGCCGGCATGGGGCCGGGACGCGCTCAGCAGATCCCAGAGGGCCGCGGCGCTCTCCGGCCCCTCCACCGCCGTGACGGCCTCCCCCCCCAGGTCCGACGTCAGCTGCGCCAGCTCGGTGGTGCTGATGAAGCGGCCTGGATGCAGCCAGAGCTGGACCGCGATGCCCGCCGCCCGCAGCTCGGCCACCGCGGGTCCCAGGGCGTCGGCCGGGGCGGCGGCGCCGTCGGTGAGGAGGAGAACCGCGCGGCGCCGCGGCGAAGCCTCCATCGCCGGGCCCAGGGCCTCCGCCGCCAGGGCCAGCGCCGGCGCCAGGCGGCGCTCGCCGGCGGGGCTCTGGTCCAGGAGCTGCTGGCCGATGCCCGCCTCCAGCGGCCCCAGCGGGCGGATCAGGCCGCCGTTCGTGCCGGCCCCCACCAGGGCCAGGCGCAGGTCGGCGCCGGCCGTGCGGGGGAGGAGGTCCAGGAGGGCCGCACGGGCCCGGTCCAGGCCGTAGTCGTTGGCCATGCTCTTGGAGAGGTCCAGGACCACGGCCAGGTCCAGGGCCGAGCGGGCGGCCGGGCAGTGGCCCTCGATGGTCAGGGTGACGGTGAGGGTCTCGCCGGCCCGGATCCTGGCCGGCGCCAGCTGCTTGCGTCCGCTGAGGCGGCAGCCGGGGCCGGCGCTGACCGGCGGGACCAGGGTCTCGCCCGCGGCGCCCTGCGGCTGGAAGACCCAGACCCCGGCCGCCTTGACCAGGATGGATCCGGCCGGGTCCACGCCGCCCTCCGCCCCGGCAAAGGGCTGGTTCTCCACCCAGGTCACCAGGACGCGTCCGCGACCGTCCACCGCCAGGTCGCGGGCCTGCGAGCGGGGATCGGGCAGGCGCCAGGCGGCCAGAGGAGGCAGGGGCTCGGCTCCCGCGACGGCGCCCTGCGCCCGCGCGTCCAGGCCGGCGAGCGGACCGAAGTCCGCCAGCCAACCGTCGCCGCTGAGGGCCACCAGGCGCCCCCCCGGCCCGAAGGCCAGGGCGATCAGGGGGCCGGGCGCCGCCAGGCGGAGCGGGGGGGCGCCGCGGTCCGCCAGGTGGTGGACCGCGATGCCCGCGCCCTGGGCCAGGGCCAGCCGGTCGCCGTGCAGCGCCAGGTCGGCCGGCGGGGGGCCGCTGTAGGGCAGGGGCTCGCCCGCCGGCTGCAGCTCCCTGTCCACCAGGATGACCTTGGCCGAGGCCAGGTCCAGGAGGGCCGCCCGCCCGCCATGGGCGCTGACGGCCCCCAGCTGCGGCGTGGCCAAGGGGTCGTCCAGCAGGCTGAGGGCGAAGACCCGCTCCGGCTCGGGGCCCATGCCCTGGCGCAGGCGGATCGCCTCGGCGTCGATGGTCCACAGGTCCTCCCCGTCCAGGGCGATGTCGCGCACCCCCCAGGGCTGGTTCCAGACGCCGCAGGCGCCGGTCTGCCCCAGCAGGCGGTCGCCCTGGTAGAGAAGGACGGACTGGACGTCGGCGGTGTAGCGCTGCAGGAGGTAGGGCGCCCCCAGGCTGCCGGCCATGTCCGGCGGCGCCGGCTCGTAGCGGGCCTGCAGGACCGCCGTCCGGTCCCCCGAGGCGGCGATGCGCCAGGGGTGGATGGGCCCGCGCAGCTCCGGCGCGTCGAGGGCGCCGACGACCTTGGGCGCCGCCGTAGACCCGGCCGCCGGCAGGTCCACCAGGCCCTGGAAGGAGCAGTGGCCGAGGCTGGCCACGGGGCGGCCGTCGGGCCTGACGTCCACCGAGAACATCTCGGGGCGGCCCAGGCTGGTCAGGGCGTAGGGGTTCTTCTGGATGGTGGGCCCGCTGAAGAGCAGCCGGGGCTCGCCGGGCGCCAGCTGGTAGACCTCGTTGTTGCGGCTGACGTAGAGGGCGCCGCCGGGGCCGGCGGCCACGTCGGAGGCGCCGGAGAAGGGGAGGGTCCGCTGGTAGGCGTGGTCCGGCCCGAAGACGGCCACCCCGTCCACCTTGCCGGGGGCCGGGGTCTGGCCGGTGTGGGGAAACTGGTCGACCACGTAGAGGCGCCCCTCGGCGTCCAGGTCCAGGGTGAGGGGGATGGTGAACTGCGGCGGGACCAGGGTCTCCAGCAGATCCCCGGTGGCGCCGTAGACCTCGATGCCGTAGGCGATGTCGCCCCGGCTGGCCACGTTGCCGTCGGTGCGCACCAGGTAGAGCCGCCCGTCGGCGCGGGCGGCCACGTCGACGTAGCGCTGCGGCGCCACCGGTGTCAGCTCGATGTCCCCCACCCGACGCCCGCTGCCGTCCAGGTGGTCCACCCGCCAGGCCACCTGGGCGGGCTCGCTCTCGGTCGCGGGGAGCTGGGCGCGACTGAGGACGTGCAGCCGCCCGTCCGCGCCGGCGTCCACCCGCAGCCAGCGCCAGGGGCTGGCGGGGTCCTGGGCCTGGTCGGGCTGCCGCCACAGGTCCAGGGCCTGCCCGGCAGCATCCAGCACGTGCAGGGCGTTCAGGCGACGATCGAGGATCAGGAGCCGGCCGTCGGGCAGGGAGGTGATGTCGGCGGTTTCCCCGTAATGCCCTGCCCGCGCCCGCCAGGGCTCCTCGTTCCAGGCCGCGCTCTGCCGGTAGCTGGGAGCCTCCAATGCCAGGGGCGGGGGCGGCGTCCCCTGGCCCTGGGCCGCCGCGGGCAGGGGCAGGAGCCGCCCGGCGCCGGGCGCCAGCAGCAGCAGCCAGCCGGCGACCGCGAGGCCCAGGGCGGCGCGGCGGCGGGCGGCCGCGCGGGGCGGGCGCGGCGACGGGCAAGGCCGGAGCGGGCGGGGGCTTGGGGCGCGCATGGTGCTGTTCCTGGGGGGCTGGGGCTGCGGCAGGGTCGGCCGCAGGGGAAGGCAGGGGCGGTGCGGCCCCATCGTAGCACGGGGCCGCGATGCGCCTGGGTTGCCGCGACAGGGCCATCGTATCAAGGGCTGGGGCCTCCAAGCCCCGTCGCGCGCCCCGTCCATCCTCCCGCAGGGGTTTCCCCCCGCGCCGCCGCCTCCCCCTGGGCCCTTGCCCCGGGGCTTTTCCCCTGGCGGGGCCCCAGCACCTTCCCTATCCTCGTGCCCTTTGACCTTCGCAATCCCAGGAGAGACCCATGCAGCACGCATCGCTTCCCCGGCGCCGCCTGGCCCTGGCGGCCCTGACCACCCTCGGCGTCGGCGCCGCCATCGCCATGGGCACCGCACCGGCGGCCCGCGCCCAGGCGCCCACGCCCGCCCCCACGGCCGTGCCGGTGGGGGGCCGCATCCAGGCGGAGAACGCCTGCTACGTCCGCCTGCCGGACATGCCGCCCACCAGCCTGGGCGAGGGGCGCTACGGCGGCCTGGGCGGCTACAACGCCAAGACGGGCGTCCTGGCCTACGCCGGCGGCGCCGACAAGCAGACGGACGAGAACACCATCGTCTTCTACCAGATGTTCGGCATCAAGCTGGATGGGGAGAAAGCGGCCTGGAAGGCTATCCCCTACAGCAACGCGGTGGGCTATGCCCAGGACACGGACCGCGGCTGCCGCGAAGGCACCACGGTGCAGCTCTCGGACAGCAACTGGGCCTCGGTTTTCGGCCGTGACGGATGCGACAACGGCCGCTTCGACACCGCCAAGAAGACGGGCGGCGACATCAAGGAGCTGCAGGTCCTGGGCGATGCGGCGGCCGCGGGCGTGAAGTGGGTGCCCAACAGCGGCGTGGCCGAGCTGATCGGCGATCTGAAGGACCAGGCCGGCCGCCTGATCCGACCCTTTGCGGCCTGGGACGCGCAGCGCAGCCGCATCGTCTTCGGCCAGGGGACCTTCAACGGCGAGCTGGACTCGGAGAGCCAGGACACGGTCTACGCGGCCAAGAAGGTGGGCAGCCAGTTCCAGCTCACGGAGCTCCGGCCCTCGGGGACGGCGCCGGTCAAGCGCTTCGGCGCCTGCTCCGCCTACGTCTACGACAAGGACCTGGGCCTGGACGGCATCTTCATCCTGGGCGGGCAGCAGGGGGCGCCCGAGCGCATCCCCGCCACCACCTACAAAGAAGTCTGGTGGCTGGACTTCAAGCAAAGCGCCAGCAACGGCGCCTGGGTCAACCTGACGGGCCGCATCGAGAACTGGGACGACTTCGGCGCCCGCCGCGAGGGCGCCTGCGCCTACGACGCGGCAGGCAAGCGCTTCTACTCCTGGATGGGCCGCACGGCCGGCACCTACCCGGATGCGGCGCGCCGCTCCACGGGCGTCTGGCGGATGGACCTGAGCGGCCTGGCGGACGCCACGGCCAAGCTGCGCTGGGAGCGGGTGGCCAAGGACAACACGGCGGGCCTGGAAGGGCGTCGCTACATCCCCAGCATCTGGGACGCGGCCAACAAGCGGATGCTGGTGGTGGGCGGCATGGGCGGCTCGGACGAGCTGGCGGCCTTCCGCGACACCTGGGCCATCTACCCGGACGTCAAGGGCGCGGCCTGCGAGAGCCTGGACGTCTTCGCCCCCTTCCGCCAGGGCGGGGTGAGCACCCCCACCTCGGCGGCCCCCACGCGCACTCCCGGCGGCCCGACGGCCGAGGTACCCACGGCGGCGCCCAGGCCCACGGTGAACGACGTCCCGGAGATCTGCGAGGCGATCAAGGCCCGCGTGCCGGCCGCGGTGATCAACGACGCGGTGGCCGCGCCGGCGACGGTGGCGGGCCACGGCATGGCCTGCAACCCCAACCTCCCGGTGGGCGCCAACAACCCGCTCCGACGCTACCTGGGGCTGCGCAACCCGGCGGCGCCCTACCACCCCATCTTCAACGGCGTGGTGTGGAAGTGCGGTTGTCCCTGATCTTGGGATATGGTGCACGGGTGATCGCCTGAACCTGACCGTCTGAACCCCAGCGCCCCGGCTCCTCCGGCGACGCCCTGGATCTGCGTCCATCGCGGATCCGGGGCGCCGTGCTGGGGGGGCCCGGGGGCTGCGGGGCCGATGGGCGGAGGGGCTGGGAACGCGGGGAAGGTGGGCGTGGCGCTGGGGATGCGGATTGGGCAGGGTGTGCGCCAAAGCCGGGCAAGCACCGTGGGCATTGGCGTTGGGGCCTGGATGGGCCGCAGCAGCGGGGGCCCACAGGTGGACACATTGCACGGGCGGCGCAGCGGGAGTATCCTGCCGACATGAGCGCTAGGGGCACGGTGTTCGGCCGCGTTCTTTGCCGCATGGAGATGGCATGCAAGACCGAGGACGGCCAAACGGTCAAGAGCCTGAGGTGCCTGGTGGGGCTGCTGTTGGCTGGCTCGGCGTGGTTGGCGGACGGGCATGGCTCGGGCCGACTCAGCCTGCTCCAGATGGGCGCCCACTACCCGCGCGGCAAGGCCCGGCAAAGCCGAACGTCCCTGGGGATCTGGCGGCGGCCGGACAAGATGATGGAGGAGATGGTCGGCGGGTGACACGCGCCGCCTGCCTTCGACCGCGGCCTGGTCCGCCGCCCGGCGTGCGCAGGCGATACCTTCCCCTCATACCGATCAGCGAACGGCCACGCATCCGCGGGGTCGCGGGGAGGGGCAGGGGAGGGAGATGTGTCTACCTGTGGGTAGCTGATCAATAACTGTGATCACGTGATGATCGACAGAGGGGAGTAGAGATGTCGAGAGAAGAGCCCGCAGACCATCTCGCATGGTTGGTAATGCTTATTGGTGTGACTACAGGACTTGTATCCTTGGTTGTATTCAGGCATTCAAGGCGAGAGCCGGGCGCAGTGGTAACAACGATTGTGGGTAGCCAAGTTCCTTTGGAGAAGCGATCGGCCGAGTCCGATGCTGTTGAGGAACGAATGTTTCTTGAACGACTATTGACGTGGGGATGGGTGGCCGAAGGGAGGATTGGCAGAGTCTCTGATGGAACCATCATTACCAGTGAATCAGGGGG
>WBZV01000664.1_pt1 | contig 18683 bp, 16 predicted proteins | sample 5204221 | NCBI WGS metagenome assembly WBZV01 (sample SAMN12344360, study PRJNA552823) | activated sludge metagenome | biome: Activated sludge suspended growth; feature: Nitrification reactor; material: Wastewater; isolation source: activated sludge from nitrification reactor of wastewater...
CTCTTCTTGCCTCTCTTCAAATTCAACCGTCTGCTTCTTCGACGCCTTCGCCGCCTCTTCCGCTTCCTTAAGCGCCTGCTCCTGCGCCTGCCGCTGCTGCTCTTCCGCCTGCACCCTCGCTTCTTCCGCCCTCTGCTTCTCTAACCTCTCCGCTTCCTTGCGCCCTTCATTCTCTTCCGCCTTCTCCGCCTCTTTCCCCTTCTCTTTCTCCTTCGAGCCGTCCTTCCATCCAAGAAGCTCATCGAGATCCACTCTCCCGAAGTCCTGCTGGATCTCCTTCTCGTACCCGCTAAGCTTCTCTAACTCCTCCTCGCAGAATTTCCTCTGCTCGGGATTTCTCTCCATCAAGTCCTTCAGCCTCCGCCTCTCCCACGAAAGCTCATAATAGGCGTGCTCTTCCAGCCTCCGCCCCCGCTCCTCATACAGCCTCTGGGACCTCGGCTTCCTCCGGTAGTCTAAATACCCCGTCCTCGATTCCGGCCGCTCTCCCCGCTCCCTCTTCTTGAACGGCACCACCTTGCGCTCTTCCTTCAGCGCCGACGGCCCTCTGTACTGCTTCTCTTCTTCCTCTTCCCTGAACTTCGCCCGCGCCTGCCTCTCATAGTAGTCCTCGCCGGCCTTCTCCTTCGTCCCTATCCAGCTCCACAGCCTCTTGTACGACTCCCTATCCAGCTTCGGCTCCTCTTTCGCCGCCAGCCTCTCGCTGTACCCCTTCAGCTCCGACAGGTCGCTAAACTTCGTCAGCACCTCCCCGTCCTTCGTCACTATCTGCTCCCACTTCGGCAGCTTCTCTATTTCCTCTTCCTTGCTCCAGACCTTCGGCTCCGGCTTCTTCTCCGCCGCCTTCTCTTCCTTCCCGCCCTTTATTCCATACAAAAGCCGGTTGAACATCTCGTCCCCTCTGTCCGGCTCGTACTTCCTATCCAGCACACTGTCTATCTCCCGGTCCATGAACCTGTCGAAGAAGTGCTCCCTCTCTAAATACTTGTCTCCCCACTCCCTCAGGTTTTTGTGCTCGCTCTTCCCTAGCCTTACCGGCTTGTGGTCCTTCGTCTCCCCAAGTATCAGTACGTGCACATGCAGGTGGTCGGTGTTCGTGTGCGCCACCGCCACCCACTCCAACTCCTGCCCCTTCGTCTTCGCCAGGTTCTCCATCAGCTCCCTCGTGTACGCCATCGCGTCCACTCGGTTCACCCCCGGCGACAGTATCAGCTCATGGGCCGCTACCCCATTCAGCTTCTGCTCCTCTATCGCCTTCATGATGTCCTTTTCGCTGACATCATTGTCCTTGTCGAAGTACTTCCTCCCGCCTGGCTCCCTATCCGGCCCCTGACGGTGCTGCAAGTACTTCGAGTACTCCCCGACGGCCTTCACCCCCGGCTTCCCCTTCCAGTACCTGTGCTTCGCTACCGTCTGGCTCACTTCTATCCCTCAGCCTCGCCCTTCTCCAGCTCTTTCTTGAACAAGTCCTCTATGTCCTTCACTTCCTCTACTTTGCTCTTCAGCCTCTTTGCCGCCCTCTTGTGCGCCTTCTTTATCACCTCGTCCCTGTCCGCCACCGGCATGTTCCCGTAGATGAGCTCCAGGATCACTCCCACGTCGATGTTCCCCCGCGATATCAAGGCCGCCATCCGGTTCTCCATCTTCCTTATCCGGGCTTCTACCTTCGTCTCCCTCGCGTCCTGCACCCTCTTTTCCAACTGTTCCAGGTACCAGATGATCGCCTCCCTGGCCACCTCCGGTCTCTTCCTGTTGCTCACCCGGCAGACCTGGTCGAACCTCATCAAGTCCTCCGGCCGAAGCCTCACCTCTATCGGTGAGACCCACTTTCGGGACACTTTCTTGACCTCGCCGGTCGCCTCGCTAGTCTTGGCCGCCAGTGTTGCTGCTGCTTTCTTCTTGATCGCCATTTTTCACCTGTGTCGGCATCCTATTTCAGTATATTACTATATCTCCAGTCTCTGCGAGCATCTAAAACCATAGCTTGCTGCATTTGCAGCGTCATTAATGCCCATCTATTGGGCATTTTCGAAGCACTGGCAGTGCGCCTTTATCCTGCTACTCCGTAGCCCTTAGGCCCGCGCCGCTTGAGCGCTCCTACAGCCACTCTTGACCCTTTGGCTTGAAATTGAACACTTGTATTATTGTATTGGTGAGGCTCTTGCCTACCCCTTTAATTTTGGAGTTTTTATGACGCTCTCAAAATACGGGGAGGATTTAGCAATAGGTATTGCTGAATAAAGGTTGCTTCTTCTCTTCCTACCGGCTGCCTTTTCATCTATCTTTGCCGCCGGTGAACCACGTATCTTTGTCGGTCATTTTTCATTGTTTGGCATTCTGAAATAACTTCCCTGAAGACCGCCCTCTTATCAAGAACGTCTGGCCAACACAACTTCTCGACATCCATACTCAACAGCCATTCGTTTTCTATTAACAGTTCGCTATAGACTTCTTCATTTACCTAAGCTTATAATCCCTGATATATCTACCTTCTTGAGCCAAGAGACTATCAGAGCTACGCCACCATCACCGGTATTAATGAGCTCACATTAAGGCCCCGATTCTCGACCTCACTTCCCATGGCAACACCGTCAATCCTGGCTTTTCGGGACTTTTCTACTTGGCACCGTCTTGGCAATCCTGGATGTAATGGTGCGTTTTGCTGCCGCCTCCTCCCTATTGTTAGGGCTCTCCATTTTGCCCATTCCTTAGAAGTTCCGCCGACCCTTTACCAAACCAGCTCCCGAAATTAGTGCTCACCCCGCGTTCGACTCTGTCGTTCCGTTTGAGTCTACTTGCCGCTGCCTGTTGTTGGTATTTGCTCTTGGCTATCTGGTGCGCATTTCGCCTGTAGCTCGTGGTCGCTTGGCTTCTTCTTGAATGTGCTGCAAAGTGCTTAGTTCCCCTTCAGGTCTAGGGAACAGAGCTTCGTCTTTATTGCCGTCGCTGAGAGTACTGACTTAAATCCACTCACAATGAGGATAAACACTATGGCCGCTGACACTGCCACTTACACATATGACAACCTCGGTCGTCTCAAAACCATTACGTACACTAACGGTACGATAGTTGCTTTCAACTACGACGAGGCTGGGAACAGATCGTCGATCGTCACTAGCTGTCCATCTGGCACATGTTGAACATTTCGCCTGACAACAGAAGTTTACAGGTAAACCCTCTGTTTGTCTGCTTCAAACCAATCAATTCATTTTCAGGAGTCCTATGACTACTCAAAATCAACCCTTCAATCCCAATCGTCCACAGTCACCGAAACACGGCCCAGAGCCCAAGAACATTCAGATGCAGGCGGTTCATCCCGATCAAGCCAAGCAGCTACTCAAGAGCAAGGTTATTAACCCTGCTGTGCAGTTGCCCGTGGCCAAACAGCTAACAAGTGCAGCTCAGGGCATTCCCTCTCTTGTCGAAATGACCCTCGCTCTCAAGAACGACCCTCAGCTCATTTATGAGTTTGTGTATAACAACATTGAGCACAGAATTGGCATGGGACTGGCCAAGGGCGATCTTGGCACATTACTGGATGGCTGCGGTAACTCATTTGATTTGTGCTCTCTTCTGGCCGGCTTGCTTCGTCTGGCTGGAAAGCAGGCTTACTATCAAGTCGGTCAGATCCAGCTGACTTTTGCTCAAGCCGCATCTTGGCTTGGGGTTACCGATACGAACATAGCTACTGTTGTCAGCCTGCTCGCCAATGCTGGCGTTCCGGTAAGCCTGGTCGGCACAGCGCCGAATCAGGAAATCCTGATGACGCACTGTTGGCTTAAAGTCAATATCGGTGACACAATCGTACCCAACTGGGTCGTGATGGACCCATCCTTCAAAACCTATACCACAAAGCCATCAATTGACCTGGCAACAGCCATGGGCTATGACGCCGCCACATTCCTGAGTGATGCTCGCTCGGGCTACACGATTGATCCGGCCGGTAACTGGGTGCAGAACATCAACCGAACTAATGTCCGCAACTCGCTGACAAGCCTTTCGATGAACCTGGCCAACTGGATTCGCACGAACAATCCAGGCGCCAAGACTGATGATATTGTCGGCGGCAGGCAGATCGTACCAGTCAGCCTTCCAGTCACATTCGGAACAAGTCTTCCATACCAGGCAGCGGGTGACATTCCGGTCGAGTTCACGGGTGACTTCTCTAATGCCTATAAGGTTTCGGTTCGCCTTGTTTACGAAGGAATAGACACTACCTTCACTTCCGACCAACTTAGTGGGCGCAGGCTTGTGCTGTATTTTGTTCCAAATCTTTCCAACCAGTGGGTGCCCACTTTGTTTCTGGATGGATTCCCGATTGTGGAAGGCACAATTCCGGTTGGGCCTCTTTTCACATACAACCTCCAGGTAACAGTAACGCACAATGCCTATCCAACCACCGGCAGCGATCAGACCTTCTTTATGCAAACGGAAGGTCCAACAATTCCAGGCAGCGCCCTTGGTGCTAATTACTACTTGCTTGGCAGCTCTTTTGGACCCACTGGTAAAGGGCTCTTTGACTTCCACAATGCACGCCAGGCGCAATTTGAGTCTGTTTACGGCACCGGACCGGTAGTAGTACAAGAACCGTCGCTCGGCGAGCGTATGGCGGCTCAATGGGCTAGCTTTGCTTCTCAGCACACCATGGTGGCAGAGCTTGTTAACCGCATGTCTGGAACGCATTACTCCAACCACCATTTGGTTGGATTGGTTCAATATCGGGTTGAGGTTGCAACCAAGATATTCTCAGGGTTCGATATTCAGGGCGTTGTCAGCTCCATATCCAACCTTGACAGTGACAGTTCAAATACTGCTGCTGTCGGTATCTTAACGGGGATGCATCTGTACGCTCTGGAAATGCTTGCAATTCAGCAACTGACCACGTCTAACGAGTTTGCCAATCAGGCAAGAGCCATTTCGACAACTCGCGTTATTGATGTGGCAAGTGAAGCAGGAACCAAGCTCTACAAAGGCACGGCTGCAAACTGGAACAGTGATGTAGCTCCGAATCTACCTTCCTATGGTGCGGGAACCCTGAATTTCCTCTACACCACCTATCTTCTATCCGGTAGTAATCTTCTATTGCCTGAGAACTTTCTTGAGTCGTTCAATGTAGCTTGGACGCTGGGCGGTTGGTCGATCATCAATCCAGCCGGTAGCGCCGCTGGCACCATCTTCTATTCATATGCCGGAGGTCAAGGCTGGGGCTGGTGGCGTGCGCAGCCTAAGAAGAAACGTCGGAGCTGTATTGAGGATTATGTCGATCCAAGAACTGGTGACCTAATCTTGACTCCACCGCCGGATTTGACAATTGGCAGTGGCGGCGAACCACTCATGATTCCATTCTTCAGGCAGTACGATTCTGCTGATGCCTCGCAAAGCGGACCAATGGGAAATGGCTGGACCCCTGACTTTGATGCTCACGTCAGTGTTGGCTCTACCGATGCTCCCGGAAATGGCGCCGGCCCGTACAGTGATGGTTTCCTGGCACTTGGCAGTGAGTCTCCGATTAGCGCTGTCGCTTCAATCACCCATCTCTTTGTTAACCTGGATATTCTGAGCGATACTGCTTTGCCTGTGGACAAGCTAGTCATTGCTCACTTGGCCGATCAGTGGTGGGCGGATAATCTTACCGGCAATATCGTCACCGTTCGTATGCCAGACGAAGATCTGGTCTTTACGAAACTTCCTGACGGTAGTTTCCAACAGCCCCGGGATAATGCTTCCACGCTGACGCCAGTATCCTTGAGCTACAAGATGACCACTCCGCAGCAAGTGGTTTATCTATTTGACCAGAATGTCAATCTGCGGCTGTCCTCGATTTCTTATCCTTCTGGAGCTGTAACCTCGTTTAACTACACAAGCGGGAAGCTCACATCCGTCAGCAGTAGTGCGGGTCGCACGCTCACTCTCGGTTACACCGGGAACTTCATCACGTCAGTCTCAGATGGCGCAGGGCGCTCTGTCAGCTACTCTTACGATAGCGCAGGCAACCTGACCCAGTTTACTGATGCCCTCGGTCAAGCTCATGTCTATGAGTACAGTGCGCCTGGTCGCATGAGCCGGTTCTTCAAGCCTGCTAATCCCACAAATCCCGTGGTGACAGCGACTTATGACAGCTTGGGTCGTGTTCAGTCTCAAGAGAACATTCGTGGGCAGATAACCACCTTCTTTATCGCTGGCTCCCGTTCTGAGATTGTCGATCCTGTGGGTAATTCAAAAGTTGCCTACTATGACTCGGCTGATAACACGGTCCGAGAAATCGACGCTCTCGGAAATGTTACCGGTATGGAGTTCGATGGACTGGGCCGGCTCGTGAAGAAAGTCATGCCGGAAGGCAACTTCATAACCTGGCAGTACGACCTAAAGAACAACGTTCTTACTGAAACGATGGTTCCAAAGCCAGGCTCAGCCCTTGCGAACATCGTTAAGACCAATACCTTTGATCCGCTCTGGAATAAGGTGGCGGTAGCGACCGATGGACGCGGCAATTCGACGACAATGAGCTACGATCCGGTGACCGGCAACCTGCTCCAAATTGAGCGTCCAGTGGTGGGTGGGCAAACTCCGACTGTGACAATGACCTGGAATGCTCGCGGGCAGATGCTTACAAGGGTGGACGAGACTGGAATCGTGACCTCAATGGTTTACGATACAGCGACCGAAAACCTGCTCTCCGTGGTGGTTGACTCTGGTGCCAGTCCGCATCTGAACCTTACTACCAATCTTGGCTATGATGCAGTTGGCAACCTCACTTCTGTCCAGGACCCGCTTGGCAGAACTACGACCTTCCAGTTTGACGCTCTTCGCCGCTTAACGAGAAGAACTGAGACTGCGCCATTCAATCATCAGACGCGCTTTGCCTATGATGAAAATGGCAATCTGACATCTGTCAGACGGCAAACAGGAATTGTTGCTACCCCGTGGCAGATCTATACCATTGGGTATAGCCTGTCGGACAAGAAAATCCGAGTCACTGACCCGGCTGGCAAAATCACCCGCTGGTTCTATGACGGGGCTGATCGCCTGCGCCGCACAAGAGACGCCGAAAACCGTGAGTACATCTATGGTTACGATGTTCTCAACCGTGTTCGAACAGTGACCGACCCATCTGGGGTCGTTAGCGAGACCCGCTTGTACTCGGATAATGGAAAGCTCCGTAGTATCAAGGATGCCCGAGGCAATCAAACCACTTTCACCTTTGATGGCTTTGACCGCCCCAATCGGACTAACTATCCGGATGGAACGTTCGAGCGTAATCAGTCTTATGACGCCAATGGCAACCTCCTGAACTTCAGGACCAGGGAAGGGAACACCGTAATTCGCACTTACGATGTCTTGAACCGCATCTTGACCAAGCGCCCGCAAGGTCAGCCCACGGTGACCTACGCCTACGATTTGGCTGGGCGCCTGCTTTCTGCTCGCAAGCCGGTAGTTGCTGGCGACCCATCTTCTGGAATTTTCCAGCAGCAGTGGGACTCCGCTGGTCGTTTCTTCAAAGAGATCTATCCAGATTCCAAGGCGGTAACCTTTGAGCTGGATGCAAATGGAAATGCGACCAGGATCGTTTATCCGGACGGCTACTTCGTTGACAGAGCCTACGATCAACTCAATCGCCTTTCTTCAATCAAATTGAACGGCGATACTGCCAATGCAGTCTCGTTCAGCTATGATCCCTTGTCCCGCCGGACTAACATGGCGTTTAGCTCTGGAGGCTCTGCTGCCTACGACTGGCAGCTCAATGACGATCTGACAGGACTGACCAACAACTTTGTTGGCTCAAACCTAGCGGTGACCTATGGATTCAATGCCGTTCATCAGATCACCAGCCAAAACTTCTCGGATGATCAGTATTCCTGGCATCCAGGCGCCGCTGGGACTCTTGCCTATGATCCGGCCACTTCTACCAACCAGTATCCGCAGGTTGGCGGTACTCCGTTTAGTTATAACGGAAATGGCTGCCTGACTAGCGATGGAGTTTGGACCCACGGGTATGACACCGAGAACCATCTGTTGTCCTCTTCCAAACCTGGGACAGACCTTGCATTCGTGTATGATCCGTTCCACAGGCAGGCTGAGAAATCTGCAACTACCACCAGTACCAGCAAGACCAGGTTCATCTACTCCGGCTGGCAGCGTATTGCCGATTACGACGGCGTCTCTGACGCTTTGCAGAATCGCTACGTTTATGGCACGGGGCTCGATGAGGCTTTGATTCAGGTCTCTGCTGCTGGGGGTCTGACCTTCCTTCATGCCAACCATCAAGGCTCAGTTCTTGCTGTCACTGATGGCGCTGGTGCTGTCACCAACAAGAACGCCTACGGACCCTTTGGTGAAGGCGCTCCGACCGGGACAACCTTTGGTTACACCGGTCAGCGTTATGACTCAGAATCCGGCTTCCTGTACTTCAAACGGCGATACTACGACTCGGCGACGGGCCGCTTCCTGCAGCCTGATCCTATCGGGTACCAGATTGAAGTGGCATGTGGCTGTTCTTGTGCTGGTGGTTGTGGCGATGATGCAAAGCCGAGCCAGCTCAACTTGTACCAGTACGTAGAAAACGATGCTCTGAACTTGGTGGACCCTATGGGTCTGCAGACTGCCACGATGGCTGGAACGGTAGTAGCGCCAGGTCCAGGCACTGCTGTTGGCGTCGCCATCGATGTAGCTATTGCAATAGGGCTCACTGGTGCTGCTGTTATTGCGGGAATGTCGCTTGCTGAATGGGTTCACATGATGGTTCGTGCGCAGGTTGACAGTAGGATTCGCGACCTTGTTGGTAAAGCTAAGGATGAAGGTAAAGATCCATGCAAATTTTTGAATGATGAGCTTGAAGCTACTCAGAAAGAATACAACAAGGAGGCAAATGAAACCAAAAAGGCGGACAGATGCAAAGATAAAATAGAGGGATTGGAAGCGTATCTTGAGGCATTAAGAACTGCTCTTAAAAGCTATGGTTGTATCACCAGTAGCTTAAAGAGAGGAGGCGGACGCTAATTACGGAGAACAGGCGAGCTTTCGCTCGCCTGTTCTTTTCCGTCGGTATTGTTTTCCTGGTTGTAGAATATATGCAGCCACATTTCAGTTAGGTTCCTTGTTAGTCTTAGTAGGTTCTGATATGCAAAATAAGAGAATTCTTGATCCAGCATTTGAAAAAGCTGTTGCGCTGCAAACGGATGTTTTCGAAAGCGCCGTCTGGACACACTGGCTCAAGGCGACAACCATTGCGAATAGCGCGCTGTCAGACTCACTTAAGGAATCTGGTTTTGACAGCGAGTATGTTAATCAGAGTATCCAAATGCTTCTGAAGAGCTCAACGGAGGATCTAATAGAGGCACAGTTGGCTGAGGAGAGGCTCGAAACACCATATTGGGCTGCACTTATGCTACGGTGTTCAGGCTCTGACCTTCATTTGTTTACGGAACTTTGTTTAAGCGAATTTGAAAAGGAACGTGAACTTGGTGTAGCTCTTTTGCTTGGTGATGTGTGTGAGCGGTTTTCAGACCAATGCCTCTCAACAGTACTTAAAATGCTTCCAGGAGAAAGAAGCGATTCCGTCATTATCCAAATTGCTTATGCGCTAAGAAAGTTCAATTTCCAGAATCGCGCTATGTACTTGAAATCATATATAAACTCTCCTTCGGTTGCTCTTCGCGAAGCGATTGCGTTTTCATTAGCTAAACTAGATGAAGAGCTATCTTCAGAGCTATTGATTGAGCTTGCTAGCGATGACGCTTTATCAGTTAGACGATGGGCTGTTTTTGGTTTGGCTCACAACAATTCTGATTCGAGGTCGGTTCGACAGGCTCTTGTCTCCGCTCTTGAGGAAGATGATAAATCGATTGTCCAAGATGCTGTCTTCGGTCTTGCGCACCGGCAAGATGCAATTGCCGTTGGCTTGATTGCGAGGCAACTCGAATCTGGCGAGATCACCTTACCAATACTTGAAGCAATTTTCGAATTTCCACAACCTATTTTTGCAGAATTGCTGAATAATTTAAAATCTGAGGTTTTGGATGAACACAAACCACTTGTCGAGCAGGCAATTGACTGCTGCAATTCTGGGGTGTAATCAAACAAGGGTAGTTTTTTTTCAGCGGTACAAAAACTCTCATAGATTATCTGTCGCTGTCGTGCGAACGTCAAGCGTAAAAATCTATACTGAGCCAAAAACGACTAGAACCTTGATTTCTCAGTAAGTGGGAGGTTGAAACAAAGGATCATTTTGACTTCGAAAGACGCTCCATTAGCTTATCGTTTTGAGCCTGCAAGGTCTCTACCTGTCCCTTGAGTTCAGAAGCCTTGCCTGCCTCCTGGCGCAATCGCTCTACTTCTCTCTCTTGTTTTTCCACGAGCTTCTGAAGCTGTTCCACCATCGCCTTATGACCAACAGCCTCTTTCTGGGCTTCGTGGCAAGCAGCTTCTACTTCAGCAAGCTTGGCGGTCAGTCTTTCTATCTCCTGGGCGTCGGCTTCGCTTTCCGCTTCCATCTTGCCGATTGCTTCCAGGGCACCATGGAATTGCCGCAAGGCTGCTGCTACTTCTTCTTTGGCCTTTTCTTTTACTTCTGCCACCTCTCGACCGGCCTCCTGTGTGGCCAGCCTCCATGAATTGGCAAAGCCGGCCATTACCGCCGGTGGTATTTCGGTAGGTTCGTTTTTTACCTCTGCCGGTCTGGATTGCTGCCAGGCTTCCATAAGTTTGTAGATAGTGCGCAGGCTACCGCCCCCGAGAGCATCAAGAAGGGCCACGGCCGTTACCTCTTTGCCTTCAGCTTTCAGCCGGTTGGCAGTCTCAAACAGTTCATCAGCCTCAATTGCCCGTCTACGTGCCATGGGTGAGCCCTCCAGTGTGCGGTGTTGCAGGGTTAGCCTAGCACAGATCCGCTTTTTATTTTTACCATCATGTTATTATTACCATTATCACCGTTTGCGGCACACTATTCCCCGAAAAGCCCATTTTGGGACCTTCCGCGCACGCGCGCCCGTTACCTCCACCGCCCCAAACCCCCACAGGCGCCAATCTGGAATCAGCCCGCAGCTCTGGCCCTCGGTGGAACCCATGCACCAGCCCAGACGCTATGGCGGACCTCTTCCTGCAACACTCGCCGGTCTAGCACAGGAATCCCCTTTTAGCCGACCGGGAGAAGGACCACTAAACAGAAGCCGAAACCCAAGAGAGTCATCACCAACAGCCAGCAGTACTCCCTCCTCCATGGGTTCGACACCGAAGCCTCCGATAAGCCCAACCCCAGGCAATAAAGAGAGCCCCCCCGCCGTCTCAGGCGGCAATGCCTGAATACCAGAAAGCCAGGGTCCTAGAGTCAAGCTTGCCGGAGGCACCCGAAGGGCTTGAGCTTGACTCTGGGGGTTTTCTGGTAGGCTATTGTGCCAGGCATGGAGCAAGGGGGGGTCTACCGGGAAGTCCTGCGAACCACTGACCACTAGATCAAGTGACCCCAGCTCTGAAGGCACCGGATCTAAAACTGGAACTTCCTCAGCAGAACCAAGAGAACCAGAAGGAAAAGACTCCAGAGAACCCACGGGGCAGTCAAGGAGCGACAACAATCCCCCCAGCCCCCCCGCTATATATTCACCTGACCAGCTGCCAAGCAGATCCCTGTTTTTGCGCACAGTGTTACGAGAGGCCTTAGCTCTAGTGGCTACTTTCGATATGTCTATCTCCGAGCCTTCGGCTTCCAGTTGAGCGACAGCCATTGCTATCCGTTGTCGAGCATCTAGACTCCTGTCAATGTTTGCCTTGGCAAGCTCTTCTATTGTGAATCGCTTGCCTGTTTTCGTGTGCAACCAATTGAGCCTTTTTAGTAGTCTCTCAGTTAGCTGGTACGGTTCATATTCTTGTATTAGAGGGGTCTGCCTGCTCCAAGAAGCCGCCCTTTCAATGTCGGCATCTACTTCACTCCATCTTCCTGCGTTTATGTCCTCTGAGTGCCCGTTATGCTTCTCTTTCAGGCACTCCCTTATTAGCTGCTTCCGCCTCTCTATGTTTCGGTGGCCTGGCATCCCCCTTACCCCGGCCGCTTCATCTCCATACCAGAGGTAATGACCCAGGCACAGAATTGCATCATGCCTTTGCTTTGGTCCTGTTAGCCCTATCAGCCAGTATTGCTTGCCTCTCTGGTACTTCTCCCAATCCAGCCCTGGTTTGAATAGCCCGCTGAATCCCTCTTCGTTTAGCCCTTCTTCAGCCTCCTGGTCTTCGCCGGCGCCGGCAACGCCGGCGGCATAGATCTCCAGCCCTATCAGCGTTTTGACTTCTTCCCAATTGGACCTACTACCCTCCAGGTCCCTCAAGAAGCTAGCTATTGCTTCTCTTTGGCTTACATCTTCTCTTCTGGTTTTTACTCTCCCGTCCGGAGTAAGCCAAGCAAAGCCCTTCTGTAGGGGTAGCCTTAAGGCGTTACCGGAAGGGAAGACTTCTAGGGTTCCCGATTTGATTTCATACCTACGATGCCTTAAGTAGTCTTTTATCGTTGTTTCTACTTCATTGCTTAGTACAGCCTTATCAAAATAAAAATAGAGGTGCCATCCCCCTGATTCGCTGCTCCGGTAAGGAACCAGGGCGATGCCCACGGCCGCAAAGTCGGCCGTTATTTCTTTCAGCCCTTCTGGGGTGTGGTACTTGCTACCGGCATCAACATCAAGAACCCCGTGCCGGGTTTCCTTACCCCAATAGCAGCCACGCAAGAGCCCTCGGCCCTCATCCGACATCACCCCAAGGATCTGGCGGTCGTCCAGGTCATGGCTCCACTTCATCCACCGCCTTTGCCCAGGGTGTTTCCAAATGGAGGGATTTCTAAGCGGATACAGCTCACAGATATCTATCGACACTGCCATCAGTGGCAGTCCCGATGAATTTATCTTTCTCTCTAACTCGCGTTCCTCAAGCCCTATTGGGCTTTCCAGAACGGCTGCGGCTTCGCTCGTCTTGCTCTCCTTGCTTTTTTCGCAAAGCAATCTTGACCGAGCAAAAGCTATCCGCTATTCTTTTCTCAACTTCAGACATCCCGCCAGGAACTACTGAGTTAGATAGATTTAGCGATTTAGCCTTCGACTACTCGGTCGGGGGCTTCTTGCTAATAGGGCTGGTTCACAGAACCGCTTTGACTTTTGTGTATTTTATATCTCTCGCATGTCTTCAACATTGCACACCGTATATGGTGGCAGATACTCACGTGCGATTATATGATCTCAGAGTCAAAAAGACTACCGTGAGCCAAGGAACCAGCTTGAGAATTTAGCCCACCAGCCACGCTGATTGTATTGACTATCAGTCAGGAGCTTAATCTGCTGGTCTCTCTCTTCAAGTTTGGATTCAAGGTATCCATTCCTCCAGGCCGCTGCTTGCAGCTTAGACTCCAATTCAGCACAGCGAAATTTCAAATCCTCAAATAGGGCCATTTCTACTGACCCAATCGAGGACTCCTTCTCGGGTACAAAGGAGTCCTTCTCGGGTACAAAGGAGTCCTTCTCGGGCGCGGAGGACTCCTCAGAGGAGTCCTTCTCGGGCGCGGAGGACTCCTCAGAGGAGTCCTCCAGAGTAAGAGGCAGTTCAGTGTCGAAAGATTCTGCTGTATGGTTATTCGAAAAGAATACAGACTCAATAACCGGTTCGGGCAGCCCCGAGACGAAGGAGTCCTCCACAATCAAAGGAGTCCTCCCAAGGAGTCCTTCAGGACTCACCAACCATTTTTCACCTCTACGAGAGGGAATCTTAAAGCCAGGGAGTGAGCCCTTTCTAAGCCTCTTAAGGACACCACTAACCGAAAGTCCAAGGCGCTCAGCTGCCACTTCAACAGGAATGCCTTGCTGTGGGGAGAAGGAGTCCTTGAGGACTCCTTCTTTTGCTTCGGAGGCAAAGAAGTCATCGAGGCCGTCGGAGGAGACGGGGGAGTTAGGCTGATAACTACGGGCGGTATCACTCATGGGAGGAAGTATAGAGCGAGATATTAACTCTGTCTAGCTTTCAAGCCCCAACCCCACCCAAAAAACCACCCCCACAACCACCAGACATCCAAATCAGTCCGATAAGACATCTTATGTATATCCAATGGGTGCACAGGCTTGTTGAGGGTCAGTTGGCGCGCGTTCCCGGCGTTTTCTTTTCCGGGCTCCCTTGACTTGTGGTATCACCGGTAGTTGTCATTTATATGCCAGCTTATATTTGGGGCACTCCATTGCCGCGATCCCGCCCCCGCTGCGTCCGATAACAGATCCCAATAGCATCACAACAAACACCAATGTTTGGGATCATCTGAATCTACTCTATAAACTCTACCCGGTGGCTTCTCTCGAAGCGGTAGGGCTTCTCTGGCTTACTTCGTGCCGACGAAGCCCAGGGAGCTACCTATCCAAGACACCCGCAATCTCGTAGCTGGCCGCTCCACCTACCCCTGCATCCCCGGCCCTCTCATCCCCAGGCACAAATAGCCTAATCGCCTCTGGGTAGTTCTCTATCGCCTCCTCCCACTCGTCCCTGGCACAACAAGCCTTGGCCCTCTCCATCCAGCGCTCCGGCTTCTTCAGGTAATGAACTCCCTTCGTCTCCATCACCTACCGCCTGTACATCGCTGACGATGCAAAATCCCGGCTCTGCCTCTCCCTCGGCTTCTCCATCCTCTGCGGCTGATACGCCTCATTCTCTGAATGGTGTTCTATCTCTTCCAGAAGCCTCCACGCCTTCCTAGCTATTGTCTTTGTATCAATAGCTTGTGCGCCCGTACCCGCCACCATGCTGGACGCAAGCCTTACCACCAGCTCCAGACGATCATCGTAGGTCAGCATTCGGTTTCCTCTTTGAAATGATTTCCCAAAAGTATAGTCACCAAGCCATTGCCAGACGACTACCTCCAACGGCAGCCTCTTGCATATACCAAGAGCAAATAGCTGGAAGATTAATTCGATTAGAGACGGAAAAACCGAAGAGACTTGGGTTTTGTATACCGAGCACGGCAAACGCAGAAACCATTAGATATCCAGCGGAGCCCGATTAAATATAGACATGGATATGCAAAAGGGTTTTGATCGCCGGTATGTAGACTATTGATCGCAGTGGTATATTGAGCCTTGTGGGGCCGATATGTTCAATGTTGCTTTTTGACAAAAAAGCGGGGCGGGGGAGGCTCGAACTCCCAACAACCGGCTACGAATCCAGGTGCTCTATCCGTTGAGCTACCGCCCCACGCCTATTCAAATGTGTCATGAAATTGAGTCTTAGGCAAGACTACCCCAAACGGCCATGGGTGAACAGGCTGTATTGCTGATATGCAGCCGTTTTTAAGCATTAGTACAGAGCGTAAAAACATATCCGACAGAGCTAAGGCAATACCACAAGAGGCTCTTTCGATATGCTTTCCGCATAGAACGCATAATAAAATCTTGGCAAAAGCCAGATTAAATCACATTTTTTTTGATTGCCCCTATAGCTTTGGGCACTGGTCTGACTCTCTGCTAATTCGCGTAAACAACACAGACCAGCTCAGAGCCTTGCCGGTCTGTCGCCATATTTTGCAATTGCTGCATTTAAAGCTGCACTATCTGATGAACGCCAAACCTCATAAAAATCAACGTCTTCATTAGCTGTCCAGTGGGAGATAGAGCGGTGTTCATTCACAGTTAAGAGTGTATCAACGGGCGGCGGTACAACCTTCTCAGCACAAAAATCTAGTTTTTCGCTGCCTGCTACCCAACCACTAGGTGTGAGGTGGTGTTTAAAGTGTTCAGAACTCAAAGACATGTCTATTCTCCTTAACCGATTACCCTCCTACCATAACGGAAAACTGAGTGGGATAGAAAAAATTTCGAGGTCTACTATTGAGGCGGCAAGACAAGTCCCGAAATTTAAGTGATTGTTTTCAAATAGACCAAGGATTCGTCCTTAGTCATTTGACCTTTACCAATATCCCAGACAACCTTGGTATTTATCGGGTATTTAAGAGCTGTTCCATTTAGATCCAAAAAGGTAGCGCAGGTAATTACTGCTGTTCTTTTATTACCTTTATAGAAGGACTGGGCTCTGGCAAAATAGTATAGGTAGGCATTTCCGGTCTCCAAGACTGTTGGGTGAAACAGCTGATTTCCGATACCACCCGCGATATTACCCATAATAGCAATCACTTTCTCTTCCCACTGCCCACGCGGGTTTTCAGGAGTAAGAATAGATTCATGCAGATCTAAAATTTGTTCGTAAGTCAAGTACAACATTTGGCTTCCCTAAGCACCATTGATAGACCATTAGTATAACATAGATTAATTTTTAGTACAACTTTAGTGCGATCATGGTAGGATACAGGTAGGAACAGAGGGAACCACCATATGATCAAAAGAATCGTTAAACACGGCAACGGAAGGGCTATTGCTCTAGAAAAGCCTTTGCTAGATTTGCTTAAGATTGATGAACATACCGACCTGGAGATTTCAACAGACGGTGTTGGTCTGAAAATTTATCCCGTATCTCCAAGTGATAAGCAGTTTCAGGAAGCTAAAACTAGAAGCCTGAAAATGCAGGCTCCGACAATAAAAGCCCTATCTGAATAGAGGAAAGAGAGCCCGTAATCTCACGGGCTCTCTGTTCGCTTAACGCAATTTTTCAGGTCGCGGCCGCTCGCTTTTTGAGCTTGGCTATCCGCTCCACTATGTCGTTCATTACAGGATCTAGGAACTCCCAGGCCTTATCTGGTACACCTTTTTCCTTTGCTTCCTGAATAAATCTCTCTAGGCTGCCCAACCACTTCCTATGACACTTGTTTAGTTCTTCCACGCGTACCAGCCACCCGGCCACGGAAAGTATGCTTAAGGTGCTTTGAAACCCGAAGAGAGTGAACTTGTTATATCAGGCATAAAGCAGCTCATTTGTTTGACGATTCCTGAGAAACGCAGCTTTAGTCAAAAATTGCACGGTTAGAAATCACCGAAAGCTACAGAACAGCACAGGTTCGGAAAGTCTATTTGACAAAACACTGATTCTGTCAAGCTTTGACCAGTGGCCAAGTAGCCCAGACATACTTTTCGTGTTTATGTGGGCGGTACGCGCTAAAGTCATTCAGTTTCCCGGCACCTGACCTGGTAAGTTTTCCGCTAAGCGGTGGAGCCGGTGTTTACGAAACCTCGACTAGCTCTAATTGACTGCTCCCTGGGCGACGAAGGCACGTCAGTAAGCCGTAGTAAGCCCTTGCGCTTCGTTAATCTCCACTCCTGCCTGCTGCCACGAATCCGTAATTCGTATTCGAGCTATAGTGAGCCCGCCACAAATCCGCATGTTTTCTGACAGTGCGCCTGTCGCATTTACTGGCTCTTGCTATTTCGCTTATCGATATCCAGTATCCATCAGCCACAAGCATCTGAATGGCTAATGCTATCCGCTCCCGAGCACCCCTCATTCTTTTGTTGTTGGCCCGCCTCAGTAGCTGAGTTGTTATCTCGCTCCCATGCTCTTTCGATAGCCTATCTAATACAGCCTTTGACCGGTCTGTCACTTTGTAGGGTTTCCAGTTCGGATTTCCTTTAGGCAAGCGCTTACTCCTGATCAGGGCTCTCAAGAATTATATGAACTTTGGAAGAAAATCCGGAGTAATTCAGAGCCCATTAGAGGGGTCTGTGATGGCGCTGGCCAAAACTTTGGAGCGAGTTTGGTATGAATGGACATCACTACCTGTAGCGTTTGCCCCGAAGAGCCACTTTGCAGCCAGCCTAAAATTAATGACCCCATATCTAGCGTTGGGCGGAGAAGTCAGGGGTAAAAACGGCCGCTGTGGCCTATCTCCGAGACATCAGAAAGCGGCTTACAGAGCCGGTCAGCAGGAGATGAAACATAAAGTATATTACCAGCCGCATTAAATCAGATCCCAAGCAGTCCTGTCTTAACCCAGTGTCGACAACCGAATCGATACACTTCCTCTTTTTCAGGAGAAGCAGATCACGATGGCAAAACAGTTATTGACGCTGAAAAAGCAACAGCTTGACCCAGGCGTAGACAATTGGAATCAAGGAGTTTATATCCCTTTCCGAGAAGTGAAAGTGCCAGATGGTGTTCCAGTAGTTATTTCTAACGTCTCTCACAAGATAACCAACAATTTTGAGAACTTGAAGAACTATGATCGTCTAGTATTTGAGGCTGGAAGCAGTGTAGTTGATGGAAATGACAATAAGATCTACATAAATTGGCTGCGTTCGGCATCGAACCCAGCAGGTGCATTAGCACTTACACTAGATATTAGCTTTGAGCTAGAAATTGATTTGTCAAAACTTGCAATCATCACTTCTTAAACAGACAGGGTAGTCCCATATTTTGTGAATTCCGCTAGAGAATTCACAGCAGATCGGGCCTGGTCCAACAGATAAGAAGTAAACAACGGGTTCTGATAATGCCCATTACGTTTCATTGACTTTCCTAAAGCCCCGAGACGCCCATAAGACCTGGCTCCCGGGGCTTTAATTTATCCGCTGCAGATGGCCGGCCCGCAGCCTAGCGCATACCGTCACTTTCCCGGCCGTAGTCATCGTACCCCCGGCCGCCGTCCTTCCTGTCCTCTTCTTGCCTCTCTTCAAATTCAACCGTCTGCTTCTTCGACGCCTTCGCCGCCTCTTCCGCTTCCTTAAGCGCCTGCTCCTGCGCCTGCCGCTGCTGCTCTTCCGCCTGCACCCTCGCTTCTTCGAGCCTCTGCT
>WBZV01000665.1_pt1 | contig 18681 bp, 20 predicted proteins | sample 5204221 | NCBI WGS metagenome assembly WBZV01 (sample SAMN12344360, study PRJNA552823) | activated sludge metagenome | biome: Activated sludge suspended growth; feature: Nitrification reactor; material: Wastewater; isolation source: activated sludge from nitrification reactor of wastewater...
GAGATATCTCCCTTACCAGCACCCATCGTCACCTCTTGAGGTTTCTTTGTATACGGTTTATGTGGAAAGATTCTAATCCAGAATCTTCCAACTTTACGTGTTGCCCGTGCCAAAACGACACGGCAGGCTTCAATCTGTCTATCTGTTATGTATCCGCTCGTTAAACTCTTTACGCCATGTGAACCAAAGTTAACCTCGCCACCCTTGATGGCTATAGATCTCCATTGACCCCTAAACTCTCTTCTAAATTTTCTTTTTTTTGGCTGTAACAACATAGGTATAGTTTAATTATCTTCAGGCTCGTCTTCTTTTCGAGCAATCCAAACTTTTACACCGACATATCCAGATTTGGTACCAGCTGGGACTTCCGCATAGTCTACATTTTCACGTAGTGTGGAAACTGGAACTGAACCCTCTGTATATTTCTCTCGTCGTGCAATTGTTGCACCTCTAATACGGCCTGCAAGCTGAATTTTCACTCCCTTTGCACCGGCCTCCATTATTCTGTCAGTTGTGTGATGAATAAGTGAACGGTGTGGTAAATTTCTTTCGAGTTTTGAAGCAATATCGGCAGCAACATAATGCGCATTCAAGTATGGCTTCTTAACAGGCTCAATTTTCAAATCAATCTTAATTTTTTCGTCTTTTACCTTACGCTCTCCGACCGTATCAACGATAAAGGCTTTGACATCCTCTAGCCCCTTACCGCCTCTACCAATAATCATTCCAGGTTTTACAGCATGGATAATTACAACAATCTTATTAATTGCTCTTTCAATCTCCACTCGTGTTACTAAGGCGAACTTAAACTTATTCATTATCCCTTTGCGAATAGCAACATCTGTCAGCAAGCTGACTCTGAATAGTTTTTTATCTGGAAACATCCATCGTGAATCCCAGGTTCTTGTAACCCCGATTCTAAATCCAACTGGATGTACTTTTTGTCCCATATTATTTCTTTGCTAATTTCTTGTTTGTAACTGTCTTTTTCTCTGCCTTTTCTACTTTTGGAGATTCAACTTGAGCTGCTTGTGCCTTTTCAGATTCTCCAGCTTTTTGAACTCGAGCGACTGGCTTAGATGCTTTCTTAGGCTCTTGTAAGCCTTTTTGCTCTAAAACAATTGTGATATGTGAAGACTTCCTCACATATGGCTTCGCAGTTCCACGTGAGCCAGGTCTAAATCTTTTAAAAAATGGACCTTCATCAATTTTCAATGTCTTAAATACAGCTTTCTTTGGATCGAACCCAGCAATTCCTTGTCCATTGGCTACAGCCGAAACAAGGGCCTTTCGCAATGCTTTTGCATTTCTACGTTGGCTAAACTGAAGTCTATCTAAAGCAACCTGTGGAGAAAGTACTTTAACAGCGTCAACAATTTCCCTCAATTTAAGAGGAGACATTTTAACATATTTAATATGTGCGCGTACTTCCATAATATTATTTTGCTCGTCGTGACTTAACAATTAAATGATTACTTCGTTTATTCTTTCGTGTCTTGGTGCCTCGTGCAGGCTTACCCCATCTGGTCTTCGGATGCATACCTTGCGAGCTTCTTCCTTCACCTCCACCATGTGGGTGTGCACCTGGATGCATTGCAAGACCTCTAACTGTTGGGCGAATACCCATGAGCCTAGATCTACCAGCTTTGCCAAGATTCTCTAGCTTGTGCTCTACGTTGCTTACCTTACCAATTGTTGCTCTGCATGTTTGCTTTATCTTTCTAACCTCTTTTGAAGGCATCTTAATATCTGCATATTCACCATCTTTTGCGATAATGAATGCACTTGACCCAGCGCTCTTCACCATTTGACCACCTTTTCCTGGATACAATTCGATATTATGGATTTCTGTACCAAGTGGGATATCTGAGATAGGCATTGCATTGCCTGGAACCATTTTATCTGTTTTCCCAGACATTATGCTATCACCAACTTTCAGCCCATCTGGATGAAGTATGTAACTCTTTTGGCCATCTTCATATTGAACTAATGCAATGTTTGCAGTTCTATTTGGATCATATTGGATTTCAAGAACAGTCGCTGTCGATCCAACTTTATCTCGCTTAAAATCAATGATTCTATAATACCTCTTCTGTCTACCACCCTTATGGCGAATAGAAATTGTACCACTATTATCCCTGCCAGATCTATTCTTTAAAATCTGGGTGAGAGATTTGTGTGGTTTGGTGTTTGATAATCGTGTTTCCATAGGTCTTTTATGCTTTTGGTATTATATCAATTGATCCCTTTTTTAGCACTACATAAGCTTTTTTTGTATTTGCCTGTGTTTTCATTTTCATTCTTCGACCTGCTCTTCGAACTTTTCCCTTTCGTATCAAAGTCTTTACAGCCTTTACTTCAACTCCAAACATTTGCTCAATTGCAACTTTGATATTGTGTTTGTTTGAGTCTTCACTCACTTCAAAAAGATATTCATTACCAACTCCCTTAGACAGGGCTTTCTCTGTAATCAACGGTTTTTTTACCACGTCTTGAAGTCTCATGCTTTTTGTCCTGATCTAAATGATAAAAAGTCATCAAGTCCTTCCTGAGTAAAGACAAGATTTTGCGCAATCAAAACATCATATGCATTCACTAGTCGTGATTGTGAGCCTTTGATGACATCAATGTTTGCAAGTGTTTTTCGCGTCATTTCAGCTTGGGTAGGAGCATAGATTACAAGAGCTTTCTTTCCATCTAATCCAACACTTTTTAACATATCTGCTGCATTTTTTGTTTTCATACCAAGTTTATCAAAACCTTGGACTACAGTAAGAGTGTTGTTCTGTGCTTTAAGAGAAAGAGCATAGAGAAGAGCTTTGACCTTTTGCTTTTTGTTTAATTTAAGTGAATAGTCTCGAGGTTTTGGACCATGAGTAACTCCTCCACCTATAAAAAGAGCTGCTGTTCGGGCGCCATGGCGGGCCCGACCAGTTCCTTTTTGTCTGTACACTTTTTTAGTTGTAGCATTAACTTCGCCTCGCATTTTTGCTGAAGCAGTGCCTTGTCGTTGATTTGCAAGGTACACTCTGACATATTGACTCAGGAGTCTGTCAGAGGCTTTAACGCCAAAGATATCAATTGGCAGGAGGAACTTCGAAACTTCTTTGCCGCTTATATCAATCACAGTTACTTCTGCTGATTTCTTTGCTGATTGTAATGGTTTTTTCGTTGGTGTCATGATAATTATGCTTTCGCGTCTTCACTTTCAACTTCTTCTGCTAGTACATCAGAGGCTTCTGTAGCTGGGGCTTCTTCAACTTCGGCAGGTGTCTCTTCCACTACTGATGTTTCTTCAACAGATGTGGCTTCAACCTGTGCTTCCTCGACTACTGGAGCCTCTTCGACAATTTCATCCTCAACTGTTTTTTCTGGAATAGGAGATGATGATCTCACAATGAGATACCCATTGATCGCCCCAGGGACAAGCCCCTTGACTGCAATAAAGTCTTCACCAGCATCAACAACCAAAAGATTTTGTACTGTAACAGTATCTCCACCCATCCGACCTGCCATTCTTTTTCCCTTATACACACGACCTGGGGTAGTACCGCTTCCAATAGATCCCGGAGCTCTATGACGATCTGATTGACCGTGTGTTTTGGGTCCACCGGCAAATCCATGTCTTCTAACAACACCTTGAAATCCTTTACCTTTTGAAGTGCCTGTAACATCTACGCTATCATTTTTAGCGAAAATGTCACCTGCCTTCACCTGATCGCCAACCCACATTTCTACATCGTTGACTTTAATTCCTCTTCTCCTACCATCAGATAAAGATTCCGCAACATCAAAGCGAATTTCTCTTAAAAAGCGAAGCGGGGTCTTTACCCCCGCCTTATGTGCTACACCATCTCGTGACTTTTTAGCAGTTTTTGTTGCATCAAAGCCAAGTTGCATTGACCAGTACCCTTCTTTTTCAGAGGTTTTGACATCAATAATATAACAAGGTGATGTGTGAATATGAGTCACAGGCATACGCTCGCCTTTTTCATTAAAAGCTTGTTGCGTCAACCCCTTTTTACCTAAAATTCCTTTGGTTACCATAGTTATAAAAAAAGACCCCAGATTGGGGTATCACGAGGATCCAATCTGATCTAGCGGGTATGTATGCCGATTACAAAAATATCTATTGGCATGCAGTTCGAATTATATACTATACGCTTCGGCAAGTCAACGATGATATGTATCCAAACGTCTAAAAAGCAATTTTGAAACTTCGATAAACACCACGATGGATACAATCTCCGCAAGGATTAATAGCCAATCATGGAAATAGAGGGGTTGAGTTAGGAAAGCATCACGAATGTATGGAACAAAAAGAGGCACTGCTTGTAAGAGAATACTTAATCCCACAGCCCCGAGTAACCATGTATTTGAAGTAATCGACTTGAATGATGGTGTGGACCCAAGAGAGCGGATTGAAAACACGTATGCTAGTGTACTCAATGACACAGCTGTAAAAGTAACAGTCCGTGCAACATCAATATTGGTCGTTGCGTTGTACCATACAAAGAGGAGCAGGGCTAAAAAGCCTGTAATGCAACTTATGGTAAGCATCAGACCTACAACAGATTTCGAGATGAGTGGTTCTGAAGATTTGATTGGAGATCTGGTCAATAATCCCTTTTCTTTCTTATCAAATGACAAGGCCATAGCAGGCAAACCATCTGTAACAATATTTATCCATAATATCTGTGCTGCAGTCATCGGTAATGGCAGATGAAGTGATAAAGCCCCCACTACCAATATTATTTGTGTCATGCTATCTGATAGCAAATACAAGAGCACTTTTCTCATATTCTCAAAGATGTTTCGCCCCTCTTCAATAGCTGAAATAATTGTTTTAAAGTTTGAGTCGAGCAAAACCATATCAGCGACCTCTTTTGAAACATCAGAGGCCGAACCCACAACAATACCAATATCTGATTTCTTTATAGCAGGAGCATCATTCACACCATCTCCAATGAGCGCGACAACCTCACCCAATTCTTGAAGTGCTGCTACAATTTGTAGTTTATGATCTGGCGTCACACGTGCAAAAATATCAGTATTAAGCGTTTTTTCTTTCAACTGGGCTGGATTCAAATGATCTAATTCATCACCTTCAACTACCAGAGGATCATTGTGTATATCTGGATACATGCTCTTCCATACAGCTTTAGCAGTACCACCATAATCGCCTGTTATCATAACTATCCGAATACCTGCTTTTTTGCATGACTGCATAACTACAGGAATATCCTTACGTAGCGGATCAGACATACCAACAAGCCCTGCCCACATCGCTTTATTCTTGTTATGTTCACGACTGGCAAAAGCAATTAATCGCTTACCTTGCAGTGATAATGTATCAATATGATCTTGGTAGAGTTTTTTTTCAGATGCTGTCATAGTACACATCTCTATCAATACATCAGGCGCACCCTTTATGTATTCAGTCCCATCAACCACAACGCTCATATACTTACTTATGCTGTCAAACGGTTTTTCATGTTGCCTCACATGAGTATCTATCATATGTTGAGGATCATTCCCGAATGTGCCTGCCCATTGCCATAGCGCAATCTCCAATGGATCGTCCAAGTTATTTGCATAGACTGATGCCGCTATTGCCATATCCTTATTACGCAACTTCTCGTCTGTCACCTTCATAATGCCTTCTGTTAAGGTGCCTGTCTTATCAGTTGCGATAACGGTAACACTTCCTAATGTTTCAGCAGCTAAAAGTCTGCGGACAAGAGCTTTACGCTTAAGTATTCGTTGCATACCTACGGCAAGAATGACAGTAAGCGAGATTGCCATACCTTCTGGTACGGAGGCGACTGCTATTGCGACGGATGTCGTAAACATATCTTGGAATGAAGCTCCATATGCTAAACCAATAAAAAAAACAATGATAGATATGCTTACCACACCAACGGCAATATATTTTCCAAGAACATGAAACTTCAGTTGTAGCGGTGTTTTCGAATCTTCAAGATGGGCAATCTGCTCCGCAATCTTTCCAATCTTCGTCGAAGAGCCTATCTGTTTAACCAGCAATAAGGTTCTACCTCCAAGCACATGAGACCCCATGTATGCCTCCTCATTTTCTTTCTTCGAGACTGCCATACTTTCTCCAGTCAGTTGAGATTCATTCACTGAAAGTGATTGCACATCTATACAGGTACCATCCGCAGGAATCACATCACCTTCATGAAGTACAACATAGTCTCCTGGTACAAGCTCATGAATATCAATTACTATCTCCTTTGAATCTCTGATTACCTTTGCTTTAGGGGATAACATATTCTTAAGTGCATATAAAGCACTTTCCGCCTTCATCTCCTGATAAAAACCCAAGAAAGTATTTATAAACACTGCAAAAAAAATTACTAAGGTATCTTTATAATCCTTCAGGAAGTATGTCACTACCCCCGCAAGAATTAATATGTAAATCAGAGGCGAAGCAAATTGTGAAAAGAAGTGCTGAAAGGGAGTTTTACGAGCAGAGCTCGGTAGTGTATTCATCCCAAACTCTCGCTGAAGATTGCTCACCTCAGCAGAAGATAGTCCAGAGATATGATTATGATTCATACCTTTAGTATAACAACTCGTTCCTTATGAATTATGAAGAAGTCCAAGATAGTCAGAAGCGTTCGATGGGATGTGGAGCCAGTGGACCGAAAGGTTTTAGCACAATCTAAAGTTTGGAGGTATGTCCCATCTACAGCAGTGAAGATTAATACCTAAAGAATGGAAGTTAGTTCATTTTGACCTCGACGCTAATTCCAGCTGGAAGGTCAAGATGCATCAAAGAGTCAATTGTTTGATTTGTTGGATTTACAATATCAATCAATCTTTTGTGAGTTTTGAGACCAAAGTATTCACGAGAATCTTTATCGATAAATGGAGCCTTGTTTACTACGTATTTTTCAGTTTTAGTTGGAAGAGGGATTGGTCCAAGGAAAGATGCACCAGTTTTCGTGGCGGTGTCAATAAGCTTTTGGCATGTTTCATCGATCAGTCTGTGATCAAATGATTTTAATCTGATTCTTATTTTACCTTTAGGCATTTTACAAAGTGCGAATTCTAATTGGCTTATTATACCAGACAGTTTGTCAGCATGCTACAGGTATTTCCCATAGCATGCTGAACAATCTGTTCTTTACTTGTGGACCTTTGTTACAACTCCGGCTCCAACTGTCTTTCCACCTTCGCGGATAGCAAATCGAAGACCTTCTTCCAGAGCTACTGGGTATATAAGTTTTGCATCAATCTTGATGTTGTCTCCTGGCATTACCATTTCAACACCATCTGGAAGTGTTACTTCTCCTGTCACATCAGTTGTTCTGATGTAGAACTGAGGTCGGTAACCTTTGAAGAATGGGCTATGTCGTCCACCTTCTTCTTTCTTCAAGACATAAATCTCTGCCTCGAATTCAGTGTGTGGCTTAACTGTTCCAGGTTTGGCAATAACTTGACCTCTCTCGATATCTTCTTTTTCGATACCTCTTAAGAGAAGACCAACGTTATCTCCTGCTTGACCTTCATCGAGTGTTTTTCTAAACATTTCAATACCAGTGATTGTTGTTTTCTTCGTCTCTTTTCCAAGACCTATGACCTCAACTTCTTCACCGACTTTGACTGTACCTCTTTCAACTCTTCCGGTTGAAACTGTACCTCGTCCAGAAATGGTGAAGACATCTTCGACAGGCATAAGAAATGGCTTGTCTGTTTCACGAACTGGATCTGGAACATATGCATCAACTGCGTCCATGAGTTCAAGGATTGCCTTTTCAGCATCTGCATCACCTTCAAGTGCTTTGAGAGATGATCCTTTTATAACTGGAACATTGTCACCATCGTACTCATACTTTGAAAGCAGGTCACGGACCTCCATTTCAACGAGATCTAAGATTTCTGGATCAGAAACCATATCTGTCTTGTTGAGATAGACGACGATTGCTGGAACGTTTACTTGTCGTGCAAGGAGAACGTGCTCTCGAGTTTGAGGCATAGGACCATCTGGAGCAGAAACGACCAAAATAGCGCCGTCCATTTGAGCAGCACCAGTGATCATATTCTTAATGTAGTCAGCATGTCCTGGAGCATCGATATGAGCATAGTGTCTCTTATCGGTCTCGTATTCTGAGTGAGAAATGTTAATAGTGACTCCTCTTTCTCTCTCTTCTGGAGCCTTGTCGATTGCGTCAATTGCTAAAGCTTCTGCATAACCCTTTTTTGATAGAACAAAGTGGATAGCTGAAGTTGTTGTGGTTTTTCCATGATCAACGTGACCAATGGTACCAATATTGACGTGAGGTTTACTTCGGGTGAATGTACCTTTTGCCATGTGAATATGTTCAAACTTTTAAAAAAATTATCGCCTAGAACCTTACCCAGTAAGGTTTGGGCTCAATATGTTCAGAATTATACGCAATGGCAAAGTAAAATGCAAGCATTGAAAAATCACAAAATAGATTGTACTATGTAGTCATGAAGCGAAAGTTGAAAGTGTTTATTCATGTTCTGAAGCATTCACTTTTTCCCTTTGATGCATATTACAAAAAGATCAGAAAAACTCACTTTTCTTTTTCACTGAAATACTTTTTCGCTCTTATCATCTCCCTATTAACTCTATCTCTCTTGATCAAAGTGATAAGCTTTGTATCACTTTTCCCACCTCAGGTATTGAAGACATATGTGGCGAAAATATCTCAAGAATACCCAAACGATCTTATTATTTCAATGAATCCCAATGGGAGACTCTCAACTAATGATGATCGCCCATTCATTTTATCCTCACCATTAGAAGACAACCCACGCCCTTTGCTTGTAATCGATCCACATGCAGATAAGGAGAAAATCTATGACTATGATGCATTTGTGCTTTTTTCAGAGAGACGTATGTACATGCAGCTTGATAATTCGATTTCAGACTTTCCCTATGAGCTTGGTCAAACATTCTCATTTACGAAATCTAAGGCAAAGCTCATAACCGACAATTCTCAAATAATACTCAACTCATACTGGAAAATTGTATTTGCAACTGTTATCTTCTCAATCCTTGTTGGTATCCCGTTTATGGGGATATCTATCTTGATGACATTGGCAATTGCTGCCGTTATGATCTTTATAGTACTGAAACTAACAGTCAAACATAAGACCATCGCATATAGTAGCGTTTTACAGATCTGTATGCACGCGTTCACTGGGCCTCTGATAATTCAATGTCTTGCCTTTATCTTTGGACTTTCACCATCACTTCCGTATTGGTATACACTGGTACTGTGGGTATTCTTAGCTGGCGCAATCTATGAGTCCTACTTTGAGAAAGATAAAAGTGTGATCTAGCAAACTAAAGGCATCCACAAATACGAGCTGACTGCTGCAACCATTCGTCGGAAGATAAACAGATACTTGTAGGTGCATTGCAGGAGATAACTCCGCTGCTGGCCTGGCAGCTGCCAGGAAGTGAAGCTTGTCCAACTTCCTCAACACACTCAACTTGTGAAAAACAGCCCTTCTGATCTGTGCTTGGTAGATAGGTAAGGCTTTTAATACATGCGTATTTTTGTGCATCGATAGGTGAAATCACAACTGACTCTTGATCACGCTTAATCATCTGAGGGTTTTCATCTGCACGAGATCTGTATAGATAAGAGGTTGACGAAGATACTGCTACAAATGAAACAAGCAACGCACCAAGAAGTCCTGCTATAACAACTGTTTGTTTATGTTCTGGATGTCTTCTAAGAATTTCCATGTTTAAGCAGCAATTTTTTCAAAAGCTTAACTGATGATACATCCTCAGATGAGAAAATTTTGTTTAATCCAAACCTTTTACTGTCTTGAATAACTTTTTTCTGACCATAGATACCCCTTACCTCACCTAACAGTCCAATTTCTCCAATAAATGCTGTCTTTTCTTGGAGAGGAACGTTACTGATTGACGAAGCAATGGAAGCAATGATGCCAAGATCAGCGGCAGGTGTTTTTGCTGACAACCCACCTACAACGCTCACATATATGTCATTATTATCCAGAGAAATGCCCATATGTTTTCTCATAACAGCAAGTAGAAGCTGCAAACGATTAAAATCGACTCCAGATACAACTCGACGAGGGACAGGCAAGACTGTTGGAACAACCAAGCTTTGAATTTCATAGAAGAGTGCCCGGCTTCCTTCAATTGATACAACAAGAGACCGACCTGCTTCATGAGAGGTTGTTGAATCAATTAAATCCGAAGGCTTTGCAATTTCAACCATTCCCTCCTGTCGCATTTCAAATATTCCCACCTCATCGGTTGGCCCAAACCGATTTTTTTGTACTCTCAGGATGCGAAAATGTGAATGCCGTTCACCTTCCAAATATAATACACAGTCAACTAAATGCTCAAGGGTTTTTGGTCCAGCGATATCACCTTCTTTTGTCACATGCCCTACGATAATAACAATCTTCCCAGTGGTTTTCGCAAATTCTACAAGCCGAGAGGTCACATCCTTAATATGAGATGTGCTTCCAAGTGGAGCATCTAGTGATGCTGAGTACATTGTCTGAATCGAATCAATTACTACAACATCACACTGAATTGGCGTTGTCTGTAATGCAGATATTATCCCTTGAATCTCTATATCAGTTGAGACATGCATCTTAGATAAATTGATTGATAGCCTGTCTGCACGCTGTTTAATTTGCTCACCTGATTCTTCACCGGAAATATAGATTGTTGAGAGATTTTGAAGCATAGTAAGAAGCAGAGTAGATTTTCCGACACCGGGTTCTCCAGCCATAAGTATCACCTCCCCAGGGATGAAACCACCACCCAATACGCGATCACACTCTCCAACAGTTGTTGAGATACGAGTGCTTTTTTGTGTATTAACAGTTGTGAGTTGTGCGAATGATGCTGTTGTTACAGCAGCACTTCTGCGACCCTTTTTTGAACTATCGGAGAACTCTTTGAGAGTATTCCATTCTTTACATTCTGGACATTTTCCATACCAAGTAGCAGTGACATTCCCACAAGATGAGCATACAAATTGCGCCATATCTGATATATTAGCACACTTTTATGAGAAGATTCTTAAGTCGCTCGATTGATTCGTCATCCAGTAATGAAACGTGCTCGACTTGAGAACTAAATTTTTTCAGCTTTTTTACTAATGCATTTATACTTTTCTGATCCATAAGATCTGTTTTGGTCAGGACAATTACCTCAGTCTTTTTGAGAAGTTCATCGCTGTATTTTTCCAACTCATTGCGAATAGTTTTATAATCTTCGACAATTGATGTTGAGGAAGAATCAATACAATGGAGAAGTAAGCGAGTCTTTTGTATATGTTTTAGAAATTTAATTCCCAATCCTTTACCAGCATGCGCCCCTTCGATTAACCCAGGAATATCTGCAATAATACACTTACCGCATACTCCTAAGTTTGGTTCAAGCGTTGTAAAAGGATACTCTCCTACTTTAGCCTCGGCAGCAGTTAGTTCGTTCAAAAGACTGGACTTTCCCGCACTTGGTAGCCCAATCAATCCGACATCTGCAATGTAAGCCAAGCTTACATGAATATTTTTGGATTGTCCTGCACGACCTTTTTCTGCTTCGCGCGGTGTCTTATTCTCATTCGAGCGAAGTTCATAATTACCTTTACCACCATATCCACCCTTAAGAATCTGGAATTCCTCACCCGCATGGGCACATTCCCATGTATCGCCTGACTCTGTATCTGTCAGCGTTGTCCCAACCGGCACATCAATATAGATATCTTTCCCTCTCGCCCCATTCATCTTTTTAGCTCTCCCATTCTCTCCATCTTCAGCTTTGACAACTTTATTATGTCTAAAATGACTGAGAGCGGATAGATTACTCACGGTACGGATGTAGACATTCCCACCATTGCCTCCATTGCCCCCATCAGGACCTCCTCTTGGAATAAATTTCTCCCTACGAAAGGACACCGAGCCATCTCCACCTTTACCAGCATGGACTTCAAGATATATGTCATCAATAATCATACTCCCTATTATACCTTGCTAAATCCCTTGTTACGACGTAAATAGTAGTCTATAATATAGCCACTTATGAAAAAGAAACTACTCTTTCTTGTATTCCTTTTCCTGATATTTGGTGTCTTCATGGGAATACGATATGTATACCTCTCACAGTCAAAGCAAGAAGGTCGTATACAAATCCTTAGTTCTCCAAATGCAAATGTGATTATTGACGGCAAGGCATTAGGCAAAACGCCATTTGAATCAGTGCTTCCAAAAGGCCAATACTCAATAAAGCTTGTTGCAGACAGCATAGAAGCCAGTGATTCTGCCTCCTGGGAGGGAACAGTCGCGGTTGAGGCAGATGCAAGTACATTTGTCAGCCGAGAGATAGGTGTCAATGATATCACCTCATCTGGAGTCATCATGACAGTCCAGCCAATTGATACCAAATCTGCAAAGAAAAATACCGGCCAGATCGAGGTACAGACTCAGCCTGATGGTAGTATTGTGTATTTAGATGATGAGGAACAAGGCATAGCACCCCTTGTTGCCCTTGATGTTGAAGGTGGAGATCATGAACTTTCAGTCTTCAGCCCAGGATTTTTCCGAAGAAGTCAAAGGATTAAAATTGAGCCTGGCTACAAGATTCTTGCTCACTACAAACTTGCTGTAGATCCATCACATAAGAAGGTGGAGAAAAAACCAAAAAGTGAAATCGCGTCAGATGAAGCGTCACTTACTACGCCAACGCCTGTGGTCAGTACTCGACCGCTTCTTTCGATAAGCATAAATACGACCGATACCGGATGGCTTCGTGTACGATATGAACCAACACTTTCCGCATCAGAAGCTGCTAAAGTGGAACCTGGAGATAGATTTGATGTCCTCGAGGAGAAAACCGGATGGTATAAGATTGAGTATGCAAAGGGTCAAACGGGATGGATCTCAACTCAATACACAACAATAGAGTCAAACTAATACTTCTTAATAATATTCAATGTCAAGATAAATAGTGCGAGCATAATACCTACTGTCATAAACGCCAGAACTTTTTCGGTTGACTCAAGATATAAGGCTACCATGCCAAAAATAGCCGAAACAATGATGTAAAAGACAGCGATCCGTCTTTTCCCCCAACCTGCCTCTAATAGTCTATGATGAAAATGCCCAGCATCGCCTTTTAAGGGAGATTTCCCAGCCGCAACACGTCGAATAATACTATACATTGCATCTACAATCGGGACTGCAAGCACCAATGCCATTGTCCCTATTTTGCCCCATGACAATATCGAGAGTACTCCAAGAAAAAACCCTGCAAGCGCACCTCCGCTATACCCAGGCATAATTTTTTGAGGATAGAAATGCCAAGGAAAAAAGCCAACGAACGATCCGGCTGCAATAAATGCGAGAAGTGCAACAGATTGACTACTTATCTCATGTGCTGAGAATCGTAATGCAAGAAGTCCTAGAAAGATGCAAGAGATGGCAGTGAAACCAGGTAATTGGCCATCAACTCCACTGCTCCAATTTACAAAATTCATAATTGCAGAGATCCAGATAAGTGCAAATAAATTAGATAGAACCAGAAATTCTCTTTGTTGCCCCAAAAATTCGTAGGTAAACTTAAATTGATCCAGATGAATAACACCACCAAGGGGATTTGAAATATATGGAACACCTAAACCAAACATAATTACTAATCCAACAATACCAAAAATGGTAACAAGTCGGATCATAGGCGATACATCCAGCTTGTCATCAACGATACCCATGACAACAATCAAAATCGCTCCAAGAAGTATCCCCATTACTATTTGACTCAGCTGAACAAAAATCAATGTAGCAATAACAAAAGGGATCAGTATTGCCAGACCTCCTGCACGAGGAACAATACCCACATGCGTATTAGCAGGATGAGACCTCTTTTTCATATCATCCACCAATTGGAATCTCTTAGCAAATAGGATGACAAGCGGAGTAGAAGCCATTCCTATCAAGGCTGCTGAAATAAATGCAAACAACATTGTATTCATATAACGAGGAAAATAATCCGAACAAAAATATACGTTGTCATCACGATAATGAACATGTTAGCAACGTACAAAATTGAAATGCCTAAGGGCTCATTAAGTGCAAATCTTTTTAATATCAGTAAGTTGAAAAGAATCAAAATAAGAGAGATTATTGGAAGCAATGCAAGATACCAAACATCCACAACCTGTGAAGATGCAAGAGGAAGTGAGTAAAACAAAGGTACTTCTGGTGGTAAACTTCTGTAAGTAATAAAAAGAACACATGCCATGATCAGCACCGAGATTCCATATACAAAAGGTACATTTTTGATAAATTTCATGGTCAATTGAATAGCTTATTATATCAAATCATTATCCAGTTTTATGGATGTATATATCTTGCGTTTGATATGGAATACTAATCCTTTCTTTACTGAATCGAGCATAAATCATTTTTAACATTTCATGTACTATTCTTCCCTTGTCACCAGGGTTTGAAATAACAATTAACAATTCCAGCGACATTCCAGAATCACCAAATTCTCTATATCTGACGATAGGCAGTGGTTGCTTCAATACTTCAGAATGTGAGGCGGCAACTGACAACAAAGTATGTTCAACAGCGTCTAAATCGCTGTCATATTTAACTAATATTGGGATACGAACACGCAGTTCGGGATCATAGCCCGTTTCATTAATTACGACGTTAGTAACCATTACAGAGTTCGGTACAGTCAAAAGTATATTGTCCCGTGTTTTGATCTTTGTACTTCTCATTCCGATCTCCATGACCTCTCCACGGTACTTCTCCTGGATAATTACATAATCACCTACTGAGTAGGGCTTGTCAAAAAATACTGACATACCTCCAAACAGATTGGCGACAAAGTCTTTGGATGCAAATGCCACGGCTACTCCCAGTACACCTGCGGAGGCCAAAAATGGGGTAACGCTTACATCATAGATTTCGAGTATCCATAAAATTGCAAACATTAAGGTTATGACTCGCAATACATTTCTAAAGAAAGGAAATGCTGAAAGCAGGTTGCTGTTATGTCGCAATTGCGCCTTATTCTGAAGCTTCACAATAATAATTGATATACATTCAAATAAACCAAGAAGCAGCAAGAACACTCCAAGGCTCATCAACACTCGTTCAAGTTGGCTTTTGATTGGATCGGCTACTTGCGCATAAAGCATAATGAGATAGGCATCAATAGAGAAGATTGTAAGTATTGCTACATTTCTTATTCTTCCTAAAGCTTTATCGTCTTGTTTCGAATCAGTTCTTGAAAAAGCATACTGCTGCAAAAAATTACAAGCTCCCCGGATAAGTAAGAATCCAAAAGACGTCCATAATAAAAGCAAAGAGTAAAAGTAAACAGGCTTTACCAGAAATGCCATAGCTAACATATATTTGAGTATAGCATAGAGATCAATTTGTATTTGTATCCAAGATTTCGTACAATCAGGCAGTTGAAAGTTCTCATTTCTACTATGTACACATTAGCTGACCTACCTTATGATTATTCTTCACTTGAACCGTTCATTGATGAAGAAACAATGCGTATTCACCATGATAAGCATCATGCATCCTACGTCTCAAATCTTAACAAGGCCTTAGAAAAATATCCAGATTTTGCTAAAAATTCAGTTGAAGACCTACTGAAGAAATTGCAAGATGTCCCTGAAGATATCCAGACAACTGTACGAAACAATGCTGGTGGTCATGCTAACCACACCTTTTTTTGGGAAAGTCTAAAATTAAACAATGGAGCACTGCCACATGGCATGCTTTCAGAAATGATTACTACTACTTTCCAAAGCTTTAACGAATTCAAAAATGCATTCTCAACCGCAGCTATGGGTAGATTTGGCAGCGGGTGGGCATGGCTCATTCTCGATGGAGAAAAGCTTGAAATAACCAGCACAGCTAATCAGGACTCACCTATTACTGATGGAAAAACACCGCTTCTAGGACTTGATGTTTGGGAACATGCATACTACTTAAAATATCAAAACAAACGTCAAGAATATGTCGATGCTTTCTGGAATATCATTAACTGGGATGTGATTGAGTCTCGCTTGGCTGCACAACAAGGCTGAGTTAAATCTTGTATAATAGCTCACATGAAGTGGGATACACAAAGGATCTTCATAGCAACTGTTTTCGGGATTACCTTTTCTGCAATTGGATATAAAATCTATCTCCATCGCGAGGTCTTCTCTCATTTACACAGTTCCCTTACTTTATATAGGCAAGCATCACAAACAATTAAAGTAGAGCCAACAAGAGCTCCTGAACCAATTCCCAAAGCTGAACCTACCACTGCATATTCAGTAAAGATCAAGCCAAATGCACAGCCGACCATTTCAGAGGTTTGGGGTGTAGCAAAGAAGGTTGATGATATGACCTACACCATAAAAGTCGGAGAAGATGAAAGAATGGCAACACCTCAGGAAATTCTAGATGCCCTTAATCAATATAGACGAGTCAACGGTAAATCCGCCCTCACATGGGATGATAAACTTGCTGGATATGCACAGACACGAGCACAGCATTTCAGCACAATAGCAGGAACAGATAAGCATGCTGGATTTGATGATTACCTAAACAATCATAATGGCTTTGAAGCTCTCGGATATAGAAGAGTGGGAGAAAATTCCTATTTTGGAGGGAAGCTTAATGGAGTACATATGATTGAATGGGTTTTTGCAAAAAGCCCTGGGCATGACGCAAATCAATTAGACGATGGATGGACATATGTCGGAATAGGCGTAACAAACAATGCTGCTAATCTAAACTTCGGTGGAGACAAGATGTAATAACAATCAGCTCACTTTTTCAGTTACTCTATATTCGAGCTTCTTCCCAAGCAGCATACGAGTATGAGCCTCTAGTGCTGGAAGCGAGGAAAATACAAAGGATATAGCTGGCAGAAAAAACCACTGAATAAAAAGCATAGGGACATTCTTCCAACTGGTTTCAATATTGATTCTTTTCCTGAGTGAGAAATCAAAATATATTGCTACCATAAGCAAGATAGTAGAACACGTCAGAATAAATGACGCTATTTGTGGAAGCAGAAGTCCAAGAACAGTTCGACCAAATACTGGGTTAACAAGGGCCGGAAGTGAAGCACTTATTGTCAAAATAAAAAAGGCAGTAGGCCACATAAAGTGAACCTCCATCAAGAAAAGTATTCTTCTTAATTTAGATGATAGAGGAATGTGAGGACTGTTAAAGAATCGACTAATAGCGTATGGGACGTCAGTCGCTCCCCAGGCCCATCTTTTCTCTTGTTCATAGCGGGTTCTAAGTGTTTTCTTGAGTGAAGGTCCTAGAACTCCATCTCGAACGATTGGCATATAAATAGGAACCGTTTTTACCTTGTCCCCCAACGTATAGAAAGCCTGAATCCAGATATGCCAGTCTTCTGGGATGATATCCACATCCCAATACCCAACACTCTCAAGCAACCACATGTTTGTTGAATATGTTGATATTTGAATAAGGTCTTCACGCTGTGACAGATAAGCAAGACGAGCAGAAGAGGATAAAATCATCTGCATACGGACTGGAAACGGAAGCTTCCAAAAATGATTATATAAGAGAACCGGGGCAGCAAAAAATTTATACTCTCTATCCTCGGCATGAATAAATTTGTATGTCAGATATGAGAGATATTGTTCAGGCAATAAGCTATCTGCATCACAAATAGTAATAAGTGACTGCTCTGGCTTTAGTCCTCGTTTTCTAAGATCTGCTGAAATACGATGTGCGGCATAAGTCGCGTTACTTGCCTTCCCAACTGCCTCTTCAGGTGTAATTTCATGAAACGTTGTCTGTATACTTCCAAAAATGCCCTTGTACTTTGCATGCAGAATCTCACTACGCTCCTTGGCTACTTCACCCTCTCGAGCTTCCATACCTAAAAAGATGTGAACTTTCTTAAGATCATACGTTTGGGCTGCAATGTTATCTAGCGTACGCATTAACTTCTCAGGAGACTCCTTTGAGTTAACGATTAAAACATACTGCTCAAGATCTTTCCTCATTGGCTCATGTTGAATAAGTTCCGCCCAATTTGTCTTTGATGCTTTCTCTAAAAGCTTTAGAGATACGAATCCGTAATAAACAGTTTTAAGAGCTTTATAAAGAAAATAAAGGAAGTAGGCCAAAATTAAATATGAAGCGATGGCAGGATGAAATGGGGAGAGCCAGAGAGGCATAGAAATTGTGAGCCAAACTAACACAGGAAGTGCCTTCTCTGAAAAACGATAGAGAAAAGTGTTTTTTATTTCTAGATGAGTATGCATACTTAGATTGCTCTAACGCAATATGAGTTGATTATATCAAACTATCAACGGTAAAGATAGATACCCAAAGCGACAACAAGTGCCCCATATATCATGCTATTGAGGCCACTAAATGCTGAAACTAGATAGAGGAATAATCCAATTGAGAGAGTCAATGATGAAAAGAGAGCTGTCTTTTTTGACATCCGGAATGAGACTCCAAGATAGAGGATAAGAGCAATAAGAGAGCATGCAAAGAGAATTACAAAAAAAGATGTTGGAGGCACTTTGAAAATGATCACAGCAAGAAGAGCAACTGATCCCGCAAAAAAGTACGCGTTAGGATTGATTGCTTTTATTGACCAATCAGTACGAGTATGCA
>WBZV01000578.1_pt1 | contig 18643 bp, 20 predicted proteins | sample 5204221 | NCBI WGS metagenome assembly WBZV01 (sample SAMN12344360, study PRJNA552823) | activated sludge metagenome | biome: Activated sludge suspended growth; feature: Nitrification reactor; material: Wastewater; isolation source: activated sludge from nitrification reactor of wastewater...
GATCTGGTCGCCGCGGCGGCTGGTTTCGCCCACCGCCACGGTGCCGCTCTGCAGCTTGGCGTCGGCCTCGGGCACGACCTTGAACAGGCCGCCCACCTCGACCACCGTGAAGCCCAGGCCGCGCAGCGCGGCGAGGTAGTTGAGGTAGGCCTCGCGCGGGGTGATGGGCTGCTCGCTGAACAGCGTGATCTGGCCCTTGACGCGCGGATCGACGACGAACTGCTGCTTGAGGATCGCGCCCATGGCGCGCGAGACGGCCTCGATGTCGGCGTTGACGAAATTCAGCGTGACCGGTTCGCCGCCGGCGAAGCGGCCGCGCTGCGCCTGCGGCTTGGCGGCCCCCTGCGGCTGCGCCAGCGCGCCCACGGGCGGCAGCAGCGCCGTGCCGAGCAGCGTGGCGGCCAGCAGGGCGGCGCCGCGGCGCGGGGTGGAGAGATGTGGCTTCATGGTCATCCGATCGAAATGACGGACCGGGCGCCGTCGCGCCGCCCGATGATGTTCAGCAGGTTGGACAGCGGCGCCTCTTCGCCCGGCGCGGCGCGCGCCTCGCCGCGAAAGCGCACGCCGCCGGGGCCTATCGTGCCCTCGCCGCTGAGCTGCAGCGCGCCCTGCTGGGTGGACAGCGTGAGCTGCGAGGCGCCGCTGCCGGAGGGATCGGCCGCGATGTTGAGGCGGTAGCTGCCCAGCGTCTCGAGCGTGGAGACGCGCGAGGAGACGTCGAGCAGGTCGAGGTCGGCGCGGCCGGCCAGGCGCCAGCGGCCTTGCACGCTTTCCACGCTCAGGCCCGGCGAAGCCAGGCGCAGGCTGCCGCCCATCTGCATGGTGTTCCAGGGCGTGCCCAGGCCGCCCAGCCAGGCGCTCGGCCACTGGCCGACCCAGCCGGCGCTGGGCGCGAGCGCCAGCGTCACGCGGCCGAAGCCGGGCTTCACTTGCAGCGCGGCCGTGCCGTTGATGCAGCAGGCCTGGCGCGCGCGCAGCTCGAGGCCGAGGCCCTTGATGCCGATGGTCCAGTCGAGCCGGCCGGGCAGGGCGCTGGCATCGCGGCTGCCGGGGCCGCCGGTGAGCACCACCACGGCACTGCCCGACCACAGCGTGCCGCGCGCGTCGGCCAGCAGCAGGTGCTGGTTGGTCGCCGAGGCGATCGCGCCGGCCAGCCAGGCCGCGGGCGCGAAGGCCAGCAGGCCGCCGGCCAGGCCCAGCACGCCGCCGGCGACGGCCCAGCGCGCCGCCGCGCCGCGCGACTTGTCCCAGGCGATCTCGGCGAAGGTCGATTCACCCCAGCCGGTGGCCGAGGCGGTGTGGGCCCAGCGCGGGCCCTTGCGGCGGCGGCCGATCATGGCGTGCCTCCGCTCGCGAGCATGACCACGATGCTGCCGCTGTAGCCCTGCGGGCCGCGCGTGAGCTGTGCTTCGCTCGGGCGCACCCGCGCCGCGCTGCGCGCTTCCAGCAGCCAGCTGCGCAGCGCCTCGGGCGAGACGCCGGTGAGCGTGAGCGAGGCGCGGTCGCCCTGCAGGGACAGGCGGCCCTTGTCGCCCAGGCGGTCGGTGGCGGCCTTCAGCGCTGCGGCGGCCTGGGCCGGCGACACCGCGGCCACGCCGCGCAGGCCCTGGCTCTCGGCGGCGAGGCGCTGGGTGTGCTGCAGCTGCGCATCGAGCGCGTCGATGCGCGCCGGCGCCTCGCGCAGCGTGCGCAGCGCCGGCTGCACCAGCAGCAGCCAGGCGATGAAGAGGCCGAGCACCGCGGCGGCGGCACCGAGTGCGAGGCGTTCGCGCGGCACGCGCGTGCGCCACCAGCTGCGCAGCTGCTCGCGCGCTTGCGCCAGCGCGGGCGGCAGCTCGAGCGTGCGCGCGTTCACGAGCGGGCTCCCGGTCGGCCGCGCGACAGCACCAGCTGCGCGCCGTTGGCTTCCACCTGCCAGCCGGCCGGCTGCAGCAGGCTGCGGAACTGCGCCACCTGCTGCTCGCTCCAGCCGCCTGCGGCGAGCGTGAGGCGGCCCGATTCGTAGCGCAGCTGCTCGACCGGCGGGCGATCGGCCGGCCAGGCCGACGCGGCGGCCTGCAGCATGGTCTCGAGGTCGGTCTCGCCCGGCTTGCCGGCGAGCGTGCGCAGCGCCTGCACCTCGCGCTGCATCACCGCGCCGGCGTCGCGCTGCAGATCGAGATCGCTGGCGCGTGGGAAGGCGGCGCGCACCGCCGCCTGCACGGCCTGCTGGCGTGATTCGATGGTGCTGCGCTGGTGCCAGGCCCACAGGTTGAGGCCGACGATGTGCGCCGCCACCAGCGCCGCCAGGCCGAAGCGCACCGGGCGCCACTGCGGGCTCGTGAACTTGCGCAGCGCATCGCGCAGGGCGCGCGCGCCGCGGGTGCGCTGGGCGAGGTCGAACTGGCGCAGATCCCACAGGCTGCGCGCCGCCTGCAGCGCGCGCTCGGCGCGCGACATCACGTTGACCGGCATGGAGAGCCACTGCTCGGCCGCCGCGACGGCGCCGGGCGTGGCGCTCCAGCGCGTGCCGGGCGGCGCGGGCCGCGGCACCAGCGCGCGCGCCAGGCCGCCCTGCAATCGGATGCTGGCCACGCCCTCGGCATGCGCCCAGTGCAGCAGCACGCCTTGCTCGGGAGCAGCGGCGTCGGCGCGCGTCTCGGCGAAGTGGCCGCTGGGCGGGTCGTCGGGCCAGGAGGCCGGCACGATGCGCTCGACGAAGACGTTGGCCTTCTCGAGCGCCGCCAGTTCGGCGCGCAGCCAGGCGCGGTCGACCGCTGCCACCCAGGTCGGCTGGCCGGCCGAGGCGCCGGGCGCGACGGCGAGGTGCACCTCTTCCGCGTCCTCGAGCAGGGCTTCCTCGAGCACGCCCACCAGCGCCGCGCGCAGGCGCGCCGCCGGCGCCTTGGGCAGCGTGATGCGATGCCAGCTGACGTCGGTGTCGGCCAGCAGCGCGACGACCGTGGCCGCCTTGGGCAGCAGCGCCGCGCCGCACTCGCCCTGGCCGGTCATCGTCAGGCCGTCGCTGGTGCTGACGTAGGCGTACTCGGTGCCCAGCCCGGAGCTCTCCGGGGCGGCGCCGCCACGCGCGCTCAGGCGCCGGCGTTCGGGAATCTGGACGACGAGGGTGGACATGGGCTGATGATCACTCGGTGTGCGGCATTGTAGGCAGTGCGTTTCTACAAACCTTCACAAATCAACGACTTAGCTCATCATTCTGTTGTCGGCCCGGCACCCTCAGGAGCGCAGGCCCTCGACGGTCGACACCTGCTCGCGCTGCAGCACCTGCATGTCCAGGCCGCTGCGAAATACCAGCGAGCGCTGTTCGAGCACACGATCGTCCAGGCGCAGGCGGCCGCGCACCTCGAAATAGCTCGACACCACCGACACCTGCTGGGCATTCAGCGGGCCGAGCCCGGGAATCTGCGTCTCCACGGCTGGCAGTGTCTTGAAGGGATCGCGCTGGCGCAACTGCACCAGGCGTTCGGCGGTGGCCAGGTCCAGGCCCTTGATCACGGCGGCGAGCACTTCGCGCGCCGCGGTATTGGCGTTCACCGGCGTGCGCGTGGGCAGCAGCGTCGCATAGGGCTCGAGTGCAGTGATGGTGGCGGCGTCCAGCCCCAGCCAGGCGAGCTGCGCCAGCGTGCGCGGGCGCAGCGGCGCGTTGCCGTTGCTGCCGGTGCCGGCGGCCTGTGCGTCGCGCAGCCCGGTGGCGATGCGCGTGGCGACGTCGGTCGCGAGCCCGACCGTCTGGCACAGCCGCTCCAGCGCCTCGAGGTCGGGTTGCGAGAGCTTGCCGCTGGCATCGACGAGATTGGCGAGGTTGAAGCGCGCCTGCGCGTCGCTGATCGAGCCGGAGAGGAAGGCCTCGGGGCCGTCGTCCTCGGCGTTGTTGTTCTTGTCGGCGGCGAGGAAGGTCGACAGGCGTGCTTCGGCCAGCGGCGTGGCCCAGGGTTCGGTGAGCGCGGTGGGGCGGCCCGAGCGGGCGTCTTCGCGCAGGATCAGGCGCGCCCAGTCGAGCGCGCCCTGCAGGATCCAGCTCGACTGCATGCGTGCGCGCTCGGCGGTCTCGACCTGCACTGCGCGCCACTGCTGCCAGACCATCGACGCTGCCAGCGTCACGACCAGCGTGACGATGATCAGCGCGGTGAGCAGCGCGGCGCCGCGCTGGCGACGGCTGCTGCGACGAGGCGTGGGCAAGCGCATCGTCACGGCCCCAGCATGATGTCGCGCGTCAGCGTGCCCGACAGGCCGCTGCCCGGCGCGAAGCTGAGCACCACGCGCACGCCCGAGGGCAGCGCCTGCCGCGCCACCGCGCCGCTGGCCGCGCCGGCAGGCGGCGTGGCGACGTTGCCGGTCGACTGCGCGTTGCTCCAGGCGTTGCCCTGGAAGAAGTAGACCTGCCACTGCGACACGCCCTCGACGGTGCGCAGCTGGCCCGGCTCGCTGCCCATCAGCTGCTGGCTGGCGAACCAGCTGTCCTGCAGCGCGGCGCCGGTGGTGACCGACGCGCTCGCCCAGCGGCGCCAGGCGTTGTCGTTCGATTCGGGCTTGAGCGACCAGGCCACGACCTGCACGCCCTCGGGCGTGCCGCGTGTCATGCGCAGGGTCGCGCCGTCGAATACCAGCGGCGGCACGGCGCCGGTGTCCTGCACTGCGGCCAGGTCGGTCTGCCACTGCGCCAGCACGGTCTGCAGGCGCAGCGTCTGCTCGAGCTGGCGCTGGCTGGCGTCGCGCGTGCGCACGATGCCGTCCACGCCCTGCCAGGCCATCGCCGCCATGATCGAAAGCACCAGCAGGGCGACCAGCACCTCGACGAGTGTGAAGCCGTGTTGGATCTTCATGCTCAGTAGCGACCGAGCACGGTCGAGAGCGTCAGCACCGGCTCGCCCGCGTCGTTGAACACTTGCGCGTCGATGCGCCGGAAGTTCGGGTTCGGCGTCGGCCGCACGGCGAGCTTGCCGCGGTAGGCGCGGCCCAGCTGTTCGCAGCCGAAATCGCCGTCGCCCACGCTCGGAAACTGTTTCGTCAGTTTCAGGCCGGTGAGCTGGTTGTCGGCGCACCACTGCGCCGCGGTCACCTCGGCCAGGCGCTGGGCGTTGTTGGTCAGTGCGCCGGCGGCCTTGATGCCGGCGCCCAGCGTCACCGCGACGATGGCCACGCCCACCAGCACCTCGATGAGCGTGAAGCCGCGCGCCGCGATGCGCCGGGTCATGGCGCGGCCTCGTCGCCGGCCACCACGAAGGGGCCGAGCCCGTCGGTGGCCAGCACCAGGCGCTGCGCGTCCAGGCGCAGCACGATGCGTTGCGCGCCGATCATCGGCTCGGGGCCGAGCACCACGGCGCGTGCGCCCACGATCTCGGCGCTCACGCCTTCGTTGAGCCAGTTCGTCGGCCGCGGCGTGGTGTCGGGGAAACCGAGGAAGCGGAAGCCGGGCGCATCGGCCGTGCTGCCGCGCGGCTCCCAGCGGCCCTGCAGGCCGGAGGCGCGCGCCTCGGCGCGTGCCGATTCGAGCAGCGCAGTCAGGCGGGCGGCTTCCTGCTCGAGGCGCGTCGCCGCCGGGTCGCGCATCGCCAGCGTGACCACGCTGCTGGCGATCGCGATCAGCGTGATGACGACCAGCAGTTCGATCAGCGTGAAGCCGGACTGCCGCGTCTGCACGCGTCCTCCAGGGTCACTGCCAGTTGCCGATCTCGGCGTCCTTGCCCTCGCCGCCGAGCACACCGTCGGCACCGAAGCTGAACACGTCGACCTCGCCCTTCAAGCCCGGGCTGGCGTACTGGTAAGGCCGGCCCCAGGGATCGTTGGGCAGCTTCTCGAGGTAGGGCTTCCAGTTGGGCGGGATGGCGCCGCTGGTCGGCTTGATCACCAGCGCCTGCAGGCCCTGCTCGCTGCTCGGGTAGCGCTGGTTGTCGAGGCGGTAGAGCTTGAGCGCCTGCATCAGGTTGTTGACGTCGGTGCGCGCGGCGGTCACGCGCGCGTCGTCGGCGCGGTCCAGCACGTTGGGCACGATCAGCGCGGCCAGCACGCCGATGATCACCAGCACCACCATCAGCTCGATCAGCGTGAAGCCGCGCGAGCGATGCGTGAGGCGGCTGCGATTGCAGGGAGCGTTGGAAGACATCATGAAACGAAGCGCCTCGGCAGGGCCGTGGGGTTGCAGACCCGGTCGATGATAATCCTGCGCATGTTGGCAAGACTCACGGCCTTCGTCGTCTGGGCGCTGGTGGCCGCCACGGTGGTGTTCTGGGGCCTGCGCCTGCTGGTGCGCCCGCAACCCGCGCCGTCCTACGCGGTGGCCGTGGGCGATGCCGGCGCGCTGCGCGGCGACTTGACGCGCCTGCTCGGCGCCACGCCCGCCGCGCCCGGCGCCGCGCCGGCGGCGGCGCCCGAACTGGCCTCGCGCTTCAAGCTGCTGGGCGTGATGGCGAGCAAGCAGGGCGATGCCGGCTATGCGCTCATCGCCGTCGACGCCAAGCCGGCGCGGGCCTACGCCGTCGGTGCGCCGCTCGATGGCAACCTGGTGTTGCAATCGGTGAGTCTTCGCAAGGCGGAGATCGGCCCGGCCCAGGGCAGCGCGGCGCTCACGCTCGAGGTGCCGGCGCTGCCCACGGCGGCCACCGGCACGCTGCCATCGGCCGCTGACGGGCTGAAATTCGGCGCCGCAGCGGCAGCGCCGCCACCGGCCGTTGCGCCCACCTTGCCGGGCGGTGCCGCGCCTTTGCCGATGGCGCTGCCGCCGCATGCGGGCACGGAAGGGTCTGCGCCGCAGCCCGTGGTGCCACGCAGCCGCCCGCCGGCCAACGCCGCGCGCTGAGCGCGGCTCTTCTTCAGCCGAGCGAGCCGGCGCGCGAGTTCGGCGCAATCTCGGCCGGCTGCGACGGGCCGGGATCTTCGCCCTCGGCCACTTCGGTGAGCAGGGCCGCGGCGCTGCGCACCAGCGGCCAGGCCAGCGTCGCGCCGGTGCCGTCGGTGCTTTCCATGCCGAGTTCGAGCAGGGCCGTCGCCTGGAACAGCGACAGCGCGCGGTCCAGGCCGTTGTGGTTGTGGCTGCGGCAGTAGACGCAGTAGTCGGTGACCGCCGGCGCGATGCGCGAGGCCACCATCAGCGCCGCGCAGGCAGTCATGCCGTCGGCGATGACGAGGTTGCGCTTGCTGCCGGCCACCAGCATCACGCCGACCATCATCGCCATCTCGAAGCCGCCGAAGCAGGCCAGCACCTCCACCGGGTCGGCCGCATCCTTGTGGCGGCCCTGCGCGCCGGACAGCACGTTGACGAGGTGGTTGAGATCTTCCGGCGGCATGGCCGGGCCGGAGAGCAGGAAGTCCTGCAGCGGCGTATCCGAGAGGCGCGACAGCACCAGCGCCGCGCTCTCGTGCGCGCCCACGCCGACGCCGGCGCAGGCGATCGCGTTGCCGGGCAGCGAATCGGCGATCTCCATGCCGGCGCGGATGGCGGCATGCGCCTGGTCGAGCGACATCGCCATGGCGGCGCGCGAACTGCGCGTGCCGTGCGCGATCTTGCGCGCCAGCAGCCGCGCGTGCGGCGCCACCGGCTCGGCGATGCCGCAGTCGACCACCGACAGCTCGAGCCCCTGGATGCGCGCGAACACCGACACCGGCAGCTGCGAGCTGAGCAGACGCGCCACCAGCTTGGCCGTCGAGGCGCTGCCGGGCATGCCGACGCCGTCGACCGCGAGGCCGTGGTCGGAGGCGAACAGCACCAGCTGCGGCGCGCGGAAGCGCGGCTTGAGCGTGTTCTGCACCAGGCCCAGGCGCACCGCCAGCGGCTCGAGCTCGCCCAGGCTGCCGGTGGTCTCGCTGCGGCGCTGCAGCTTCTCGCGCAAGGCCTGCTCGAGCAGCGGGTTCGCGGTGGGCGTGATCAGGGAGCGATTGACCGACATGGAAGTGGCGCAGTCCGAACGGCGGCGCTCATTGTGCGTCAGCGCAGGAACATGCGGTACACGGGATTGTCGGTCTCGTCCTCGCAGGGGTAGGCGAGCGTCTCCAGGAATTCACGGAAAGCCTTCTTGTCGGCGCGGGGCACCTGGATGCCGACCAGGATGCGGCCGTAGTCGGCGCCCTGGTTGCGGTAGTGGAACAGGCTGATGTTCCAGCCCGGGTGCATGCTGGAGAGGAAGCGCATCAGCGCGCCGGGCCGCTCGGGGAAGATGAAGCGATACAGGCGCTCGTCCTGCGCCAGTTCGCTGCGCCCGCCGACCATGTGGCGCAGGTGCAGCTTGGCGAGTTCGTCGTCGGTGAGGTTGAGCGTGGGGAAGCCGTGGCGCTCGAAGTTGCGCGCGAGCTTGTCGGCCTCGTCCTGGTTGGCGATCGCCACGCCGACGAATACGTGCGCCTGCGCCTGGTCGGAGATGCGGTAGTTGAACTCGGTGACGGCGCGCGGCCCGACCAGGCTGCAGAAGCGCCGGAAGCTGCCGCGCTCCTCGGGGATGGTGACGGCGAAGATCGCCTCGCGCTGTTCGCCGACCTCGGCGCGCTCGGCGACGAAGCGCAGGCGGTCGAAGTTCATGTTCGCGCCGCTGGTGATGGCGACGAAGGTCTTGCCCTTGAGCTTGTGCTGCTCGGTGTATTGCTTGGCGGCGGCCACGCCCATCGCGCCGGCCGGCTCCATGATGCTGCGCGTGTCCTGGAATACGTCCTTGATCGCCGCGCAGACGGCGTCGGTGTCGACGACGACGAAGTCGTCGACCAGCTGGCGCGCCAGGCGGAAGGTCTCCTCGCCGACCAGCTTGACGGCGGTGCCGTCGGAGAACAGGCCGACGTCGGCCAGCGTGACGCGCTTGCCGGCGCGCACCGAGCGCAGCATCGCGTCGGAATCGTTCATCTGTACGCCGATGACCTTGATCTCCGGCCGCACCGACTTGAGGTAGGCCGCCACGCCCGAGATCAGCCCGCCGCCGCCGATGGCGACGAATACCGCGTCGATAGTCCCCGGGTGCTGGCGCAGGATCTCCATGGCGACGGTGCCCTGGCCGGCGATGACGTCGGGGTCGTCGAACGGGTGCACGAAGGTCAGGCCCTGCTCGCGCTCCAGATCCTTGGCGTGCAGGTAGGCGTCGGAGTAGCTCTCGCCTTGCAGCACCACCTCGCCGCCGAGCGCGCGCACCGCGTCGATCTTGAGCTTGGGCGTGGTCACCGGCATCACCACCAGCGCGCGGCTGCCGAGCTTCTTCGCGCTCAGCGCCACGCCCTGGGCATGGTTGCCGGCCGACGCGCAAATGACGCCGCGCTGCAGTTGCTCCGCACTGAGATGCGCCATCTTGTTGTAGGCGCCGCGCAGCTTGAAGCTGAATACCGGCTGGCTGTCCTCGCGCTTGAGCAGCACCTGGTTGCCCAGCCGGCGCGACAGGCCGCGCGCCGGCTGCAGCGCGGTCTCGCGGGCGACGTCGTAGACGCGCGCGGTGAGGATCTTCTGCAGGTAGTCGGCCAGCGTCAGCGCGCCCGGCGCGGCCGCGGTCTTGCTGTTCTTCTTCGGCGCGAGGCTGCGGCGGGTGCCGGCCATGAGGGAGTCTCCGGTGGGCTTTGCGGCGCCGCATCATACCCGCCGCTTCCCGGCGGCCCGCGCCAAGAAAAAGGCCCAGGACATTGCTGCCCTGGGCCGAATCCACCAATGGAGGAGGTGGAGGAGACAATCGGCTCGGCGTCCGCATGCGCGTCGAAACGAAAGCAAACGAGCGCCGAATGCGAAGCAGTGTAGATCGATTCATGCTGCGCCGCAATAACCTGTGTGGGCCGAAGGTAGAGAGGGCAGTCGAGAGTGGCGTGCCGCGTTGCACAATCCGCGCCTCGCGCGCCGCGGGGGTGCGCGCCAGACGGGGAACGACGATGGAATGCACGATCAACTGGCTGCCCGGCAGCGGCATGGCCTTTGTGGCGGAGACCGGCAGCGGCCACGTGCTGACCATGGACGGTGCGCCCGACGGCGGCGGCCGCAACCTCGCGCCACGGCCGATGGAGACCGTGCTGGCCGGCACCGGCGGCTGCACCGCCTACGACGTGGTGCTGATCCTCCAGCGCGGCCGGCACGACGTGCGCGGTTGCCAGGTGAAGCTGCAGGCGCAGCGCGCCGAGACCGACCCCAAGGTGTTCACCAAGATCCACATGCACTTCGTGGTGAGCGGGCGCGAGTTGCCCGAGGCGGCCGTCGAGCGTGCCGTCCGCATGTCGCACGAGAAGTACTGTTCGGCCAGCGCGATGCTGGCCAAGACGGCCGAGATGACGACGAGCTTCGAGGTCGTGGCGGCCTGACGCTGCGCGACGAATCCAGCGTCAGAGGCGCTGCGCCGTGGTCGTCATGACCCTGGCGGCCGCCTTCATCGCCCAGCGCACCGGTGCCGGCAGCGCTGCGGCGCCGGCGGCCTGGGCGGCGTCGGCATGGCGGGCCTCGTCGGCGCGCATCTGATCGACGATCGCTCGCGATGCGCTGTCGTGCGCCGGCAGGCGATCCAGATGTCCTTCGAGGTGGCGCTCGACCTGCCGTTCGGTCTCGACCAGGAAGCCGAGGCTGGCCGCGTCACCCATGCGGCCGGCGACCAGTCCGATCGCGAAGGCGCCGCCGTACCACAGCGGGTTCAGCAGGCTCGCGCGCGCGCCGAGCTGCTGCAGGCGCTCCTGCGTCCACGCGAGGTGGTCGGTTTCCTCGCGAGCCGCCTGTTCGAACTGGCGACGCAGGGCGGGGTCGCGCGTGGCCAGTGCCTGGGCGCTGTAGAGCGCCTGGGCGCAGACCTCGCCGACATGATTGACGCGCATCAGGGCGCCGGACAGCGCACGGTCGTCGTCGGCCAGCGAAGGTGGCTCGGCGGCAGGTCGCGGGCAGGGGCGGGCGGCGTGGCTGCCGCCCGAGATCGTGCGCAGCGCGGTGTCGAAGGCGACGAGCAGAGCGTCCATGGGGCAACGATGGGAGCGTGCATGAAGCAGGGTGCGCGGAGCATAGCGCGCGGCGTGCTCGATCGCGGGTTTTCCCTCGCGCTTCAGCACCGGCGAGGGAGTGTTTCTCCTCGTTGTGAGGAGACAACAACCGGCCCGAAAACACCCCCTAAGTCTTTGCAAGCCGGAGGGGGTCTGGTGGAATACGCGGCAACTTCCGCTGAGGGGGTTGGCCTGATCTGTCCGCGAGGATGCCAATCGATCGGGACCTCTTGTTCAACCTAGGAGATAGTCGCAATGAAAAAATCTCTGCTCGCTCTCGCAGTTCTGGGCGCCTTCGCTGGGACCGCCTCGGCGCAATCGTCGGTGACGATCTATGGCGTCGTCGACATGAGCATCGCGCGCAACAACTGCGTCGCCTCCGCCGCCAAGCCCTGCGCCGTGAACGCGGGTGCCCCCGCCGGCGACGCCTGGACCATGCAGCAGTCGACCACCTCGCGCCTCGGCTTCCGCGGCAACGAGGATCTGGGCGGCGGCCTGTCGGCCCAGTTCCAGATCGAACACCGCTTCAACCCGGACACCGGTGCGCAGAACCAGACCCCGTTCTGGAACGGCCGCAGCTATGTCCAGCTGACCAGCGCCGCTGCGGGCTCGGTCTACCTGGGCCGCGAGTACACCCCGGCGTTCTGGGTCGAGCTGAAGTCTGATCCGTTCGGCAACGACGGTGTCGGCCAGACCGGCGTGACCTACCTGTGGGCCGGCTACATGACGCCGGACGCAGCGTCCGGCGTGACGACCAACCCGCAGGCCAACTGGCCGGCGGGCGGCAGCGCCCGTACGTCCAACACCGTCGGCTACAAGACGCCGAACTTCGGCGGCCTGACGGCCAACGTCGCGCTGAGCCTGTCGGAGACCACGCAGCAAGGTCGTAACCTCGGCTTCAACGCCGAGTACGCCGCCGGCCCGATCTACGCCGGCCTGGGCTACGAGAAGATCACCAACGGCAGTGCCGACGGCCGTGGCGTCGTGAACCTCGCGTTCCACTACGACCTGGGCATGGTCAAGCCGATCTTCTACTACGCGAAGTCGAAGGTGGGTGCGGGCGGCAACCGGAGCAACAAGGTCTACTCGCTGGCCGCCACCGCTCCGCTGGGCAACGGCGTGCTGAAGGCCGCGTACACGCGCCTGAGCCTGGATTCGGGCTGGGGTGTCGCCGAAGACAAGCTCAGCAAGCTGGGCCTGGGCTACAACTACAACCTGAGCAAGCGTACCAACCTGTACTTCGACCTGGGCAGCGCCTCCGGTGCCGCCAACCTGGCCACCGCCGCGCCGGGCAACAAGGGCGAGCGCAGCACGGCCTACGCCGTCGGCCTGCGTCACCAGTTCTGATCGGCGACCCGCCTTGTGCGGGTCATTCGATCGAACGACTTGAAAGGCCGCCTTCGGGCGGCCTTTTTCATGAGGCGTTCGCAGTGTGCAGGCGCCGCTCCCTGACGCTCCCCGATGCGCCGCTTCCTCGTTCTCGCCGCCCTGGCCCTCGGGGCCTGCTCATCGCCAACCGCGCCACCGTCGACCGTGGCCGCTGCGGCAGGTCCGTGGGGCACCTGGCAGGACTACCCGCTTCCCGGCAAGCGCCGCACCGTCTACCGTACGCAGCGCTCGGGCGATCGTTTCGTCGTCAGTGCGCAAGCCGACGCCTCGGCGAGCATGTTCCGCCGGCAGCTGCGCGTCGAGCCGGCGCAACTGGCGCGCGTGCAGTTCTCCTGGCGCGTCGCGACCCTGATCGACGGCGCCGATCTCGCCGAGGCCGATGCCTCCGACTCGCCGGTGCGCATCGTGCTGGCCTTCGACGGCGACCACGGCCGGCTGTCGATGCGCAACCGCATGCTGTTCGATCTTGCGCAGGCACTGACCGGCGAGCCGCCGCCCTATGCGACCCTGATGTACGTGTGGGACAACCGCGCGCTGCCCGAGGCCGTCCTGCAGAGCCGGCGCACCGACCGGGTCCGCAAGATCGTTCTCGAGTCGGGCGCCGCCCACGTCGGCCAGTGGCGCAACTACGAGCGCGACGTGCTGGCCGACTACCGCCGCGCCTTCGGCGAGGAGCCCGGCGCGCTGCTCGGCGTGGCGCTGATGACCGATGCCGACAACACCGCCAGCCGCGCCAGCGGCGAATACGGCGAGGTGCGCCTGATCGCGCGCGACGGCGCGGCGCTCTGAGTTCGCCACGAATCGGGGCATCATTGCGGCATGCTGGCCTTCATCCTGCGCCGCTTGCTCCAGGCCGTGGTCGTTATGCTCACGGTGGCCTTCATCGCCTTCATGCTGTTCCAGTATGTCGGCGACCCGGTGACCAACCTGCTGGGGCAGGACGCCACGCCCGAGCAGCGTAATCAACTGCGTGCCGACCTCGGCCTCGATCAGCCCTTCCCGATGCAGTTCGCCGCCTTCGTCGCCAACGCGGTGCAGGGCGAGTTAGGCCTCAGCTTGCGCCAGGGCCGCAAGGTCGCCTCGCTGCTCGTCGAGCGCTTTCCGGCCACGCTGGAACTGGCCGTGATCGCGGCCCTCATCGCGCTGCTGGCGGGCATCCCGATGGGCGTCTACGCGGCGTTGCGGCGCGGCAGCGTGCTGTCGCAGCTGATGATGAGCTTCTCGCTGGTCGGCGTGTCGCTGCCGACCTTCCTGATCGGCATCCTGCTGATCCTCGTCTTCGCCGTCATGCTGAAGGTGCTGCCGAGCTTCGGCCGCGGCGAGGTGGTCGCGTTCGGGCCCTGGACGACCGGCTTGCTCACGGTCGATGGCTGGAAGCATCTGATCCTGCCGGCCGTGACGCTGGCGATCTTCCAGCTCGCGTTGATCATGCGCCTGGTGCGCGCCGAGATGCTCGAGGTGCTGCGCACCGACTACATCAAGTTCGCCCGCGCGCGCGGCCTGCCCGACCGCGTGGTGCACTTCGGCCATGCGCTGAAGAACACGCTGGTGCCGGTGATCACCATCACCGGTCTGCAACTGGGCTCGCTGATCGCCTTCGCGATCATCACCGAGACGGTGTTCCAGTGGCCGGGCATGGGGCTGCTCTTCATCCAGGCGGTGCAGTTCGCCGACATCCCGGTGATGGCGGCCTACCTGTGCCTGATCGCGCTGATCTTCGTGCTGATCAACCTGGTCGTCGACCTGCTGTACTTCGCCGTCGATCCGCGCCTGCGGCTGTCGTCGGGGACGGGAGGGCATTGATGTCCGCATCGACCGCATCCACCGCCACGCCCGCGCACGGCGCCTACCAGCGCCTGGCCGGCTGGCATGGCGAACTCACCGCTTTCAGGCGCGACCTGCACGCGCATCCCGAGCTCGGCTTCGAGGAGAAGCGCACCGCCGCGCGCGTCGCCGAGGCCTTGCGCGTGGCCGGCGTCGACGAGGTGCACGAAGGCGTCGGCCGCACCGGCGTGGTCGGCATCGTGCGTGGAGCGTCCGGCCCATCGTCACGTGAATCGTCGCGCGCGATAGGCCTGCGCGCCGACATGGACGCGCTGCCCATCGTCGAGGAGAACGACTTCGCCTGGCGCTCCGCCAAGCGCGGGGTGATGCATGGCTGCGGCCACGACGGCCACACCACCATGCTGGTCGGCGCGGCGCGCTACCTGGCCGCGACGCGCGCCTTCGAGGGCAGCGCGGTGCTGATCTTCCAGCCCGGCGAGGAGGGTTTCGCCGGCGCCAAGGCGATGATCGACGATGGCCTCTTCGAGCGCTTTCCGGTCGACTCGGTCTACGCGATGCACAACTGGCCGGCGCTGCCGGCCGGCACGGTGGGCGTCAACCCCGGGCCGATGATGGCGGCGGCCGACCGCATCGAGATCATCGTGCAGGGCCGCGGCGGCCATGGCGCGCATCCGTATCTCGCGATCGACCCGGTGCTGGTGGCGGCGCACATCATCACCGCCGCGCAAAGCCTGGTGTCGCGCAACGTCAGCCCGATCGACAACGCGGTGGTCAGCCTGTGCTCGGTGCACGCCGGCGAGCCGACGGCCTTCGCGGTGATCCCGCGCGAGGCACGCATCGTCGGCACGGTGCGCACCTTCCGCCGCGAGGTGCAGGACATGATCGAGGAGCGCCTCGGCCGCCTCGTCGAATCGGTGGCGCTGGGCTTCGGCGCGACGGCGCGGCTCAAATACCTGCGCAGCTACCCGGCCACCATCAACTCCGAGCGCGAGGCCGTATTCGCGGCCGACACCGCCGCCGCGCTGGTCGGCGAGCAGCACGTGGTGCGCAACCTGCCGCCCAGCATGGGTGCCGAGGATTTCTCCTTCATGCTGCAGGTGAAGCCCGGCGCCTACCTGCGCCTCGGCCAGGGCGGCGAGGGCAGCTGCTTCCTGCACAACAGCCGCTACGATTTCAACGACGAGGTGCTGCCGCTCGGCGCCGCCTTGTTCGCCTCGCTCGTCGAGCGCTCGCTCGCGCCCGCCCAACCCTGATCAACCCCGGAGACGCCATGACCCTGCGCCAGACTCTTCTCGCTGCTGCTCTCGCGATCACCTGCGGTGCCGCGTCCGCGGTCACGCTGCGCGTGGCCAACCAGGGCGACTCGAACTCGATGGACCCGCACTCGCTCAACGAGTCGCTGCAGCTGAGCTTCACCGGCAACGTCTACGAACCGCTGGTCGGGCGCGACAAGAAGCTCGCCCTGACGCCGGCGCTGGCGACGAGCTGGAAGCAGACCTCGCCGACGGTGTGGCGTTTCGAGCTGCGCCGCGGCGTGGTCTTCCACGGCGGCGAAAAATTCACGGCCGACGACGTGCTGTTCACGTTCAAGCGCGCCGCCGGCGACGGCTCCGACATGAAGGGCTACACCTCGGCCATCAAGGAAGTGCGCAAGGTCGACGACTTCACCGTCGACATCGAGACCACGGCGCCGTTTCCCATCCTTCCCGACGTGATCTCGCTCGTCTACATCATGAACAAGTCGTGGTGCGAGGCGAACAAGGCCGAGAAGCCGGTGGATCGGCGCAAGGGCATCGAGAACGCCGCCTCGTTCCGCACCAACGGCACCGGGCCGTTCCGCACCAAGGAGCGCCAGCCGGCCACGCGCACGGTGCTCGTGCGCAACTTCAACTACTGGGGCAAGGTCGAGGGCAACGTCGACGAGGTGGTCTTCACGCCGATCGGCAACGATGCCACGCGCGTGGCCGCGCTGGTCTCGGGCGAGATCGACCTGATGGAGCCGGTGCCGCTGCAGGACGTCGAGCGCCTGAAAGCCAACCCCAACCTGAAGGTGATGCAGGGCCCCGAGCTGCGCACCATCTTCCTCGGCATGGACCAGAAGCGCGACGAGCTGCTGTTCTCGAACGTCAAGGGCAAGAATCCGTTCAAGGACGTGCGCGTGCGGCGCGCCTTCTACCAGGCGATCGACATCGAAGCGATCCGCACGCGCGTGATGCGCGGCGCCGCCACGCCCACGGCGCTGATGGTCGCGCCGGGCATCAAGGGCTTCGTGCCCGAACTCAACAAGCGCCTGCCACACGATGTCGAGGCGGCCAAGAAGCTGCTCGCCGAGGCCGGCTACGCGAACGGCTTCGAGGTCGGCATGAACTGCCCCAACGACCGCTACGTCAACGACGGCGCGATCTGCCAGGCCATCGCCGCCAACCTCGCGCGCATCGGCGTCAAGATCAACCTGCAGGCCGAATCCAAGGCCACCTACTTCCCGAAGATCCTCAGCCGCAACACCAGCTTCTACATGCTGGGCTGGACGCCGGGCACCTACGACGCGCACAACGCGCTGTCCAACCTGATGGCCACGCCGACCGACAAGGGCCAGGGCCTGTTCAATCTCGGCAGCTACAGCAACGCCAAGGTCGACGAGCTGACGCTCAAGATCCAGAGCGAGACCGACGAGACCAAGCGCAACGCGATGATCGCCGAGGCCTTCAAGCTGCACGCCGACGAGGTCGGCCACATCCCGCTGCACCAGCAGGCGCTGGCCTGGGCGATGAAGAAGAATGTCGAGCTCGTGCAGCTCGCGGACAACTTCATGCCCTTCCGCTGGATCGTGGTGAAGTAAGCGGCCCATGCGCGAGGCCCTGCGACGCTTCTTCGACGGCGACGTCTGGCACAGCTTCCGCAATTCGCCGGTGGCCATGGCGGCGGCCGCGGTGGCGGCGCTGTGCGTGTTCTGCGCCGCCTTCGCGCCCTGGGTGGCGCCGCACGACCCCTTCGATCTCGCCTCGCTGGAACTGGCCGACTCGCGCCTGCCGCCGGCCTGGGACGCCGAGGGCAAGCCGGCCTACCTGCTGGGCACCGACGACCAGGGCCGCGACATCCTCTCGGCACTGATGTACGGCGCGCGCATCTCGCTGCTGGTGGGGCTGGCCTCGGTGCTGCTGTCGGTGCTGGTGGGCGTGAGCCTCGGGCTGCTGTCGGGCTTCGTCGGCGGGCGCATCGACGCCTTCGTCATGCGCGTCTGCGACGTGATGCTGTCCTTCCCGGCCATCCTGATCGCGCTGCTGATCGACGGCGTCGGGCGGGCCTTGTTCCCCAACGCGCACGACACGCTCGCCTTCGCGGTACTGATCCTCGCGATCGCGCTGTCGGGCTGGGTGAAGTTCGCGCGCACCGTGCGCGGCTCGACGCTGGTCGAGCGCAACAAGGAATACGTGCAGGCGGCGCGGGTGATCGGCGTGCCCAAGTGGCGCATCATGGGCCGCCACGTGCTGCCCAACGTGATGGGGCCGGTGCTGGTGCTGGCCACCATCGACATCGGCCAGGCCATCCTGATCGAGGCGACACTGTCCTTCCTCGGCGTCGGCGTGCCGCCCACGCGGCCCTCGCTGGGCACGCTGATCCGCATCGGCAACGACTTCCTCTTCTCGGGCGAATGGTGGATCACCATCTTCCCCGGCATGGTGCTGGTGATGATCGCCTTGTCGGTCAACCTGCTGGGCGACTGGCTGCGCGATGCCTTGAACCCGAGACTGCAATGACGCCGCCGCTGCTCGAGGTGAAGGATCTGCGCGTCGAGTTCCCGACGCGGCGCGGCACGCTGGTGGCGCTGGACGGCGTTTCCTTCGACATCGCGCCCGGCGAGGTGCTGGGCGTGGTCGGCGAGTCGGGTGCCGGCAAGTCGCTCACCGGCGCGGCCATCATCGGCTTGCTCGAGCCGCCGGGGCGCATCGCCGGCGGCGAGATCCTGCTGGCGGGCCGGCGCATCGACAAGCTGCCGCACGAGCAGATGCGTGCGCTGCGCGGGCGCCGCATCGGCGCGATCTTCCAGGATCCGCTCACCTCGCTGAACCCGCTCTACACCGTCGGCCGGCAACTGGTGGAGACAATCCGCACGCACCTGCCGCTGTCCGAGAAGCAGGCGCGCGAGCGTGCCATCGCGCTGCTCGCCGACACCGGCATCCCGGCGCCGGAAGTGCGTTTCGAGCAGTACCCGCACCAGTTCTCCGGCGGCATGCGGCAGCGTGTGGTGATCGCGCTGGCCCTGGCCGCCGAGCCGCAGTTGATCGTTGCCGACGAGCCGACCACCGCGCTGGACGTGTCGATCCAGGCGCAGATCATCACGCTGCTCAAGCGCATCTGCCGCGAGCACGGTGCGGCGGTGATGCTGGTGACGCACGACATGGGCGTGATCGCCGAGACCTGCGATCGCGTGGCGGTGATGTACGCCGGCCGCATCGCCGAGATCGGGCCGGTGGGCGAGGTGATCCATCGCCCTGCGCATCCGTATACCGCCGGTCTGATGGGCTCGATCCCCGCGATGGACGAGGACCGCGAGCGCCTG
>WBZV01000671.1_pt1 | contig 18522 bp, 16 predicted proteins | sample 5204221 | NCBI WGS metagenome assembly WBZV01 (sample SAMN12344360, study PRJNA552823) | activated sludge metagenome | biome: Activated sludge suspended growth; feature: Nitrification reactor; material: Wastewater; isolation source: activated sludge from nitrification reactor of wastewater...
AAGGATCTCGAGCCGGGCAAGTGGGTCAAGATCCTGGGCTGGGGCACCGTCGAGGAAGCCAAGCAGGAAATCGTGAACGGCCTGGCTGCTGCTGCCAAGTAAGCGTCCGCTTCCGCTGCTGAAAGGGCCCGCCGCGTGCGGGCCTTTTTCTTGCCCTTCAGGCGGCCTGGCCGGCAGCGTGGCCCGAGGCCCAGGCCCACTGGAAGTTGTACCCGCCCAGGTGGCCTGTAACGTCCACGACTTCACCCACGAAGAACAGGCCCGGTACGTCCCGGGCCTCCATGGTCTTGGAGGACAGGGCACGCGTATCCACGCCGCCCAGGGTGACTTCGGCCTTGGCGTAGCCGAGGGTGCCGTTGGGCGTGATCGCCCAGCCGGACAGGGCTGTCGCAATGGCGTCCAGCTCCCGGGCGTTGAACTGGTGGGTGGGTTTGTTCCAGCCCCTTTGTTCGCACCAGGCCTGGGCGAAGCGCTTGGGCAGGCGTTCGGTGAGCAGGTTGGCCAGCAGGCTCTTGCTGCGGGCGCGCTCCCCCAGCCAGTCGCGGACGTTCTCTGCCGGAAAGAGATTGACCGTGACCTGGGTGCCGCCGTCCGCCTCGCCGTAGTCCCGGGCCTGCCAGTAGGACGAGGCCTGCAGGATCACCGGCCCCGACAGCCCCCGGTGGGTGAACAGCAGGTTCTCCCGGAAGCGCCCGGCGCCGCATTCGGCTACCGCGTCGAAGGCCATGCCGGAGAGCTCCTTGTAGATGGCGAGCTCTTCGGGTGGCAGGGTCAGGGGCACCAGGGCCGGCTTGGGGGCAATGATGGCGAGCCCGAATTGCTCCGCAATCTTGTAGCCCACGGGGGTGGCGCCGATCTTGGGAATGGACAGCCCGCCGGTGGCGACCACCAGACTGGCGCAGGCCAGGCGCCCGTGACTGGTGTCCAGGATGAAGCGCGTCTCCGGCGAGTCGCCGGCCGCCAGCGATTGGAGCGTGCACGGCATGGCCCAGCTCACGGCACCGTCCTCGCATTCGGCGCGCAGCATGTCGATGATGTCCTGGGCCGAGTCGTCGCAGAAAAGCTGACCATGCTCACGCTCGTGCCAGGGGATGCCGTGGCGGTCCACCATTCCGATGAAGTGTGCCGGCGTGTAGCGGGCCAGGGCTGAGCGGCAGAACTGTGGGTTGCGCGACAGATAGTTGCCGATGCCCACATCAAGGTTGGTGAAGTTGCACCGGCCGCCGCCGGATATGCGGATCTTCTCGGCGAGCTTGGTGGCGTGGTCGAGTATGAGCACGCGACGCCCGCGTTTGCCGGCCTCGGCGGCACACATCATGCCGGCGGCACCGGCGCCGATCACGATCACGTCGTAGTGGGAAATCCTGGCGGGGTGGTTCATTGCGACGGGGCGAGGAGAGCGGTAACGGGCCCGGAGGATAGACTGCGGCTTGCGTTACGGCAAACACCGCGCAGAACGTCATTTGCAGCACCGCCTTCCCCTGCTAGGCTTCCGGGATACAGGAATGCTCGCCCGCGCCGTCGGCGCGGAGAAAAAGGGACACGACGAGATGGGACAGAAGGTGCGCGTAGCCGGTCGGCCGGCCAGGTGGGCACTGTGGGGCGCAGGTGTTTTTGCGCTGGTGGGCGTGGTGGGCTTTCTGCTTGCCCCACCACTGGTCAGGTCGGTGGCGCAAAGCACTCTTTCCGATCTGCTGCACCGGCCGGTGAGCATAGAGGGGGTATCCATCAATCCCTACGCCCTGTCGGCGGAAGTCCGTGGTTTTCGCATGCAGGAGCGGGACAGCGATGCGACGGCGGCCAGCTTCACCTCCCTGTATGTCAATGTTGAGCTGGAATCCCTGTTTCGGGGTGGGGTGGTTGTCGAGGAGCTGAAGCTTGTCGAGCCGGTGGTCAGCGTGGTTCGGCTTGAAGGCCGGCGCTTCAACTGGTCGGACGTGATCGACGAGATCCTCAACAAGCCGGACGATGGCTCCTCCAGCCACTTTGCCGTCAATAACATCCGTGTTGAAAAAGGGCGGATTGATTTCGACGACAAGCCCGAAGGCCGCAAACATGCCTTGACCGAGCTGGAGCTCGGCCTGCCCTTCGTCTCCAACATGCCGTCCCATGTGTCCACCTTTGTCGAGCCCCTGCTGGCGATGAAGGTGGATGAGGCCCCCTTTGAGGTTCGTGGCAAGGCCCTGCCGTTCTCGCCCAACCGCGAGTCTCTGGTCAATCTGCGCATTGACCGGTTCGACCTGACCCGCTACGTGGATTACCTCCCCGTGGAGAAGACCTTCCGCCTGCCCGGCGCACGCTTCTCCAGCGACCTTGAGCTGCGCTTTGCCCAGCCGCCCAATGCGGCCCCCGATCTGAGCGTGAAAGGCACGCTGGGCCTCGATGACGTGGAGATCCAGCATGCGGACGGCCGCCCGGCCATCAAGCTGGCTGCGGTGCGCGTGGGGATCGACAAGCTTGCGCCCGTGGGCGGCGAGCTGGCCCTTGGCACGGTGTCCATCGACAAACCCGACCTCAGCGTGAGCCGCGGCCGGGATGGTCAACTGAGCCTGCTGGCGCTGATACCCAAGCGGGCCCCCTTGCCGTCGGACAAGCAGGCTGCGCCCGCCGCGCCATCTTCCGGTACGAAGCCCTTTGCCCTGTCCCTGGCCGAGTTCAAGCTGACGGGCGGTCGGGTCCACATCACCGACGAGCTGCCCGCCAGCCCTTACCAGAAGACCCTGCAGGATCTGCATGTGTCCCTGCGTCAGTTGCGCCTGCCGGGCAGCGAGCCGGCTGCGCTGGATTTCGGCTTCGGCACCGGGTCGGGTGAGACCTTCGAGCACAAGGGCAGCCTGGCGGTCGCGCCCCTCAAGGCCAGTGGCACACTGGTGGCGGCCGGTGTCGATGTGCCAGAGTTGAAGCCGTATCTCGAGGCCGCACTCAAGCAGGCCGAGGTTTTGTCGGGCAAGGTCGATGCGCGTGTGGCCTACGACGTGTCCCTGATTGAGGGCGAGCCCAAGGTCGGGCTGAAGGCCGAGTCCATCAAGCTCAGTGATCTGAGTGTCCGCCTGAAGGGCGAAAAGCAGCCGCTGGCGCGCCTTGGCTTGCTCGAGCTGCGGGATGCGGAGGTGGATGCCGCCGGCCGCAAGGTGACGCTTGGCACGGTCGCCGGCAATGCCACGCGGATCGACCTGGTGCGGGGCCGGGACGGGCTGTTCAATGCCCAGCGCCTGATGGGCGAGACAGCGGCCGGGAGTCGGGCTCCGCCGGCAAAGGCAGCGCCGCCGGTAGCCGCTGGCGGCAGTGCTCCGCCGAAGGATTGGCAGGTTGAGATCAAACGTATCGCCCTTGATGATTGGGGGGTGAGGCTCGAGGATCAGACCCTGGCGCCTGCCGTGGTGCTCAACGTGGAGCCCCTCAGCCTGAAGGTGGAAGGTTTGTCCACGGTGAAGGGGAGCAAGGCAAAGCTGAATCTCCAGACCGCGGTGAACAAGCGCGGCCGCGTCGGCGTTGTCGGCACGCTGGGGTTGGCGCCGCTGGCAGGCAGTCTGGACCTGGACCTGAAAGCCGTGGATCTGGCCATGCTCCAGCCCTACGTCACCGAGAAGGTCAAGATCGCGATCACCCGCGGCAATGTCACCTCCCGTGGCCGGCTGGCTTTTGAGCTGCCGGCCACCGGTGGGGTGAAGGGCGGTTTCAAGGGTTCGCTCACGGTGGGCAACTTCGCCTCGGTGGACAAACTCAACGCGGCGGACTTCCTCAAGTGGAAGTCGCTGTACTTCGGTGGCATGGATATCCGCCTGTCGCCGCTGGCCGTGAGCATCGACGAGATCGCCCTGAGTGACTTCTATACCCGGCTGATCCTGGATGCCCAGGGTGGGCTCAACATCCGTGAGCTCACCGCGCAGCAGGCCATCGAGAAAAAGGAAGCGGCCGCGGTGAAGGCTGCGGCTGAGGCAAGCGTGCCCGCCCAGCCACTTCCCCCCATCCTGATCAAGCGCATCACCCTGCAGGGGGGCAACATCGCCTACAGCGACCGCTTCATCCGCCCCAACTATGATGCCAACCTCACAGGCATGGGCGGGCAGCTCACGGGGCTCTCGTCGGACCCGGGCACCATCGCCGAACTCGACCTGCGGGGCAAGGTGGACAATGCCGCGCCCGTCGAGGTGGTTGGCAAGCTCAACCCTTTCCGCCAGGACAAGGCGCTCGACATCCACGCTTCGGTGAAGGACTTCGAGCTCTCGGGTGTGTCCACTTACGCTGCCAAGTATGTGGGCTACGGTATCGAGAAGGGCAAGCTCTCGGCGGATCTGAAGTACAAGGTCGAGGATCGCAAGCTCACCGCCACCAATGAAATCTTCCTGGATCAACTGACCTTCGGCGAGCAGGTGGACAGCCCCAGCGCCCTCAAGCTGCCGGTGCTCCTTGCGGTGTCCCTGCTCAAGAACAGCCGTGGCGAGATCGACCTCAAGCTGCCCGTGGGGGGCTCCCTGGACGACCCCGAGTTCAGCGTTGGTGGGCTTGTCTTCAAGGTCATCGTCAACCTGATCGGCAAGGCCATCACTTCACCCTTTGCGCTGCTAGGGGCAATGCTGGGTGGCGACAGTGAAGAATTGGCATGGGTCGATTTCGATCCTGGCTTTGCCCGGATCCCCGAGTCGGCGGAGGCCAAGCTCAAGGCCATTTCCCGGGCCATGACGGACAAGCCGGGCCTCAAGCTCGACATTGCCGGGCGGGTGGACACCTTGAATGATCCTGAGGGGCTCAAACGCGCCCTGCTGCTTGGCAAGATCGAGGCCCTGAAGGTGAAGGACATGGCCCGGAAGGGTGAGTCGGTGGAGGAGGGGGGGCGGGTGTCCGTCTCTCCCACCGAGTACCCCGCGCTCCTGGGTCGGGTATATGGTGCCGAAAAGTTTGCCAAGCCCCGCAACATGATCGGATTGGCCAAGGAGCTGCCGGCTGCCGAGATGGAGAAGCTGATTCTCGCCAGCATCCAGGTGGGCGATGACGAGTTGCGGCTGCTCGCCCAGCAGCGCGCCCAGGCGGTCAAAACCTGGTTGCTGGAGCAGGGCAAGGTACCCGCCGAACGTGTCTTTCTCCTAGCGCCCCGTAGCGGGGACGATGGAAAGCACCCCAAGGCCCGCATCAGCCGGGTCGACTTCTCCTTGCGCTGAAGGACGGGACGACGCATGAGGCCCCAAAGACTGGATACGGCCGCTCGGCAGGCCGCCCTGGCTGATCTGGCGGGATGGCAGTTGCTTCCGGATCGCGATGCCATTCACAAGTGCTTTCGTTTCGCTGACTTCAGCCGCGCCTTTGGCTGGATGACCCGGGTTGCGCTGATGGCCGAGAAGCTGGATCACCATCCTGAGTGGTCCAATGTCTATGGCCGCGTGGAGGTCACCCTGAGCACCCATGACGTGGGTGGGCTGACCGTGCTCGATCTGGAACTGGCCCGGTTCATGGACGCTGCCGCAGCGCTATGCGGCGGCGCGGCATGATTGTCTGCGCCGAGGGTGCTAACCTTCGCCCACCGGATCTGTTGGTTTCATCGATTTCGGCATTCATGGAGTCCGGGCCGACAAAAATAATCCGGACAACCCGAGGGAGAACATAGCCGATGCACCTGACCTTTCACTGGAGTGGAACCCTGCGTCGTTCGCGCCTGCGCACCGTGTCGTCGGGTGACGAGCAGGCGGAAAGCCGGCGTACCTGGAAGCGCTTTCCATACGGCGACCGGATCTACCGCTACGGTGGCACAGCCCTTCAGAGCAATTGGTCACGCCTCCATCGGGGCGATCGGGAGCCCTATCCGTCTGTAGACAGTCTTGATGCCCTGCTGCGTGCCAACCCCGCCCTGGCACCCAGCGTCCCTTCGGCGGAAGTCCTGGTCCCGATTCTTGAAGATGCCTGGCGGGCCTACCACGCGGGTGATTTTGCCGACGCGGTGGATCGTGGCCTGGCCGCGGGGCCCGTGGGTCTGGTCGTCTCCGCGCGGGCTGCCGCTGTCTATGCCTCGCACCTGGAGGAGAACGAAGCGCGGCGGATCGCCATCCTGAAGGGCGTGGTGGAATCGTGCTCGGCATTGGTGCAACTGGCGCCAAACTGGGCCAACGCCTGGTATGTCCATGGACTGGCCCTGGGGCGCTTCAGCCAGAACATCTCGGTGGTTCGAGCCCTCTCCCAGGGCTTGGGTGGCAAGGTCAGGGACAGTCTGCAAAGGGCCATAGACCTGGAGCCCGGGCATGCGGATGCCCATGTGGGCTTGGGGGTCTATCATGCCGAGGTGATCGACAAGGTCGGCGCGCTGATGGCCGCCTTCACCTACGGTGCACGCCGCACGGCCGTGACCGAGCACTTCGAGGCTGCCCGCGCCCTCCATCCCCAATCCCCGGTGGTCCTGGCGGAATACGCCCGATCCACGGTGCTGGCCTTCGGGAACCTGCACCAGGGGCGGGCCCATCAGATCTTCGGTGAGGCTGCGGCCTGCCAGCCGGCCGATGCGCTGGAGCGCCTAGATGTGGAGTGGGCCCTCGGCGAAATCGAGTAGCCCTCCCCATCACGCCTTGGCACGTACCAGACGTGCCTTTTCCCGGACCCAGTCGCGTTCCTTCTCGGTCTCGCGCTTGTCGTACTGCTTCTTGCCCTTTGCCAGGCCCACCGTCGCCTTGACGCGCCCCTTGTTGTAATGCAGATCCAGGGGCACCAGCGCGTAGCCGGCCCGCTCCACCTTGCCAATGAGCTTGGCGATCTCTTCTGCGTGAAGCAGCAACTTGCGGGTGCGGGTCGGGTCCGGGTGGATGTGGGTCGAGGCCGACTCGAGTGGTGTGATATGCATGCCGACGATGAAGATCTCGGCGCCGCGGATCACCACGTAGCTTTCCTTGATGTTGGCGCGCCCGGCGCGAATGGCCTTGACTTCCCATCCCTCCAGCACCAGGCCGGCTTCGTACTTGTCCTCGATGAAATAATCGTGGAAGGCCTTGCGGTTGTCGATGATGCTCATTGGCGTAGGTTTGAACGGGCGCGTAAAATCGCGCATTTTAACAGCTCGGTAGTCCGCTCGCGCCCCAATGGCAGCCGTCAAGAAAATAGTCCTGATCGAGTTCACGCCGGCCCAGATGTTCGATCTGGTGGATCGCTGCGAGGATTACCCCAAGTTTCTGCCCTGGTGTGGCGGCAGCGAGGTGCAGTCCCGCGACGAAAAGATCACCCGGGCCACCCTTCACATCAACTACCACGGGATCAAGTCCCACTTCAGTACCGAGAACGACAAGGACTATCCCCGGCATATGCACATCCGCCTGACCGACGGGCCTTTCACCCACCTGGACGGCAGTTGGGATTTCACCCCCCTCGGGGATGCGGCCTGCAAGGTGGAGTTCAACTTGCACTACGAGTTTTCCAGCCGTCTGATCGAGAAAGCGGTTGGCCCCGTGTTCAGCCACATCGCCAATACCTTCGTCGATTCCTTCGTCAAGCGCGCTGCGCAGATCTATACCAAGGGCTGAAATGAGCGATTCAATCAACGTGGATGTCTGTTACGCCCGGCGGGACGCCCAGGAGATCGTGCATCTTCGTCTGCCCGAAGGCAGCACCGTGCAACGTGCCGTCGAGGCATCGGGCCTCCTCCAGAAACACCCGGAGATTGATCTTGCCAAGGGCAACAAGCTCGGCATCTTCGCCAAGCTGGTCAAGGCCGATACGGTGCTCCGGGACAAGGATCGGGTCGAGATCTACCGCCCGCTGATTGCCGACCCCAAGGAGGTTCGGCGCAAGCGGGCCGAAGAGGGCAAGGTGATGAAGAAAGGCGGCGGGCCGGCGGAGGAGGCCTCGGGCTGAGGCCCCGGAAGTGATTGTCTACTTGCAGTTACGTTCCAGCGTGGCCCGGGTGTGTTCGGCCTCGGCGGCGCGCTCGTTATCATCCATCATGACGACTTCCCCCGCGTCGTTGTAGCGGCCCATGCGCTGGCCCCCGGTCACGCCAGCCAGGTAGCGGCGAAGGTCTGCGCACTCCTTCTGCTTGCGTTCGTCTTCCGCCTTGTCCTTGCGCGCCTTGTCTTCGGCTTCGGCGGCCTCGGCCCGGCGCTTGCGGAACGCCTGTTCCTTCTCTGCGTAGCTCTCGGTGTTGACGGCACGTCCGCTGTTCTGGGTGCTTGCGGGCGCAAGGGGGGCTTGCCGGATGGTCCGTGTCTTTGCCTCGGCTGGCGGCATGTCCGAATAATGGACCTGACCATTGGCGTCTTTCCAGCTGTAAATGCTCTGTGCGGCAGACAGGGTGGTCGTGCAGGCAAGCAGCACGGGGAGCAATTTGTGGACCATTGGGTCTCCGTCAGGACAAAGCTTTTGCCGGTCGGCGGCAAGCTACGTATAATACGGATTTGATTCAAGGGATTAAAGCCATGCGAGTGATTCAGAAGGCGCTGACGTTCGATGACGTCCTTCTCATCCCCGCCCATTCGAGCGTTCTCCCGCGCGACGTCAGTCTCCAGACGAAGCTCACGCGCAACATTACCCTGAATATTCCCCTGGTGTCCGCCGCAATGGATACCGTCACCGAAGCGCGCCTTGCCATTGCGCTCGCGCAGGAAGGCGGGATCGGGATCGTTCACAAGAACCTGACCCCGAGACAGCAGGCGGCCGAGGTGGCCAAGGTAAAACGCTTTGAATCGGGCATCCTCAAGGATCCGATCACCATTCCGCCGACCATGACGGTCCGCGAGGTGCTCACCCTGACCCGTACCCACAAATTTTCCGGCCTGCCGGTGGTGGAAAACGGCAAGGTCATCGGCATCGTCACCAATCGCGACACCCGTTTCGAGACCAATCTCGACCAGCCCGTTGCCGCCATCATGACCCCCCAGGCCCGCCTGGTCACGGTCAAGGAAGGGGGCAGTCTGGATGATGCCCGCGCACTGATGCACAAGCACCGCCTGGAACGCGTGCTGGTGCTCAATGACGAGGGTGGTCTGGCCGGCCTCATCACCGTCAAGGACATGATGAAGTCCACCGAGCATCCGCTCGCCGCCAAGGACACCCTGGGTCGCCTGCGTGTCGGCGCGGCCATCGGTGTCGGTGCCGGCACCGAAGAGCGTGCCGAGCTGCTGGCCGAGGCCGGTGTGGACGTGATCGTCGTGGATACCGCCCACGGTCACTCCCAGGGCGTGCTCGACCGGGTTAGCTGGGTCAAGAAGAACTTCCCGCAGGTGGAAGTCATCGGCGGCAACATCGCCACTGCAAGCGCCGCCCTCGCGCTGGTGGAGGCCGGTGCCGATGGCGTCAAGGTCGGTATCGGCCCTGGCTCCATCTGCACCACCCGCATCGTGGCCGGTGTCGGCGTGCCCCAGATCACGGCGGTGGACAACGTCGCGACGGCGCTTGCCGGTTCCGGCGTGCCGCTGATTGCCGATGGTGGCATCCGCTACTCCGGCGATATCTCCAAGGCCATCGCGGCGGGTGCCAACGTGGTCATGCTGGGTGGCCTGTTCGCCGGTACCGAAGAAGCGCCGGGCGAGACCGTGCTGTTCCAGGGCCGTTCCTACAAGTCCTATCGTGGCATGGGCTCCCTGGGCGCGATGCAGCAGGGCGCCGCCGACCGTTACTTCCAGGAGAACGACGGCAACGTGGACAAACTGGTGCCCGAAGGCATCGAAGGCCGTGTGCCCTACAAGGGCGCCGTGACGGCGGTGATCCACCAGTTGATGGGCGGCCTGCGTGCCTCCATGGGCTATGTGGGTTGCGCCACCATCGACGAAATGCGCTCCCGCGCCGAATTCGTCGAGATCACGTCGGCCGGCATCCGCGAGTCCCACGTCCATGACGTGCAGATCACCAAGGAAGCGCCGAACTACCACGTGGATTGATGCTTCGATCCCGTGTTGCGGACAAGGGCAGCCTGTGGGCTGCCCTTGTCCGTTCACCACCTGGCGTGTCATGGCTGACAGGTATCATCGGGAGCCTCGCATCATCGCGCTGAACCTATCGCGCCGAGCACACTCCACACCTCCATGCTGACCCGAACCTATCAAGACTCCACCTCTGCCGCGGCCGCCCTTGCGCCGGTTGTCGAGGTGAGCGGCCTGTGCCGCACCGTTAGCGCCGATGATGGCGCGGCCCTGCGCATTCTCGATGATGTGTCCTTCCGCATCCTTGCGGGCGAGGCCGTGGCCATCGTCGGCGCCTCCGGCTCCGGCAAGTCCACGCTGCTCGGTCTGCTGGCCGGGCTGGACGAACCGAGCAGTGGCGCCGTGCATATCCGTGGCCAGGATCTGTTCGCCCTCGACGAGGACGGCCGGGCCGCCCTGCGGGGCGCCTGCGTGGGCTTCGTCTTCCAGTCCTTCCAGCTCCTGCCGGCCTTGACTGCCCTCGAGAACGTGATGCTTCCCCTGGAGCTGGCCGGTCGCGGCGATGCCCGCAAGGAAGCGGAGCTGTGGCTGGGCCGTGTCGGGCTCGGTGCCCGCCTGGGGCACTATCCGCGCCAGCTGTCTGGGGGCGAGCAGCAACGCGTCGCCGTTGCCCGGGCCTTCGCGCCCCAGCCGGCGCTGGTGCTCGCCGACGAGCCCACCGGCAACCTGGATGTGGCCACCGGCGACGCGGTCATCGAGCTGATGTTCTCCCTCAACGCCGAAGCCGGCACGACCCTGGTGCTGGTTACCCACGACAATGCCCTGGCCGCCCGCTGTGGTCGGACACTGCGTCTGGCTGCGGGGCGGCTGGTGGAGGGTTGAGGGGTTGGCAGGCGGCGGAGGCGGAGTGAATTCGACGGCGGACGGTGATCGAGGATATTTCCCGCTGACGAGTGCGTCGCGCCCGTCTCAGTTCAGCAGAAAGGCGCTTTCCTTCAGCCCGCAGCGCTTGAGGATGCCGCGCGCCGCGCTGATGCCGCTGCGCACCGCGGCTTCCAGGGTGGCGGGGTAGGGCGAGGCCACGTAGTCCCCGGCCAGCCACAGGCCGGCTTCCGGTGTGCTCGTGGCGGGGCGGACGACGCCCGGTGTGCAGGCGAAGGTGGCCCGCTTTTCGGTGATGGTCTTCGACCACTTGAGGGCAGGCAAGCGCCCGATGGCCTCCTGGAGCTCGGTCACCAGGGCGATCTCCAGTGCCTCCTTGCTGATTTCCTGATGGGCGCCGCTGGCGCTGATGACCACCCCGACAAGTCCTTCCGGGCCGCCCAGCGCTGCCCGGTCGAAGGCCCACTGGCCGTAGCCGCCGCTGAGACCGATCATGGGGTCGGGGAAATGCACGGGGCCGTCAAAGGCCAGCCAGCTGGTGACGATGGGTTGATGGCGGAGGGCGCCGATGCAGGCGGTCACCGGTGCCATGGCCGGCAGGGCTTCCACCAGCGCGGCCACGTGGTAGGGCGCCGTGGCGATCACCACGTGATCGTAGAGGCTGCGCCACGGGTCGCCGTCCAGGCGGTAGCCGTCGTCGTGGCGTTCGATGGCCTTGATGGGCTCGGCCGTGCGCACCTGATGGCCGCGCATGGCCAGCCAGCGCGAGGCCGGCACCGGAAATAGTTCGGACAGATCCACCCTCGGGATCAGCAGATCCGAGGCCGAGGCTGACGCGGCCAGGCTGTCCTGCAGCACGCGGGCAAACACTTGGGCCGAGGCTTCGCTGACCGGCGTGTTGAGGGCGGCGATGCACAGGGGCTCCCAGATCAGCCGGCTCAGGGTGTCGGTCTGGCCGGATTCGGCCAGCAGCGCCGCCACCGGGCGATCCGGTTCGACGCGATAGGCCTGGCGCTTGAGTTGCCCCATCAGGCGGACCATGGCGCGCTTGTCGGCCCAGCTCAGGCCTTTGGCGCGCAGCAGGCCGAGGGCCAGGTGGAGGGGGGCGGGCAGCGGCGCGGCACGCAGCTCGCACAGGCCCGGATAGACCAGGGCCAGGCGCCGGGTTTCCAGAACGCCGGGCTTGACCCCCACCAGGCGCAGCATGCGCAGGGTCTCGGCGTAGGCGCCAAGCAGGATGTGCTGGCCGTTGTCGAGGCTGTAGTCGAGCGTGTCCACCACCCGGGCACGTCCGCCCAGGGTGCGTGAGGATTCGAAGAGGCTGACCCGCGCGCCGCCGCGGGCCAGGGTGACGGCCGCCGCGAAGCCGGCGTAACCGCCACCGACCACGGCAACCTGCGGGGCTGAACTCATCCCTTGAACCAGGTCATGCCCGCCAGCCAGATCTTGCGCAGGGGCGTGAGGGAGGTGCGCCGGTCAAGGACGAGGAAGCCGTCGGCCTCGATCTCGTCGAGCAGGCTGCGGTAGATGGCGGCCATGATCAGCCCCGGGCGCTGGGCCTTGCGGTCTTCGGCGGGTAGCTGCGCGAAGGCCTGGTCGTAGAGCTGGCGGGCCCGCTCGGCCTGGAAGCTCATGAGCTTGCGGAAGTCTTCCGAGTACTGACCGTCGAGGATCTGCCGCGCCGGCACGTTGAAGCGCTGCAGTTCGTCGATGGGCAGGTAGATGCGGCCACGCCGGGCGTCCTCGCCCACGTCGCGGATGATGTTGGTGAGCTGGAAGGCCAGGCCCAGGTCGTGGGCGTACTTGAGGGTCTGGCGGTTGGTGTAGCCGAAGATCTCGGCCGACAGCAGGCCGACCACGCTGGCCACCCGGTAGCAGTAGAGGTGCAGGGCCTTCCAGTCCAGGTAGCGGGTCTGGAGCAGATCCATCTGCATGCCGTCGATGATCTCCAGAAGTTGCTCGCGGGGCAGGTTGAAGCGCTGGCTGACGTCCTTCAGGGCCAGACCCACCGGGTGCTGGGGTTCGCCGTCGAATACCAGGGCGACCTGATGGCGCCACCAGTCGAGCTTGGTCTGGGCGATCTGCATGTCGTGGCATTCGTCCACCACGTCATCCACCTCACGGCAGAAGGCGTACAGGGCTGTGATGGCCTGGCGCCGCTCGGGGGGCAGGAACATGAAGCTGTAGTAGAAGCTGGAGCCGCTGCTGGCGGCTTTCTCCTGGCAGTAGGCGTGGGGGTCGCTCATGGGGATCACCGGGTGGCGGCGCGCCAGGCGAGGCGCAGCCAGTCTGTCTTGCCGAGGGTCGGCCGGCATTTGAAGATGTCGTAGCCGTTGGCCTCAATCTTTTCAAGCACGGCCAGCCCGCCCTGCACGATGAGGCGCAGCTCCCAGCCGATGCGGCCGGGCAGGCGGTGGGCCAGGGGGGCGCCGTGCAACATCATGGTGCGCGCCCGCTGGATCTCGAAATCCATCAGGGCGGAGAAGGCGTGGGTCACTTCACCGGCGGCAATGCAAGCCTCGCTCACGCCAAAGCGGGCCATGTCGGCCTGGGGCAGGTAGATGCGTTGCTTCTGCCAATCCACGGCCACGTCCTGCCAGAAGTTGATCAGCTGCAGGCTGGTGCAGATCTGGTCGGACATGGCCAGGTTGTCGGGGGTGTCGGCCTTGTACAGGCACAGCAGCAGACGGCCCACCGGGTTGGCGGAGCGGCGGCAGTAGTCGCTGAGCTCGGCAAAATCGGCGTAGCGGGTCTTGCCCACGTCCTGGCTGAAGGCGTCGAGCAGGTCGCGGAACAGGCCGGCCGGCAGCTTGAAGGCCCGCATGTTGCGCCCCAGGCGCTCAAAGATGGGAATCAGGCTGGGGTCATCGAAGGGACGGCCCTGTTCGATGGCCAGCAGCGCCCGGCGATAATCATTGAGGCGGGCCAGGCGCATCACCGGCACGGCGTCGCCCTCGTCGGCAATGTCGTCGGCGCTGCGCGCAAAGGCATAGATGGCCTCCACCGGCTCGCGCAGGTGTGCGGGCAGCAGAAATGAGGCAACCGGGAAGTTTTCGTAGTGGTCGACGGGCATGGGCGCGCGGAGTATACCCTGCGCAGGTAACGGAACCGACCGTTCCCGCCGCCCTCTGATACGCCATGCTCGAAATCGAAAAGCTGTCCCGCCATTTCAACGGTCGCGCCGTGCTCAGGGACGTGTCCCTGCAGCTTAAGCCCGGCGAATACGTGGCCATCGTCGGGGAGTCGGGGGTGGGCAAGTCCACCCTGCTCAATCTCGTCGCCGGCCTCGATCGGCCCGATGGTGGCCGACTGTGCCTGGACGGGGAGGACTACGGCCGCCTCGACGAGGACGCCCTGACCCGCCTGCGCCGGGACAAGCTGGGCTTCGTGTTTCAGGCTTTTCACGTACTACCCCACCTGACCGTCGGCCAGAACGTGGCCCTGCCCCTGTGGTTGCAGGGCCTGGATGCGGCCGCCGCCGCAGCGCCGGCCCGGCAGCTACTGGACGCGGTGGGCCTGGCCGAGCGGGCCGATTCCTGGCCGCGGGAGCTCTCCGGTGGCGAGATGCAGCGCGTCGCCATCGCCCGCGCCCTGGTGCATCGCCCGCGCCTGGTGCTGGCCGACGAGCCCACCGGCAACCTGGACCCAGCCAACGGCAACAAGGTGCTGCACCTGCTGGCCACGCGCATCCGCGAGGCCGGCGCCATCGGCATCCTGGTCACCCATTCCCTTGAGGCGGCGGCCACCGCCGACCGGGTGCTGCGCCTGACGCCGGAAGGCCTGTGCGGATGAGGCTGGCACCGGTCTTTCTCGGCTCGCTGGCCCGGCGCCGCATGGCCACCCTGTTTTCCCTTGTTGCCATCGTTTTGGGCGTGGCCTTGGGCATGGCCGTGCAGGCGGTGCACGAGGCCGCCCTGAGCGAGTTCGGCCGCGGCCTGCGCACCCTGGCCGGGCAGGCCGACTTGCAGGTACTCGGCCCGCGCGGGGGCTTCGACGAAGCGCTCTACCCCCTGCTGGCCGCCGCGCCGGAGGTGGCCGACACCAGCCCGGTGTTGGAGATCGACGCCCGCCTCGCCGGGCGGGAGGACAGCCTGAGCATTCAGGGTGTGGACCTGTTCTCCCTGGCCCGGGTGACACCCCGGCTGCTGCCCCGGGCGGCGGACGATGGCGGGCGCGAGGGCGAACGCTTTGGGGCCCTGGCCGACGACGCCCTGTTTCTCACCGAGGGCGCGCGTAAGGCCCTGGGCGTCAAGGCGGGGGAGGTGTTGCACTTCCAGGCCGGCTCGGGCCGGCTGGCCCTGCGGGTGGCCGGCGATCTGCCCGGGCTGGATGACGAGCGTCGCCTGGCGGTGATGGACATCGCCGGCGCCCAGTGGCACTTCGAGCGCCTGGGGCGCCTGACCCGCATCGACCTGCGCCTGCACGATGGCGTGGCGCCCGACGCCGCCCGCGCCGCCCTCCAGGCCCGGCTGCCGGCCGGGGTGGTGGTGACGCTGCCCGAGGCAGCCGAGGACGAGGCCGCCAACCTGTCCCGGGCCTATCGGGTCAATCTGACCCTGCTGGCGGCCATCGCCCTGCTCACCGGGGGCTTTCTGGTGTTCTCGGCCCAGGCCCTGTCGGTGGTGCGGAGGCGCACCGAGTTTGCCTTTCTGCGCGCCGTGGGCTTGGCCCGGCGCACCCTGTTCGGCTGGCTGCTGGCCGAAGGGGCTGCGGTGGGGCTGGCCGGAGGCGTGCTCGGCGTGGCCCTGGGGCATGCCCTGGCCTGGGGCGCGCTGGCAGTGTTGGGCGGTGATCTGGGGGCCGGCTACTTTTCGGGGCTCAGCCCGCGGCTGCAGTTTCAGCCCGGGGTGAGCGCGCTGTATGTGCTGTTGGGCATGCTCGCCGGCCTGGCGGGCGCCTGGCTGCCGGCGCGGGAGGCCGCCACCGTCTCGCCGGCCCGGGCCTTGAAGGCCGGGGACGAGGCCAGCGTGGGCGGCGGGCGCGGCCATCCACGCCTCGGGCTGGCGGTGCTGGCGGCGAGCCTGCCCGCCTGCCTGATTCCGCCGCTGGAGGGTCTGCCCCTCGGGGGCTACCTGGCGGTGGCCTGCCTGCTGGCGGGCGGCGTGCTGTTGTTGCCGGCGCTGGCCGCCGTTCTGGCCCATCTGCTGCCCAGGGGCGGGCCGGTCTCGGCGCGCCTGGCCGCCGCCCGCCTGTCGGCGGCGCCGGGGCATGCGGTGGTGGCGGCTGCCGGTGTGCTGACCAGCGTGGCCCTGGCGGTGGCCATGGCCATCATGGTGGCCTCCTTCCGGGATTCGGTGGACCAGTGGCTCGGCCAGATCCTCCCCGCCGACCTCTACGTGCGTGCCGGCCGGGCCAGCGGCAGCGGGCATCTGGACGAAGCCCTGCAGGCCCGTATCGCCGCGCTGCCCGGCGTGGGTCGGGTGGATTTCATCCGCCACGACACGCTACGTCTTACCCCGGGCCAGCCGCCCGTGGCCCTGATCGCCCGCCCGGTGGCGGCTGACGGCAGTGATCTGCCTCTGGTGGCGCGGGCCGGTGCATGGGGCACGCTGCCGCGCATCTGGATCTCCGAGGCGCTGCAGGACCTCCGGGGCTGGCAGCCGGGCCAGCAGGTGGACGTGCCCCTGGCTGGCCGTGGCGTGTCGGTGGCGGTGGCCGGCGTGTGGCGTGACTACGCACGCCAGACCGGCGCTGTGATGATGGATCTGGCCGACTACCGGCGACTCACCGGGGACAGACTGGCGAACGATGGGGCGGTGCATCTGGCCCCTGGCGCCCGGGCGGACGATGTGGCCGATGCCCTGGCCGGCCTGGCCGGCCCCGGCGCGCTGGAGATCGCTCGGCCCGGCGAGATCCGGGCCATCAGCCTGCGCATCTTCGACCGCAGCTTCGCCGTCACCTATCTGCTTGAGGCGGTGGCCGTGGTCATCGGCCTGGCCGGCGTGGCGGCCAGCTTCGCCGCCCTGGCCGCGGCGCGACGGCGGGAGTTCGGCATGCTCCGCCACCTGGGCCTGACCCGTCGCCAGATCGGCGCCATGCTGGCCCGGGAGGGGGCCCTCGCGGCGGGCATTGGCGTGCTCGGCGGCATGCTGGTTGGTGGGGCCATCGGCCTGGTGCTGATCGAGGTGGTCAATCGCCAGAGCTTCCACTGGAGCATGGACCTGCACGTGCCCTGGCTGTCCCTGCTGCTCTTCGGCACCGGGCTGGTGGCCCTGGCCGCCGTGGCCGCCGTGCTGGCCGGGCGGCAGGCCATGGGGCAGAGCGCCGTGCTGGCCGTGCGGGAGGACTGGTGATGCAGCGTCGCCGCTTTCTGTTTGCCCTGGCAGGTCTGGCTGCCGTACCCGCCAGTGCCACGGAGTTCGCCCGGGTGCTGCCGGGGCGCCGCCTGGCCTTTCCGGCCGATCATGGCGCCCATCCGGATTTCCGCACCGAATGGTGGTACGCCACCGGCTGGCTCAAGCTCCCGGACGGCAGCCCAGTGGGCTTCCAGGTCACCTTCTTCCGGGTACGCACCGGCCTGGGCGAAGGCAACCCGAGTACCTTCGCCCCGCGCCAGTTGATCCTCGCCCATGCTGCCATCGCCGACCCGCGCCTCGGCCGGCTGCGCCACGACGAACGATCGGCCCGTGTCGGCCCCGGCCACGCCGGCTTCGACACCGGCACCACCCGCGTGTGGCTGGGCGACTGGCGCTTCGAGCTTGGCCCCAAGGGTTACCACGCCCGCGTCCGGGGCGCGGATTTTGCCTACCAGCTCGACCTGCAACCCGACGGCCCGCCGCTGCTGCAAGGGCAGGCCGGCTTCAGCCGCAAGGCTGCCGACCCCCGCCACGCCAGCTACTACTACAGCCGCCCCCAGCTACGGGTCAGCGGCCAGCTCACCCTGGACGGCACAGCCCGGCCGGTCACCGGTCAGGCCTGGCTGGACCACGAATGGTCCAGCGAACTGCTGCCCGAGGGTGCCCAGGGTTGGGACTGGATCGGCCTCAACCTGGACGACGGCAGCGGGTTGATGGCCTTCCGCCTGCGCGACGCCGCCGGCAAGGCCCTGTGGTCCGCCGCCACCATCCGCCCCGCCGGCCAGATCGGGCAGGTGCTGCCACCCGAGGCGGTGCACTTCACCCCCCTGCGCCAATGGCACTCCCCCCGTTCGGGCATCGACTGGCCGGTGGTCTGGCGGGTGCAGGCGGGCGGGCGTCAGCTAGAGCTGCAGCCGCTGATCAATGATCAGGAACTGGACAGTCGGCGCTCCACCGGCGCGATCTACTGGGAGGGGGCTGTGCGGGCGCTGGAAGGCGGTCGCGAGGTGGGGCGTGGGTATCTGGAGATGACGGGGTATGGGAAGAAGATTCGGGTAGGGTAGGGCAGTGGTGCGGTTGATTCCGAGGACGCGTTGCCTGGACGAGAATATAAGGAGGTGGGGCCGATCGAAGTGAGCGTCAGGAAGCTCACAGTGTTCCATGCGGATCCGACGAAGGAACAGGCGAATGCGGCCCTGTCCGAGAAAGCACGCGCAATCGGTGCGGACACGGTTGTCAATTCCCGATACCAAAGCGGCGTTGGTTTCACGACCTGGGGTTACCTTGACGCGAATGGCACGGGCGTAAAGCTCGCGGATTGATCGTCGGGTCGGGCGTGCTGCAGGGGCTCCGTCGCTACCGTTCTTGATCACCGGCCAGACGGCCGGTTTTTCGTGTGCGCCCAGCATGGGCGCACTCCTGCGGGTGCAAGTCCCGCCGTAAGTTGATCACAGCGAACGAAGTGAAGCGCAACTGCGTGAGGGTGACCGAGCGTGGGGAGGAAGCGTGGAGCG
>WBZV01000672.1_pt1 | contig 18506 bp, 16 predicted proteins | sample 5204221 | NCBI WGS metagenome assembly WBZV01 (sample SAMN12344360, study PRJNA552823) | activated sludge metagenome | biome: Activated sludge suspended growth; feature: Nitrification reactor; material: Wastewater; isolation source: activated sludge from nitrification reactor of wastewater...
CAGCTCGTCGCGGGCGGCCCGTCGCACGGCCATGCGCTGCTGTTCGGCCTGGCCTGCGCGCTGCTGCCGGTGTGGCTCAACTACGAGGCCATGGTGCGCGTGCTGAAGTGGCTGACGCTGGCGCTGCTGGCCTACGTGGCGGTGGTGTTCGCGCTGCATGTGAACTGGGGCCAGGTGCTGACGCATACGCTGGTGCCCACGCTGGCCGGCGGCGGCAGCTACTGGACCATGGTGGTCGCGGTGCTGGGCACCACCATCAGCCCCTACCTCTTCTTCTGGCAGGCGGCGCAGGAGTCGGAGCAGCGCCAGCAGCTCGAGCGCAGCGGCGCCGTGCCGGTGGAATCGCGCGCCTTCATGGCCGAGCACCTCTACCGCATCAAGCTCGACACGGTGTTCGGCATGCTGTTCTCCAACCTGATCGCCTTCTGCGTGATGCTGGCCACCGCGATCACGCTCAACGGCCACGGCATCACCGAGATCCAGACCACGCGCGACGCCGCGCTGGCGCTGCGCCCGATCGCCGGCGACTTCGCCTTCCTGCTCTTCGCGCTGGGCGTGATCGGCACCGGCCTGCTGGCCGTGCCGGTGCTGGCCGGCTCGGCGGCCTATGCGGTGGCCGACGTATTCGAGTGGCGCGCCGGCCTCGATCACTCGGCGGGCGAGGCGCGCGGCTTCTACGCCGTGCTGGTGGCGGCCACGCTGATCGGCACCGCGATCGACTTCACGCCGCTGGACCCGATCAAGGCGCTGCTGTGGAGCGCGGTGGCCAACGGCGTGGTGGCCGTGCCCATCATGGTGGCGATGATGTGGCTGGGCAGCCGGCGCGAGATTCTCGGCGCGCACACGCTGACGCGGCGGCACCGCGTGCTCGGCTGGATCGCCACCGCGACCATGGCGGCGGCGGTGGCGGCGATGCTGTTCGCGGGGTGATCGTCGGGGTAGTGAACCATCGAAGTCGAGGTGCACGATCGAGCTTGCAACGGCTTGCAGATATGTACCTTTCATGGTACATAATCGCCCCTGCGGGAGGAGCATGGTGCGATCGACACCACAGAAGATTGCGTTGATCTTCTACCGGACTGCGTCGGGCAACGAACCCGTCCGAGAGTGGTTGCTCGCGCTGGCTCAGGAGGAGCGGCATGAGGTCGGTCGTGACCTGATGCGCGTTCAGTGGCGCTGGCCAGTGGGCATGCCGCTGTGCCGGCCGATGGGGCAGGGTCTCTGGGAGGTTCGCACTTCACTCTCGTCCCACAGACTCGCGCGCGTTCTTTTCTGCCTGCACGATGGCGTGCTGGTCGCCCTTCACGGGTTCATCAAGAAGACCCCGAAGACACCGGATGAGGATCTTGCCTTGGCGCGCAGGCGCCAGAAGGAGCTGAGCAAATGACGAAGAGGAGCCGACACCTTGGGTCGAGTCTGGATGCCTTCCTCGAGGACGAAGGCATCTACGAAGAAGCCGAAGGTCAGGCCATCAAGGAAGTCATCGCCTGGCAACTGGCCGAAGCGATGAAGGAGCGGTCGCTGTCCAAGGCGCGCATGGCTGCGCTGCTGAAGACCAGCCGCTCACAAGTCGATCGGCTCCTGGATCCTGAGCGAGACGTGACGCTGTCGACCTTGCAGCGAGCGGCGGCGCTCGTCGGCCGGAAGTTGCAGGTTCAACTGGTCTAGGTCTGCAGGCGCCGCGCTCACGCCGCCGCGCGCCGCGCCTTCCAGGCGCCGAAGATCACGATCAGGCCGGGAATCAGGATCGCCGCCCAGATGATCTTGTCGAGGTGCTGCTTCACCCACGGAATGTTGCCGAACAGGTAGCCGGCCATGGTGACGCCGCCCACCCACAACACGGCGCCGCTGACGTCGTAGAGCGTGAACTTGCTGCGCGTCATGCGCGCCACGCCGGCGACGAAGGGCGCGAAGGTGCGCAGGAAGGGCATGAAGCGCGCCGCGATGATGGTGATGCCGCCGTAGCGCTCGTAGAAGGCATGCGCCTGGTCGAAGGCGTTCTTGTTGAAGAAGCGCGAGTTCTCCCACTGGAACACCTTGGGCCCGAAGTAGTGGCCGATGCTGTAGTTGCTCTGGTTGCCGAGAATGGCCGCGCCGACCAGCAGTCCGATCGACAAGGGCAGGCTCATCAACCCCGCGCCGCACAGCGCGCCGACCACGAACAGCAGCGAGTCGCCCGGCAGGAAGGGCATCACCACCACGCCGGTCTCGATGAAGATGATGAGGAACAGCAGCGCGTAGACCCAGGTGCCGTAGCTGGCGACGAAGTTCGCGAGGTGCACGTCGACGTGCAGGATGAAGTCGATCAGGAAGGCGGCGATGTCCATGGCGGGCGATTATGGTCGGCCCTCCTTCCTACAATGCCGCATGAGCGCCGTCCTCGAGTCCCCACGCCAAAGGCGTCCGATCCGCGAGCTGCCCGACGAGCTGATCAGCCAGATCGCCGCCGGCGAGGTGGTCGAGCGCCCCGCCTCGGTGGTGCGCGAGCTGGTGGACAACGCGCTGGACGCCGGCGCCACCGAGATCGTGGTGCGCCTCGCGGCCGGCGGCATCCGCGCCATCCTGGTCGAGGACGATGGTTGCGGCATCCCCGCCGAGGAGCTGCCGCTCGCGCTGCGGCGCCATGCCACCAGCAAGATCGGCTCGCTCGCCGAGTTGGAGAACGTCGCGACGATGGGCTTCCGCGGCGAGGCGCTGGCGGCCATCGCTTCGGTGGCCGAGCTGAGCATCGCCAGCCGCACGCTCGACGCGCCGCATGCGCAGCGGCTCGAAGCGCGCTCGGGCGAGCTCGCGCCGGCGGCGCGCGCCACCGGCACCAGCGTCGAGGTGCGTGAGCTCTTCTTCGCCACGCCGGCGCGGCGCAAGTTTCTCAAGAGCGAGGCCACCGAGCTGGCGCATTGCATCGAGGCGGTGCGCCGCCATGCGCTGACGCGGCCGGACGTGGCCTTCAGCGTCTGGCACGAGGGCAAGCTGGTGCAGCAGTGGCGCCGCGCCAGCGCCGAGCAGCGCGTGCGCGACGTGCTGCACGACGAGTTTCTCGCCGGCAGCCGCGAGGTGTCGCTCGAGCTCGGCGTGCTGCGCATCCGCGGCCGCGCGGGCTTGCCCGAGGCGGCACGCTCGCGCGCCGACCAGCAGTACGTCTACGTCAACGGCCGCTACGTGCGCGACCGCCTGATCGCCCACGGCGTGCGCTCCGCCTACGAAGACGTGCTGCACGGCGCGAAGCAGCCGAGCTACGTGCTCTTCATCGACATCGCGCCGAGCCTGGTCGACGTCAACGTGCACCCGACCAAGATCGAGGTGCGCTTCCGTGATGCGCGCGAGGTGCACCAGGCGGTGCGGCGCGCAGTGGATGCGGCGCTGGCGGTGTCGCGCGCGGGCGAGGCTGCGGCGCCAGTTCCGGCCGCGGCGAGCGCTGCGCCATCGCCGCTGCCCGCCGCGCGGCCCTGGCCCACGGCCACGCCGCAGCAGGCCTCGCTCGGGCTGCAGCAGGCGGCCGTGCTGTTCGCGCAGGAGGCACCGGCGGCGTGGTCCGCACCGGCAGCGGCCCCTGCTGCTGCAGCCGCGCTGCCCACGGGCGACTGGCCGCTCGGCCGCGCCGTCGCGCAGATCGCCGGCATCTACATCCTGGCCGAGAACGAACAGGGCCTGGTGGTCGTCGACATGCACGCGGCGCACGAGCGCATCGTCTACGAGCGGCTCAAGGCCAGCCTGGCCCAGCGCGCAGATGGCGCCATCGAATCGCAGCCGCTGCTCATCCCGGCCACCTTCGCCGCCACGCCGCAGGAGATCGCCACCGCCGAGCAGCAGACCGATACGCTCAAGCGCCTCGGCCTCGATGTCTCGCCGCTCTCGCCCGGCGTGCTGGCTCTGCGCGCACGGCCCGCCGCGCTGGCCGGCGGCGACGGCGTGGAGCTGGCGCGCAGCGTGCTCGCCGAGCTGGCGCAATACGACGCCAGCAACGTGATCCAGCGCGCACAGCATCAGATCCTCGCCACCATGGCCTGCCACGGCGCGGTGCGCGCCAACCGCCAGCTCACGCTGGAGGAGATGAACGCGCTGCTGCGCGACATGGAGCGCACCGAGCGCGCCGACCAGTGCAACCACGGCCGGCCCACCTGGCGCCAGCTCACGATGAAGGATCTCGACGCCTTGTTCTGGCGCGGCCGCTGAAGCACGAGGCCGCCGTGGTCCAATCCTGCCCATGGCCACGCTCACGCTGAAGAAATCCACCGCTCCCGCCGCCAAGCAGCGCCGCGCCCCGCTGCGCGGCTCGGGCGCGAAGCCGCGGCCCACGCTGGCGCAGGCGCAGGCCGAGCGCGCCGAACGTGCCGAACATGCGGCGCACCGCCGCAGCGACGACGATCGCGCCCCGGCGCGCAAGCCGGCACCCGCGAAGAAGGCCGCCCCCTCCAAGCCGCAGCGGGCGCCGCTGCCGCCGGCGCGCCCGGCCGGCCCCAACACCGCCTTCGGCGCCCGCCCCGCGCGGCCCGTGCCGCCGCCGGTGCCACCCGCGCAGGGCCCGGAGCACGCGCCGGGCAGCGTGCGCCTGTCCAAGCGCATGAGCGAGCTGGGCCTGGCCTCGCGCCGCGAGGCCGACGAGTGGATCGCACGCGGCTGGGTGCGTGTCGACGGCGAGGTCGTCGCCGAACTCGGCGCGCGCGTGCTGCCCGGCCAGCAGGTCAGCATCGACAAGAAGGCGCGCACGCAGCAGGCGCAGCGCGTCACCGTGCTGCTGAACAAGCCGGTCGGCTACGTCAGCGGCCAGGCGGAAGACGGCTACGAACCCGCGCTGGTGCTGGTGAAAGCCGCCACCCAGTGGCGCGAGGATGCGAGCGGCCTGCGCCTGCAGCGCGAGCATCTGCGCCACCTCGTGCCGGCCGGCCGGCTCGACATCGATTCGACCGGCCTGCTGGTGCTGACGCAGGACGGCCGCATCGCCAAGCAGCTGATCGGCGAGACGAGCGAGGTCGAGAAGGAGTATCTGGTGCGCGTGCAGTCGACCAGCGGCGAGCGCCTGTCGGACCAGGGCCTGCGCCTGTTGAACCACGGCCTCGAACTCGACGGCGAGGCGCTGCAGCCGGCGCGCGTCGAGTGGGTCAACGACGACCAGCTGCGCTTCGTGCTGGTGGAGGGCAAGAAGCGCCAGATCCGCCGCATGTGCGAGGCGGTGGGCCTGAAGGTGACGGGCCTGAAGCGCGTGCGCATCGGCCGCGTGATGCTGGGCGACCTGCCGGCCGGCCAGTGGCGCTATCTCGGCGCCGACGAATCCTTCGCCTGAGCCTCGAGCGAAGCGAGCAGCGTGGCGGCGCGTTCCGCCCAGGTCGCATCGCCACTGCCCACCGCGCGGCGCGCCGCGGCCAGCGCCGCATCGCGCTGGCCGAGCTCGGCGCGCGTGCTGGCGAGGTTCATCCAGGCCGGCGCGCTGTCGGGGTGGCGCTGCGCCGCCTCCTCGAAGGCGAGCGCGGCGCTATTCTTGTCACCCGCCGCGTACAGCACGTTGCCCAGGCCCATGCGCAGGCTGAGGCTGTCGGGAAAGCGCTGCAGCGCGCTGCGATAGGCGAGCGTCGCCTGTGCCGCGTGTGTCGGCATGGCACTGCGCTCGAAGCCGACCGCGGCCTCGACCACCGCCTTCTCCTCGGCGGTGACCGGCCATTGCCCCGGCGGCAGCGCGACGAAGGCCCAGCTGCCGGCACGCACCCAGGTGTGCTCCAGCGTGCGCATGCTCATCACCAGGCGCTCGGTGGTGCCGGAGCGCAGCATCACTTCGGCGCGTTCGAGGTCGTAGCCGATCAGCACCGCGTAGTGCCACAGCGGATACCAGCTCAGGCCGAGGTTCTGGAATACCAGCACCGGGTGGCCGGCCTGCAGCTCGCGCAGCAGCGCCTCCAGCGTGCCGGGCAGGCGCGTGGCCACGGCGCCGTGGCGGCGCGCGCCGGCGATCATCTCGATCTGCAGCGTGCCGGTGCGCGCCGGCAGGAAGACCTCTTCGCCGAGACGCTCGGGCGTCGCATCGACCGACAAGCCCGCCAGCACGGTGGCGAGCGCGGCGGGGCCGCAGTGGTACTCGGTCTGGGGAAAGAAGGGCGTGGCCGCCAGCTCGACGCGCGGCCCTAAGCCCGCGGGCGGGGCGCGGCGCAGTGTCTCCGTCTGCGCCGCGCAGCCGCCGAGGGCGGCCGCGGCGGCCAGCAGCAGCGCGAGCGCGGCCCAACGCCACGCACGCGCGATCACGGCGCTCAGCGGATCGAGCGGGTGAACGGGAAGATCTTCGTGAAGCCGAGGATGTCGGTGATCAGCAGCAGCAGGAAGATGAACACGATGGTGCCGAGCACGTCGCTGGCGCCGGCCGGGGCGGTGTCCAGCGTGTGGGCCACGTGCGCCACTTCGTCGTCGGTCAGCGCGGCCACGCGCGCCTGGGCCTGCGCGAGATCGATGCCGCGCTCCTGCAGGGCGGCGGCGACGTCGGCGCGGGTCAGCATCGAATTGACGTAGGCGCGCTGCTCGGCGGCGCTCGTGACGCCTTCGCTGGCCGCCACCTGCTCGGTGCTCACCAGGGTGGCCTGGGCACTGGTCATGAAGCCGGCGAAACTGAGACACACGGCGATCAGGCGGGTCATCCAACGGGTGGAGGTCTTCATGGAATTCGTCCTTTGCGAGCTGCGGCTTGCTGATTCTTGGTCGGCGCATGGGCAAGCCTCCCATGCGCCGCGGATATCGTAACAAGCGAGCGCCACGGCGCGTCACCGATTGCAACGGCGGCGACAGGGTCGCTGCGGAGCGCCTGTTAGGCTCGCGCCATGTCTTCCCCGGTTTCCGAGCGCCACGGCATGCCCCCCGCCGTGGTGGTGCTGCTGACCCTGCTGCTGGGCATCCAGCCGGTCACCACCGATCTGTACCTGCCCGCGCTGCCGACGCTGCAGCGCGATCTGGGCGCGAGCATGGCGGCCACGCAGCTGACGCTCTCGGCGCTGATCATCTGCTTCGGCTCGGCGCAGCTGATCCTCGGCCCCTTGTCCGATCGCTTCGGCCGCCGCCCGGTGCTGCTGGCCGGCCTCGCGGTCTACACGCTCGCCAGCGTGGCGGCCGCGCTGGCGCCCAACGTCGAGCTGCTGGTGGCCTGGCGCGCGCTGCAGGGCGCCGGCATGGCCGCCGGCGTGACTTGCGCGCGCTCCATCGTGCGCGACCTGTTCGCGCCGCACGAGGGCGCGCGCGTGATGTCCAAGGCGCTCAGCGGCCTGGGCCTGATCGCGATGGCCAGCCCGGTGGCGGGCGGCATCGTCGTGCAATGGCTGAACTGGCATGCCGCGCTGCTGGTGCTGGCGCTGTTCGGCGCCGCCACGCTCGCCCTGGTGGCCTGGCGCTACGAGGAGACCGTGCCGCGGCGCGACCCGCGCGCCACGCAGTGGGCGGTGCTCGCGGCCAACTGGCGCGCCGTGCTGGCGCACCCGAGCTTCCGCGCCTGGACGCTGCTGTCGGGCTTTGCCTACGGCGCCCTGTTCTTCCTGCTGGCCGGCACCTCCTTCGTCTACATCGGCGTGCTGGGCACGAGCAAGGTGGGCTACGGGCTGATCATGCTGGCGCAGTCGAGCGCCTATTTCGCCGGCACCTTCTGGTGCCGCCGGCTGCTCGCGCGCCACGGCCTGCGCGGCGCGGTGGCGCGCGGCGCGCTGTTCACGCTGGCCGGCGGCGTCGCCATGGCCGCGCTGGCGCTGGCCGGCGTGCACGCGGTGTGGGCGGTGATGCTGCCCTCCATCCTCTTCTGCATCGGCCACGGCGTGCACCAGCCCTGCGGCCAGGCCGGCGCGGTCGGGCCCTTCCCCGAGAAGGCCGGCACCGCCGCCTCGCTGTCGGGCTTCTGGATGACGGCGATGGCCTTCATGGTCGGCCTCTTCCTCGGCCGCAGCAGCGGCGCCAGCCTCTACCCGATGACGCTGGGCTTCGCGGCACTGGCGCTGGCACAGTGCGTCGTGGCCTGGACGCTGGTGCGCTGGCACGGCGAGCCGCAGGCCGCGCCGCGCGAGGCGCAGGCGAGCCCGGCGTGAGCGAGGGGGTGCTGCGCTGCCTGTGCCTGGCCGGGCCGACCGCGGCGGGCAAGACCGCGGCCGCGCTGGCGATCGCGCGGGCGCTGCCGGTGGAGATCGTCAGCGTCGACTCGGCGCTGGTCTACCGCGGCATGGACATCGGCACCGCCAAGCCCAGCGCCGCCGAGCGCGCCCAGGTGCCGCACCACCTGATCGACATCCTCGACCCGGCGCAGAGCTACTCGGCGGCGCAGTTTCTCGCCGATGCCACGCGGCTGATCGAAGAGATCCGCGCGCGCGGCCGGCTGCCGCTGCTGGTGGGCGGCACCATGCTGTATTTCAAGGCGCTGTTCGAGGGCCTGGATGCGATGCCGCCGGCCGATGCGGCGATCCGCGCCGCGCTCGATGCCGAAGCCGCGGCGCGCGGCTGGCCGGCGCTGCATGCGGAGCTGGCGCGCGTCGACCCCGTCACCGCGGCGCGCCTGCCCAGCGGCGATGCGCAGCGCATCCAGCGTGCGCTGGAAGTGTTCCGCCTCACGGGGCGGCCGATCTCCTCGTTCCACCGCGAGCGCGCAGAAACGCCGGACACGCCGCCGCTGCTCGCGCTCGAACCCGCCAGCCGCGCCTGGCTGCACGAGCGCATCGCGCAGCGCTTCGCGCAGATGCTCGACGCCGGCCTGGTCGACGAAGTGCGGCGCCTGCGCGCACGCGCCGACCTGCATCCCGGACTGCCTTCGATGCGCTGCGTGGGCTACCGCCAGGCCTGGGAAGCGCTGGATGCCGACAACCTCGCCGCCCTGCCCGAGCGCGGCATCGCCGCCACGCGCCAACTCGCCAAGCGCCAGCTCACCTGGCTGCGCGGCATGCCGCGCCGCGAGACGCTGGCCTGCGACGAAGCCGGCGCGATAGCCCGCGTGGTGGAGCGCGCGATGCGCCACGCCGACGCGCTGCTGAGGTCATGAGCGACGCGATGCTGCGCCTGCAGGGTCTCGCCAAGCACTACGGAGCCACGCCGGTGTTCAGCGGCGTCGATCTCGAACTGCGCGCCGGCGAATTCGTCGCGGTGCTCGGCGAATCGGGTGTGGGCAAGTCCACCCTGCTCAACGGCATCGCCGGGCTCGACACGTTGGATGCCGGCCGCGTGCAACTGGCGGGCCGCGAAGTGACGACGATGAACGACGAGGAGCTTGCGCTGCTGCGCCGGCGCGACATCGGCTTCGTCTTCCAGGCCTTCCACGTGCTGCCGCACCTGACGGTGGCGCAGAACGCGGCCCTGCCCTTGCTGCTGCTGCACAGCCCCGACGACGCCCGCGTGGCGCGCGTGCTCGACGACGTCGGCCTGGCCGGCTTCGGCGAACGCCTGCCGCAGACGCTCTCCGGCGGCCAGCAGCAGCGCGTGGCGATCGCGCGGGCGCTGGTGGACGCGCCCAGGCTGCTGCTCGCCGACGAGCCCACCGGCAACCTCGACCCCGGCAACGCCGAGCGCGTGATGGACACGCTCGCCCTGCAGACGCGCGCGCACGGCGCCGCCTGTCTGCTGGTGACGCACTCGCGCTCCGCCGCCGCGCGCGCCGACCGCGTGCTGGTGCTGCGGCCCGACGGACTGCATCGCGCCTGAAGCCCTCAAGTTTCCGGCCGGCGTGCCGATAAGCCGGGCAGATCCCACCGCGCTCGCCCATGCCCCGCATCCTCGTCGTCGAAGACCAGGCCGACATCCGCCGGCTCATCCGCTGGTCGCTGGAAGAACTGCAAGGCGCCGAGATCTTCGAGGCCGCCAACGGCCGCCTCGGGCTGGACGCGGTGCGCGCGCTGCGCCCCGACCTCGTGCTGCTCGACGTGATGATGCCCGGCGATCTCGACGGCTTCCAGGTCTGCGACACGCTGCGCAAGGAGCCGCCGTTCGCCTCGCTGCCCATCGTGATGCTGACCGCGCGCGCGCAAGCCGCTGACCGTGAAGCCGGCGCACGCGCCGGCGCCGACGACTACCTGTTCAAGCCCTTCAGCCCGGCGGTGCTGGTGCAGACCGTGCAGCGCCTGCTCGCGGCCCGCGCGCCACAATCGGCGCGGTGAACGCCGCCGCGCCGAGCACACCTCCGCCCTCCCCGCTGCCCGCCCTGCTGCGCCAGGTCTCCTGGCCCTGGCTGCTGCACCAGCCGCTGCGTCACGCGGTGGCCGTGCTCGCCGTGGCGCTGGGCGTGGCGCTGGCCTTCTCGGTGCACCTGATCAACGAATCGGCGCTCGGCGAGTTCAGCGCCGCGGTGCGGCAGGTCAACGGCCAGCCCGACTTCGAGCTGCGCGCGCAGCGCGAAGGCTTCGACGAAGCGCTGTTCGCACGTGTCGCCACGCAGCCCGGCGTGGCGCTGGCCAGCGCCGTGATCGAGCTCGACGCGCAGGCGCTCGACGCCAGCGGGCAGCCGGTGCCGCTGCGCGTGATCGGGCTGGATGCGCTGGCCGCCGCCGCGCTCACGCCGGCGCTGCTGCCGCGGCCCGCCGAGGGCGCCGATCGACTCGCCGTGATCGACCCGGCGGCCGCCTTCCTCAACGCCGCGGCGGCACGCCGGCTCGGCGAGCCCGCCATGCTGCGGCTGCGCGCGGCGCGCGGCAGCACGAGTTTCGCGGTGCGCGGCAGCGTGCTGGCCGACGGCCCGCCGCTCGCGGTGCTCGACCTCGCCGGCGCGCAGCAAGCCTTCGGCTGGACCGGCCGCGTGAGCCGCATCGATGTGCGCCTCGTGCCCGGCACCGACCGCGAGGCGCTGCTGCGCGCGCTGCAGCTGCCGGCGGGCGTGCGCGCCGCGGCGCCGGACGAGTCCGCACAGCGTGTCTCCAACGTCTCGCGCGCCTACCGCGTCAACCTCACGGTGCTGGCGCTGGTGGCGCTGTTCACCGGCGCCTTCCTGGTGTTCTCCATCCTTTCGCTGTCGGTGGCGCGGCGTGCGCCGCAGCTGGCGCTGCTCGGCGTGCTGGGCCTGGGTGCGCGCGATCGGCTCGCCTGGATGCTGGCCGAATCGGCGCTGATCGGGCTGGCCGGCAGCGTGCTCGGCCTGGCGCTCGGCACCGGCCTCGCGGCGCTGGCGCTGCGCCTGCTCGCCGGTGATCTCGGCGGCGCCTACTTCCCCGGCGTCGCGCCGCGCTTGCAGTTCAGCACCACGGCAGCGCTGGTCTACGGCGCGCTCGGCGTGGCCGTCGCGGTGGCGGGCGGCTGGCTGCCGGCGCGCAGCGCGCAGCGCATCGCGCCGGCACAGGCCCTCAAGGGGCTGGGCGAGAGCCACCCGCAGCACAGCCCGGCATGGCTGGGCCCGCTGCTGCTCGCGCTCGGCGTGCTGCTGGCCCAGGTGCCGCCCGTGGCCGGCATCCCGCTGGCTGCCTACGCCTCGGTGGCCTGCCTGCTGCTCGGCGGCATCGCCTGCGTGCCGGCCGCGGTGGCGTTGCTGCTGCGTCGCACGCGTTCGCCACGCCACGCACTCGTGCTGCTGGCAGTGCAGCGCGCGCGCCACGAACGCAGCAGCGCCACCATCGCGGTGTCGGGCGTGGTGGCGAGCCTGGCGCTCGCGGTGGCGCTGACGGTGATGGTCACCAGCTTCCGCGAAGCCGTGACGCAATGGCTGGACGACGTGCTGCCGGCCGACCTCTACGCCCGCGCCGCGGCAGGCGGCGGCAACGACACCGCCTGGGTCGACGACGCGCTGGTCGCGCAGTTGCGCGCCCTGCCCGGCGTGGCGCGCGTCGAGGGCCAGCGTGTCGCCGCCATCCAGCTCGATGCGAGCCGGCCCACGGTGGCGCTGGTGGCCAAGCGCGTCGCCGACGATCCGGCACGGCGCCTGCCGCTGCTAGGCGAACTGCTGCCGGCGCGCGAGGGCCTGCTCTCGGTGTACGTCAGCGAACCCGCCGCCAGCTTGTACGGCCTGCGCGCCGGCGCACGCTTCGAGCTGCCGCTGCCCGACGGACAGCGCGAGCGCGCCTTCGTGCGCGCGGTGTGGCGCGACTACGCCCGCCAGCACGGCGCCGTGACGCTCGATGCGGCCGACTATCGCCGCCTCACCGGCGACCTGCGCCTCAACGATCTGGCGCTCTGGCTCGCGCCCGGCGCCGACGCGGCCGCCGTGCAGGCACAGGTGCGCGCGCTCGCCGGGCCCGACGCGCCGCTCGAATTCGCCACGGTCGGCGAGCTGCGTGCGCTCTCGCTGCGCATCTTCGACCGCAGCTTCGCGGTGACCTACTGGCTGCAGGCGGTGGCCATCGCCATCGGCCTGGCCGGCATCGCCGCGAGCTTCTCGGCGCAGGTGCTGGCGCGCCGGCGCGAGTTCGGCCTGCTCGCCCACCTCGGCCTGACGCGCGCGCAGGTGCTCGCGGTGGTGGCCGGCGAAGGCGCACTGTGGAGCGGCGTCGGCGTGCTGCTGGGCCTGGCGCTGGGCATTGCGGTCAGCGCGGTGCTGGTGCACGTGGTCAACCCGCAGAGCTTCCACTGGACCATGGAGCTGCGCCTGCCCTGGGCACGCCTCGCGCTGCTCGCCGCCGCGATGGCCGCAGCCGGCACGCTGACCGCGTGGTGGGCCGGCCGCGCGGCCGGCGCGAAGCAGGCGGCGCTGGCGGTGAAGGAGGATTGGTGATGCGACGCCGGCCCTTCGTCGGCGTGCTGCTCGCGCTCGGCGCCTTGCCGCTGGCGGCACAGTCGGCCCCGGTGCTACGCGGCCGCGCGCTGCAGTTCCCGCGCGACCACGGCTCGCACCCCGATGCGCGCACCGAGTGGTGGTACGCCACCGGCTGGCTGGCCGCGCCGGGCGAGGCCGAGCCACGCTACGGCTTCCAAGTGACCTTCTTCCGCTCGCGCACCGACGTCGCGGCGAACCACCCGAGCCGCTTCGCCGCCACGCAGCTCGTCTTCGCGCACACGGCGCTCACCGACCTGGCAGCCAAGCGAGCGCGCCACGACCAGCGCATCGCCCGCGCCGGCTTCGGCGTGGCCGAGGCGGCCGAAGACGACACGCGCCTCGTGCTGCGCGGCTGGCGCTTGGCGCGCAGCGGGCCGCCCGAGGCGAGCGTCTACCGCGCGAGCATCGCCAGCGACGCCGCCGGCTTCGCGCTCGAGCTCGAACTCGCCGCCACGCAGCCGCTGCTGCTGCAAGGCGAAGCCGGCTTCTCGCGCAAGGGCCCGCGCCCCGAGCAGGCCAGCCACTACTACAGCCAGCCGCAGCTCGCCGTGCGCGGCACGCTGACACTCGACGGCCGCGCGTTAGCCCTGCAGGGCCGCGCCTGGCTGGATCACGAATGGAGCGAGACGATCCTCGCCGCCGAGGCGGTGGGCTGGGACTGGATCGGCATCAACCTCGCCGACGGCAGCGCCCTCACCGCCTTCCGCCTGCGCCGCGCTGATGGCAGCACGCTGTGGGCCGGCGGCAGCCTGCGCCGGCCGGGCGAAACCGCGCGCGCCTTCGGCCCCGACGAAGTGCGCTTCGAGCCGCTGGCGCGCTGGACCAGCCCGGCCTCGCGCGCCACCTACCCGATCGAGTGGCGCGTGAGCACGCCCGCCGGCACGCAGCGCGTGCGCGCCCTGCTGCACGACCAGGAGCTCGACAGCCGCGCCAGCACGGGCGCGATCTACTGGGAGGGCCTGTCGGAGCTGCTGGCCGAGGACGGCCGGCGCCTCGGCCTGGGTTACTTGGAGATGACGGGTTATGCGACACCCCTGCGGCTCTGACCATATCCGAGCGGCATTGGCCGCTCTGCTCTTGGCCCTCGCGCCCGCCATGGCCGCAACTGCGGCCGATCCTCCGGCTAGCAGCAGTGCCGTCGACGCTGCCGTTCGACAAGGACGCTGGGAGGAACTTCGCCGCAGAGCGCTCGAAGAGGCGGTCCTGCTGGATCCCTCCTCCGCACGGACGATCGGCGCCCTGGCTGCGGCGGGGGCAACCGATGCAGCCCTCGCCGCCGCGCGGCGCAGTGCACCGGCCCTGCGCACGACCCTGTTGCTGTCCGTGGCCGAGCAGGCGACCCAGCTTCCACCGCGACGCCGGCTGGACATCGTCGGCGAAGCCGGGCAGTCGGCCAGTGCAGCCGGCGTGCTGGCGCAGATCGGCGCAGGCAATGCGATCGCGGTGGCACTCGCCTACGCGCATCTGGGCGACGACACCGAGGCGCGCCAGGCGTGGCAGCGTGCGCTGGCCATGGCAGCCGCGACCACACCGCCGGTGGCGGCCTCGCTGGTGCGGCGCATGGCCGAGACCAGCATCGGGGAGACCACGAATGCCACGCCCGAATGGCTACTGGCCGGCCTGAGCCGCGAGGTCACCCTCCTCGCTGCCGGCGCGGACCGAGGCTTCGCTCATCTGGCTCTCGCGCAGGCGTGGAGGCAGCGCGGCGCACAAGCGGAATCGCTCGCGCAGCTCGAGGCAGCCATGAGCGCCGGCTCGAGCGAGACGCGCCGCGCCGATAGGCAACTCGTGCTCAAGGCGGCGGCCCGCATCGCCGTGCAGTGGGACATGCCGGAGATCGCACTGCGCCAGGTCGACGCCGATGCGCTGGCGATCGAGTTCACCGCCTATCACGCACGGCACCGCGACCGCGCGCTCGCCCTGAAGACGCTCGAACGCATCGGCTCCGACGGCTTGTACGTCTCGCATCGCTCCAGCGCCATGGTGGCGGCCGTGCAGGAGACGATCGCGCGCGGCGACGCCGGCGAGGCGGCGTTCTACATCGAGCGCTTCGGCGAGCTGCTGCCGCTCACCCGCGTGGATCTGTGGGTCCGGCTGGCCCGGCTGCAGGCCGAGCAGGGCGCGCGCGACAGCACCGCGCGCACGCTCACCCAGGCGCTGGCGGTGATTCCCGACACACCTGACCCACACGCAAGCAACCGGAGAGACGTCGCCACGCTGCTGCGCCTGACACGCTCGCTGGACGAATTGGGCCGGGCGGCAGAGGCGCGCACCGCCTTCGCCGCCGCCGCGCGGCAGGCCGACTACATCTCGCTGCGCCGCAACGACGAACGCGCCATGAGCCGCATCGCGCTGGCGCGCTTCTGCACGGCGCGCGGCGATCGTCGCCTGGCCGCAGCCCAGCTCCGCCAAGCCTGGCTCGAGTTCCACAGTCCCCTCGCGACGCGGCCGCTGCCCGCCGTCGATCGCGCCGATGTCCTGCTTGCCTTCGCCGAGGCGTCCGGCGAACTGGCGCGCTGAGACGCAGCACGCGCCTTGCAATTCGTCAACGCTGATTGCGTCGTGCCGGCGCAAACTGCACCGCATCACTCGAAAACGGAGACAAGCATGGCGCAGTTCGTCGACAGCATCGAGGCCGCGGTCGACCGCGTGCTGGACACCGTGAAGGGCGACGTCGTGCTGGGCATCCCCCTGGCCATCGGCAAGCCCAACCCCTTCGTCAACGCGCTGTACCGGCGCATGAAGGGCAACCCGGCGCGGCGCCTGCGCATCGTCACCGCGCTGTCGCTGGAGAAGCCGGTCGGCAAGAGCGAGCTCGAAGAACATTTCCTCGGGCCTCTCGTCGAGCGCGTGTTCGAGGACTACCCCGATCTGCTCTACGTGAAGGATCTGCGCGCCGGCACGCTGCCCGCGCACATCGAGGTGCGCGAGTTCTTCATGAAGACCGGCGACTACCTCGGCAACCCGGCCGCGCAGCAGAACTACATCTCGACCAACTACACCTTCGTCGCGCGCGACATGGCCGTGCAGGGCATGAACGTGATCGCGCAGGCGGTGGGCGCCAAGGGCGAGGGCGAGGGAATGCGGTTGTCGCTGTCGAGCAACCCCGACGTGGTGTTCGAGGTGGTGGAGAAGCTGCGCGCCGCCGGCCAGCCGCTGCTCACCGTCGGCGTGGTCAACCGCAAGATGCCCTTCATGCCCAACGGCGCCGAGGTGGCGCCGGAGTTCTTCGACCTGGTGGTCACCGACCCGGCCGGCACGCATGCGGTGTTCTGCCCGCCCAACAACAAGGTCAGCGCGGCCGACTACGCGATCGGCCTGCACGCCTCCGCCCTGGTGGCCGACGGCGGCACGCTGCAGATCGGCATCGGCTCGCTGGGCGACGCGATCGCGCAGGCGCTGATCGTGCGCGACCGGCACGGCGACGAATACCGCCGCATCCTCGAGTCGATCAGCCCCGACGGCATCGAGGGCCGCGAGCTCGGCCGCTTCGACCTGGGCCTGTACGGCTGCTCGGAGATGTTCGTCAACGGCTTCCTCAAGCTGATCGAGGCCGGCATCATCCGCCGCGAGGTATTCGGCGACGTGACGCTGCAGCGCGCGCTCAACGAGGGCGAGATCGACGAGACGGTGACGCCGCGCACGCTCGCCCTGCTGCTGCGCCACGGCCGCATCCATTCGCCGCTGAGCGCCGACGATGTCGCCTACCTGAAGCACTGGGGCGTGCTGCGCGAAGGCGTGCAGCTCGACGGTGACAAGCTCGTGCTCGACGGCACCAAGCTGCCCAACGACCTGATCTCCGAGGCCAACCTCGCGCGCATCGGCGAGACCATGCTCGGCAGCCGACTCTCGCACGGCATCTTCATGACCGGCGGCTTCTTCCTCGGCCCGCGTGACTTCTACGAGCGGCTGCGCACCATGCCGCCGCAGGAGCTGGCGAAGATCGACATGACGCGCATCGACTTCATCAACCAGCTCTACTCCGACAACGACGGCCAGGCGGCGGTCAAGCGCGCGCAGCGCCGTAAGGCGCGCTTCATGAACACGACGATGATCGTGACGCTGCTCGGCGCCGCCTGCAGCGACGCGCTCGAATCGGGCCAGGTGGTCAGCGGCGTCGGCGGCCAGTACAACTTCGTTGCCATGGCGCATGCACTGCCCGACGCGCGGCTGCTGATGATGCTGCGCGCCACCCACGACAACAAGGACGGCCTGAAGAGCAGCATCGTCTGGAGCTACGGCCACGTGACGATTCCGCGCCATCTGCGCGACATCGTCGTCACCGAGTACGGCGCGGCCGATTTGCGCGGCCAGTCCGACAGCGAGGTGGTCAAGCGCCTGATCGCTGTGGCCGATTCACGCTTCCAGGAGGAACTGATCCGCCAGGCCAAGGCGCACGGCAAGCTCGAGTCGAACTACGAGTTGCCCGAGCGCTACCGCCACAACCTGCCCGAGGCGCTGGAAGAGAAGCTGCACCCCTGGGCGCAGGCCGGACTGCTGCCCGACTTCCCCTTCGGCACCGACCTCACCGAGGACGAACTGCACATCGTGCGTGCGCTCAAGCGGCTCAAGCACGCGACGCAGCACCCGGGTGAGCTGCTGACGATGGCGATCAAGAGCCTGTGGGAGAGCAAGGACGCGCCGCTGCCCTACCTCGAGCGCCTCGGCCTGGCGGAGACGCACAGCTTCAAGGATGCGTTCGTCAAGCGGCTGCTGGCGAACAACCTGTAGCGGTCGAGGCAGCAGCTCAGTCCGGCTTGATCTTCGCCCGCGCGATCACCGGCTTCCAGCGCTGCTGTTCGAGTTCGATGAACTTCGCGAACTCGGCCGGCGTGCCGCCGACGGCGATCGCCGCTTCGCCTTCCAGCAGCTTCAGCGCCGCAGGCTCCTTGATGGCCCGAGCCGATGCGGCCGCGAGCTTGTCGATGCTGGCCTTGGCCATGGACGAAGGCGCGAGCAGGCCGTACCACTGCGTCATCTCGAAACCCGGGAAGCCTTGCTCGGCAACGGTCGGCACGTCGGGCAGTTGCGCCAGGCGCTGCGGCGTGCCGGTCGCGATGCAGCGCAGCTTGCCGGTCTTGATGAACTGCATCACCGCCGGTGCGCCCACCGCCGCGGCTTCGAGCCGGCCGCCCATCAGGTCGGTCAGCTGCGGACCGGTGCCGCGGTACGGCACGTGGGTCACGAAGGTGTCGCTCGCCATCTTCAGATACTCGAATGCGAGGTGGCCGGCGCTGCCATTGCCCGCCGAGCCGTAGTTCAGCTGGCCGGGCTTGCTCTTGGCCAGCGCGATGAACTCCTTCAGGTTCTTGACCGGCAGGTCCGGCCGCACGACATAGAGGCTGGGCACCTTGGCGAGCAGCGAGACCGGCGTGAACGCCTTCGGGTCGTAGGGCAGCTTGTCGAAGATGTAGGGGTTCACCGCCAGCGTGCCGATGTGGCCGAGGATGATGGTGTGCTGGTCATCGGCACGCGCCACCTCGCCCATCGCGACGTTGCCCGCGCCGCCGGGCTTGTTGTCGACGTAGACGCTTTGCCCGAGGATCTTCTGCAGTTCGCTCGCGGCCGCGCGCGCGACGATTTCGCTGCTGCCGCCGGGCGCGAAGGGCACGACGAAGCGTATCGCCTTGCTCGGCCAGGCGGCCTGGGCGCGCGCGAAGAGCGGCAGTCCGCCGGCGAAGGCGGATGCGGCGGTGGCGATACGCAGCGCGGTGCGCCGGTTGATCTTCAGTTCGGTCACGGTGGGTCTCCGGAGGGGACTACAGGTAGATGTGCGGCTGTCGATTCCGCAGGGCAACGGCCGCCTCGACACCGAGCGCCTCGACGACGGGCTGCC
>WBZV01000439.1_pt1 | contig 18435 bp, 11 predicted proteins | sample 5204221 | NCBI WGS metagenome assembly WBZV01 (sample SAMN12344360, study PRJNA552823) | activated sludge metagenome | biome: Activated sludge suspended growth; feature: Nitrification reactor; material: Wastewater; isolation source: activated sludge from nitrification reactor of wastewater...
TAACCGGGTGACGCTGAATAAAGACGAAGAAGGGGATTTCCGCGTTTGGGGCATAGCGTATAGCGGGACCCTCCTTACCCAGATTGGAAGCAATCTGGAGCAAACGATCCATAGCGATCAGTGTTTCGAAGTGTCGAAGAATTTCGTTGTGCTTAAGCGGCGCAATGTAGAAGGAGGAGCGGTGCAACTGGCCGGAAATGCCGCTTCTTTCCTGGGGTGTTTTGATGGGGTAGGCAGTTCGCCGGCATTGGAAGCGCAATTTTCCCGCAACCCGATTGGCGAAAAGTCTGTTTTCCTGGTCACCGACGCCAACAACGTCGTTCGCGCTATTAGCCAAACGAATCAAATTGCTTTTAACGGATTTGCCCCTGGTAATTACCGCGTTTGGCATTTGGCTTATTCGGGTGATCTGAAGGCAGAAGTGGGCCAGGGAGTGGGCCTGATTCCGTTGTCCACCGAGTGCTATGATTTGTCAGACAATTTCATCCCGGTTACGCTGGAGCGCGTTGAAGGCGCCATGGTCAGCCTGAGCGACGGAACTACCGAACGAGAGATTTGCCTTGGGCAGGAATCTGGTTTCGTTTCCTTTAAAAATACCAATACCGCCACGGGTACCTACCGGTATGTACTGACGAACGGCAAGGACGAAATGATCCTGGCACTGATCGGCAACAGTTTTGATATCAGCGTGGCGCCTGCCGGGGATTACCGGGTTTACGGCATTTCCTATACGGGTAATTTGTTGCTTACGAATGGAAAAAACATCCGTACTACACCTATTTCCGACCGGTGCTTTGCACTTTCTGATAACTTTATTTCCATCCGGAACGAATTGGTCAGAGGCGGGTCGATATTCTTCAACAACGGTGCTATTGGCGACCGGTTTGTCTGCCCGGATGATGTGGCGGGTTCTGTGGTTTCATTTAGCAAAGCGGCCACAGTAGGTCCGGCTTATGCGTATATTGTTACCGACGAACAAAACCTCATTGCGGCTGTCAGCACTTCCGATACCGTCAACTTTGCCGCGTTGCCGGAAGGGATTTACCGGGTTTGGGGATTGGCTTATTCCGGTAAGCTGAATGCGGCGCCTGGAGTGAACCCTGCCGGCGTTTTACTGGCAGACGGGTGCTTTTCGCTCTCCGTCAATTCGCTGATCGTCCGCCGGACAAGTCCGCTAGGAGGAACCATATCCCTCCCCGACGGAAGCACATCGCTGGCATTATGCCCCGAAAGCACCCTTCCCAAGGTTATTCAGGTGGAAGGAAGAGGCGGCCAAGGCGGACAGGAAACATTTATTTTGACCGACAGCAACAACGTCGTGGTGCAGACCTCCCTCTCCGGGCAGTTTGTTCTCGACAGCCTTCCCAAAGGTTCCTATTTCGTGCGCACCCTGATTTATAATGGAGAATTGCTGGCGAAAGCGGGGGTAGACGCGGATACGGCATCCTTGGCAACCTCCTGCTATAGCTTGAGTACCAATGCGGTGGATATCCGGATTGAGTCGCCGAAGGCAGGTACTTTGGATGTTACCCCTATCAATTTACTTACAGGCAACAACCCAAGTACCTGCCTCAATGGCGCGTCGGACCCAAACAACGTACTTTTGGTACGGGCTTTCGGCTCCAGTAAAACGCCTTACCTGATTTTGGCGACGGATACGCTGAGCCAGTTGTTGTTTTCGATAGAAGTAAAGCCGGAGATAATTCCCAATGATCCGTTTTCTTTCTACTATGCAGGAAATATTCCATTTGATTCCCTGGGAGGAGGCGATTTTCTGTTCTATGGCCTTGCCTATACCGGGAATCTTAATCTCGCGCCCGGAAAATCAATCAATGGCATTGCGCTTTCTGATGAATGCTTCAGTTTGACCACTGCCGTCCAATTTACTTTACTGGAGGCGGACGGCGGTCTTGTCGAAGCGGATGGCTTTGAAGGCGACACTGTTTTTGTATGCCCTGGGGATCAGGTTCAGGATTCCATTTTCTTCAATACCTCTTCCCAGGGGTATGGGGCCGGCTACCGGTTTTTCCTGACCAATGCCGCCAACCTGGTGCTATCTGAACTACCGGGCAATGTCCAGAATTTTGAAAATGCCGGTTTCCGGGAACTGCGTATCTGGGGCGGCTCGTATACGGGCAATTACGCCTCCCCGCGCAATAAGAACCTGCTGACCGCGACGCTTTCTGATGCTTGCTTTGATCTGTCCGATAATTTTATCACGATTATCCGGGAAGCGCCAGAAGGAAATACTATCAGTACATCGGATAACAAGCAGGAGCTATATTTCTGTCCTGGAAGGGACGGCTCTACCGTGCAGCTCAAAACGGGCGTCAGAGCAAAAGCAGGGTTTGTCTACATCCTGACCGATGCTGCCGGGGTTGTCCGGGAGGTTAGCCGGAGCGGCAATATCGACCTGAAAGCGCATCCTGTTGGCGTCTATACCGTCTACGGGCTTTCCTATACGGGCCGCCTGTTGTTCCGGACCGGCGATACGCTTAATGTGCAAGCGCCTTTGTCGAGCAGCTGTTTTGTGCTGGCCTCGAATCAGGTTAAACTTACCCGGGGTGGGGAAGTGGATGGCAAATCCCTTTCTACTCTATTTGGCGACACTCTGTTCTATACTTGTCCTGGCGACGGGGTGAGCGATCTGGTCATCATTTTCCCTCCGCAGCCGGAGGATGGATCGCAATACCGGCTTATCATTACGGACGATCAAAACCGGATCATTTTCCCCGAAGTGCAGAACTCCCTGATCGATTTTGACGCTTCAGAACCCGGAGTGTACCGGGTTTGGGGCGTATCGTACACGGGGCAGTTTGTCGGCCAATTTGGAATGCGCCTGGGCGAAGGTGCCCTGAGTTCGGACTGCTACGATTTGTCGGACAATTTCATCACGGTGGTTGCGGAGATACCCCGTGGGGGAGCGTTAACCACCGGCGACGGGCAGACATCAGTGAATGTCGTTCGCGCCGACGGAAAGCCCGACAAGTATGGCTTTATCCGCACCGGAGGTTCTCCCGGCACCCCTGTGCGGTATTTGCTCACCGACATTGACAACGTCATCCTGGCGATCTCGGCAGATACCTTTGATTTTGACCAACTGGCGGTAGGCGAGTACCGGGTTTGGGGCGTTACGTATACCGGCATCTTCCTGGCCGCTCCGGGCGCCGATGCCGACTTAGCGCCATTGAGCGACAATTGCTTCTCGCTTACTTCCAATTTTATCACTATCAACGTTTTGGCTTCGAGCGGTCTTTCCAATGCCTGGGTGGCTACCCAGGGTCCAGACAAAGCCGACCGCCCAAGGCTGTACCTGAATGCTGCGCCAAATCCGGTTGCCGATGTGCTGCAAATTGGGTTTGCGGTGGAAAACCTGAACGCTGGAGAAGTGCAATTACAACTGTTCTCTTTGAATGGCGAACTTTTGCGCGTACAAAAGATCCAGCCACTTGCCGGGTATAACACGGCCTTGCTGGATATGGGCGCGCTTAGCGACGGGATTTACTTCCTGCGTTTATTCCACCAGGGGGCTCAGGAAACGCTTCGGGTCGTGAAGATTACCAGGCCGTGATGCCCCCCCGGGCATAGGCGCAAAACAAAAAGGGCTCAGGAAACTCCTGAGCCCTTTTTGCGTATTTAAAAAAGAAAAAATTAGCCTTTTGCCGCCATTTTCTTTTCCTTGATGCGCGCTTTTTTGCCTAACAGCGACCGCAGGTAGAACAAACGGGCACGGCGCACTTTTCCGCGCTTCAGCAGCTGAATTTCTGTGATGTTCGGAGAGGAGAAGGGGAAAATTCGTTCTACGCCTACTCCGTTGGAGATTTTGCGCACGGTAAACGTTTTGGTGCCGCCTTCCCCTTTGATCTGGATGACGTCCCCGCGGAAGGCCTGAATACGTTCCTTGTCCCCCTCGATGATTTTATAGTTAACCACGATGTTATCGCCGGGGCGGAAACTCGGGAAATCCCGCTGAGGTGTTAACTGTTCGTGTACAAACTTGATCGCGTCCATTGCTCTGAAATTTAAAAAATAATGCGTCTTGATTTAGCCGTGCAAAGGTAAGGAAATTACTTAAAAAAAGTACAACATTTTCAATAGGAAAACTTTTTTATTGCAGCGTTTATCTTACCAGCGTGACGAATCCCTTGTACTCGTGCGGATCCCCCCGGGGCCCCTGGAAAGATACGAGGGTGACGTAAACTCCCGGGGGTGCTTCCTGTCCCTTGTTGAATTTTCGTCCGTTCCAGCCGGCTTTGGGGTCATCGGTTTGGAACACCATCTCCCCCCATCGGTTCCAGATCTGGAACTGGAAGTTGCGGATGCCCGGTAAGATACCCACCCCCTGAAACAAATCATTAACGGAATCTTCATTCGGGGTAAAGGCGTTGGGCAGGTAGTAGGTCACCAGCGGTTTCACGTCTATGATTTGCGAGGATGTGTCCATACATCCGCTGGTATGGGTAACATACAGCTTCACTTCAAAACGGCCTGTGTCGGGAAAGGAATATACCGGATTGAGTTCGCGAGAGGTTCCCCCTGTTCCGAAATCCCAGAACCAGCCAATAGCGCGTTCGGAAGCTTCCTGGAACTGGACTTTGGGGTAGAGGTTGCTCACCTCCTCCGGGCTATAGGTGAAATCGGATTTAGGCCCCTCAAAGATGGTGATCAGGTTCTTGAATGTGGTGTCGGTTTTGCACCCGATAGGGGATACCAGCTCCAGATCGACGGTATAGATGCCGGGGTCCACGTATTGGTGGATAGGGCTAATGGCGTTACTCTCCCTACCGTCGCCGAATTTCCATTTGATTTTATAGGTTTCATCAATAGGGTAGGACAGGTTTTCGAAGAGAATATCCGCCGGCGTACATCCCCTGAATGCGCTGGGAGCGATGACGATAAGGGCAGGGACCGGAAAATAAGGCACTTCCCTGGTTTTGGAGGCTATGCATTGATTGGTATCCCTCACGGTAAGGGTCACCGGAATCTTCCCGGGGTTTCGGTATACGTGTTCGGCCTTTTTACCAGAACCCTTACTTCCGTCGCCAAAGTCCCAATTCCAGGAGGTTAATACGCTGGCCGTTTTGGACCGGTCTTCAAAAGCTACCGGTCCGGCGATGCAGGTATCGTATTCAAACCCAAAATCTGCGCTGATGTCCGGATACACATTAACCAGAATGTTGGCCGTATCCCCGCAGTCCGTACTGGGGTTCAGGATGAGTTGGCCTTTGTATACGCCAACCCCGGGGAAGGTGACGGTTGGCTCCCAATCCTTGAAGGTCTGGAGTTTTCCTTTGATGTCGAACCGCCATTCAAATTGGGTGATGAACTGACGCTGGTAACTTTCATTGATAAACTTGATATCGGTAATCCCGCAGGAATTTACCTGGTATTCCTTGTCGCTGATGATTTTCGTCTCTTTGATATCAGCGACTACGGTGGGGTCGCAGTTGGCTACGTTGAACTGGAAGTCGCGAAATACTTTGCTCAGCAATTTACCGGTGGTTTTGTCGTATTCGTATAAACATACGCCAACCACATATTGACCCTGGATGCGCGGAGTACCGGTTATAAGACCAGTGTTGGGGTCGATGGAAACGACAGGATTTCCGCCCATCGGCGCCAACGGGGAATATAGACTGTTGATGAACTGGATATCCCGGTAGGGTGGAGGGCAGGCAGGGTTGGGATAAGCGCCATCGCAACTGGCATATACCAGGGGGTTTGACTGAAGCGGACCCCCTCCGTCCAATGGAGCACAGAATCCATATACCAGCTGATCGCCATCGGGATCCGTTGCGGAGTGATCAAATTGCAGAGGCGCGTCAGCGCAGATAACGGTTGGAGGAAACTGGTTGAATTTTGGGCTGTTATTGCATTTTTTTTGCGCCTCCGGGGTAATCTCAATCGTGTAGGTAGCGCCATGGTCGCCCGGGTTGACGATGTTGTTCACGGTGATATTGCGGCAGCAACGCTGATATGAAATATGGTAACTCTCGTCGGAAACCGGCAGGCTGATATTGTACTGGCTTAAGCGAAATTTGTAAACGCCCTGCTCCACGCATACATTTGGAGGGATCAGACAAGGATAGGTGGGCTGGTCGACGAACGTCCTCGTCTGAAGCGGCACGTTAAGCCGGGCAACAAAGCTCCGTTGGCTGAGGAGTCCGCAATCCGTGGCGCCTCCGCACCGGTAAATAGCGATAAAGGCTTCCGGGTCGAGTTGGGCGCACCCGGTGCAGTTGCAGTCCCGGTAAATGGTGAGGGTGAACTCGTAATTTCCATTTCCGAGGCATTCGTAGGTGATGTTGCCTCCGATAATATGGCGCGCTAAGCCGCCAGCCGGAAAGGCGCCTGTAAGAAAGACGGTCAGGACAGCGCCCCAAAGGATTTTCTGCATAAGAGAAAAGAGATTATCTGATCAGTGTTATGGTTCCTTCTTTGATGCCGGTTTTTCCTTCCGCATCTTTAAAAACGGCCCGGTAGAAATATACGCCATCGGGAAGGTCATCGCCCGTTTGCCCACGCTTTCCGTTCCACCCTTCCTGGGGGCTCTGGGTTTGAAAAACCGGATTTCCCCACCGGCTGTATATCGTCAACTGGAAGCCTTCTACTCCAAACAAACCCCCTTCCGGCATGAAAAGATCATTGATCCCGTCGTTGTTGGGAGAAAAGATGGTTGGCCAGTAGGCTTTAAGGGTTGGGTCAATAACGACTGTCTGCTCAAAGGTGTCTTTGCACAGGGCGTCTGTAGAAGCAATCAGGCGTACCAGGAACGCGCCTGCCGGGGGAAAGGTAAATTGAGGGTTGGGATCGGCCGACTGCCCGAGCCCCCCAAAGTCCCAATTCCAGGTTTGGGCATTCACCGATAAATCCTGAAAACTGACCGTTGGATTGGCGCTTTCGGGTTTTTCCGGGGAAAAAGCAAACCGTGCGAGAACGCCTTCTGCTATATTGAGCGGCCGGGACAAATTGGCCGTAACGGCACAGCCGCCGGGAGTGGTAATGCGCAGGGAGACGGGGTAGGCGCCTTGTTGCCGGAAGGTGTATACCGGGTTTTCCTGTCCGGCGGTTTCACCGTTGCCAAAATCCCATTTCAGCTGATAGCTGGACTTGAATGGACCAAGGTCGGAATTCGCGAACGCAACGACCGCCGGCGTGCATCCGGAGGTTGGGGTAGCCTGAATAGATAAGCCGGGAGGTAAGGGATAGAAATTAAGGGGTTTTTCGATCTGCCCAATGCACCCATCGGCGGAGACGACTTTTAGCCCGACAGTCCAGGCTCCTGCTTTGGTGTATTGGTAAGAAGGATCGGAGGAGTTGGAGGGAGGAGAGCCGTCGCCAAAGTTCCAGGTATAGCTCTTAACCGGTTGCCCGCCGGTGTCCGTCCGGTTAACGAATTGAAAAGGCTGGGCGGTGCAAGAATCTCCGGTGATCGTGAAATCGGCCTTTACCGGGGGCAGGACATGTACTTCCACTTCGGCGGTATCGGCGCAAAGCGTTCCCGGATTGAGCAAAAGGCGGCCGCTATAGGCGCCTGGAGCAGGAAAGGTGAAGGCCCCGTCCCATTGGTTGCTGGTGAGTTTGGCGCCTTGCACGTCGAATTCCCAACGGAAATCGTTTATCAGTTCCCTTTTTTCGCTTTGGTTGATCAAAGTGACTGTAGCGGCGCCGCATGATTGGACCAGGAACTGCCCATTAGCTCTCAGGCTGTCTTCCTGTATATCCGCTACGACGTTGCGTTCGCACCGGGTGATATTGAATTGAAAGTCCCGGATAACCCGGCTAAGCAAGCGGCCGTTCCGGTACTCCGACATACACACCCCAACGACGAACTGCCCGAGTTGCTGCGGGGCGCCGGTCATGATCCCTGTAGCCGGATCCAGCCGAAATGCAGCTGCCGGTCCCAGAGGTTGGGAACTACTGAACGTGGGCATTTGATAGACCACCGGGGTATAGGGAGGGGGCAGATCAGGATCGGGCGCAACCCCATTGGCGCCGTGCGGTAAGATGCCATTTTCTCCCCCGCCCAACAACGAACTGCACAGTTCATAGGCAAGCGAATCGCCTTCGGAATCGGCGCCGGAGTGGTCTATCGTGAAGGGGGTCCCCGCACAAAGCGCGATAGGGGGGAAGAACTTAAAAACCGGGCTGTTGTTGCATCCAGATTGGGCTTCGGCGGTAAGTTCAATGGTATAGGTTGCCCCGGATCGCTCCGGGCTGACAATATTGGTAATGGTGTTGTTCCGGCAGCACCTTTGGTAGCTTAGTATATAACTTTCCGGAATGATAGGCAAATCTAGTTCCAGTTCAAATACGCCCTGTTCGACACATACGTTTTGGGGTACATCCACACAGGCGTTCCCTGGATCGGGTTGGATTTTGGTCACCTTGGGCGCCGATAGGTAATGGACCATGGGCCGGTTGGTCTGACTGCTCCGGTACAACGTCACTGAGGCTGGAAAATTACCTGGCGTAGAGTCGAAATTGGAGCCCGGCGCGAGGCAATCGCGGTAAATTTTCAAGGTGAACAAATACCTTCGGGAATTTGAATTGGGGTCATTCCGGGTAAACCCAAGGCATTTATAGGTAATTTCCCCTCCGATGATATGGGCGGCACAGAGTTTTTTAACTGGGGCAACCCCAAAGAGCAATAGAGCGGAGGCTAACAATAAATAGGTTCTCACGTACGTTTATATGGTTTTCAACGCATCAGGGTTTTGGAGAAAGCCGGATGCATAATGAACGAAAATAAAAAACTTACGCTTTTTTTTAACGTTGCAAATGGGACAATTCTACTTTCGTACTCCATCTGACATTCCCTTTTCCTACCCTATAAGGTTTTCACCCAGGACTGAAGCCGGAATTCGGGAAGAAGTTTATGCTACTCCCCTTTTTCCGGAGCGGGAAATCCGTTTCCTTTACAATGGGGTAATTGCCAGGCAGAAGGGCAACCGTTCTTCGTTAATAACGGCATTTCCGGCGGGGTATTCTGTTTTGTGCGCGATATGATGCATCGGCGCGTGGAGGATTGGTCATTTGTGTCGCGAATAAGCAATGGAATGATGGAAAGAACTAAGGCCTGGAATTCTTCCCAGAGCATGGTTTACAGCAAAGACATGGACCTTGCGCTGGCTGCCCTTCAAAATGGGGGACTGATTCTGTTGCCTACCGATACCGTATGGAGCCTGGCTTCTTTGATCTGTTTTCCGGAGGCGGTTAACCGGTTAAAACAATTGAGCAGCAACCAGGAAGAAGAGCCGCTGGAACTGCTGGTTGGCTCTGTAGAGGAGTTAAAACGCCATGTAGCGCATGTGCATCCCCGGCTGGAAACTTTGTTGCTGTACCATAACAGGCCGTTGTCCGTAGTTTTCGACGAACCTGTTGCTATACCTGCCAATGCGTTGAGACTGGATGGGCGGATGGCTATCCGCATTGCGCTCGATCCTTTTGTCCGGGATCTTATCGAACAGGCTGGGCTGCCTTTGGTGGTTACGCCGGCTCCCGCTCCTGATCGTCAGATTTCCGGCCATTTTGGAGGAATCAGTTCGGAAGTCCTCCAGATGATGGATTATGTGGTCAAATATCGGCAAGGAGAACGCCAAATCGGGGAGCTACCGGTCATGGTTCAGCTCTCCGGAGAGGAAGAGTTGGATTTCCTGCGGGAATAAGGCGGGTTTATTTTCTATTGGGTTTTTGCGATAACTCCGAGAGCGGTTTGGGCGAGGATAACTTTTTCAGCGCCATGGCAACTGCCGGATCTTCGGCGTTCGCAATCGCATAGTATTCATCAGGGCCATATAGATCCCTGGCAATGTTGGCTTTGATCAGTAAACGAATCTTTTCCAGGATTTGAGCCTGGTTTTGCGATGGCCAGCGCTCTTTATTTGCTTGCGCATACCGGGAAAAATCCCCAAGCATTGCCTCGTCCACCTCAAACTGCTTTTTGAAGTCCTCGTTTTTTTGGGGAAACAATGCCCGTTTTCCCTGGATAGCCTGAATGGCAAAAGAGGGAACCAATGATTTTAGCCCCAGGAAATCGGGGTTAAGGTCGAGACTGTCGAGAGGGATGAATAGATCCGGAATTATTCCTCCTCTTCCATAGACGACTCTGCCGTGGGAGGTGTAAAACCTGGTGGAGTCCGAAAGTGGAATCCGGTTTTGAGATATTAATTCCCCGGAGTTGATCCGGTTTTCAAGGTCGTCCTGGTATTCGCGGATATCCTGATAGGGTTTCTGAATGGATCGGCCCGAAGGCGTGAAGTAGCGCGCTACGGTAAGGCGTAACGCCGATCCGTCGCTGAGCATGTATTGCTCCTGAACGAGTCCTTTCCCAAACGAGCGCCGGCCAATAAGGATTCCCCGGTCGTGGTCCTGGATGGCGCCGGCCAGAATTTCGCTGGCAGAGGCGCTACCTTCGTCAATCAGAACGGCAACTTTCCCGATGGGGAAAAAAGCTCTTCCTGTAGTCAGGTATTCCGCCCGGCGCACCGTACGCCCTTCGGTATAAACCAGAAGGCGGCCGCGGTCTTCGAATATCTGACTGAGGATATTCGAAGCTTGCTGGAGGTATCCACCGGGGTTGTGGCGAAGATCCAGAATGAGGTCCAGGGATTTATTGCGGGCGCCAAGTTTTTCCAGCGCGCTTAGAAACTCCTTGTCGGTGGTTGCGCTAAACCGGTTGATCCGTATATAGGCGATCTGGCCGCGGATAAGGTATGCGGCATCGATGCTTTCGATAGGGATCTTTTCCCGGGTAAGTTCCACCCATCGCGGGGTTTTGGATGGAAACCGGACGACGGCTGCGCGGAGGGTAGTGCCTTCTTTTCCCCGCAGAAACCGGATGACATCGCTGCTGGTAAGTTGTTTACCGGCGATCGTGGAATCTCCAATAGCCAGGATTTTGTCTCCGGGGCCTATTCCCACCCGTTCTGCCGGGCCGCCAGGGAAGACCGAAACCACCACCACGGTGTCTTTCAGCATCATAAATTCAATTCCGATTCCCTCGAACTCGCCTTCCAACTGTTCGTTGATCTGGGCCAGATCACCGGAGGGAATATAGGACGAATGCGGATCCAATTGCCTGAGAATGCTTGTGATCGCCTCGTCCACGAGTTTTTTTCGATCGACTTCATCCACGTATTTGGCCTCAATATAGCGGATCAGCTCTTCCAGCTTGTTGTGCTCCAAACCCAGACCCGATTCATGAGCGGCGTTCGTCGTGGGTTTGTCCAATCTGAGTCCTATGAAAATTCCCAACGCCAGGAACCCGGATAGAAGCAAAGGCATCCAAACGAAACCCCGAGATTGGTTTTGGGGTGCTTTAAGCGGCATACGATTTCTGGATTAACAGACAGGGTGAACAAATAATATCCTTGTCCCGGTTCAATGTTCGGGATTTTTTTAAAATTAAACCATAAAACGAACAGGCAGTTGCTTGATTCCCTGATTTTTGGCGTTGCTTTTTGCCGGTTCCATCGAAAGTTAGGCCAAAAAAATTGAGGAAACTAAAAAAAATTCCTCATTTATTTCTATTTTGATAATCTAAAGGCTACTTAAATGCCTGCAATTTGATTTTTTGAAAAAATGGATTTACAAGGCAAAGCCCTTGCCGTCGTTTTGATTAAACCGGGATAATGGAAATGTATAAAAATATCGAAATTGACAGTCTGGACCGGCAAATCCTGTCCACGTTGATGCATAATGCCAAGATGCCCTATACGGAAATAGCCAAAAAGCTCTATGTTTCAGGAGGCACGATACATGTTCGCATGAAAAAGCTGGAAGACGCCGGGGTGGTGAAAGGGTACAGCCTGAACATCGACTATGGAAAGATCGGATACGACATCAGCGCTTTTCTGGGTATATACCTCGACAAAAGCTCCCTTTACGACGAAGTTGCCAGAGAACTGGCCAAAATCCCGGAAGTGGTAGAAGCCTATTACACCACGGGCCTTTACTCCATATTTATACGTATTATTTGCCGGGATACCAACCACCTTAGGGATATCCTGCACGATAAGATCCAGAAAATCGGAGGAATACAGCGTACGGAAACGTTTATTTCCCTCCAGGAAAGCATTAACCGGCCGCTGCAAATATTGGACGAGGAAAAATAATTAGACGCTAGACGCTAGACATTAGACATTAGACGTTAGAGGTGGAGATAAGGCAACGGGGCCATTCCTCTCCACCTCTAATATCTAACCTCTAACGTCTAACGTCTAATGTCTAACCTCTAACGTCTAACGTCTAACCTCTAACGTCTAAAATCACGCTCCCAGATAGTTTTTCAGCAATTTGCTTCTGTTGGCAGAGCGAAGTTTATTGATCGCTTTGTCTTTGATTTGGCGCACCCGCTCACGGGTCAGGCCGAACTTTTCTCCTATATCTTCCAGCGACATGGGATGTTCCACCCCGATACCAAAATAAAGTTTGATAACATCGCACTGGCGGTCGGTGAGGGTGCTGAGCGAGCGTTCGATTTCTCTGCGCAGCGATTCGTTATAGTCGAGTTCCTGATCCGTGTTTGGGGTGCTGTTGTTTTCCAGGACATCGAGGAGGGAGTTGTCTTCGCCCTCCACAAAGGGAGCGTCCATGGATACGTGCCTGGCGGCTACGCCAAGGGTCGTTTCCACTTCCTCCGTGGGAATGTCCAGCAGTTCCGCCAGTTCTTCGGGAGAAGGTTCCCGTTCAAACTCCTGTTCCAGTTCGGAGAATGCTTTGTTGATTTTATTGAGAGAGCCCACTTTGTTCAGGGGGAGGCGGACGATCCGGGATTGTTCAGCCAGCGCCTGGAGGATGGACTGGCGGATCCACCACACGGCGTAGGAGATAAATTTAAACCCTCGGGTTTCGTCAAATCGTTGGGCGGCTTTGATCAGGCCGAGATTGCCTTCGTTGATGAGATCGCTCAGGGAAAGACCTTGATTTTGATATTGCTTGGCAACGGAAACGACGAAGCGCAGGTTTGCTTTGGTCAGTTTTTCAAGGGCAGCCTGATCGCCTTGTTTGATCCGTTTGGCCAGTTCCACTTCTTCTTCCGGCGTAAGCAAGTCCACCTTTCCGATCTCCTGCAGGTACTTTTCCAGGGACTGGCTTTCGCGGTTGGTAATAGATTTAGTAATCTTGAGCTGTCTCATGCAAAAAGCTGTTTTATACGCTGTAGTATATAAAAGTAAATGATTTCGATACAGGGGCTCTAAAGAAAAGGAAAAACGTGCGGATTCAAAAAAGAACCGATTGGTGAAAAGAGTCGCTCCAATGCCATGTTTCTAAATCGCGTCGTTTCAGTTTCAGCGAACAAAAATACCGGTTTCACTAAAACCAGTCAAGTATAAAAAAACATGGCCCGCTAAAAAGTTTCATTGCAATAAACTCTTTTGGAAATAAAATGGGGAGTTTGGAATTGTCGGTTTTTTATTTTTTATTGCGCCCAGTACTGGGAAGTTTTTAATCTGCTCTGGCGGCTTTCCATTTTTCGGTATTGAAACTGGCGGCAAACGCAGGTTTGTTCTCAAAGGGGTTGACTTTCTTTTGACGAATAGGATGCCTGCCCGGCATACATGCCTTAACCCATGGCAATGAGCCATAGAGCGCATTTTGTTTGGGACTGCCTCAAAAAACAGTTTTTTGAGACTGCCCCATGCCCAATCGCTTTTTGTTTATTGCCTAAAGAAATGCTTATGGAACGCGTTAGGATCAAGTTGGAATTCATTTTCCGTGCTTCTCCTACCATACTGTACCAGTTCTTGACGACCCCCGCTTGCCTGGTTCGCTGGTTTTGTGATGAGGTAGACATCAATGGGCATATCTACTCCTTTATCTGGGGAGGTATGAACGAAGATGCCGAACTCATTGAGGACATCGAAGACGAGCTGATCCGTTTTCGCTGGCTTGAAGCCGGTGAACCGAACGAGTTCCTGGAATTCCATATCCACGAGTCTCCGGTTACCGGGGAAACCATCCTGGAATTAACTGATTTCTGCGACGCCAACGAGGTCAAAGACCAAAAACAATACTGGGATACCCAAATCCAGCTTCTCCAGAAAGAAACTGGCGGATTTGGCTAACGGCGCCCAGTCCCTTCGTCCGATCCTTTTGAATTTTCTCGTATCATGATGCGCATTGTATTTGGTTTGAGTTTTGACCGTTCGGGACCAATGGCTTGTCCGGCCGGATCAGAGGGGATTTTGTATGCCGGCCCAATCCGTTTTTTGCAGATTATGGAGAATGCGCTTGGGCTGGGGTGGGGGAAACCCGGCGAAGAATACCTTCGCATTGAGCAGTACCGGCAGCTTATCCGGGAGGAACTCCAGGCGAACCCGGAGGTTTTTTTTGGAGCTTCTTTCAGGGCCGACCAGTTTGCCACCGCAGCCGAGTTGCTTTCCCGGCGGGATGAACTGGTGCAGGCGGGGTTTGATTTTTCTATGAAAGAAGGGGATATTCCAGACCGGTTGTCGGTTCTGGCCCGGCTCAAACAGCAGGAATCGGGCCTTGAAGCCGGTATGGCCGACAGGCTGGACGCCTTATACCGCGCATTGGAGCATCGCAGGCATCCGTATGATTCGATCGATGTCCAGGAGCCCGCTCACTTGCTTCCACCTTTCTGGGAACGGTTGTTCGCCTGTATCGAAAAAAACGGAACGCCTGTGCGTTATGGGCAGCCGGATTATCCTCAACAGGAAGCCAATACCGATTTGGGGTTGTTTCAACGCCGGATCGGGCTTTCGGAAAAAGGAAAGAACATAACCCCCAACGCCGATGGCTCCCTCGTGCTCCTCAGGGGAAGAAGAGATACCGATCTTGCCGCTTTTCTTGCGAAATGGCTTCACGGGGAGCCCAAAGGGGAAGTTAATCTATTGCTCACGGAGGCATCCAGGTCTTTAGACAACGCGCTGGTCCGGGAAGGTATACCCAGCCTGGGAGTACAGTCTGCCTCGCTGGCAAGGCCGGCATTACAGGTTCTGAAACTCATTTCCGTTTTTCTATGGAATCCCCTGGATCCTTTCAAGGTGCTGGAGTTTGTTTCGCTTGCCTTGAAGCCTTTGGAGGAGGAACTGGCCGCCCGTATTGCACAGCACATGGCTCAGACTCCAGGCATTCTGAGCGATTCCTGGTTTGCCATGCTGAACCAATATTTCAGGGAAATGGAGTCTGGGTCCAGGCCAGCTTCCAGCCCGGGGATGGAAGAAATCCGCCGGCAATACCGGTTTTGGTTTGAACGAAAGCGGTACGACATCAATGAGACGGCGCCGAAATCGGAAGCCTTGGACATGTACCGCTACCTTGCCCAATGGGCCCTTAAAGCGCATGAACGCGGAGAAGGCGGCGCCTCCCTGCTTACGCTTGCCGCCCAGTCCTCCCGGATTTCAGAGCTTCTGGAAGCGCTGCCGGAAGATCGCCTCACCCGGCTCGACCTGGAACGCATCGTACGCACCATCTTTGAGGCGGCGCCATTGCAATTGCGAAGCCGGGAGGCAGGCAGTATGCCTTATGTGCAGCAACCGGGCGCCATAAATACGCCGGCAGACACCTTGGTGTGGTGGTATTTTGGACAATCCGAGCCTGATTTTTTCTTTTCCAGATGGTCAAAAGAAGAACGCAGGTGGCTGGAAACGCGAGGCGTTAACCTCCTTAGCCCGGAACGGCAAAACGAGTTGTTGGTATGGCAGCGCAAACGGCCTTTTCTACTTACCCGGAAGCGCGTGATCCTTGTCCAGCCGTCTATTGCGGAAGGGAAGGAAGTTCAGCCCCACCCGCTAATGGGCGACCTCGAGGCGTGCTTCCACTCCCTGGAGCCGCTGGTCCTGGATATTGACCTTTATCAGGAAAATCCTTCTTCCTTGCTTCAAAACCTCCCCCGCAAAGACCGGCTTTCACCCAGGAGGCTCGGGGAGCCTTCCCCCTTCATCGAGGTACGTGCAGGCGAAGCCCTTCAGCCCCGGGAGTCAGAAACCTTCAGCAGCCTGGAAACCATGCTGTATTATCCCTATCAATGGGCTTTCCGGTACAAACTCCAACTGAAAAAATCGGCTATCCTCAGCATCGTGCCCAACCAAACCTTGTTCGGAAACCTGGCGCACCGGCTTTTTGAAGCGCTTTTTGAGCAAGAGGATCTACTGACATGGACCAAACGCGAGGTTGAAGGGTTCGTGGAGGCAATATGCCCCGATTTGCTGGCTAAAGAAGGCGCCGTATTTCTCCTGTACGGAAGAGAGCCGGAGCGCGTTCAGTTGATCAACCGGGTGCAGTATGCTGCCTGGAGCCTGGTGGATTTACTTCAGCGCAATGGCTGGCAGGTTGAAGCTTCCGAACTGCCTTTGTCCGGCACGTTTTCAGACCTGCGAATCGAAGGCAGAGCGGATCTGGTGCTTCGCCGGGGGCATGAGCTGGCGGTCATCGACCTCAAATGGCGAGGAGGGACCAAAAGGGAAACGAGTATCCGCAATGAGGAAGATCTGCAACTGGTCTTGTATAGTCACCTGCTGGGTAACCGGGACGAAATGGTCCACACCGCTTATTTTATTATGGAGAACGGCAGAATGATTGCCCGCAATCACGCCGCTTTTAAAGGGATTAATGCGGTCAGTCCGCACACAGACCATGAAGAGGTGCATAACCGCATCCTCCAGCGTATGGAAGCGACCCTGAAGTGGCGAATGGAACAATTGGCCAACGGCCGGATAGAAGTGCGCAGCGCTCAGACCCAGCAAGCTCTGGAACGCTATTATAAGGAGAGTTTGCTGGATTACCTTGAAATGCGCTCAACAGATGCCCCATACGACGATTACCGGGTGCTGATCAACCTGGCCGGCTGATTTTGTTGTCTGAATGACAGAATGGCTTGAACCATTGAAATACAATTGACATTTATTCCATTTAATTGTTGCAAGAAAAAAACCGCTTTTAAACCTTTGTCTTATGTTTCGTACCGTTGCGTTTTTGGGGTTATTGGTGTTGCAGGGGGGCCTTGTTTCAATGCTCACTGCCCAGGACCTTAACCCGGGTTCTATTGACGCCGGCCTGATGTCGGAAATTAAGAATAGCCCGGAAAATGCGTTTCACGAAGTATTTGTTGTACTGAAAGACCGGGTAGACCCCGACGCTTTTTCGACCGATTTCCTTCGATCCAATGATTCCAGAGCGCAGCAGGTTTCCAGATTGATCCAGGCGTTGCAAACAAAGGCTCAGGTCACCCAGGCGCCAGTTCTCGAACACATCCGCATGTCCGGGGATGCCGATCAGAGCCAGGTGATTCCATATTGGATCGCCAATATGGTCTTTGTCCGGGCAAAAAAAGGACTGATCGCCGAGTTGAGCCAGCGAGCGGATGTTTCCTGGATTGAGAAAAATGAGATCCTGGAGCACGAGGGGGTCGCAGGCGCCGCTCCGCCAGCTCCGCCCGTGCCCAATGGGCGCGAACCCGGTCTGACGGCCATCAATGCCCCTGCGCTTTGGGCACTTGGGTATACCGGCTACGGCCGGAAGATCCTCATTGTAGACAGCGGGCAGGACCCCAACCATCCGGCGTTGCAAAGTCAGTTTGCATACAATTACTTTTCCATTACCAGCACCTATCTGAGTTCCAGTTTGCCGGATTACTGCGACCCGCATGGTACGGGCGTAGCCAGTGCAGCCGTAGGTCTTGACCCGCTGACGAGGGATACGCTTGGCGTGGCCTTCAATGCCCAGTGGATTGGCGCTCCTATCAGCAACCTGCAGAACACGGAGACCAATGAGCGCTGCGTCTATAAGGGGTCGGTGAAAGACGTCGCCGGCGCGTTGCAATGGGCGCTTAATCCTGATGGAAATACTTCCACCAACGATGTACCCGACGTTATTAATAATTCCTATGGAAGAACGCTGAGCTCCGTCTCGGAGTGCTCTCAAGTGTGGCCCGATTTGTTCAGATCGCTCGACGCCGCCGGCATCGTGGTAGTTTTTGCAGCGGGGAACGAAGGCCCTGACGCAGGATCGACCAACCTCCAGGCCTCAATCAGCGTGAATGACGTTACCCCGTTGTCGGTCGGCGCAATCAATGCCTCTACCAAGGCTGTTGCCGATTTTTCGGGCAGAGGCCCCTCGCTTTGCTCCAATTTTCTCGAGCCGGCTTTGGATATCAAGCCGGAAGTTGTCGCGCCCGGGGTGCGCGTTCGGGTAGCCACGACCGGAAAAGCCGTTTATGAAACCGTAGACGGAACTTCTTTCGCGGCGCCATATGTCGCGGGAGCGGTCCTTTTGCTCAAAGAAGCGTTCCCGTTTCTGAGCGGAAGGGAAATTGCCCGTGCCCTTTACCAATCGGCCGTTGATCTGGGAACGGCGGGAGAAGACAACGCCTATGGAAAAGGCCTGATCGACGTCCTGGCTGCCTTCAATTACCTGAAGGGCAAAGGATATCAACCGGTTCCTCCGGTAGCGGCTCAAGTAGATATAGCC
>WBZV01000552.1_pt1 | contig 18392 bp, 11 predicted proteins | sample 5204221 | NCBI WGS metagenome assembly WBZV01 (sample SAMN12344360, study PRJNA552823) | activated sludge metagenome | biome: Activated sludge suspended growth; feature: Nitrification reactor; material: Wastewater; isolation source: activated sludge from nitrification reactor of wastewater...
TGGAGCGCATGTTCAAGGGCGAGGGGCGGGACCGGATCAACGTCCGGACGCCCTACGACTCGGCGGCCTGCGGCTGCGAGTTCACCCTGGACCGGGCCTACCTGGTCTTCGCCCGGCGGGAGGGCGCGGGGGAGGACGCCTACTGGGTGACCGACCTCTGCTCCGGCACCGACCCCTACTCCGAGCGCCTGGCGCAGGAGATCGAGCGGGAGCTGAAGGAGCCGGCGCAGCGGCCGACGGCGGTCGAGGAGGAGGGCATCGGGCTGCCCCTCTTCCTGCCCTACGCTGCCGCCGCCCACGACCTGCAGCGGCCTGGGCGCGCGACGGCCGCCCCCCCCGGTCTGCGCACCCCGCTGCCGGCGGACCCGTCCAGCACACCGCAGCCCGGCGAGCCCACCGCCCGCGTCGTCACCGCCACCCCCGGGCCCACCCAGACGCCCTGGATCATCACCGCCACCCCTCGCCCGGACGAGCGCACGGCCACGCCACGACCCACCGAGCGCGAGCGGACCGCAACCCCGCGGCCCACCGGGGTCGACTACACGCCGACGCCCAGGCCCACCGAGATGGACCGCACCGCGACGCCCTCCGGCGATCGGACAGCCACGCCGCGACCCACGGAGGCAGACCGCACCGCGACGCCCGTGCCCACCGGGGCCGACCGCACCGCCACCCCGCGCCCGCGGCAGACCGAGTTCTACCCCTCGCCCACCCCCATCTTCACCGGGCCGGTGGCGCCCGCCCAGGGGCCGCGGCTGTTCAAGAGCGGCCCCGTGCAGATCACGGCCGACGGGCGCTGGCTCTGGGTGGCCAACGCCCATGCCAACAGCGTCTCGCGCATCGACACCCAGACCTATGATGTCAAGAACTTCCGGACCGGCGAGGCTCCCCAGGGGGACAACCTCAAGGGCCTGACGGTCATGGAGAACGGCTCGGAGGTCTGGGCCACGGCGCACGACACGGACCGGGTCTACGTTCTGGACGGGGAGAGCGGAGACCTGAAGCGGACCGTCCAGCTTCCTTGGGGCTGCGGCCCCTACGGCATCGCCCTCTCGCCGCCGGAGGAAGGCCGGCAGCGCTGGGCCCTGGTCGGCTGCATCCGCGCCGAGTCCCTGATCGCCATCGCCACCGCCAACGGCGAGCAGGTCCGCCTGGCCCCTGTCTTCCGCTCGCCCTTCGGCATCGCCTGGAACGGGCCCGGCGAGGCCTGGGTCACCCACCTCTACCCCGACGACGAGCATCCGCACATCACCGGCGTCAGCTTCGGCGAGGGCGGTCCCCGGATCAGCACCCACCTCTGGGGCTTTGCCGCCTCGCCGCGCGATCCCGGCAAGCTGACCGACCCCGTGGCCGAGCGCAACGTGGCCGAGGGTGGCTACCTCAACTTCCGCGGGCATCCCGCCCGCTTCCCCGGGGACCGCAACCAGCTCTGGATCCCCAGCCAGTACCACAACATGCATCCGGACCGCTACACGCCGGATTCCAGCATCCAGGCCTCGCTCAGGCGCTTCGACCTGGGCAGCCACCGGCTGAGCGCCGACGACAAGGTGGTGCTCACCGCCAAGCAGGTGCACGACCCCACGAAGGGCGACAACAACCCGCCCTGGCTTGGCTACGGCTGGGACGCCACCGTTTCGGGCCTCGTGGACATCGGCTTCAGCCGCATCGGCGACCGGCTCTACACCGCCCTCCTGGCCGAGCAGAGCGATGAGCTGCTGCTGATGCCCGCCGACACCCCGCCCTTCAAGTCCAAGACCGATCCCGCCGCACCGGGCCTGCCGGAAGTCAGGGTGGGCAAGCGGCCCGTGGGCATGGTGCTGCATCCGACCAAGGCCCTGGCCTACGTGTACAACAGCTACGGCTGGGACGTCTCGGAGGTGGACCTGGGGAACCCCGCGGCGCCGCGCGAGCGCCGCCGCCTGGTCGTCGCCGTGCCCGAGGCCTGGAGCAGCATCCGGCTGAAGACCCTGCGCGACGGCGGCACCCTCTTCTACACCAGCGCCGATCCCCGCATCTCGGTCAACGAGAAGGTCAGCTGTGCCAGCTGCCACATCAACGCCGAGCATGACGGCCGCTCCTGGGCCTTCCACGCCCTGCCCAAGGGCACGGCCGGCCAGGGCCACGGCCTGCGCAACGTGCAGACCCTGCTCGGCCTGGGGGCCACCTTCAGCGCCGGGCAGCGCCAGGCCCGCCTGGGCTGGGGGCAGCTCCACCACAGCGGCGACCGTGACGAGATCCAGGACTTCGAGCACACCTTCCAGAGCCCGCTCATGGGCGCCACTGGCTTCCTGGGCCAGGCTGCGCAGCCTGAGCTGGGCGCGCCCAACTCGGGCCGCTCGGTGGAGCTGGACAGCATGGCCGCCTACCTGATGAACCTGCCGGCCCTCCGGCGCAGCCCCCACCGCCAGGCCGACGGCCAGCTCACGGAGGCCGCCGTCCGCGGCGCCGCCAGCTTCCTGGGCGCCGACCCCCAGCGCAAGCCGGGCGACGCCGCCTGCGCCGGCTGCCACGTCCCCGAGACCGCCTTCCTGGACCACGACTTCCACGACGTGGGCCGGCGCCGCGACGCCAACGAGCAGGAGCTGAACGACAGCGGCCGCCGCGGCGCCTGTCTCTGGTGCGTCAACACCGCCTCCCTGGTCGGCGTCTGGGACACCGCGCCCTACGACGGCGTGGCCGGCTGGGCCGCCGGCCTGGCCGAGCTGGTCGAGGACCTGGGGGCGCCCGGCCGCCCCGCGCCGCACGGTTCCGTGAGCCAGCTCTCCGGGCGCCAGCGGGCCGACCTCGAGGCCTTCCTGGGCTCCATCGACGGGGACCTGAAGGCCGTCGAGCTTCGCGGGCTCCGCGATGCCACCGCCCCGCGCATCGCCCGCGTGTCCGTCACCTCGCTCAGCCGCCTGGAGGTCTGGTTCACCGAGGCCGTGGCCCGCGAGGCTGCCGCCGATCCCGCCACCTATCGCCTGGTCCGCGAGTCCGACGGCGTGGCGGTGCCCGTCAGCCGCACCGCCTGGGACGGCCAGAACGGGGACCGCGTCTCTCTCTACGCCCCGCTGGCGAAGGGCCAGGCCTACCGCCTGGAGGTCTTGGGCGCCATCGTCGACCTGGCCGACCAGGTCTCGGGCGGCCGGGCCAACACCCTGGATGCCGCCGCCGCGGCCAACCGCCCGCGCTTCGAGGTGGGCGAGACCCTGACCATCACCCTGGGGGCCTCCGGCTACGAGAACCTGACCATCCCCGTCCACGACGCCGCCCCCGTGGGGCCTGGCCTCGCCACCTGGGGGCATGATCGCGTGCAGCTGGGCTACGGCGGGGACGTCCCCGTGCCCGGCTTCGTCCGCTTCGAATGGCAGGAGGCCATGCGGCGCGAGACCGGCCTGACCGTGGACGACCGCCTGGTCGCCGCCGCCTTCAGCCTCTCCGCCTGGGCCGGCGATGCCCAGGGCGTGGAGGTCCGCCGCGTGCTGCAGTCCTGGTCCGACCCCGCTTCGGGCAGCGACTGGAACTCGGATCCCCGCGGCGGGCCCACCTGGCGCGACCACAGCCACCCCGACAAGCCCTGGAAGCAGGCCGGGGCCGGCAAGCTGGGCGGCGGCGGCGACCGGGTGCAGGACTACGACGGCGAATGGGACCTGGCCGCCGAGGCCGACTGGTCCGGGACGGTCCAGAGCGTCAACGCCCGCAGCGGCTTCGAGAGCCCGCGCATCAGCGCCGCCTATCGCTTCTGGCTGGAGCATCCGGCGCAGGACTACGGCCATGCCCTGCGCCTGACCTCCAGCAGGGTCAACCCCTTCCTCAGCTTCCGGCGCACGGAGGAGCAGCGCCGCTCGCTGGGGCCGGTGCTGACCCTGACCTACCGTCCTTGAGGGTGCTGCGCGGCGCACAACGCCCGGCGCGGGTGCTTCGATCCGCCCTCGCCGGGTCGCTCGCGCCGGGCGGTGCTCGCCCCGACTAGGCCTCCAAGGTGCTCGCCAACTCCAGGGCCAGGAGGCGCAGGCGGGCGCGCCGCGCCTCCTCGGCCGCCTCCTCCTGGGGGTCGGCCTCGGCCTGGCGGCGGCGGTCCTCGCGCGCCCAGCGCTGCCGATCCTCCAGGCTCTTGACCTCGCGGCGCAGCCGGGCCTGGTAGGCCGCGGCGCGGAAGGCCCGCTCGGCCAGGCGGGCCCGGCGCAGGGCCGTGAGTTGCTCGGCCTGGGCGGGTGTGAGGGCGGCGGCCGCCAGGGCCGCCTCGGTTTCCAGGACCAAGCCCAGGGTCATCGCTGGCCGGAGCGTGCGGCCTCCGGCCTCGACCACCACCGTGCGCGTGAGGTCCTGGCCTTCCTGCAGTTCGCCCAGGCGGTCCACCATCGCCGCCAAGACGGCCAGGGTCGCGGCGGCATCCACGCCGAAGGGTGCCATCATCCTTCCTCCCCGCCCCGCTCGGGGGCCGTGGCGGGGGGCGCCGGGCGCGTCCCCTGCGGTACGTCTGGCAACAGGATCTCCACCCGCGCGCCGCCCGCCGGGCGGTTTGCGATCGCGATCCGCCCGCCGTGGGCCTCGACGATCTCCTTGGCGATGGCCAGGCCCAGGCCACTGCCGCCGGCCCGGCGGGCGGGATCGCCGCGGTAGAAGCGGTCGAAGGCCCGGTCCAGGTCGGTCGGCGACAGGCCCGGTCCCTCGTCCTCCACCCACAGGCGGAGACCGTGATCGGCGGCAGGCGTCAGGGTCTCGGCACCCAGGACCACCCGGCCGCCCTGGGGGCTGAAGCGCAAGGCGTTCTCCAGCAGGTTGGCCAGGGCCCGGGCCATCCAGTCTTCGTCCAGGGATGCCTGCAGGCCGGGTGGGCAGTCCACGCGCACCGTGGCGCCTGCCGTCTGCTCCGCTCCGGACGCCGCAGCGGCGCAGGCCTCCAGGAAGGGGGCCAGCGGCAGGGAGCGGGGCTGCAGGGCGGTCGCGGCCACGCCGCGCTCCAGGCGGGCCAGGGTCAGGAGCGTCTCGGTGAGGCGGGCCATGCGCTCGCTGGCGGCGTCGATGGCCTCCAGGGCACGCTTCTGCTGCTCCGGGCTCTTGGCCGTGCCGTCCAGGAGGGCCCGGGCGAAGCCGCGCAGGGCGGTCAGCGGGGTGCGCAGGTCATGAGAGACGTTGGCCACGAAGTCGCGCTGCCGGGCGTCGGCCTCCTGGACCCGGCCGGCCATGTGGTTGAAGGACTGCCCCAACTGGGCCAGCTCGCCCTCGCCCTGGTCCTCCAAGGCCACGCGCACGCTGTAGTCGCCGGCCGCCATGCGCCCCGTGGCCGCCGTCAGCACCGCCACCGGCCGGCTGATCGAACGGGCCAGACCCCAGGCCAGGAGCGAAGCGGGCAGCATGACCAGGGCCCCCACCAGGAGGACCGAGGGCAGGAGCCCCCGCAGGGCGCCGCGCAGGTCCAGGCGTTGGCGGACGAGGGCGAGGTGGGCCGGCATCTCCTGCAGGCCCGGGGGGAGCAGCGCGACAAAGGCCGGCCGCAGGGTCTCCGGCAGGGCCAGGGTGCTGTAGAGCAGGCGACGCCTGTCGGTGCTCAGGAACTCCCGGGCCGGCGGCGTCCCGTCGCTGCCGGGCTGCAGCAGGACGAAGCTGGCGTCCGGATCCAGGGGGCGGCGGACGGCGCGGAGCGGGAGGCCGCGGAGCGGGCCCAGGTTCGGTCGGCCGCCGGGCGGCGGCGGGTGGAGGCTGATCAGCGGCCGGCCCGCGCCGTCGAGCACCAGGATGGGCTGGCCCGACCGGCGCAGGGAGACGTCGGCGAAGAGGGCCTGCAGCAGGGTGTCCGGCCCGGAGGGAGGGCTTGCCGCCAGGCTCTCGACGACGTTGCCCAGGGTGGCGGCTTGCGACTCAAGGGCCAGCCGTGCTTCCTGCCCGGCCCGCCGCGCGACCACCAGCAGGCTGGCCGCGCTGGCCAGGAGCGCGGCCAGCCCGATGACGAGGGCGTAGCTGAGCAGCAGTCGGCGGCGCAGGCTGTTGCTGCGGAACAGGGGGGGGCTGCTGGCCGCGGCCGGGGGGAGGCTTGGCATGCGCCCAGTGTACACCCGGTCCGTTGGCCGGGCGTCATCAGAAGGTCAGCGGACTGTGAAGCGTGCCCTCAGTCCCGCGGGCTGGACACCTGCAGCTTGTAGCCCACGCTCCAGATGGTCTCGATCGTCACCTGCCGCGAGCGGCCAAGGTGCTGGCGCACGTGGGCGATGTGGACGTCCACGGTGCGGCTCTCGCCCAGGAAGTCGTAGCCCCAGACCTGCTCGAGCAGCTGGATGCGGCTGAAGGCGATGCCGGGATGCCGCGCCAGGTGCCAGAAGAGGTCGAACTCGCGGGCGCGGAAGCGCACCTCGTCGCCGGCCACGGTCACGCTGCGGCCCGCCGGGTCCAGCACCACGTCGCCGACGATGATCGGCCTGGGGCGGTCGTCCTCCTCGGCCGTGTGCTCCCATTCGGTGCGCCGGAGCACGGCCCGGACGCGGGCCACCAGCTCGCGGCCGTGGAAGGGCTTGACCACATAGTCGTCGGCGCCGAGCTCCAGGCCCAGCACGCGGTCGACAGGATCGCCGCGCGCCGTGACCATGATGATGGGCAGTTGCCCGTGGCGGGCCCTGAGCTGCTTGCAGACATCCCAGCCGTTCATGCCGGGCAGCATGATGTCCAGGATGACCAGGTCAGGTCGCTCGGCCTCCACAGCCGCAAGGGCTTCCGGCCCGCTCTGCGCGCGCCGGACGACGAAGCCCTCGCCCTCCAGGTAAAGCGTGGCCAGGTCGATGATGCTGGTCTCGTCGTCGACGACCAGGATTTGGGTGGTCATGGGCAGGACCGGTCGCTCCCGTAGCGGGCGCCGCCCGAGTGCCGGCGCCCTGTCCAACTTGGATCGACAACGGGAACACCACGGGGGTGGATAGACGGGCTGACCAAGTATGATGCACCTGCGAGCCCCGGCCCCCAGCCTGACCTTTCTGACGCGCGGAAGCAGGCTCCGCGACACCAGCGCAGACGACAGGCATAGCGTCGCCGGGCGGGCTGTCGTTAGAATGGGTGATCGAAATGCCGCCGACACCGCCGGTGCATGCCCTGCCAGGACCGCCGATGCGCCCCAGCCCCGATCCCGCCCTGCCCGCGCCCCCGGCCGCCTCCGCTGCGGCAAAGCGGCCGCTCAAGGTGCTCCTGCCCACGCTCGGCAGCGCCGGAGACCTCTACCCCGTCCTGGCCCTCGCCCTGGGCCTCAAGGGCCGGGGCCATCAACCGGTCGTGGTGGCCAACGACCATTACGCCACGCTCTGTGAGCGCGCCGGGGTCGGCCTGATCCCTCTGGGCACCGAGGCCGAGTTCGGCCACCTGCTGGACCATCCCGATCTCTGGCATCCTCGGCGCAGCTTTCCCCTCCTGGTGCGCGAAGGGATGGCCCCGCTCCTGCGGCCCTTGCTGGCCATCCTCGAGGCCCAGGCCGGGCCGGACACCGTGGTGGCCGCCTCCTGCCTGACCATCGGGGCCCGCGTGGCCCAGGAGCTGCACGGCCTGCCCCTGGCCACCGTGCTCCTGCAGCCCAGCATGTTGCGCTCGGTGAACGCCGCGCCGGTGCTGGCCGGCGTCCGCCCGCCGGACTGGATGCCGCCTGCCTGGAAGGACCGCTACTACCGCTGGGTGGACCGCCTCTTCGTCGATCCGGTCATGGTGCCGGCCATCGAAGGGCAGAGAGCCGACCTGGGCTTGCCGGCCGTGCGCCGCCACCTGGACCGATGGATCTTCTCCACCGAGCGCATTCTCGGCCTCTTCCCGGACTGGTTTGCCCCGCCGCAGCCCGACTGGCCGTCCCAGACGCGCCTGACGGGCTTCCTGCGCTTCGATCCTGCCGACCTGGCACCCAGCCCGGAGCAGGCCGCGGCCCTGGAGGCGATGGAGGCCTTCCTGGCGGAGGGGGAGGCGCCGCTGGTCTTCACGCCGGGCTCGGCGATGAAGCAGGGCCAGGCCTTCTTCCGCGCGGCGACCGATGCCGCCCAGCGCTTGGGGCGACGGGCCATCCTCCTCAGCCGCTTCGCCGAGCAGATTCCCGCGAGGCTGCCGGCGGGCGTGCGTCACTTCAGCTACCTGCCCTTGGGGCGCATCCTGCCGCGGGCGGCGGCCTTCGTGCACCACGGGGGCATCGGCAGCGCGGCGCAGGCCCTGGGCGCCGGCATCCCGCAGCTGGTCATGCCCCTGGCTTTCGACCAGTTCGACAATGCCTGGCGGCTGGAGCAATTGGGGGTGGGGAGGAGCCTGACGCCGCGGCGCTTCCGCGGCCCGGCCGTGGAGGCCGCCCTGCGCGCCCTCCTGGACGACCCGGCGGTCGTGGCCAGGGCCCGGAACCTGGCCGCTCAGGTGGACGACGCGGCCGCGCTGGCGGCGAGCTGCGCCTGGATCGAGGCGTTGGCCGTGGGCTGAGCGCCGCCCTTCGGCCCCGCCGTGGCAATCGCATCAAGACGTGCGGGCTCCGACCCCCCGGCGACTGAAGTCGCGGGCTACCTAAGACGAAGTCCACTGGCGTGGACTACCCGAGTCGCAGCATCACCTTGAAGTCCGCACTGAGCCCTTGCGGGCCGAACGGACAAGGTGTTGGCGGCGCTGCAACAACCATGATCTCAAGCGACCGACCCCATCACTTTTCATGCCGCCAACCGTGGTCAACCCTGAGCGCCAGTCCGCAACGCGGACTTCGTCTTAAGTAGCCCGCGACTTCAGTCGCCGGGGAGTGATCGGCCTCCCGTGTGCTGCGAATGCCCCTTCGGCCCCGCCGGGCCCCCGCCCGGCTATGGTATGATCGGGCCATGTTGCAGCGTTGCCTGTTTGGCTTCTTGCTGACCCTGCTCCTGTCGGCCTGCCGCGGCGCCACGCCCACGCCGCCCGCCCTCGACCTGGGCGACGCCGCCTTCGGCCGTGCGCGCTGGCTGCCCGAGGCGGCCGACGACGCCGCGGCCCCGGCCGAACTCCTGGCCTACCGCGAGCGGACGGCGGCCGCCCTGCAGGCCGACCCTCCCGTCCTGCGCCTGGCGGGCTCCCTGACCGCCGAGCAGGAGCGCGCCCAGGACCTGGCCCTGGCCGATCCCCGCCTGCAGTCCACCCTGCGCGACAGCCAGACGGGCGCGACCCTGCGCACCGAGGTCTTCGGCATCTACCCGCTGCGCGACGGCGACCTGGGTCCGGCCACCGAAGCCTGCCGCCGGGGCGACTGCTACCGGGTGGAGCTCTACAACTTCGCCCTCAACCTCAGCCAGAGCCTGGTGGTGGACCTGGTCACGCAGGCCGTGGTCCAGCAGAGCAGCCTGCCCGGCTCGGCGCCGGACCTCCCCCCGGCGTTGGCGCGCCTGGCGGCCGCCATCGCCGCCGCCAGCCCCGAGCTGGCCGAGGCACTGGGGCGCCGGCCCGAGGCCGACGAGGCCCTGATGTCGGCGACCAAGTCCGCCCTCAACCAGACCCGCTGCGAGCGCAGCCAGCACCTCTGCGTGGCCCCCACCTTCGTGGAAGGCGACGGCGCGCTCTGGGCCATCGTGGACCTGACGGAGGGGCGCGTGGCCGGCCTGCGCTGGACCCGCGTCGGCAGCACCGGGCCGGTGACCGAGAAGCGCATCCAGAACGAGGTCATGATGCGCGAGGTCTGCGACAAGCCCCAGACCTTGGAGCGGGACGGCTGGTCCCTGACCTACAGCCTCACCCGCTCCGACGGCCTCAAGGTGGCCGACCTGAGCTACCAGGGCCGGCCCGTCCTGCAGAGCGCCAAGCTGGTGGACTGGCATGTCAGCTACTCGGACCAGGAGGGCTTCGGCTACAGCGATGCCGTGGGCTGCCCGGAGTTCAGCCAGGCGGCCGTGGTGGCCATCGAGCCGCCGCGGGTGGAGCCGCTCCTGGAGGAAGGCCGGACGGTGGGCTTCCGCCTGGTGCAGGGCTATTGGAACGAGCTCTGGCCCCTGCCCTGCAACTACAGCTACGAGCAGAGCTTCCTCTTCTACGACGACGGCCGCTTCCGGCCGCTGGCCACCAGCCTGGGCCGCGGCTGCGGCGACACGGGAACCTACCGCCCGGTGCTCCGGCTGGCCTTCCCCCAGCCGCTGGACTTCGGGCGTTGGGACGGCCGGGCCTGGCAGCCCGCGGCCGAGGAGGACTGGTGGGCCCAGGCCGGCGCGCCGGTGGACGGCGACGGGGCCCTGCTCCGCGCGTTGGACGCCGGCGGCCGGGGCTGGCGCATCATCCCCGATGCCGGGACCTGGGGCGACGGCAGCCTCGGGGACAATGCCCTGCTCTACCTCACCCGCCAGCACACGGACCGGGAGGAGGGCGAGGCCGACCTGGTGACCATCGGCCCCTGCTGCAACACCGATCACCGCCAGGGGCCGGAGAAGTTCATCGAGGAGCCGCCCGAGCCCTTGGCGGGGGCGCCCGCCGTCCTCTGGTACGTGGCCCAGATGGCCAACGACGACCGGCCGGGGCAGGAGTACTGCTGGGCGGAATCGGTGCTGGAGGAAGGCCGCTATGTGCCCAGGACCTTCCCCTGCCATGCCGGACCGCTCTTCCAGCCGGTGGGTCCGTGAGCCGGCGGTCGGCCGCGGCCGCCCCGAGCCGCCCGCGCCGCGCGGCCGAGCGGCGGCCCGGCGGCCCGGTCGCGGTCAACCCGCGGCGGGTCGGGGCCTGGCTGCTCGGCCTGCTGGTCCTCCTGCTGGGCGCAGGGGTCCTGCTGCGCCGGGGAGGGTCGAGCGGGGACCACCCCATCGGCAGCACCGCGCTGTGCAAGCGGCCGCCGGCCTTCGCGGCCGCCTGGGGTTTCTCGAACGGTGCCGCGCTCAGCACGCAGAACCTCCGGGTCAAGGGGCTGACCCTGCAGGAGGATCCCGGCGGCGGGCAGCCCCTCAGGGTGCAGCAGCACCCGTCCTGGAGCCAGGCGGGCAGCCTGGGCGCACCGGTGCTCGACCGGGCGGGCAACGCCTATGTCGTCCCGGTGCCCTACGTGCACGTGCTGGACAACCCGGCCGCCAGGCAGAACGTCCTCTACAAGGTGGACACGCAGACGGCCGAGATGCGGCCCCTGGTCGACCTCCCCGCGGCGGCCCCGCCCTCGGCGACCAATCCCTTCGGCCTCATGGGGCTCAGCTACGACTGCGACCTGGACCGCCTCTTCGCCAGCTCTCTGGCGGGCAGCGATGCCGAGGCGGAGCGCGGCCGCATCTACCAGGTGGATCCGGCGGACGGTACGGTGGTGGACATGCTGGAGGGCATCGACGCCATCGGCCTGACCACCTTCAACGGGGCCAAAGGCAAGCGCCTCTACTTCGGGTCGGCCCGGCGGTCGGAGGTGCTCTCCATCGCCCTGGACGCCGATGGTCGCTTCGCCGACGCGGCGCCGCGCCACGAGTTCGGCCTGTCCGAGTACGGACGCCATGGCGACGAGAAGGCACGGCGCCTGGTGGTGGGGCCCGACGGGCGGATGACGGTCAGCATCATGACCTTCGACTACAACCTGGTGGCCAACAGCGAGCGCCTGCAGACCCGCCTCAGCTTCGGCTACGACGCGGCGCAGGATCGCTGGCAGTTCGAGGAACGGGCGGACCTGGACTGAGGCGGAGGGGGCTCAGCTGCCTTCCGGCCCCAAGCGCTCCAACTCCCAGCCGTTCGGATAGGTCTTCCGCGGCAGTTCGGTGCGCAGCAGGGGCCGGCGGCGCGGCGGAAAGACACGCAGGGCGCGGGCCCGCAGGCGGATGAGGCCCTCCACGAACAGCCGCCAGCCAGGGGAGACCGGCGGGAAGCCGCAGGCCGCCAGCAGGCGATCGTCCATCAGCGCGTGGACGAAAGGCCGGCCCAGGAAGCGCAGCCGCCGCGGCAGGAGCCAGCCCACGAACATCTCGCGCACCGACTCGGCCACCCGCCGGTTGCTGGGCGCGAAGCGGAAATGCTCGGCCTCGTAGGCGCGGTTGAAGGCGTCCAGGGCTTCCAGGCTCTCGGGGATGTCCTGTATGTTCATGCGCATCCCCACCTGGCGCCAGAAGCGGTACTGGGCTTCGCGCTCCACCGGTTCCAGCCGTCGCCAGCCGAAGCGGTCCAGCCAGCGGATGGGCTCCAGAACGAAGGTGGACAGGACGTAGCGCATCTCCTCCGCCTCGATGGCGAAGCGCCCGTGCTGCTGGTTCATCCGCCGGATGGCCGCCAGTCCTTCCGGGCTCTCGTAGCCGCTGATGTAGATCTGGGAGATGATCAGGTCGGTGTCGTCATAGCGCTTCTGCGGGCGCGCCCCGAACTCGCCCGTCTGGTCCAGGAGGCGCGAGATGCGTTCGGCGGCGAAGGTCCGAAAGAGCGCGAACTCCAGGGCGCGGGTCATGTCGAAGGGGAACTCGAAGCAACTGTCCAGGTAGCAGATCCGCTGGTCGTCGTGCTGCGGATCCAAGCGGCGGATCTCGTCGCGGATGCTGTAGCGTCCCATCGGCTTCCTCCTCGCGGTGATGGATCCGCGCCGGACCTCAGCGCTGACCGGCGTCCTTGGCCGGCACGGAGGAGACGAAGAGCCAGATGGCCCGGAGCTCCTGGTCGCTCATCTTGCCGTAGGACTTCCAGGGCATTTCCTCGCTGAGGGCTCGGCCCTTGGGGTTCTTGCCGCTGCGCAGGGTGTCGCGGAAGTCGGCGAAGTCCCAGCTGCCCACCTCGCCGGAGGGCGTCAGGTTGGCGGCCGGCGGGAAGTCCGGCGGTGCTCCGGGGATGCTGCCGCCGGACAGCCCGGGACCGTGGCAGCCCGTGCAGCCGGCGATGTTGGCCAGGTAGCGGCCGTAGTCCTTGCTGACCTCCGGCGCCAGGGACTTGGGCGGGCGCTGTTCCATGTCGATGCGCGCCGCGGCGAAGACGTCCAACTGCCCGAGGGCCATGAGCAGGCGCCCGAAGGGACGCAAGGCCTCGGCGGGCAGCTCCTGGTCCACCGGCGGGAGCGAGCGGATGTAGGCCACCACGGCTCCCAGGTCCTCGTCCGTCAGGTGGTTGTAGTCGTCCGAGGGCATCACCATGAGGGCGAGGTCGTCCGGTCCCACCCCGTAGCGGATGGCGCGGGCCAGGTCCTGGTCCGTGCGCGCATCGCCCAGGCCGCCCTTGCCGCGGGTCAGGTTGGGGGCGACGATGCGGCCCAGGCCGGGATCGTCCACCACCACCTTGCCGCCCAGCTCCGGTCCGTGGCAATCGACGCAGACCGATACCGTCGACGCCAAGTAGGCACCACGTTCGACGGCCTTGCTGTCGCTCGGGATGGGCAAGGTCGCGCGCGGGGCATCGATTGGCTTGGTCAGACGCCACTCGCTGACCCCCAGGACCGCCAGGGCGGCCAGGAACAGCAGCAGGACCAGGGCGCCAAGGGCGCGAAGCAACCATCGCATGTCGGCAGGCCTCCTCAAGGGTTCGAAAAAGGTCCAAGAGGCCGCGCAGCATAGCGCAAGCGGGGCTGCTGGGCCAGCCGGGGGCTGGGGCATGGCAGGGCAGCATCGCGGAGTCCGTCCCAGGGCTGAAGGCTCCAGAGCCGCGTCAGGAAGGGCTGGTCCACAGGTCCCAGCCGGCGGGAATGTGCATCCGGCCGCCAGCCCTGTGGCGACCGGCGCCGGCCGACGGTAGAAGCCCCCTGCCCCGGATCAGGGATCCCCGCTGCCGCCCACCAGGAGCGGGAGGAAGGCCGGCCCCTCGTAGCGCCCTCCCAGGACCTGGATCTGCCCGGCGGCGGTGGCGAAGTCGTCCCCCGGGTAGGCCAGGAGGAAGGCGTGCTCCACGGCGCCGGGGCCGCGCTGCAAGGCGATGCTGCCGCCGCGGGCGCCGTCGGTGGCGGGCAGCTGCAGGGACCAGGCGGCCGGGACGCGGGCCAGGCTGCCGGGGTCGAAGACGTAGCGCGGGCCGTCGGCCAGGTCCGCGCCGTCGGGGGCCACGTCGCGCCTTGCCACCGTCTTGGGATGGGGCGGTGACAGCCAGTCCTCGTTCAGGGCCGTGGCCACCACATGGAAGGCGAAGGCCTGCCCCTCCGCCAGGCCCAGTCCCGCGGCCGGGGCGCCCAGCACCGTCAGCCGTGTGTGCTGGTCGGTCCGGTGGCTGGCCAGGTCGGTCTGCAGGGTCCCGGAGACGACATCCCCCAGGCCGCCGGCCAGGCTCGGGTCCCAGGCGGCGTACTGGGTGATGAGTTGCGGCGGATTGCCGAACACCGCCTCGCGCAGGACATGATCGGGCTTCAGGTCGCGGTCGGCGTCGAGGTAGACGGCCAGCTGGGTGACGTGGCCGATGGGAGCGGTGACGTGGCGGGCGATGGCCACCTCCAGCTGCGCTCCGGCGCCCTCGGCGCCCGGCAGGAGACGCAGGCCCACGCGGCGCAGGTCCAGCTCGTGGAGCACGTCCGGCTCGTCGGGGTCCTCGGCGGCGGAAGGGGCGGCCGCCGCGCCGGCCACCAGGCCCTGCCGGGGGACGACGAAGAGCTCGGCCAGGCCGGGCTGCCCGTCGTTGCCCAGGGCGATGCTGCCCGCGCCGCCCCCGCTGGACGGCGGCTGGAGGGTGGCGCGGAAGGCCGAGGCCTTGCGCGGCAGGAGGTAGAAGGGAAGGGAGGCGGGCGGCGCATCGGCCAGGGGCTGCCCTGCCTCGTCGACGGGCGTGATCGCCAGGTGGCCAACGATCTCGTGCAAGGCGATGCCGCCGGCGTTGTTGATCGGCGGGGCCGGGTAGAGGCTCCAGTCCGGCAGAGCGGCGGGGTCGACGTCGAAGCGCAGCTCCAGGTCGGTGGTCTCGCCCGGGCTCAGCACGACGGGGCTGCTGGGCAGGCTCACCTTGACCCCGGGGCCGTAGCCCGTGTCGCCCGGCTTGTCCAGGGCCAGGGCCAGGCGCAGGGGCCGGTCGTCCAGGCCGCGGACGGTGACCTTGCGGCGGAAGCTCGCCGGCGCACTCAGGGCCGCCGCCCCCAGGTTGAGGCTGGCGATGTCCCCCGACCGCGCCACGAAGCGCCCCCGGGCCGCCTGCCAGATGTCCACCAGGCCGGCGCCCTGCCGCACGGTCGACAGCGGCTGGCGGCCCACGGGGTCGTTGTGGACCACCGGGCGCGAATAGTTCATCAGCATGGCGCCGAGGTCGGCCGCGCCCAGTCCCAGGTTCTGCGCCCGGTTGCGGTGTTGGATCAGGGCCGCCGTTCCCGCGACCATCGGGCCGGCCATCGAGGTGCCGCTGAAGCTCGCGCCTGCCGTGCCCTGGCCCTTCTGGGCCGAGAGGATGCCAGAGCCCGGCGCCGCGATATCGGGCTTGAGGGCCCCGTTCTTGGAGGGACCGCGCGAGCTGAAGCCCGAGATACCATCGGCGGACATCTCGTCCAGGACGACCTTGCTGCCGTCCAGGCGCACCGACACCTGGACGCCCGCCAGCAGCTTGTCGCGCAGCAGGATGCCGGGCGCGTTGTCCGTCATCACGGCCGGAACGTCGATGCCCGTGGCATCGCCGCCCATCGCCAGCCGCGCGTTCTGGTTGGAATAGACGATCACCGCGATGGCGCCGGCCTTCTGGGCGTTGAGGATCTTCTCGGGGAAGACGCAGTCGCCGCGGGCCACCAGGGCCACCTTCTCGTTGGGATCCTGCTCGACGGCGTCGCCGTTGCAGGCCCGCCCGACGAAGGCCAGGGGGGCGTCGATCACCGGTCGGCCGCTCAGCGGCGCCAGGGTGCTGTCGGCCGCCGGGAAGCTGTCCGCGCCGCCCTCCCAGCGGGCCTCCACCTGCATGGCATAGGAAGGAGGAATGGTGCTGGCCACGGAGAGGATGCGCGGGCTGGCCGAGGGAGCCCCCACCACGAAGGGCTGGTTGCCGGAATTGCCGGCCGAGGCCACGACGATCACCCCGCTGTCGACGGCGCTGGACACGGCCTCGTCGAAAAGGCGGCTGCCCTGTCCCCATTCCTCGCCCAGGCTGATGTTGATGGCGTCCACCTGGGGCGGCAGCACGCCGCGGGTCTCGATCTTCAGGTTCACCCGGTAGGTCCACTCGATGGCGTCGACCAGGACGTCGGCCGCCTCGTCGCCCCCGCTGGTACCGTAGAGCTTGAGGCCGACGATGCCGGCCCCGGGCGCCACGCCGGCGGCGATGGTCGGGATCTCCAGGCCCCCGACGATGCCGGCGACGTGGCTCCCGTGCCCCGCGCCGTCCAAGGGGTCGGGGTCCGGCTCGGGGATGTTCGTGCACTGGCCGGCGTCCATCATCGCGTCGCTGCAGATATGCGGCGGGTTGTAGCGCGGTCCCACGAAGTCCCAGCCGCCGATGACCTTGGCGTTGGGGTAGAGCCGCTGGCCCTGCCATTCGTCGTCGATGCGCTCACCGTTGCCGCCCTGTTCGCCGAAGGTGAAGGCAGCCGGGTCGCCGGGACCGCCCAGGTGGGCGTGGGTGTAGTCCACCCCGGTGTCGATGATGGCCACCACCGAGCCTGTGCCGTCCAGCCCCAGCTCCTGCGCCACGCGGCGCGCGCCGATATGGGGCGCGGCCAGACCCAGGAGGGGCCGGACGATGGGCGCGGACTCCACGAGACGCAGGCCCGGCAGGCGGGCGATGGCCGCGGCCTGCTCGGCGCTGGCGTGCACCAGGGCGCCGTTGACCGACGCGGCGTAGCGGCTGATGACCTGTCCGCCCAGGCGGCGGATCGCCGCGAGTGCTGGCTCCTGCGCCTGCCGCAGCTCGGCCTCCATGCGCTGCAAGGTGGCGGGCGCCGGCAGGCCGCCGGCCCGAAGGTCGGGGCCGAAGCCCGCCGCCAGCAGCCGCTGGTGCAGGCTGGGCCCCTCCAGGGCGATGAGCCAGCTGCCCTTGGCCGCGGCGAGGACGGGCGCGGGCGGCGGCAGGAGGGCCGACGCGGGCTGCGGACCCCCGGCCAGCAGCAGGAGGGCGGCCAAGGCCGGCACGGCGGCCAGGCGCGGCAAGGCGCGCGGGGCGCGGCGGTTGCGGTGGTGGGCGTGGGGCATCGACATGGCTGCCTCCGGGGCAAGACCGGGCGGTCGAGGATGGTGGGGGACCAGGACGCGCCCGGAGAGCGTGCTGTGACGGCCCGAGAGTGTAGTCCGAATCACAGGGAGCGCCAGTCGGAGCCCTTGACAGGGACATCACCGTCCTCTATACTCAGAACACTTGTTCTATTCGCCCATCCAAGAGGTAGCCCACCATGATCGCCTCCGCCCTCGGTACCGCCCGCATCCTCGCCGACGCCGCCGACGATGGCCTCTCCGGCCTCCCCAACATCGGCCCCTTCACCCTCCGCCGCCTGCAGAGCGTGGGCATCCACAACCAGGGGGCCCTCCGCAGCCTGGGGGCCGTTGCCACCTGGCGCCGCCTCAAGGAGGCCTGGCCGGAGGACACCAACCTGACCACCCTCTACGCCCTCTACGGCGCCCTTATCGGCGTCCGCTGGGAGAACCTCCCCCCCGAGGTGCAGCGCGAACTGGCGGCGGAAGCGGCTTGAGGCGCCGGCACTAGCTCACTTCGAACCATACCTCATGCCGCCGTCACCCCGCGCAGCACGCCCTCCCGGCCCAGCATCGCATCCAGATCGACCACCGCCGCAGCGGGCAGCCAGGCCGGCAGGTCCGCTGGGTGCAGGGCCAGGACCAGTTGGGCGTTCCAGGCCTCTGCGGCGTCGCGCAGTTGCGCCAGGTCGGTGGCGCCGTTGTGCTCGGGCGGGGGTTCGAAGGCGATGACCGCGCCCGGGCGCGCATAGCGGTCCAGGGCGGCGGGCAGGGGCTCGGTGCCGCTGAGCTGGGCGCTGGGAGCCCGGACGATCCAGGGTTGGGTCACGTCCTCGCGCCAGCGGTGGGCAGCGCCGGCGGTGTCAGGGGCGGGGGCCAGACCAGGGAAGTACAGCAGCCCGCCGTGCAGGGCCGCGCCGCGGTGCATGCGGGCCACGGAGGTGTAGAGCTGGCTGCTCAAGGCGCCGGCGTTGGTGAAGCGACCTTCCCTGTCCGAGGCGGGCGCCAGGTGGGCCAGGAGCGTGTTCCACTGCTGCATGGGCAGGAGCGGCACCATGCCCTGGCGCCCCAGCTCGATGCGCAGGATGCCCGGCGCCTGGCGCGCCAGGGGCGGCAGGGGGTCGACCACCGGCTGGAGATCGGCCTCGCAGAGTTCCAGCGAGAGCTGCAGCCACCCGCCTTCGAAGGCCTCGCGGACCAGGCCCCGCGGATGGCGCGGCTCGACGGCATAGGCGATGGAGGCCTCGATGGCCTCCAGGGCGGTGGCCCGCCGCCGGGCGATCGCCGACACCAGGGCGCAGACGGGCCGCGGGGCCCGCCCGTCCTCCTCGGTGAAGGCCAGGCGGTGCCGGCCGCGGAAGTCGCGGAGGTCCTGCAGCTCGAGTTCCAGAATGCGCATGGGGCCGGCCGCTCCGTGGGGCTGGGGCTGGATGGGGCTTCTTGTGGGCAGCGCGC
>WBZV01000679.1_pt1 | contig 18392 bp, 17 predicted proteins | sample 5204221 | NCBI WGS metagenome assembly WBZV01 (sample SAMN12344360, study PRJNA552823) | activated sludge metagenome | biome: Activated sludge suspended growth; feature: Nitrification reactor; material: Wastewater; isolation source: activated sludge from nitrification reactor of wastewater...
GCGGCACGATTGCATGTCCATGCTGGATCGGCCGATCAGCGAGTTCGACGGGCCCGTCGATTCGGTGCGCATCCCGGTGCTGCCGCCCACCGGCCAGTGCAAGCCCTTCCAGGAGGTGCTGGTCGAGCTGGCCTCGCGCCTCAAGTTCCCGGCCTTCGTCAACGCCGACGGCTCGCGCAAGTACCGCGACTACCCGGACTTCATCGTCAACTACGAGACCGCGCCCGGCTCGGGCATCGGGTTCCTCGCCGGCTGGCGAGGCAAGGGCGGCGAGAAGGCCATGCGCGGCGAGCCGAATCCGCGCCAGTGGGAGATGTACGCGAAGAACAACTGCGTGTTCCAGCACCATCTGCCACCGGCCATCCAGTACATGCGCAACTGGAACCAGGGCTACATGGACTGGGCGCAGCGCTCCGGCCTGCGGCGCGACCGCGACCCGATCGTCATCCACCTCTACTCGGAATTCCTGCAGCGCTTCCGCCTCGCGGCGCAGGGCAAGCAGCCCGGCAAGCAGCCGCCCGAGCGCTTGAAGAAGCGCGTGGCGACCTACTTCGACCCGCTGCCCTTCTTCTACGCGCCGCTCGAGCAGCAGGCCACCGACACGCAGAAATACCCGCTCAACGCGGTGACGCAGCGGCCGATGGCGATGTACCACTCCTGGGATTCGCAGAACGCCTGGCTGCGCCAGATCCACACGCACAACTTCCTGTTCGTCAACACACGCACCGCGCGGGCCGCGGGCATCGCCGACGGCGCCTGGATGTGGGTCGAGTCGCCCTGGGGCAAGGTGCGCTGCCTGTGCCGCCACAGCGAGGCCGTCGAGCCCGGCACGGTGTGGACCTGGAATGCCATCGGCAAGCAGAGCGGCGCCTGGCACCTGGACGCCGGCGCCAACGAATCGCGCCGCGGCTTCCTGCTCAACCACCTGATCCGCGAGGAGCTGCCGGCCGGGCCGGACGGCGCCACGCTCTCCAACTCCGACCCCGTCACCGGCCAGGCCGCGTGGTACGACGTACGCGTGCGCATCACCCCGGCCGAGCCCGACGAGCCGGCCGAGAGCTGGCCGCAGTTCGAGGCCATGAAGCCGGTGCCGGGCATGCCGGCCAAGCCGCAGCGGCGCGGCTGGATGGCGGGGCGCAAGAAGGTGTCGTCATGACCCAGCTGGCCTTGGTCATCGACCTCAACGTCTGCGTCGGCTGCCACGCCTGCGTGACGAGCTGCAAGCAGTGGAACACCTCCGGCTCGGCCGGCCCGCTGACCGACGACAGGCCCTACGGCGAAGACCCGAGCGGCAGCTTCTTCAACCGCGTGCAGACCTTCGAGGTCGGGCAGTTTCCGAATACGCAGACGGTGCACTTCCCGAAGAGTTGCCTGCATTGCGAGGATCCGCCCTGCGTGCCGGTGTGCCCCACGGGCGCGAGCTACAAGCGCGCCGAGGACGGCATCGTGCTGGTCGACTACGACAAGTGCATCGGCTGCAAATACTGCAGCTGGGCCTGCCCCTACGGCGCGCGCGAGTTCGACGAGGACCGCAAGGTGATGACCAAGTGCACGCTGTGCGTGGACCGCATCACCGACAAGAGCCTGCCAGAGGCGCAGCGCAAGCCGGCCTGCGTGCTGGCCTGCCCGGCCGGCGCACGGCTGTTCGGCGACATCCACGATCCGGCCTCGGCCGTGTCGGTGGCGATCAACGAACGCGCCGGCTACCCGCTCATGCCCGAGTGGGGCACGCGGCCCTCCAACCACTACCTGCCGCGCCGGCGCACACAGATCACGCTGCACGCCGAGGATCTGCAGCGCCGCGACAACCCGCTCAAGCTCGACGGCAAAGAGCCGGAAGCCGCGCACCTCGAACCGGGGCGCGAGGACTACGCCACATGAATCCCGCCCTCTCCGTCGTCTTCCTCACCGTGCTGATCGGCGCCGGCCAGGGGCTGTTTCTCGCGCTCTACGGCTGCGAGCTGGCCGGCTTCGGCGCCACTCCGCAAGAGCGCGACACGCTCGGCCTCGGCGCGGCGCTGGCGCTGGTATTCACCGGCCTGGGCCTGCTCGCCTCCTTCTTCCACCTCGGCCACCCCGAGCGCGCCTGGCGCGCCGCGGCGATGTGGCGCAGCTCGTGGCTGTCGCGCGAGGTGATCGCCCTGCCCGCCTTCATGGCGGCCTGCGCGGCCTGGGGCGGCGCGCAATGGCTGGCGCTGCCCGGCACGCGCGCGCTCGGCGCGATCGCCGCGCTGGCCTGCCTGGCGCTGTTCGTCTGCACCGGCATGGTCTACGCGTCGATCCGCTTCCTGCAGGAGTGGGCCAGCCCGCTCACGCTCGTCAACTACCTGCTGATCGGCTGCGCTTCGGGCGCCACGCTGGCGGCGCTGCTGGCGAGCCTGCGCGCGCCGGCGCTGGCCCCCGTGCTGGCGCTGGCCGCGCTCGCGCTGACGCTGGCGGCGCTGATCGGCCGCGCCGCTGCGCTGGCGCGCAACGCACGTCTGCGGCCGCGCTCGACGCTGCAGAGCGCCATCGGCGTCAAGCACCCGATGATCCGCCAGCGCGCGCAGGGCTTCATGGGCGGCTCGTTCAACACGCGCGAGTTCTTCCACGGCCGCAGCGCCGCGGCGCTGCGCACGCTGAAGTGGTTCTTCCTCGCTGCCGGCTTCGCCGTGCCGGCGGCGCTGCTGGCGCTCGCCCCGGCGTCGCCCGCGCCGCTGCTGCTGGCCGTGGCGGTGCAACTGGCGGGCCTGCTGGCCGAGCGCTGGTTCTTCTTCGCGCAGGCCAATCACCCGCAGAACCTCTACTACCAGGCCATCTCGTGAAGCGCCTGCCCCTCGCCGCCGCCGCGTTGCTGCTCCTGCTGGCCCTGCCCGCGCATGCCTCCGGCGGCGCGGCCTCGGCCATGCCCTGGTGGGGCTGGCCGCTGGCGCTCTTTCTCGCCTGCTTCGTGATGGGCATCGTCGCCGTGCCGGCGGGCATCGGCGGCGGCACGCTGTTCGTGCCCATCGTCGGCGGCTTCTTCCCCTTCCACCTCGACTTCGTGCGCGGCGCCGGCCTGCTCGTCGCCCTGGCCAGCGCGCTGGCCGCCGCGCCCATGCTGTTGCGCAGCGGCCTGGCCAGCCTGCGCCTGGCGCTGCCGCTGGCGCTGCTCGCCTCGGCCAGCTCGATCGCCGGCGCGCTGCTCGGCCTGGCCCTGCCCGTCTCGGTGGTGCAGACGGCGCTGGGGCTGATCGTGCTGTCCATCGTGCTGCTGATGGCGGTGGCCAGGAAGTCGGAGTTCCCCATCGTCGCCGCGCCGGATCGCCTCTCCAGCGCGCTGGCGCTGCACGGCGTATTCGTCGACGGCGCCACGCGCCAGCGCATCGACTGGCAGGTGCACCGCACGGCCAGCGGGCTGGTGGTCTTCCTCGGCATCGGCGTGCTGGCCGGCATGTTCGGCATCGGCGCCGGCTGGGCCAACGTGCCGGCGCTCAACCTGCTGATGGGCGCGCCGCTCAAGGTGTCGGCCGGCACCTCGGGGCTGGTGCTGTCGCTGGTCGATTCGTCGGCGGCCTGGGTCTATGTCAACAGGGGCGCGGTGCTGCCGATGATCGCCGTGCCCTCGGTGGTGGGCATGATGCTGGGCGCCAAGATCGGCGCGCGCTTGCTCAACGTGCTCAAGGGCACGGTGATCCGCCGCATGGTGATCGCCGTGCTGCTGTTCGCCGGCCTGCGCGCCCTGCTCAAGGGCACGGGGGTGTGGGCATGAAGCCGGTCGAGCCCGGCGCGCTGAGCATCGCGCCCGAGAGCGTGGTGCAGCCGCCCGAACAGCTGCGCTACGCACGCTGGCTGGAGTGGGGCACGCGTGTCGGGCTGGTCGCGCTGATCCTCATCTTCCTCGCCTACGGCATCGGCCTGGTCGAGCCGCACGTGCCGCATTCGCGCCTGCCCGAGGTGTGGAACCTGCCGGTCTCGCAGTTTCTCGCCGCCACCGGGCTGCCCACCGGCTGGGGCTGGCTGGCTTTCGCGCACCGCGGCGACATCGCCAACCTGCTGGGCATCGCGATGCTCACCGGCGCGTCGCTGTTGGCGCTGCTGGCGCTGCTGCCGCTGTACCTGCGCCAGCGCGAGCGCCTCTACGCGGCGCTGTGCGTGGCGCAGGTGGCGGTGCTGCTGCTGGCCGCCTCGGGCCTGCTGACGGCCGGGCACTGAGCGTGGGCACGGCCATGACGCACCCCTTCTCGCGCCTGCTGCTGGCCACCGAGCACACCGCGCAGGATGCCGGCGCCGAGACGCTGGCCTTCACGATGGCGCGGCGCTGCGCCCTGCCGCTGCGCGCCGTCGTGCCGATCACCAGCAACCCGGAATACGAGGCGATGGCGCCGCAACTGGCCGCGCATGCGGAAGCGCAGGCGGGCGAGCGCATCGCCGCGCTGCGTGGCGATGCGCAGCGCGCCGAGGTGACGCTCGAACTGCTGGCGCGCCGCGGGCCGGAGGCCTGGCGCGAGATCGTCGACGAAGCGGCTTCCAGCGGCGCCGACCTGATCGTGATCCGGCGCCGCGGGCAGCGCGGGCTGCTGGCCAAGCTGCTGCTCGGCGAGATGGTGCGCACCGTGGTCACGCACGCGCCCTGCAGCGTGCTGGTGGTGCCGCGCGAGGCGCTCATGTGGTCGCAGCGCGTGCTGGTGGCGCTCGATCCGGACAGCCGCGAGCTCGGCCCGGTGATGCGCGCCGCGGCCATCGCCGCCGAATGCGGTCTGCCGCTGACGGTGCTGTGCGTGGGCACGCGCAGCGGCGATGCGCTGCAACGCGCCGTGGCCGCGGCGCGCGCGCTCGGCGTCACGGTCGAGGGGGTGGAGCGCAGCGGCCGGCCGCACGAGCAGATCCTCGCCGCCGCCAAGGAACTCGGCGCCGACCTGCTCGTGATCGGCCGCCACGGCGACGACGCGGCGGCGCGCGCCTGGCTGGGCGGCGTCGCGCAGAAGGTGATCGGGCTGGCCGAGCGGCCGGTGCTGGTGTCGGCATGAGCGCGGCACTCGACTACCTCGTCAAGGCGCGGCCGGAAGCGCTCGGCCACTACTTCGCCTTCCTCGAGGACTGCGGCAAGCACCTCGACCCGAAGACGCGCGCCCTGATCTCGGTGATCACCAAGGTCGACGCGCAGACCGAGCGCGGCTTCAAGCAGTATCTGAAGCGCGCGCTGCGCGAAGGCTGCTCGCCGATGGAGGTGCTGGATGCGCTGCTGATGGCCTTCCCGACGCTCGGGCTGGCGAAGATCGTCTGGGCCACCGACATCATCCTGGCGATGAACCTGCCCGGCTTCAGCCCGCAGGCGCTGCGCGGCGAGAGCGTCTGGCACGACCTGCTCGGCGTCGACGAACTGGCCAGCGGGCAGACGAAGCGCATCGAATGCGACGGCCGCGCCCTCTTCGTGCACCGCGAAGCCGACGACTGGCGCGTCTACGACAGCCGCTGCCCGCACCAGACCACCGACATCCCCCACCTCGCGCTGCAGGGCCACACGCTGACCTGCCCGAAGCACGAGTGGGCCTTCGACATCCGCAGCGGTGAGTGCATCGCCCGCGGCAACACCCCGCTCACGCGTTGGGAGAGCCGGGTCGAGGACGGGCGCGTCCTCGCACGCTGGTAGGGGCCAACGACCTTTCTCGACACGCCACACAAACCTATTACGAGGAGACAGCACATGAACCGCCTTCGCCTTCCGCTCAAGATGGTGGCCCTCGCCGCGGCGCTCGTCGCCGGCCCGGCCTTCGCGACCAACGGCTACTTCCCGCACGGCTACGGCATCCGCGCCAAGGGCATGGGCGGCGCCTCGGTGGCGATGACCGAGGACAGCATGGGCGGCGCCAACAACCCGGCGACCATGGTGTGGGTCGGCTCGCGCCTGGACGCCGGCCTCGACCTGTTCTCGCCGCGCCGCGATGCCGAGCGCAGCGGCGCCGGTTTCCCGACGCTCAACGGCAGCGTCGACAGCGACAGCAAGTTCTTCCTGGTGCCCGAGCTCGGCTACAACCGCATGCTCAACAACGATCTCTCGGTCGGCGTAACCGTCTACGGCAACGGCGGCATGAATACCGACTACCCCGAGGGCAACTTCAACTGCGGCGGCGGCGCGGCCAACATGCTGTGCGGCACCGGCGGCCTGGGCGTGGACCTGATGCAGCTGGTGGTGGCGCCTACGGTGTCGTACAAGATCAATTCCAGCCACTCGGTCGGCGCCTCGCTGCTGCTCGGCTACCAGCAGTTCAAGGCCAAGGGCCTGCAGGCCTTCGACAACGCGCCCGGCTTCCCGCCCTTCACCGGCGCGCCCGGCAGCGTCACCAACAACGGCTACTCGCGCTCGCACGGCTTCGGCATCCGGCTCGGCTACTACGGCCGCCTGACCGACGTGCTCAGCGTCGGCGCGGCCTACGCGCCCAAGATGAACATGAGCCGCTTCAAGGAGTACGCCGGCCTGTTCGCCGACAACGGCGACTTCGACATCCCGGCGCACTTTGCCGTCGGCCTGAGCTTCATGCCCGTGCCCGCGGTCACCGTTGCGCTCGACTATCAGCGCATCAAGTACAGCGGCGTCGGCTCGGTGGGCAACGCCAGCTCGGTGCCGCTGCCGCTGGGTGCGGCCGGCGGCCCCGGCTTCGGCTGGCGCGACATCGACGTGCTCAAGCTCGGCGTGCAATGGCGCATCGACAGCGCCTGGACGCTGCGCGCCGGCCTCAACCGCGGCCAGAACCCGGTGACCAGCGAGAACGTCACCTTCAACATCCTCGCCCCGGGCGTGATGAAGCAGCACTACACGGGCGGCTTCACCTGGGCGATGAGCCCGACCGACGAGCTGAGCGCCTCGCTGATGATTGCGCCACGTCAGTCCGTCAGCGGGCCGTCGATGTTCAATGCGGTGATGGGCGCGGGCGCCGGCGGCAACGAGACGGTGCGCATGCGTCAGTACTCGCTGGGTGCGGCCTGGAGCCGCAAGTTCTGAGACCGCTTGCCGAAGGCAAACGCACGAAGGAGAACGAGATGGCACACATCGTCGTCATGGGCGCGGGTGTCGGCGGCATGCCGGCCGCCTACGAGTTGCGCGCCCTGCTGCCGGCGGAGCACCGCATCACCGTGGTCAACCCGACCGACACCTTCCAGTTCACGCCGTCCAACCCCTGGGTGGCGGTGGGCTGGCGCGAGCGCTCGGCGGTGACGCTGCCGATCGGCCCGCTGCTCGAGCGCAAGGGCATCGCCTTCGTCGCCAGCGCCGTCAGCAAGATCGACCCGGCCGCCAACCGCGTGACGCTGGAGAACGGCCAGGCGCTGGACTACGACTACCTCGTCATCACCACCGGCCCCAAGCTCTCCTTCGACGAGGTGCCGGGCGCCGGCCCGCACGGCGGCCACACGCATTCGGTGTGCACCGTCGGGCATGCGGAGATGTTCTGGGCCGAGTACCAGAAGTTCCTCGAGGCGCCGGGGCCGATCGTCGTGGGCGCGATGCCCGGCGCGAGCTGCTTCGGCCCGGCCTACGAGTTCGCCTTCATCCTCGACGCCGATCTGCGCAAGCGCAAGCTGCGCCACAAGGTGCCGATGACCTACGTCACCGCCGAGCCCTACATCGGCCACCTCGGCCTGGGCGGCGTGGGCGACAGCAAGAGCATGCTGGAAAGCGAGCTGCGCGGCCACGACATCAAGTGGATCACCAGCGCCAAGACCACCAAGGTCGAGCCCGGCAAGCTCTTCACCACGCAGCTCGACGATCTGGGCAACGTGATGAAGGAGCACGAGGTGCCCTTCAAGCTGGCGATGATGCTGCCCGCCTTCAAGGGCGTGGAGCCGGTGGCCGCCATCGCCGACATGTGCAACCCGCGCGGCTTCGTGCTGATCGACGAGCACCAGCGCAGCAAGAAATACCGCAACATCTTCTCGGCCGGTGTGTGCGTGGCGATTCCGCCGGTGGAGGTGACGCCGGTGCCCAGCGGCGCGCCCAAGACCGGCTACATGATCGAGACCATGGTGACGGCCATCGCCCACAACATCGCCGCCGAACTGGCCGGCCAGCCGGCCACCGCCAAGGGCACCTGGAACGCCATCTGCCTGGCCGACATGGGCGACACCGGCGCCGCCTTCGTCGCGCTGCCGCAGATCCCGCCGCGCAACGTCAACTGGTTCAAGAAGGGCAAGTGGGTGCACTACGCCAAGATCGCCTTCGAGAAATACTTCATGCGCAAGATGAAGACCGGCAACTCGGATCCGGTCTACGAGAAATACGTGCTCAAGGCGCTGGGCATCGTGCGCCTGGCCGATCGCGGCTGAGGCGGCGCGACGCCATGGACAGCGCCGCGCCCGAAGAGGCTGCGCCGCCCGGGCTGGAGATCAGCCTGGGCTCGGCGCTGGAGCTGTGCCGGCTCGGGCTGGCGACGATGATCGACATCCGCCAGTCCTTCGAGATCGAGATGAAGGGCGCGATCCCCGACACCGTGCACGTGCCACTGTTCGAGGTCAAGCTGATGCTGGGCCATGCGCTGACCGAGGACGAGCAGGACATCCTCGACGCCGGCCAGCCCAAGGACATGGACGTGCAATCGTTCTTCACGACCATCAACCGGCTGCACCACGCGCACGACCACCTGCTGCTGTGCGTGTGCAACAGCGGCCGGCGCAGCTTGGCCGCCGCGGCGCTGCTGCGCTCGCTGGGCTACCCCAAGGCGCTGTCGGTGGCCGGCGGCTTCCAGGCCTGGAAGAAGCTGCAGCAAGGCTGACGCGCGTGCAATCGAAAGCCCACTGGGAGCAGGTCTACACGAGCCAGCCCGCCACGGGCGTGAGCTGGTTCCAGGAACACGCACAGCGCTCGGTGCAGCTGATCCGGCGCACCGGCATCGCGCGCGACGCGCCCATCATCGACGTGGGCGGCGGCGCCTCGACGCTGGTGGACGATCTGCTCGCGACGGGCCACTCGGCACTGACGGTGCTCGATCTCTCCGAGGCCGCGCTGAACGCTGCCCGCCAGCGCCTGGGCGAGCGTGCGCAGCGCGTCGACTGGCGAGTGGGCGACATCACGCAGGTCGAGCTGCCGCGGCACGCCTACGCGCTCTGGCACGACCGGGCGGTCTTCCACTTCCTCACCACGCGCGAGGAGCGCGAGGCCTACGTGGCCGCCGTGCTGCACGCCGTCAAGCCCGGCGGGCACGTCATCGTCGCGACCTTCGCCGAGGACGGCCCGCTCAAGTGCAGCGGCCTGCCGGTGATGCGCTACAGCGCCGATGGCCTGCACGCCGAGTTCGGCGCGCCCTTCGCGCTGCTGCAGCAGGAAGGCGAAGAGCACCACACGCCGCGCGGCACGGTGCAGAAGTTCATCTATTGCCTGTGCCGCCGGGAGCCGAGCTGACGGGCCTGGAGTAGCCGCCTCACTCGCGGCGCAGGCTGAAGTTCGGAAATGCCGCGCGCAGGTGCGCGAGGGTCGCCGGCGCCGGGTAGTCGGCCGGCGGGGCGCTCATGTGATTCGCCGGCCGCGCCACCTGCAAGGCGAAGTGCGTGGCGCCTTGCGCAGCCAGGCCATCGGCGAGATGCCGCAGCTCCGCGTCGTCCAGCAACGCCGGGTGCGCGGTGGTACGCATCTCGCTGGCCACGCCGGCATCGAGCACCGCGCGCACGCTCTCGGCCACGGCCGCGGCGGAACCGGCCACGCCGGTGATGCGCCGATGCGCCGGTTCGTCGTCCAGCGGCGCCTTCACGTCCAGGCCGATCCAGTCGAGGCGCGGCAGCAGCTCGCGCAGCCGGCGCGGGGAGATGCCCGCGCTGTGCAGCCCGACCGCCAGGCCGAGGGTGCGCACCTCGTCCATCGCATCGCCGAGCGCCGGATCCAGCGTCGGCTCGCCGCCGCTGAACACCACGGCGTCGATCAGGCCGACGCGGCGCGGCAGCCAGGCCATCACCTCGCTCCAGCTCGGGCCCGCGGCCTCGTCGCGCGCTTGCAGTTGCGGGTTGTGGCAGTAGCCGCAGCGCCAGGGGCAGCCCTGCACGAATACCACGGCGCTGAGCTTGCCGGGGTAGTCGATGCTGGTGAAGCGCGTCAGGCCGCCGACGCGCAGCGACGCGGGCATCAGCCGCAGCAGCGCGCTTCCTCGAAGTGCGTGCGCTCCTGGAACTCGCCCTGCTTGCCGATGTTGAACGAGGCCACCGGGCGGTGGTAGCCCATCACGCGCGTCCACACCTCGCAGCGCTGGCGCTCCTCGTCGCGCAGCGTGATCGTGCTGGCTTGCGGGGCTTCGATCGTCACGGTCGCTTCGGTCATCGCTCTCTCCTTGGTTGAATTTCGAATGTGGCCTAGGCCAGTTCGCGCTGCTTGCGCGCCAGGATCTCGGCGTCGCACTTGGGGCAGAACTCGTGGTGCCCGCTCAGGTAGCCGTGCTGCGGGCAGATCGAGAAGGTCGGCGTCACGGTGATGTAGGGCAGGCGGAAGCGCGTCAGCGCACGCCGCACCAGGTCGCGGCAGGCCTGCGCGCTCGACAGCCGCTCGCTCATGTACAGGTGCAGCACGGTGCCGCCGGTGTACTTGCGCTGCAGATCGTCCTGCCGCTCCAGCGCCTCGAACGGATCGTCGGTGTAGCCCACCGGCAGCTGCGACGAGTTCGTGTAGTACGGATGCTGCGGCGTGCCGGCCTGCAGGATGCCGGGGAAGCGCTTGCGGTCTTCCTTGGCGAAGCGGTAGGTGGTGCCTTCGGCCGGCGTCGCTTCCAGGTTGTAGAGGTGGCCGGTCTCCTCCTGGAAGGCGACCATGCGCGCGCGCACGTGGTCGAGCAGGCGCGCGGCGAGCGCGTGGCCTTCTTCGCTGGTGATGTCGAGCGCGCCGCCGCTGAAGTTGCGGATCATCTCGTTGATGCCGTTCACGCCCAGCGTCGAGAAGTGGTTGCGCAGCGTGCCGAGGTAGCGCTTGGTGTAGGGGAACAGGCCCTGGTCCATCAGGCGCTGGATCACCTTGCGCTTGATCTCCAGGCTCTGGCGGCCGAGCTCGAGCAGTTCGTCCAGCCGCGCCAGCAGCGCCGCCTCGTCGCCCGCGTGCAGGTGGCCCAGGCGCGCGCAGTTGACCGTCACCACGCCCAGCGAGCCGGTCTGCTCGGCCGAGCCGAACAGGCCGTTGCCGCGCTTGAGCAGCTCGCGCAGATCGAGCTGCAGCCGGCAGCACATCGAGCGGATCTGGTTGGGCTTGAGCTCGGAGTTGACGAAGTTCTGGAAGTACGGCAAGCCGTAGCGCGCCGTCATCTCGAACAGCGCCGGCACGTTGGGTCCGTCCCAGTCGAAATCGGGCGTGATGTTGTAGGTCGGGATCGGGAAGGTGAAGACGCGGCCCTTGGCGTCGCCGGCGCACATCACGTCGATGTAGGCGCGGTTGATCAGGTCCATCTCGGCCTGCAGCTCGCCGTACATGAAGGGCATCTCGCGCCCGCCGATCACCGGCACCTGCTCGCGCAGGTCTTCCGGGCAGACCCAGTCGAAGGTGAGGTTGGTGAACGGCGTCTGCGTGCCCCAGCGCGAAGGCACGTTGAGGTTGTAGATCAGCTCCTGCATGCACTGGCGCACCTGCTCGTAGCCGAGCGCGTCCTGGCGCACGTAGGGCGCGAGGTAGGTGTCGAAGGAGCTGAAGGCCTGCGCGCCGGCCCACTCGTTCTGCATGGTGCCGAGGAAGTTGACGATCTGCCCGACCGCGCTCGACAGGTGCCTGGGCGGCCCCGCCTCCACCTTGCCCGGCACGCCGTTCAGGCCCTCGTGCAGCAGCGTGCGCAGGCTCCAGCCGGCGCAGTAACCGCTGAGCATGTCGAGATCGTGGATGTGGATGTCGGCGTCGCGGTGCGCCTGGCCGATCTCGGGCGGGTAGACGTGGTTGAGCCAGTAGTTGGCCACCACCTTGCCCGAGACGTTGAGGATCAGCCCGCCCAGCGACCAGCCCTGGTTGGCATTGGCGTTGACGCGCCAGTCGGTCTGCTGCAGGTATTCGTTCATCGACGCTTCGACGTCGACCAGGCTCCTGCGCGCGTCGCGCAGCTTGCGGTGCTGCTCGCGGTAGACGATGTAGGCGCGCAGCGTGGCGCGGTGGCCGGCATCGAACAGCGTGGCTTCCACCGCATCCTGGATCTGCTCGATATGCGGCGTCACCGGCCCGAGCGCCTGCAGGCGCGGCAGCACGCCCTGCTGCGCCAGTTGCTGCGCGCGCGCGGCGTCGAACTCGGCAGCGGCCTGGCCCGCGCGCGCCAGCGCCACGGCGATCTTGGCCAGGTCGAACTCGCGGATGGCGCCATCGCGCTTGATGACGTGGGTCGGCGTCGGGGTGTTCACAGGCATCTCCGCTCCATACGCTACAGGTAGTGTGCGGGCGAGATGCTAGACGCTATGGCTAGCGTTTTATGTGACAGGCGGTGAAGGCGCCCGTCTATCGGCAGGACCTTTGCGCCAGGTCAGTGTTGGCGGCGGCTGGGCGCGTCGGTCAGGGGCTGGCGTCGGCCTCGGCCTCGGGCCACAGCGCCGGGAAGTAGAAGCGAAGCGCGTGCAAGGGCAGCCCGAAGCGCAGCTTGCCCTGGGGCGAATCGCTGGCCAGCAGGCCCCGCTTGATCAGCGATGTCAGCAGATTGACCGCGGTACGTTCGCCCAGGCCGGTCATGCGCTTGAATTCGCCACGCTCGAGTTCGGTTCCGCTCAGGAACAGGTAGTGCAGTGGCCGCAGGGCTTCGATCCGAACGCCGGACCCGAGGGTCTGCTGCTCGAAGACCAGGCAGGCGGCGATGCGCCGTTCCATGGTCTGCAGATTCAGCGTGGATCGCATGAAGCTCACCTGGTCGAGGCAGACGTCGAGGACATAGTCGATCCAGGCTACGAGTGCGGCTTCGCTCAGGTTGCCGCGCCCGTCCAGATCGCCGCGGCGCGGCTCGTCGGCGGCCGCCAGGCAGGTGTAGTAGCGATCCACCGTGCGCGCGAATCCGCGCAGCGGCGACCACAGGCCGCCGGTGTAGCCCAGCGCGCTGAGCAGGGTGTGCGTGTGCAATCGCATCACGCGGCCGTTGCCATCCACGAAGGGATGGATCCAGCCGAGCCGGTGGTGCGCCGCGGCCATCGCCACCAGCGCGGCCTCGCCGCGCCGGACACCGCCGTAGACCTCGCCCCAACGACCGAGAAAACGGCCGACGCTCTGGAAGGCCGGCGCGACATGCCGCCCGACGCTGACCTCGCGACGGCGGATCTCGCCCGGCACGATGGTCTCCCCTTGCCCGGTCACCCGATCGGAGACTGGCAGGCGCGAGAAGATCGCGCGGTGGATGTCGCAGACGGCAGGCAAGCCGTACAAGGCCTTGGCACCCGCCTCCCCCTGGTAGCGCTGCTCGAGCTCGGCTTCGGCGTCGATGTGCGCCAAGGCCAGGCGTTGGCGCGCTGCAAGGTTCGCATCCTGAGAGAAGTCGCGGCGAAGCGCCTGCTCCAGTTCATGAGGCCTGGTGTGCTGGCCTTCGATCCGGTTGCTGTAGTAGGAATTCATGGCCGCCAGCAGGCCGCGCATCTGGCTCGCGATCGGCTGGCTCGAGAAGGCGGTCGCCGCGGTCGCCAGGTCGTGCGCCTTGACCAGCAGCGGCTCCTGCCGCGCCGCAGAGGGCAGCAGCGGTTCGAACTGGTGGGGGGCGTCGTAGAGGTCGGCTGACATTGCGTACATTCAGAGTTCCGCAAGCCATTGTCTCACAACGATAATTCGTCACTACTGCAGGACTTTTTGCGCACTTTGTTGCGCACATCGGCGCGAGGCGCAGTGGACGCAGTCTGGCCGTGGCGCGTGACGGCCACCGCCCGGATTGATTCAGTTCCGCTCCCAACGCTCGGCCGGCAACGGCAGATCGTTGAGATCCGCCCTCGCCTCTCGCCATGCCGGGTAGTGCTGCGTCAACAGTTCGACAAATCGCTCGGAGTGATTGGGCTCGACCAAGTGCAGCATCTCGTGCACCACCACGTACTCGAGCAGATCCTTGGGCTTCGTCACCAATTCGGTGTTCAGGCGGATATGCCCGGCGCGGTGATTGCAGCTTCCCCATTTGGTCTTCATGCGCTGGAGGAAGTAGGCCGATACCCGCACGCCCAGCCGGTGCTCCCACTTCCGGATGAGCGCCGGCACCACGGCATGCAAGAGCGACTTGTGCCAAGCGTGCATGACCTCGGCGCGCTTGGCGGTGCTGGTGTCGGGCCGGATCGTGAGCGTGATGCGTCGGTGATCGAGCGACACCGCCGGCTTGGCATCTGCGATGCGGATGGCCAGCAGGTGGCGTCGGCCCCAGAGGTAGTGTGTCTCGCGCTGAACGAAGCGCCGTGGCACCTCGCGTGCCTGCTCTCGCAGCTGCGAGCGCTGTTGCCGGATCCACGCCAGCTTCGTGATGGCGAAGGCGCGCGCCACTTCCAGCCGCGTTCCAGCCGGTGCCACCAGCGACACGCGTCCGTGCGGTGGATGGACCGACAAGTGGGCGTGTTTGACCGCCTTGCGCGTGAGCTCGATCTCGATGTCGCCGAGCCGGATGGTGTCGCTCATGCGTAGCCGGTCTGCTGCTTGATGATCTCGAAGATGGCGCGCGTGGCCTCGCGGTCGCGCCCCATGATCGGGAACAAGGCGTTGAGAACCTGCGCCTCGCGCGCCGGATCGCCCTTCCAGCCGGCCGGAGCGCTTTCGCGCATGGCCTGGTCGAGGCGCAATGCCAGCGCCGCGCGCTGCTCGCGCTCGTCCGGTTCTTCCTCGTGCGCCACCGCCGGGCCGGAAGGCGGGAAGACGGGCAGGTTGCGGTAGAGCACGATCGCCGCCGGATGGCCGTGCAGCACCGCCGGCACCCCGGCAACGGCGTGCTTGCGCGCCAGCCGTTGCACCAGCGCCTCGGCGTCTTTGAGAAACTGCTCGTAGGCGGCGGCATCGTTCCGCGCCTGCTTGATCAGGTCTTGCAGAAGCTTGGACATCTCTTCGTAGAAGCGCGGGTCGGTCAGCTTCTCGCGGATGATGGTCTTGCGAACGTTGTTGATGATCGCCTCGGCCACCGCCTTGTTCGGCAGCTTGCCCTTGGCGTTGAGCTTGCGGGCGATGGCATCGTGGATGCCGGTCTTGATGATCAGGTCCGTCAGCGACAGCGAGCTGAGGTCACCCAGGTCGTTCGCGGGGTCGGCCTGAACGTAGGTGTTCAGCAGGTGCCGCATGTCGGCCTCGTAGGGCTTGATGTCCAGCTCCTCGCCCGAGTGTTTCTTGATGGCGTTGCGCGTGTCGCCGTAGAACTCCGCTTCCGCCTTCAGCGCCGCCGCGTCGGCCGGGCTGTAGCCGGCAGCTTCGAGATCCGCCGCGATGTCGGCATAGGCGCGCACGAAGGTGGCGACCGACTTGTAGAAGGTGATGCGCAGCGCCTCGGTCTTGTTCAATGCGTCCGCATCGCTCGCATCGCCGCAGAAGTAGCGCAGAAACTGCTCCACCTCGCGTGTGCCGGTGGTCGACAGCGGCACCGGATCGCACAGGTAGTGCAGCGCCTCGCGCGCCGCGTCCAGCTGCGCCTTGCCTTCCTTCAGCCAGTCCTTCAGTTCGACGTTGTTGCCGCCGCCGTTGCCGGCGTCGTCGATGTCCAGCTCGTCGGAGCTGTAGACCGCGATCGCCTCCTGCACGTCCTTGAACAACTCCTTGAAGTCGACGATGTGGCCATAGTCCTTGTCGTCGCCGTCCAGCCGGTTGGTGCGGCAGATGGCCTGGAACAGGTTGTGGTCGTGCAGCTCGTTGTCGAGGTAGATGTAGGTGCAGCTCGGCGCGTCGAAACCGGTCAGCAGCTTGCTCACCACCACCAGCAGCTTCATGTTGGCCGGTTCGTCGATGAAGCGGCGCTTCGCCTCGTCCTCGTAGGCCTTGGTGGTCTGGCCCGCCTTCAGCACATGCTTCGTGTAGGTGTCGAACTTGTAGCGCTCGTCGCTGTTCGGCGGTTCGCGCGAAATCGCGTTGTGATTGGGCTCGAAGGAGGTGACGATGCCGCAGTACGGGCCGAGCGCCGTGTTCTGCAGCAGCCGGAAATAGTGGCAGGCGTCGTAGATGCCGGCCGCCACCAGGATGGCGGTGCCGCGGTCGTTGTTCAACCGCGGCTTCAAGTCGAAGTCTTCCAGGATGCTGTGCAGGATGCGCTGCTTGCGCTCGCCCGCGCTCATCAGCTCCTGCATCGTGGCCCAGCGCTTGCGCAGCACGGCCTTCTGGAAGTTGTTCAGCGCCCGCGTGCGCTTCTCGAAATAGGCCTCGATGGCAGCCGGCGCGGTGATGCGCTGCGGCACGTCGCGCGCCTCGTACTTCAGGTCCAGCACCACCTTGTCGGCCACCGCCTCGTGGAACTTGTAGGTGTGGATGTAGGTGCCGAACACCTCGCGCGTGGTCTGCCTGTCCTTACGCAGCAGCGGCGTGCCGGTGAAGCCGATGAAGATCGCCCCCTCCAGCCAGCGCTTCATCTGCTTGTTCATGTCGCCGCCCTGGCTGCGGTGGCACTCGTCGACGAACACGTAGAAGCGGCCATGGATGGGCGGCGGCGGCCCCTTCAGGTCGGCCGGGTCGAATTTGTGCACCAGCGCGCACAGCAGCCGCGGCGTGGCCGCACCGAGCTTGGCCACGAACTCGGCGCGCGTGGTGATGCGCGGACTGGGCGCATCGGCGGCCACCACGCCGGCGTTCTTCATCACGCCTTCGATCTGCTTGTCGAGCTCGTCGCGGTCGGTCACCACCAGCACGCGCGAGCGCGCGTCGTGCTCCAGCAGCCACTTGGCCAGCAGCACCATCAGGATGCTCTTGCCGCTGCCCTGCGTGTGCCAGATCACACCGCCTTCCAGCAGGCGGATGCGCTCCTGCGCCGCCTTGACGCCCGCGAACTGGTGCTGCCGCGGCACCTTCTTGATGCCGTTGTCGAACAGCACGAAGTGGCGCATCAGGTCCAGCAGTCGCGCCTTGCTGCACAGCTCAGCCAGCGGGCGGTCCAGCAGTGCACCGGGCGGCAGCGCGGCACCTTCCGGCAAAGGCGCCGCCTTCCACTCGACGAAGAATTCCTCGCGCGTGGTGACCGTGCCGTAGCGCAGCCCCTGCGCGTCGTTGCCCGCCAGCAGCAGCTGCACGGTCGGGAAGAACGCCAGGTTGAAGATCTCTTCCTGGTTGGTGATGAGCTGGCGGATGCCATCGGCCACCTCCACCGAGGCGCGCTTCAGCTCGATCACCGCGATGGCGATTCCGTTCAGGTACAGCACCAGATCGGGCCGCCGCTCGTGGCCGCCCTTGAGCGTGACCTCTTCGGCTAGCGCGAAGTCGTTGCGCTCAGGCTCGGCCCAGTCGACCAGGTGCACCGTATCGTGTGGCTGCCCGGCCGCCACCTGCACCGGCACGCCGTAGCGCAGCAGCTGGTAGCAGCGCAGCGAGGCCTGGTAGAGCGTGATGCCGGTGGTGTCGGTGGCGGCCAGCAGTTTCTGCAGCGCACCGGCGATGTGGGCCTCGGAGTATCCGCGTGAGCGCAGGTTGTCGCGCAGCAGCTCGGTCTCGATGCCGCGGTTGCCCTCTCGCTTGCCCCAGTCGCCGAGGTAGCGCCAGCTCAGGCCATCCGCGCGCGCCGCGTCGGTGAACAGCGCGACGACGCGGTTCTGCGTCTTGCGTTCCGAGCGGGCTTGTCCGGTCATCGCTACATCTCCCACAGCGCCGCGAGCGGCATCGCCAGGGTGCGCGCGCTGCCGAGCGCGAAAGCGCTGTGGCCCGCGTAGAGCAGCACGCCGCCCTGGTAGTCCGCACCGCATTGTTCGGCCAGCCGCCGCAGGCCCTGCCCGTCGGCGGGCGTTGCCGTCAGCGCCGACTTCACCTCCACCCCCAAGGGGCCGGTCAGCGTAACGTCCATTTGCCTATTTCGCATGCGTCCAATTGCCGGTTCAGACCAGCCGCGTCCTGCCGGTGAGCAGCTCTTGCATCATGCCTTGCTTGAGCGCGCGGGTCTTGTCGCGGCGGGATTCGAGGGCGGTGAGTTCGGCGTCCATGTCGGAGAGGACGGAGGCGATGGCGGATTGCTCTTCCACTGACGGGTAGCTGATCCGAAGTTTCTCGATGTCACCCATGCCAATATTGCCCTGTGACGATGCATTCGTGAGCAAGAGAATCTGGCCAACACAGTCGGCCGCTTGCAGTTGGTAGTAGAGAAACTTCGGTTGAAGGTGATCGCTGGTTCGCACTAACGCGATTGGCGACCAGATATTGAAGTCGAGATCGTTGTCAACGATCGCGACCTTGCCTACAGACGCTGCTTTCCCGAGTTGATGTCCCAGGAAGTGGTGTAAGTCCTTGAGTGCGCGGCAGTTCGCGGAGGGTGGAGCCCGTAGGGCGTAACCCGCAGCGAACTGCCGCGCGGCGGCGGCCGTCCCGGGTGGGGTGGTCATCG
>WBZV01000678.1_pt1 | contig 18382 bp, 10 predicted proteins | sample 5204221 | NCBI WGS metagenome assembly WBZV01 (sample SAMN12344360, study PRJNA552823) | activated sludge metagenome | biome: Activated sludge suspended growth; feature: Nitrification reactor; material: Wastewater; isolation source: activated sludge from nitrification reactor of wastewater...
ATACCCAGGCCCCTCGCCATGACTTGCTGCCCGCGGCTGTGTGGGTGGTCAACCACTGCTGACCCAGTCGTCCGGGCCTCGTTCGCTTCTCTCCTGGCCGTCCCCCCCCTCGCCCGAGGGCAGGAGTCGGTCAGGCTGTAGAACGTGGAGATGCACCGCAAGATACGGCTTGGCCCATCATCGCCTTGCCGGGGCGCAGGGCGTCAGGCCGGATCGGGTTCCGCGGCAGTGCCCCCGGCAGCGTTGGCCAACAGGTCGGGGCGCCGAGCGGCCGTCCGCGCGAGGGCCTCCGCGGCGCGCCAACGGGCCACCGCGGCATGGTGGCCGCTGACCAGGACCTCCGGCACCTGCCAGCCGCGGAAGTCGGCCGGCCGGGTGTAGTGAGGGTACTCGAGGAGGCCCTGGGCGAAGGAGTCGGTCGCGGTGGCCGTCGCGTGGCCGACGACGCCCGGACGGAGCCTGACGACGGCATCGATGGTCAGCATGGCCGGCAGCTCGCCTCCCGTCAACACGAAGTCGCCCACCGACAGCTCGTGGCTCGCTAGGTGGAGCCTGACCCGCTCGTCGAATCCTTCGTAGTGGCCGGCCAGCAGGATCAAGCGCGGATGCCCGGCCAACTCCAGGGCGAACGCATGGTCCAGCCTGCGCCCCTGCGGGCTCATCATGACCACGGGGCAGGGCAGCGGACCCTGGCTGGCCGGCGTGCGCGGGGGAATGCCCAGCAGCGACTCGACGGCCTCGAAGAGCGGCTCGGGCTTCATCACCATGCCGCCCCCGCCGCCGAAGGCGTAGTCGTCGGTGCTGCGGTGGCGGTCGTGGGTCCAGTTGCGCAGGTCGTGGACCTGCAGGTCGAGCAGTCCGTTGCGGCGGGCGCGGCCGATGATGCTGTGGTCGAGCGGACCAACGAACATGGCCGGCAGTACCGTCAGCACATCGATCCTCATCGGCGGATGCTGCCGTCCTTCCCCATCCGGGGGCGCTTCTGCTCTATACTCGGGGTCCAATGTCGCTCTCCTTCGGTTCCTGGCGCCGGCGAAGGCGCCGCCTCCTGGCAATCGCCGCCACCGTGAGCAGCCTGCTGGCTGCCTATCTGTTCCTGCTGCGTCCCGATCTACGGTGGCAGGCGGCGACACCGGCCGCAGGGGGGCCACGGCAAGTCACCGCGCAGGCCTCGCGGACGCCCGCCACCCCTACCCGTGTGGACCCGGCCCGGGCCACGCCCAGCCCTGGCCACGCCCCCGTCGGGGCGCCCTTGGGGCCTCTGCCCAAGCGCCTGCCGCCCTCGCCTCCCTTGCTCAGTATGGGCCGGCCCTTCATCGGACCCGATCTCGGTCAGAAGGCCAGCCCGAACTACCTCTACGGCAGCACCGGGGGAGGGGAGTACATTCTGCATCATGGCCTGGACTTCTCGAATCCTCTTGGCAGCCGCATCGCTGCCGTGGCTGATGGTGAAGTCGTCTTTACCGGCGAGGACCGCAGCGGGCCGCCCTTCGGTCCGCCGAAGGGTCGCTTCCCCGAAGGCTTCTACGGACGCCTGGTCGTCCTGCGCCACCAACCGGAGGACGCCGGAGCGACACCCCTCTACTCGCTCTACGCCCACGTCAACCGTGTCCTGGTGAGGCGTCGCCAGCGGGTGCGCGAGGGGCAGGGCATCGCCGAGGTGGGCATGGCCGGCATCGCCCTGGGACCGCATCTGCATCTCGAGATCCGCGATGCCCTGCAGGACTACGGACGCACCTACAACCCCTACCTCTTCCTGAAGCCCCTGCCAGGGGAGGGCCTGATCATCGGCCGGGTCAGCGACCCCGCGGGTCGAGCGCTGGCCAAGGTGCCGGTCAACCTGTTTCGCCTGGCCGAGGGCGGCGCTCCCGACTGGTGGACGGCCACCACCACCTACCCGGCGGAGCCGGTGCGCCCGTATCCCGGCATCGACGAGAATTTCGTCTTCGCCGACCTCCCCGCCGGGCGTTATCGGGTCGTGGCCCAGACCGGCGGCGGACCCTTGCAGACGGACCTCGAGGTCGGCGACGGGGAGGCCACCGCCCTGCTGTTGCAGCGCCAGCTGCCCTGATCGACGCATCCGGCCCAGCGCCGCGGATCGATCCGTCCTGTCCGGGCTCAGGCAAGCCCCGCAGCCACCAGGAGGCGATTCAGGCGCCCGCGCACCTCGCGCCGGATCGCATCCTCGTCCGCCACCCGGCGGTCCTCCATCAGGACGCAGCCGCCGCAGATCGTCGTCCGGACCGCGTTGCCCAAGGCGCTGTAGACCAGGTCCGCCGCCAGATGATGGCCGGGGAAGAGGCCCGGATGGTCCAGGTCGACGAGGATCAGGTCAGCCAGGGCACCCGGAGCCACGCGGCCGATATCCAGGTCGAAGGCCCGCGCCGCATGCCTGGTCACGAGGTCGATCGCCTCATCGGCCGGCAGGACGGTCGGATCGCCCGATGCGTGTTTCGCCAGGAGGGCGGCGAACTTCAGCTCTTCGAACAGGTCCAGGTTGTTGTTCGAGGCACAGCCGTCGGTGCCCACGAGCACGTTGACCCCGGCGGCGCGCAGGGCCTGGTAGCGCATGGGCCCGCCGCTGGCCAGCTTGAGGTTGCTGACGGGGTTGTGCAGGGCGTGGACGCCCCGTTCGGCGAGGACCGCGATCTCAGGGTCCTCCAGGTGCACGGCGTGCGCCGCCAGGAAGCGCGGCCCCAAGAGGCCCAGCTGGTCCAGGTAGGCGACGGGACGCAGACCCGTGCGGGCCACGCACTGCGCCACCTCGATCTCGGTCTCCGACAGGTGCATGTGGATGGCCAGGCCGTGGCGTTCGGCGAAATCCCTGCTCCAGGCGAGCAGCCCTGCGCTGACCGTGTACACCGCGTGCGGTGCCACGGCGAAGCGCACCCGCGGTCCGTAGTCGTCCATGCGCTCGACCAGCGCCTCGTGTTCGACCCGGGCGGCGGATGCTCGCGCGGGGTCCTCCATGTCGATCATCGCCGGCGCCAGCAGGCAGCGCAGTCCGCTGTCCCGCGCCGCCCTGGCCGTGCCGTGGACGAACCAGTACATGTCGTTGAAGAAGGTGGTCCCCGAGCGGATCATGTCCAGGCAGGCCAGGCGGGCCGCCCAGTAGACGTCGTCCTCGGTGAGGTGCGCCTCGAAGGGCCAGATCTTCTCGCTGAGCCAGGGCATGAGCGGCATGTCGTCGGCCAGGGAACGCATGATGACCATGGCCGAATGGGTATGGGCGTTCGCCAGGCCCGGCAGGACGGCTGTGCGCCGGCCGTCGACCTGGCGCCTGGCCGCGGCGGTGGCCGCGGTTTCGCCGGCAACGGGGACGATGCGCTGGATGCGGTCGCCGACGACGAAGATGTCGACAGGGCGACCTTCCAGCAGGGTCCCGCTGATGACGAGGTCGGCGACGGGGTTGTCCTGGTTCACGCTCGATGCTCCTGGCGATGCGGGGTCGCGCGGGGCGGCCTGCGACATGGCTTGGTGGTGCGGCTGTCGCAGAATCTAACCCCGGGTGGCCCCGCCGGCAAGCCCAGGGGTACCGGCGGCGGCCGTCCTCGGCAACCAGGCGCAACGGGGCCGCAGGCTCCCCCGTTGTCTCCAGGGCGGTCGAATGCCTTGCGTCCGGTCGGCCGCCCAGCCGGCTCAGGCGAGCCAGGAGGCCAAGATGACCAGGCGAAGCAGCCGCACACTCTGCATGGGGCTCTTCCTGCTCCTCCTGCTGGCCGGCGCATCAGGAGTCCAGCCGAATGCCTCTGCGCGGCCCCTGGCCGGGCCGGCAGAGCCCCAGTGGCCTGAACCGGTCCTGGTCCAGCAGGTCCGCGCCACCCTGCTCCAGTTCTACCGCCAGCGGGATGCCCTCGGCCTGCCCGCCCAGACAGCGGCCCCCCGCTGGGAGGCGGAGAAGGTGGCGGCGGCCAAGGACCCGGACTCGCTCTGGGCGGCGCGCCTGGAGCAGACCATCGAAGACCCGGGCAACCCGGGCTTCGCCGCCCAGGACCCCCGGCGTCACTGCCACCTGGCCCGCACGCGCGCGGACTTCGTCGACTGCACCGGCTACCGGCTGGCAGCGACCTTCGGGCAGGCGTACGGCGGGGGCCTCAGCCTCTTCTCCATCGCCCGCGGCTACTACGCGAACGACGCGATGATCCGCATGGCCAACTACTACGGCCTGTACCACGCCTTCCTGCACGACCACGACAGCGACCTCCCCGCTGGCGTTCCCTATGCTCCCGCGGAGGCGCGCCGAAGCCAGGATTACCACCGGGCCATGGTACGGGCCTACGAAGCCCATGCCCGCGAGATCAGCATGCGACTTTTCCGCGACACCCGGGACAACGCCGACTTCCAGGTGTCCCTGACGCGCACGGCCGGGCTGTTGGCGATGAGCTACCTGCCGCTCGTCAGCTTCCTCGAACGCGAGCAGTCCTGGGGCAGCAACCGTGATCGCCGCAACGCCTTCGGGCTGGTCAACGGCATCGGCCAGCGGATCTGGTGGGAATGGCTCTGGACCCAGACCAACGGGCCGGCCACGGCGGGTTTCGTCAACCTGGGCAGCCAGGCGACCTACGACGGCAGCCGACCGGCGTCCGGCATCCTCGACGGCACCGACCACTTCCGCTACAGCTTCGACCAGGGCGACGAGGACATCCCGAGCCTTCGCCCCAGCGCCCTTGACAGCGGGTCCGGCGGGATCGACGGCTACTGGTTCGACGCCGACTACCCGCCCCCGGGCGAGTGGTGGTGCTACGGGAGCTTCGGCCTCAGCCCATCGGACGCCTTGACGAAGTGCCTGGACATGAGCGCCCGGGGCAGCCTGGCCGGGAGCAAGTCCGCACCCGGCCCCTTCTCTCCTTACGGGCAGTACTACGGCGATGCCGGGACGACGGTGCCCTGCAACCAGCGCGCTTACGCCTCCAGCGGCCAGTCCTGCGGCTCCACCAACCTGGGATCGATCGCCGAGGAGTGGCTCTGGACCTTCAGCGGCGCGCGGATGGCGCTGTTTCTGATCCAAGGACTGGCCTTGACCGGCGACCCGGACCTTCCGGCGCGGGCCCTCGGTCTGCCCGGCCAGGCCCTCGTCGTGGGCCAGAGCCCCGTCCAGAGCCCCTACGAGCACGTCAGCGCGAGGGTGGGCTATGGCGTGGCGGGCTTCCACGGCGGCACCAGCTACAACGACGACCTCGAGTGGACCTGGGGAAGCAACGGCGTGGTCCGCGCCATCCGCACGCTAAGCGCCGGCCTGCACGACGGCGAGGCGCAGAACGGTCGGCTCAGCGTGGGCGAGGGCGATCTGCCGCCCGGCTTCGATCCGCTCAGCCGCGTCGGCAGCACCTGGGACCGCTTCAGCTACCGGGACCACCAGGAGTATCCGGGCGCGATGGAGAACCACAGTGCCGGGCCGAGCAGCGTCTACGGCAGCACCCTCTTCGGCCTGGTCCTGGGCGACAAGAGCGGCGACGCGGGACAAGCGGCCGGCGGCCTGGCCCCTTCGCATTACGACGTCAACCACCGCAACACGGTGGACGAGTTCCAGAACTGGGTGTGGCTCTACCAGGCCAGCTTCTATCGCTGTCCTCCGCCCCCGGGCCAGGCGGACGACCCGGCCGCCGCCGCTTGCTTCGACCTCTCCGCGACCCGTCGCCAGCCCCTCTTCCGCAATCCGCAGGCCGCCTTGCCGGCTGCCCGCTTCGACTACCTCTGGCGCAGCCACGCGCCCGATGGCCGCCAGCTCGTCGATGCTGAGGGCCATATCGCGGCGCCCGACGCCTCCTGCGGTAGCCGCGCGGGGGTGCCGTGGCGGCAGGCCCAACAGCGTGACCTGGCTGCCCCGGCCATGGATCCGGCCGAGAGCCAGAGCCGCCTGCTCTTCGACGAGGCCGGCCTGGGGGCGCACAACCAGGTCCTGCAGGCTGCCGGCGGCCTGATGCGCCTGTTGGCCGCCCGGTATCCGTTGAACGCCGCCGACCCGGGCTTCGCCGCCGAGCGCATGGCCGTCCTGAAGCCCTGGTACGACCAGGCCTGGGGCCTGGTCAGCGGCATCCTGAGCAGCTACACGGACACCTTGGGCTATGTGCCCGACCTGGAGAACAGCAGCTGCCTGGGCACCAACCCCGACCCGGCCGATCCCAGCCTGGCGATGATCAGTTGGCAGCAAGGGACCGGCGCCACCAGCCAGAGCACGGCCATCCGCCGGGCCATGTGGTACAGCATTGCGAGCAACTGGTATTGGTGGTACGATGCCGACTGGCTGGTGGTCGATCCGCAGCGCTGGTGAGCGCAGGGGCGGATCGCACGATCGCCCTCGGCCCGCGGCCGAGGCCCAAGGCAGAAAGGCTCCGGAATGCGCCCGAACCCCGACCGCACCATCCCTCTCGCTCTGGCCCTGATGCTCCTGGTGGGGGGTGGGATCTGGTTCGTCCTGGAAGGGGACGGAGCACCGTTGGCCTCGCGCCTGCCGGCCATCTTCGGCGGCGGGGCCCAGGTGACCCCCCTTGACCCGGACCCCGGCTTCACGGCAGACCTTGCGGTGCTCACCGCGCGCGGCCAGACCCTACGTCCCGCCATGCTGCTGCCCGAAGAGGGGCGCCTGGTCGTCGTGGGCAGCGCCGCCGGCCTGCCCGGCAGCGAGCGACTGGCGGCCCTCTGCTTGCGCGACGATGGGCGGGCCGACGGGGCCTTCGGTCAGGACGGCCTGGCCTTGATCGACTTCCAGGGCGGCGACCAGGTGGCCCGAGGGGGCCTGATCGACGATCAGGGCAGGCTCTACCTCCACGGTCACGGCGCCGATGGCGCCGTGCGACGCAACATGGTCGTGGCCCGCTTGGACCGCAGCGGAGCCTTGGACACCACGTTCGACAACGATGGTCTCCTGGCTCTGCGGTTCGGAGACGGCATCCAGAGCGCCGAGTCGGCCGCCTTGGACGACCGGGGCCGTCTGATCCTGGCCGGCTTCGCGGAGCAGGACATCGCCGGCGAGCGCTTTCGCGAGATGGCCCTCGCCAGGCTGCAGCCGGACGGCAGCCTCGACCCGACCTTTGCCGGCGGCGGGCAGCGCCGCGACCGCATCGGCCTGGCGGAACACGATCAGGCGATCACCGGCCTTGCCGCCCTGCCCGGGGGAGGCTTGCTCGCCGCCGCCAGCGTGGCCTCCTCCCTCGGCGACAGCCAGCGCCGCCCGGTCCTCGCTCAGTGGCTGCCGGCCGGCGTCCTGGACGCCAGCTTCGGCCGCCGCGGCCTGAGCGAACTGCCCGTGAGCGGCGAGCTGCTGGCCATCGCCCCCGGCGACGATGGCGGCACCTGGGCCGCCGGCCGCACGGGGGAAGCAGGGAGCGAGGCCTTCGTCGTTCGTGTCGCCGCCGATGGCAGGCTCGATCCGACCTTTGGCGAGCGCGGCCTCCTCCGCCTGGGAGCCTCTCCCGGCGGCGAGATCCGCCGGCTCTGGCTGCTGCCCGGGGGACAGGCCCCCCTCCTGGTTCTGCAGCGGGAAGCGTCGCTGGACTGTCGCTTCCTGGATCCGACTGCCGCGTCATGGGGCGGCCTGGCGGCGCGGAGCATCCCCTTGCCGGGTGGGGGCGATGCTGCCGTCGCCCAGTACGAAGGGTGGATCTATGTCGCCCACCTTCCGGCCACCGAGGAAGCGGCGCTGACCGTCAGGCGCTATCCCCTCGCCGCAGACTAGCCTCGGGCCTGCGCCACGAGGCCGCCCGCCCCAGAGGGCGACGGCTAGGGGCGCAGATCCGGCAGGTAGACTGTCGGCGCCGGTTCGAGCGGCGGTCCGAAGCGCGTCAGTCCCCCCGAGCCCGCCGCCCAGACCATTCCCTGAGGATGGAGGGCCATCTCCTCGATGACCGACCCTCCCAGCCCGACGTCGTCGGAGCTCCAGCGCCACCAGCCGCCGCCGGACTTCCGCGCTACCTCGCCGTGGTTGTTCCCCAACCAGGTCGTGCCGATGCCGTCCATCTCCGCCTCGACGCCCGCCGTGATGCGCCTTGCGCCCGCGCCCTGGAGAAGCGGGCAGTCCTCCAGCGAGTCGCTCTGCCAGGATCGGTCTGCCGCGTGGCCTGCGACCAGGAGTGACAGCTCGCGGACGCCTTCCGGCTCCTGCAGCTCGACCCAGAGAGCCGCCCGTGGGCGGCCCTCGGCTCCCCACCAGGCCGCGCTGGCGTAGCCGGCATGCCGCAGCGCGCCCGGCGCGGGATCGGCCAGGTAGGGGTAGTCGAGGGCATCGGTGCCGGGCAGGACGTAGGCCCAACGGGGTCCGAAAGCCCATGCGCCGTCAGGGCCCTGTAGCAGCCGGAGGTCCATCGCGCCGAGGCCGCCGCCCGGACTGGGCGCCCCCAGGTCCAGGACCCGTTGGCGCGGACCCTCGGGCCCGAAGGCTCGCAGGCCCTGCTCGACACAGCCGCCGGGGTCCGGGCAGTCGGCCCGCTCCAACCGGTAGGGGACCCAGATCAGGCCGTCGGGGTCCAACAGGGCCTCCCAGGCGTACTGCAACTGGGCGCTCCCCACCGCTCCGCTGCGCGCCAGGACCTGCCAGCGCCGACCATCGAAGTAGCTGGGCCCTGCCCAGATCCGGCCGGCGCGGTCGATGGTCCAGGCCCCAGCCACGGTGCCCGTTCGCCGCACCCAGTCCAACTGGCCGGCCACCAGGTCGCGCAGGCCGGTCGGTCCCAGGCGTCGCCGGCCCGTGGCGGCCTCGAGTGCGAGCACCTGCGGCTCCGACCCCGCTGCCTCCGCCTTCGAGCGCAGGAGCAGGCTGTCGCCGACGAAGGCCATGGAGTCGACCAAGGGCATGCTCGCCGGCAAGGGCACCGCCCGCCAGGACCAGTCGGCCGACCAGGGCGGGTTGTCAGCGCCTGCGGCAGGAGGTTGTCCGCCGCTCAGGAGGACGACGGCCCCGAGTTGCAGCGCCGCCAGCCTCCCGATCCACGGAAGGCGGCCACGCTTCGGCAGGCAGTTCAAGGCCGCGTCTGGCTCAAGCGCGGCAAGTGGATGAGGCCCAACTCACGAAAGCTGCCGCCTGCATACCGGTAAAGGGCGTCGGCCGTGGCCACGATCACCGAGCCGTCCGATCCGGCCATCAGGCCCAGGATGCGGGGGTCGCCGGCGCCTGGGGGGATCTGCGCCGCCGACCAGGCCCGACCGCGGCGGGCGAAGAGCTGGCCCTGGTCCGTCCCCAGCCAGAGGGTGCCGTCCTCGGCCTCGGCGGCCGCGGTGATCCGGCGCCCGGCCGTCGCCGCGCCGGCCAAGGGCGAGGACGCGGCCGAGAGATCCTCGACGTCGCGCCAGCGCCGGCCGGCCGGGTCCCAACGCTGCAGGTAGATCCGAGGCCTGGGCCCCGCGGCGAGCTGCTCCTCGATCCAGGTGATCACGGTCAGGCCGCCCGGAGCGATGAAGCTCGCCGTCGCCTCACCGCCGTGCCGCAGGCGGCCCCGGGCGGGTGGATCGAGCAAGGGGTAGTTCACCGACTGCCCTTCGTCCAGGAGGTACAGCTGCCACCGCGTGACGGCGACGCCGCCCATCGCCTGCTGGCGGCTGGTGCCGCGGGCCGCCGCGCCGGCCACAGGGCCCAGGTAGAGGAGCCCCGGCCCATCCCCCAGCCCCTTGGCCTCTTCTCCGGACAGGTCGATGCCCTCGCCCTGAAGGCCGGCCGCATCGACGCTGCGCAGGCCCAGGCGCCCGCAACCGCGCGGCTGGGCGCAGTCCACCTGCGCCTCCTGCGCCACCCAGGCCCGGCCGCTCGGCAGGGCCAGGCTCTGGTCACCCGCCCGCAGGGCACCCGTACCGTCGGCCTGCTCGGGCAGGACCTGGACCCAGCCCTGGCCGTCGTAGTGGGCAGCCCCGACCCAGAGGCGGCCGGCCGCGTCGACGGACCAGAAGCCTGGCAGACCGCCCTGGCGCACCAGCCGACCGAACTCCGCGGCCGCCGCCTCGCGGCGGTCCCTGTAGCGGCGCAGGCCGCCCTGCGGGTCCAACGCCACCAAGCGCCCGCCCTTGGGCCCCTCCAACAGGCACCACAGGGTGCCGTCAGGCCCCCGCGCCAGGCGCTGCAGGCCCATGGCCTGGCCCAAGGACGTGACATCCATCAGGCGCTGCCAGCCGCTCCGCGGATCGGGGCTGGGCGCGGCAGGGGGCAGGGGCGTCGCGGGGAGGGGGGGGCGCAGGCTCTCTGTCGGGAGAACGGTCGCGGTGGGGCTGGCGCTCGCCGTCGGCGTCGCCGTGGGCACCTGGGTGGCGGTGGCGCTGGGGCCGGGATCCGGCGTCTTCGTCTCCGGGATCGGGGTGGCTGTCGCCCGGGGGCTGGGGCTGGGCGTACTCTGGTCGGGCGCGCCCGGCCCCAAGCGCAGCCAGGGTGCGTGCAGCTCGCGTGCCAGCTGGGCCGCGGCGAGCCCTTCGTAGGCGGCGACTCCCGGAGCGGCGGCCCCCCGCGAGGCCAAGAGGACCTTGACCCCCAGGGCGAGGTCGGCCGATACCGTGGCCCAGTAGGTTCCGCCGGCGTCCAGACCCGGGAAGGTCGCCTGGTTGCCCAGGTCAAGGGGCTCGAACCCGCCCGGCGGCAACACCCCTGACCAGGTGACCAGGGCCTTGCGGCTGCCGGCGCCGTAGATCGCCACCTGGACCCGGGCCGGGCTGGTCTCCTGGCCGTTGCCGACCAGGATCCAGGCGGCATGGTCCTTGTCCGGCCCCCAGAGATAAGGCAGCAGCAGGTCGGTGGCCGGAGCGGCCGGGGCGCTGGCCGCCAGCGCCGCGACGTCCGGCCAGCGGTCAAACGACCAGGCGCCGAGCTGGCCGGCACTGGTCACCTGCCCGTTGTAGAGCCCGCTCTCCACCTGCCCGAGGTCCAGGGCCATGCTCGCGCCCGGTCCGACCGGCCCCTGCGTCAGGCGTGCCTGCAGCTTGCCGGCCATGTCCCGCAGCAGGAGCAGGGCGCCCGTGTCCTTGCTGCCGCTGACGACTTGGATCGATGAGCGACCGGATCCCAGCGAACGGGCGAGCAGGGCCGCGGGACTGGACTGGGTCCACACCTGGCCGGCGAAGAGCCCGGGCAACCAGGGGTCGGCGGCCCCTGCGTCCGTGAGCCCGGCCGCCCACGCATCCGGCCCCTCAAGCTGTCCCAGGGCGACGGCGACCAAGGCCTGCCGCGCGGTGAGGCGGGCAGTTCCCGACGCGGCTCCCGCCTCGCGCCCCAGGTCGGCGATCGGCAGCATCTGGCTTCGACCGCCGGCGAGGTCGAAGCGGCAGGCATCACAGGGCAGTGGCTTGCCCGTCTGGTCGAAGAGCGATACCTGCACGGCGGCGACGTCGGCATTCGGGTTGCTGACCACCAGCCGCTCGGCACCGGCTCCGTTGACGCCCCACTGCGGCAGCCAGAGATCGGTCGCCGCCTGGCTGGGCGCCTGGGCCAGGTAGCCGGCCAAGCCCGAGCCGGCGCCGAGGCCGTCCGTCAGCACCAGCGCGGCGACCGCTGCTCCCTTGGCCGTGACCGTTCCGGCGACGTCACAGTCGCCAGGCAGACCGGCCACGCCCGCGTCACGGAGGTCGAGCACGGCCATTCCCCCCGGCGGAAGGGCCCCCTCGGCCACCTCGACGGTGGCTTCCTTGCCGCTGCAGGCCCCGTTCAGGCCCTGGAGGCGCACCGCGGCTTCGCTCGATGCCGCGCCCGGATTGAGCACGATGAGGCGCGAACTTGCCGAGCCGCCGGCCTGCTCGGTGACCGGCCGGTCCAGGAGCGAGGAAGCAAGCGCCGTCGTGATCCCGAACAGGCCCAGGAGACCTGGGCCGACAAGCCTCGAACGCAAGACTGGAGATCGCTTGCGGCTCATGGGGGACTTCGCTCTCTTTCGTCGGCGACGGGGGCCTGGGAACCGGACCGGGGTACCGGCCGACATGGCCCTACACAACGCCCCGGGCGCGGCGATGTTAGGGTAGGATGCCTGCCCGCGGGCAACAGGGCGCCGGGCCGAGTCGCTTGACCTCGCCACCGCGACTGGGCTAGATTGTGGTCGTGATTGCCAGCCCTGCCCCCCCGACGGGGTCCTCGCCGACCGCGTCGGTCGATCCTTGGCCGCTGCTCAGCGTCGTCGTCCCGATGTACAACGAGGTCGACAACATCGGGGCCTTCTACGAGCGGACCAGCCGGGTGCTGGACGCCACCGGCGAGGCCTGGGAGCTCATCTGCGTGGACGATGGCAGCCGCGACGGCACCTTGGCCGCCTTGATCGACCTGCACCGGCGGGATCCCCGGGTCAAGGTGATCGAGCTGGCGCGCAACTTCGGCAAGGAGATCGCGCTCACTGCAGGCCTGGATGCGGCCCTGGGCCAGGCCGTGGTGCCCATCGATGCCGACCTGCAGGACCCGCCGGAGCTGATCCCCGACATGCTGCGGCTCTGGCGTGAGGGCAACGATGTGGTCTATGCCACCCGGACCGAGCGCCTGGGTGAGAGCTGGATCAAGCAGCAGACGGCAGCCGGGTTCTACAAGGTCATGGAGCACCTGTCCGATGTGCAGGTGCCGCCCAACACGGGCGACTTCAGGCTCATGGGCAGACCGGCCGTGGATGCGCTGCGGGGGCTGCGGGAGCGCAACCGCTTCATGAAGGGCATCTTCGCCTGGGTGGGGTTCCGCCAGGTCCAGCTGCCCTATCGCCGTGAGCCCAGGCATGCCGGGGCGAGCAAGTGGAACTGGTGGGGCCTGGTCCGTCTTGCGGTTGAGGGCATCACCTCGTTCAGCTCCGCTCCCCTGCAGCTGGCCACCTTCATGGGTCTGGTGGTGAGCGGTCTGGCCTTCGCCTATGCCATCCACCGGGTGGTGGTCACCTTGCTCCGCGGCCCTGACGTTCCGGGCTACCCTTCCCTCTTGGTGGTCATCCTCTTCCTGGGCGGGGTCCAGTTGATCACCCTGGGCATCATCGGCGAGTACATCGGCCGAATCTACCAGGAGGTCAAGCAGCGCCCGCTCTACCTGGTGCGCCGCCGGCACGGTCGGGTGGCGGCGCCTCCGGGCCCTCCCGCGGAAGCCCTGCGGGTGGCGGTGCTGGAGGCGGACGAAACCTGGCCGCGATCGTGAGCGGCCCGCCACCGCAGTTCGCGGCGATGACCGACAGGCCATGCGGCTGCAGGTGCTAGCCCTGGGCAGCAGGCCCCCGGACTGGGCGCGCGTCGCCACCGCCGACTACTGCGCCCGCGTCCGGCCACCCTATCGCCTTGAGCTGTCGCGAATCGAGGGGGCCAGGCGCGGCAGGCAATGGGGTCCGGCGCAATGCATGGCCGCCGAGGCCAGGCTTCTGCGCGAAGCCACGCCGGCCGGCAGCATCACGGTGGCCCTCGACGTCGCCGGGAGCGCCTGGTCCACCACCGAGCTGGCGCAGCAGCTCCAGGCCTGGAGCCTAGGCGGACAGTCCCTGTGCTTCTGGATCGGAGGGCCTGACGGCTTGGATCCCGCGCTGCGGGCCGAAGCCCGATGGCGTTGGTCGCTGTCCCGCCTGACCTTGCCGCATGCCCTGGCCCAGGTGCTGGTGGCCGAGCAGCTGTACCGCGCCTGGAGCATCCTCCAAGGCCTGCCCTACCATCGGGACTGAGTCGGGCGGGTCGCGGGGGTCCGCGACCCGCCCGACCGGCTGCATGCCCTACTCGCCTTTCCGCAAGGCCGGCATGTGGATGCGGAAGCCCTTGCCGGGCGGCGCGGTGGGCTTGCTGGGATCGTCCCGCTCGAAGGCACCGATGTCGCAGCGGCTCTGCCCGTCGCCGTTGCCGTCCTGCGGTCGCGGACGGGACCGTTGATCGCCGGCCAGCGGCGAGCCGGAGAGGCCTCTGCAGCCTGCGGGATCGCCCCGGTCCACCGCCGGGCTGCCCGGCAGCAGACCGAGGGTCAAGGTGGGACCTCCGTTGTCGGCCAGGGGCTGCAGGCCGGCATCCTCGTCCTGGCTGTCGCCGCTGGCTCCGAGACCGCAGCTGGCATCGTCCGCCAGGTTGTAGCCGGCCGAGCGCACACCTCCACCACGGCAGCCAGGTCCGCCCTTCCCGGCGGCAATGATGCTGCCACCGAGGTCGACCTGACCGCCGCGGGTCGTCTCGATGCCCGATGCCCCGCCGGTCTCGCCTTCGACCGCCACCACCTCGTTGGCGGCCAGGGTACAGGAGCGCAGGCGACCGGTACCGCTGTCGTAGATGGCCCCGCCGAGCAAGGCCTGGTTGCCGTGGAAGCTGCAGTTCTCGGCCTGGAGGGTGCCCGAGATGGCCAGCGCGCCGCCGCTGGACGAGATGTTCCCGCTGAGGAGGCTGGTTCGGAGCGTGGCCTCACCCCCTTCCATGACCACCATCGCACCGCCCAGGCCACCCTGGCCCTCGCTCCCGTTCGACTCGTTCGCGCTGAGGGTCGCGTCATCCAGGGTCGCCCGGCCGCCTTCGGCGACGGCCAGGCCCCCGCCCTGCCGTTCGGCCCCGTTGCCCTGCGCCTGGATGCCCTTGGCCACCAGGCCATGGCCGCCATCGGCCATCGCCCCCAGCCAGATGCCGCCGCCGTCGCGGGCGGCCGAGTTGCTGGCCAGGCTGACGCCTTCCAGGGCCACCTGACTGCGGGACAGGTACAGTCCGCCGCCGTCGCCACTGGAGGCATTCTGGTTGAACTGCGAGCGGTCGATGCTCACCGTGCCGCCGTCGACGAAGAACCCTGCCCCACGGGTGGCGCCGTTGCCTTCCACCCGAACCTGGCTGGCAAGGACCTTCGAGCTGGCCTGGTAGGCGTACAGCCCGCCGCCCGTCCGGGCCACATTGTCGGCCAACTGGACGCCCTCCAGCGTCAGGTCTCCGCCGTTGTTCGTGATGGCGCCGCCAAAGCCGTAAGTACCGGAGGCGGTGTTCTCCGCGAGTCGCGTGCCCTTGAGGACGAGGCTCCGGCCCGGGACCGCGTCGGTCGCATAGAGGTAGGCCGCCCCGCCGACGTCGGCCCGGTTGCCTTCCAGGCTGCCGCCGTCAACCGTCACCGCGCCACCGTAGGCGAAGAGCGCGCCGCCCAGCTCGGCGCGATTGCCCCTGAACTGGCTGGCACTGATCGAGGTCTGGCTCTCGCGGCTGTTGAGCGCACCCCCATAGCGCCCCAGGTTGCCGCTCAGCAAGCTGTCGCGGAGGCTGAAGCTCCCGCCCTTGCTGTAGATCGCCCCGCCGTCCACGGCGCTCGTGTTCTCGAGGAAGCGACTGTCCTCCACATGGACCTGGCCGCCGTCGTTGTGGATGCCGCCTCCCCGGGAGAGGGAAACGTTCGACAGGAACTCGACCGACCTGACCTCCAGCTTGCCCCGGTTGAGGATGCTTCCGGCATCGGGTCCGGAGTGATAGGACAGGGTCGCGCGCTCCAGCTTCAGGTCACCGAGGTTGATGACCCCGCCGCCGCGGGTCAAGGTGGCGGAGCCCAGCTCGAGCTTCACGCCAGGGGCCACCTCCAGGATGGGGCCCTGGCTCTCGCCATCGACCACGGTGTAGAGGCTGCCGGCTCCCACGATGGTGAGGTTCTTGCCGACCTTGAGGCGCTCCTTGTAGGTACCCGAGCGCACCGCGATGCTGGACCCGGGCGCCGCGGCGTCGATGGCCGCCTGGATGCTGCTGAAGGCACAGCCGCTGGCGCAGACCTGGGCGGCGCCCGGCAGGGCCACCGGCGTGGGGGGCAGCGGCGTCGGCGCGAGGACATCCGCGGAGTACTCGAGAGCCCCCACGTCACAGACGGCCTCCCCGTCTCGGTTCCCGTCCACTGGGCGGATCCGGCCCCGCTGATCGGTGGTGAGCAAGGTGTCGTCGGGCGAGGTACAACCAGCCGGATCGCCGCCGTCGATCGCCGGGCTGTCGGGTCGAAGGTCATGCGTCGGCAAGCTGCCCCCGTTGTCCGCCAAGGGCTGGATGCGGGGGTTCAGGTTGATCCGATCCTTGAGACCGGTGAAACTGCAGGAGTTGCCGCTGTCGATGTTGTAGCCCTCGGACACGATCGTGCCGAAGCAGCTCCCGCCGGGATTGTCGGCCATCAAGGTGTTGCGCAGGCGTACGCGGTCGAACTCCGTCTCGGCCGGGGCCAGGCTGAAGAGAGCTCCGAAGCCGCCGGAGTTGTTGGCAAAGGTCGCGTTGGTGATCAGCATGGCCCCGGAATTGACATAGACCGCCGAGCCGCCGAAGTCCGCCCTGTTGCCAGAGAGGGTGCTGTTGGTCAACACGGTGACGTCGCCGAACTGGTAGACAGCCCCCCCGTTCTCGCCGGAGCTGTTTCCCGAGAAGGTGCTCCGCTGGACGTAGGTGAACCCCGCACTGTAGATCCCCCCGCCACGCCCGGTTCCGACATCGTTGTCCTTCAGGTAGAGCGTGTCCACCGACAGGCGCGCCGTGGCCCCGTTGAAGATCCCTCCGCCGAACTGGGCCGCCGAGTTGCCTTCAATGGTGCACCGGACCAGGGAAGCGATGCCATAGGCATTGAGCAGGCCGCCTCCAAGCTCGGCCTTGTTGCCCGCAATGCGCACATCGCTGAGGGTCGCCGAACCGCCATAGTTGAAGAGTCCCCCGCCGTAGCCGGCCTTGGGATCGGTGGTCTCATTGCCTGAGAGCACGGTGTCGCTGAGGAAGAGCGCGCCTTGGTTGAAGATGCCCGCCCCCGACACAGCCCTCCCCCCCGTGATCGTGAAGCCGCTGATCGTCGCCCCGACGCCGAGGGGGACCGAGATCACAGGACCGCTCCCTCCTCCGTCGATGACCGTCGCAGTGGGATCGACCCCTCTGATGCTGACGCTGGCCTTCAGGGTCAGCACCTCGCGGTAGACCCCGTTGCCCACGAAGACCCCGTCCCCGGGCTTGGCCACGTCGAGGGCCGCCTGGATGGTGCTGTAAGGACAGCCGACCGGGCAGACCGTCAACGCAGCCGAAGGCGTGACCGGCCGCGTCCGGAACCGGGGCGTCGCCCAGGAGGGCCCAGGCCGATCGCTTCCTGCGTGGACCCGTGTGGCGGGCAGCCCGCCAGGAGCCTCGCCGAGCAGGATGACGGCCGGCAGGACCGCACACAGGCTGAGCAGCTTGGGTACACGCATGGTATAATGCCTCCTATGGCCCATGGTCAGGGATGAAGCTGTGGCGCCCGCCGCGGCGGGTATGAGGGTTGGCGCAATGCCCTGACAATACGGAGGAAGGCCATCCGATGCAAGCCGTTCATCCGGCGTAAAGCCGGCTTGACATGTCCACGAAAGGCCCCCGGCGGGTTCTACATTGTTGATGGCACCTATCGTCATCACGCCCGCCGACGTTTACCCCCACTGGCGTTCCCTCGCCCAAGGCGGCTGGGCAGGTTCATCGGGGTACTCAAGGCAATCCCGATCTCATCTGGAGGAAGCAAGATCATGGAATGGAAACGCGCGTTGACCGTGGCCGCGGCGCCGATGGCGCTGATCGGCACAGCCCTGGTGGCCTTGACGGCACCGACCCTTCATGCCCAGAGCGGCACGCCGGCCGTGCCGGCCAGCACCTGCGTGGCGGGCCTCAACAAGAGCGTCGATCCGGCGCAGATCGAGATGGGCGACACGGCCAGGGTCACCATGGTGATCACCCATACCTGTCCGGACGAGAAGCGGCCCGTGGACCTGGTCTTCCTGGTGGACACCTCGCTGTCCATGACCCGTGGCCAGCAGAAGAGCGACGCCAACGATGCCACACCCGATCCCAACTCCACGCCCAGCTCCAACATCCAGGATCCGCCGACTCCCGCTCCCATCGGACCGCTGGGTTCGGGCCTGCAGCCCGACCAGAGCATCGGTGACCCGACCCCCGATCCCAGCTCCGGCGGCAACGCCGGCGGAAGCAAGCCGGGTGCCGAGCCCTCCGGTTGCGAATCGACCGATGCCGGCAGCGGCGGCCCGAACATCGGTGGTCCGGCGACGTCCACGCCCCCCGGTCCGGGTGCCCCGGCCACAGCCACGCCCAGTTCCAACATCGGTGACCCGGGCGCCGGCGGCGGCAACGGTTCCGTGAAGACCGACCCCAACCCTGAGCTGGCCGGCACGGAAGATCTGATCCGTGACACCCAGAAGTGGCTGCGCAAGTTCGTCGATCAGCCCGAGGTCAAGGCAGACATGGCCAACGGCAAGATGCGCCTGGGCCTTGTGGCCTTCAACGAGCGCGGCCGCCGCCTCCTCAGCCTCACGGATGACTCGCGGACCTTTGTCGGTCGCCTGGGGCTGCTGCGCGGCGACGGCAAGACCCGGATCGATGTGGGCCTGCGCGCCGGTGAGCGCCTGTTCCAGGAGAACGTGCGTGGGCAGATCAAGCGGGATGCCAATCGCGTCAAGGTGATCGTGGTGATCTCCGACGGCCAGTTCTGCACCAAGGATGTCAACCGCGCCAGGGTCGACAAGGAGATCCGCGT
>WBZV01000681.1_pt1 | contig 18355 bp, 12 predicted proteins | sample 5204221 | NCBI WGS metagenome assembly WBZV01 (sample SAMN12344360, study PRJNA552823) | activated sludge metagenome | biome: Activated sludge suspended growth; feature: Nitrification reactor; material: Wastewater; isolation source: activated sludge from nitrification reactor of wastewater...
GGCGCGCAGATCGTGCTCTCCGACCCGAGCACCTACAACAACGCCACCTCGCTGACCGTCTACGACGACAAGGGCCAGGACGTGGCGCTGACCTACTACTTCCAGAAGTCGGCCACCGACACCTGGAACGTCTACGTCACGGCCAACGGCGCGCCGATCAGCACCGACGCCTCGGGCAACCCGCTGCCCTCGACGACCATCAACTTCCCCGCCAACGGCGGCACGCCGACCGCGCCGGTGGGCCCGGTGACGCTGAACATCCCGGCCTCGACCAATGCCAACGGCGCGCAGACCCTGGCCATCAACGGCGTGCAGCTCGACCTCGCCGGCGCCACCCAGTACGGCTCCAACTTCGGCGTCACCGACCTGAGCCAGAACGGCTACGCGCCGGGCCAGCTGGTGGGCATCCAGTTCGAGGCCAACGGCATCGTCACGGCACGCTACTCCAACGGCCAGTCCAAGCCGGCCGGCCAGGTGGAGATCGCCACCTTCCGCAACAACCAGGGCCTGCAGCCCATGGGCGGCAACGGCTGGCAGCGCAGCTTCGCCTCGGGCGATCCGGTGGTGGGCATTCCCGGCGACGGCAACCTCGGCAGCATCCAGTCGGGTTCGCTGGAGGAATCGAACGTCGACCTGACCGGCGAGCTGGTCAACATGATCACCGCGCAGCGCGTCTACCAGGCCAACGCGCAGACCATCAAGACGCAGGACCAGGTGCTGCAGACGCTGGTCAACCTGCGCTGATCGCTTTCGCTGAACCGACCCGAGCTGAAGGACTGCCGTGGACCGCCTCATCTACCTGAGCATGGCCGGCGCGAAGGCCAACATGCAGCGCCAGGACGTGCTGGCGAACAACCTCGCCAACGTGTCGACGCCGGGCTTCCGCGCCGAGCTGCACGCCTTCCGCGCGGTGCCGGTGCAGGGCAGCGGGGCCAGCACGCGGGTCTACGCGCTCGAATCGACGCCGGGCTACGACATGAGCCCGGGCGTGGTGTCGACCACCGGCCGCCCGCTCGACGTGGCGATGCGCGGCAACGCCTGGCTCTCGGTGCAGGGCCTGGACGGCACCGAGGCCTACACGCGCGGCGGCTCGCTCGAGGTCGGCGCCGACGGCATGCTGGTCACGCACGGCGGCCTGCAGGTGCTGGGCGACGGCGGGCCGATCCAGGTGCCGGCCAACAGCGAGGTGAGCATCGCCGCCGACGGCACCGTCAGCGCGCGCGCCACCAATGGCCGCAGCAGCACGGTCGGGCGGCTCAAGCTGGTCACGCCGGAAGCGCCGCTGAACCGCGGCGAGGACGGCCTGTTCCGCGCCGCCGACGGCGATCTGTCGGCCGACACCACGGCTCGCCTGCAGGACGGCGCGCTCGAGGGCAGCAACGTCAGCCCGGTCGAGACCATGGTGGCGATGATCTCCGCGGCGCGCCAGTTCGAAGCCCAGATGAAGGTGCTGCAGAACGCCGAGGGCAACGAGAAGGCGGCCGCGCAGCTGCTGTCGGTGTCGTGACCCGCGACGCCACAAGGAAAGGAAGCCGATCATGATGCGATCGCTGTGGACCTCGAAGACCGGCATGGAAGCCCAGCAGACCCAGCTGGACGCCATCTCGAACAACCTCGCCAACTCGGCCACCAACGGCTACAAGAAGTCGCACGTGGTGTTCGAGGACCTGATGTACCAGAACATCCGCCAGGCCGGCGCCAACAGCAGCGAGCAGACCACGCTGCCCACCGGCCTGCAGGTCGGCCTGGGCACGCGCGCGGTGGCCAACGTGCGCAGCTTCACGCAGGGCAACCTGCAGCAGAGCAGCAACCCGCTGGACATCGCGGTGCAGGGCAACGGCTTCTTCGAGGTGCAGATGCCCGACGGCACCACCGGCTACACGCGCGACGGCTCCTTCCAGGTCAGCGCGCAGGGGCAGATCGTCACCAACAACGGCTACCTGCTCAACCCGGGCATCACGATTCCCGCCAACGCGCAGAGCGTCACGGTCGGCAACGACGGCACGGTCAGCGTGGTGTTGCCGGGCAACGCGCAGCCGCAGTCGGTGGGGCAGATCCAGCTCGCCAGCTTCATCAACCCGGCCGGCCTCGAGCCCAAGGGGCAGAACCTGTTCGCCGAGACCGCCGCCTCGGGCTCGCCGCAGACCGGCGCGCCGGGCAGCAACGCGCTGGGCTCGCTGCGCCAGGGCTTCGTCGAGACCAGCAACGTCAACGTGGTCGAGGAGCTGATCGGCATGATCCAGACGCAGCGCGCCTACGAGCTCAACTCCAAGGCGATCCAGACCTCCGACCAGATGCTGCAGAAGCTGGGGCAGCTCTGATGAAGATCATCGCGACCGCCGCCATCGCCGCCGCCGCCACGCTGCTGGCCGGCTGCCAGACGCTCAACGCGCCGCCCAAGGTCGACGTGGCCGAGCCCACCAGCGCGCTGCCGGTGGCGCAGCCGGCGCCGACCGTGAACAACGGCGCGATCTTCCAGGGCACGCAGTACCGGCCGCTGTTCGAGGACCATCGTGCGCGCCTGGTCGGCGACACGATCACGGTGCAGATCGTCGAGAAGGTCTCGGCGACGCAGAAGAGCACCAGCAGCATCGACAAGAGCGGCAAGCTCAGCGCCGGCGTCACCGCGCTGCCCTTCGTCTCGAGCAACTCCTTCGGCCGCGCCAGCGTGGCCGGAACCTCGAGCAATTCGCTGGACAACAAGGGCAGCACCGAGAACAGCAACGACTTCTCCGGCACCATCACCGCCACGGTGACGGGCGTGCTGCCCAACGGCCACCTGCTGGTGGCCGGCGAGAAGCAGATCGGCGTCAACCACAACGTCGACGTGCTGCGCTTCTCCGGCCAGGTCGACCCGCGCGCCATCCAGCCCGGCAACACCGTGGCCTCGGCGCAGATCGCCAACGTGCGCATCGAGCAGCGCGGCCGCGGCGCCCAGGCCGAGGCGAACGGAATTGGCTGGCTGGCACGCTTCTTTTTGAACGTTCTGCCGATCTAGCTCGCGCGAAGAATGGGGTCATGGAACATGACTCCGTCTCCGGCTTCCACGACCGCTCCGAGCAGCTCGAGCGCCTGATCCGCACGCTGATCACCGCCGCCGCGCTGCTCGCCAGCGCCGCGCTGTGGTGGCCCGGGCCCGCATACGCCGCACGCATCAAGGAGATCGCCAGCGTGCAGGGCGTGCGCAGCAACCCGCTGGTGGGCTACGGCATCGTCGTCGGGCTGGACGGCACCGGCGACCAGACCACCTCCACGCCCTTCACCGCGCAGAGCATCGCCGCGATGCTGCAGCAGATGGGCGTGACGGTGCCGGCCGGCGCGAGCATGCAGCTCAAGAACGTCGCCGCGGTGATGGTGACCGCGCAGCTGCCGCCCTTCGCGCAGCCGGGGCAGACGCTGGACGTGAACGTCTCCTCGCTGGGCAATGCCAAGAGCCTGCGCGGCGGCACGCTGATCGCCACGCCGCTCAAGGGCGCTGACGGCCAGATCTATGCGCTGGCACAGGGCAACCTGATCGTCGGCGGCGCCGGCGCCTCGGCGGCCGGCTCCAAGGTGCAGATCAACCACCTCGCCGCCGGGCGCGTGCCCGAGGGGGCGACGGTGGAGCGTTCGGTGCCCACGCCGCTCAACCAGGGCGATGCCATCCAGCTCGACCTCGCCGCCAGCGACTACGGCACGGCGCGTGACGTGGCCAAGGTCATCAACGGCAAGATGGGCGAGGGCATCGCGCAGGCGCTCGACGGCCGCACCGTGCGCGTGCGCATGCCGGCCGCGCCGGACGCGCGCGTGGCCTTCCTCGCCGACATCGAGAACTTGGCCGTAGACCGCGCCGCGCCGGCCGCGCGCGTGGTGATCAACGCACGCACCGGCTCCATCGTGGTCAACCAGGCGGTGACGCTGGCGCCCTGCGCGGTGGCGCACGGCAACCTCTCGGTGACCATCAGCAACACGCCGGTGGTGAGCCAGCCCAACGCGCTGGCCAGCGGCACGACCGTCGCGCGCGACAAGGCCGACATCACCATCAGCCAGCAGGCCGGCTCGCTGATCCAGATGCCGGCCGGCACGCAGCTGGTCGACGTGGTCAAGGCGCTCAACTCGCTGGGCGCCACGCCGCAGGACCTGCTCGCGATCCTGCAGGCCATCAAGGCGGCCGGCGCACTCAATGCGGAGCTGGAGGTGATCTGATGTCTCTCAACCCGACCAGCTCGCTGGCCACCGACACACGCTCGCTCGAGGCGCTCAAGTTCAGCGCCGGCAAGAACCCGAAGGCTGCCGTCAAGGAGGCCGCCAAGCAGTTCGAGGCGCTTTTCATGCAGCAGCTGATGAAGAGCATGCGCGATGCGAGCATGAGCAGCGGCATGCTCGACAACGAGGGCTCCAAGCTCGGCACCGAGATGCTGGACACGCAGTTCGCGACCAAGATGACCGGCCTGCCGGGCGGGCTGTCGGACATCATCGCCAAGCAGCTGGAACGGCAGATGAGCGGCGCGCAGCCGGCCATCCCCGATACCAGCGGCACGGCCACCAAGGGCGTGGCGCCGGCGAGCGGCGCCAAGGGCACGGCAGGGCAGGCCGAGTTCGTCAGCCGCCACAGCGAGGCCGCGCGCGCGGCCGAGGCCGAGAGCGGCATCCCCGCCGCCTTCATGATCGCCCAGGCCGCGCACGAAACCGGCTGGGGCCAGCGCGACATCCGCAACGCCGACGGCAGCCCGTCGAACAACCTGTTCGGCATCAAGGCCGGCGCGTCGTGGAAGGGTGCGGTCGCCGAGGTGACCACCACCGAATACGTCGATGGCCAGCCGCGCAAGGTGACGGCCAGGTTCCGCGCCTATGCGAGCGCCGCCGACAGCTTCGCCGACTACGCGAAGCTGATGAAGACCAGCCCGCGCTACACCGGCGTCGTCTCCAACGCGACCACGGCGCAGGGCTTCGCGCAGGGCCTGCAGAACGCCGGCTACGCCACCGACCCGGCCTACGCCGACAAGCTGGCGCGCACCATCAACACCACGCTGCGCCTGCAGCGGGCCATGAGCTGAAGGACGGCCGAGCATGAGCGCTTCCGCACTGATGTCGCTGGGCGTGCGCGCGATGAGCGCGAACTACGCCGCCCTGCAGGCCACCGGCCACAACATCTCCAACGCCAACACCGAGGGCTACTCGCGCCAGAGCGTGGTGCTCGAGACCAACGGCGGCCAGTTCACCGGCGCCGGCTTCTTCGGCAAGGGCGTCAACGTCGCCACGGTGCAGCGCGAGCACAGCGACTTCCTCACCCGCGAGGCGTCCACCACCAAGGCCATCGCCGCGGCCGACGAGGCGCGCAGCAGCCAGCTGCAGCAGTTGGAGAAGGTATTCCCGCTCGGCGAGGACGGCATCGGCTACGCCGCCACCTCGATGTTCAACGCGCTGGTCGACGTGGCCAACAAGCCCGCCGACACCTCGGCGCGCCAGGTGGTGCTGGCGCGCGCCGGCGAGTTCGCCACGCGCGTGAAGACCGCCGGCGAGCAGCTCGACACGCTGCAGCAGGGCGTCACCGAGGAGCTCAAGGCCAGCATCACGCAGGTGAACATGCTGGCCGGCCGCGTCGCGGAGCTGAACCAGAAGATCGCTGCGGTGAAGGGCTCGGGCCAGTCGCACAACGACCTGCTCGACCAGCGCGACCAGACCATCAGCGAGATCAGCCGCTACGTGCAGGTCACCACCATGGAGGCGGGCGACGGCAGCATGAGCGTGTTCATCGGCGGCGGCCAGAAGCTGGTGCTGGGCAACCAGGCGACCAGGCTGGTGGCGGTGGCCGATGCCTACGACCCCTCGCGCCTGCAGCTCGGCGTGAACGATTCCGGCGCGGTGCGCGAGATGCCGCAGGAGCTGGTGACCGGCGGCTCGATCGCCGGGCTGCTGCGCTTCCAGAACGACGACCTGGTCAGCGCGCGCAACCAGCTCGGCCAGATCGCGGCGGCCGTGGCCGGCAGCGTCAACCGGCAGCAGGCGCTCGGCCTGGACGGCAGCCAGCCGCCGGCCAGCGGCGCGCCGCTGCTGACCGTCGGCGCGCCGCAGGTGCTGCCGGCATCGAGCAACACGGGCGGCGCCACCGTGTCGATCAGCGTCAGCAATCCGACCGAGCTTCAGGCGAGCGACTACGAACTGGTGCGCGACCCGGCGCTGCCGGCCGGCAGCTACACGCTGACGCGCCTGTCCGACGGCAACTCGCAGACGGTGACCGACGGCGCCATCGTCGACGGCTTCCAGATCAGCATCGGCGCGACGGCGCCGGCCGCCAACGACCGCTTCCTGCTGCAGCCGGTGTCGGCGGCATCGCGCAACGCCACGCTGGCGCTGGAGAACACGCGCGGCCTCGCGGCGGCCTCGCCGGTGGCGGCCACCTTCGACGTCGACAACATCGGCACCGCCTCGGTGGCCGCGCTGAGCGCGACGGCGGTGAACGCCGCGGCCGCGCCGCTGACCGCCACGATCACCTTCACCAACGACAGCGGCGCCTACAACTGGGAGCTGCGCGATGCCAGCAACGCGCTGGTGCGCAGCGGCACCGGCACCTGGAGCGCCGGCCAGGCGATCCGCAGCGACGCCTGGGCGCCCGCGACGCCGGCGCAGCGCTACGACTGGTCGCTCGATCTGTCGGGCGTGCCGCGCAGCGGCGACGTGCTGACGGTGGGCAACACGCCCTTCCCGGCCTCGGACAACGGCAACGCGAAGGCCATGATGGCGCTGCGCGATGCCGGCCTGGTCGGCCAGAGCACGCTGCCCAGCGGCACCGTGGTGCCGGGCGCGAGCGTCACCGATGCCTACGCCAACATGCTCGCCGAGGTGGGCGTGCGCGTGCAGGGCGCGCAGCTGTCGGCCAAGCAGTCGGCCGCCATCGCCGACCAGGCCGATGCCAACCTCTCGGCCAAGGTCGGCGTCAACCTCGACGAGGAAGCCGCACGGCTGATCCAGTTCCAGCAGAGTTACCAGGCCGCGGCCAAGATCCTGCAGGTGGCGCAGTCGCTGTTCGACACGCTGCTGCAGACCGCCGGCTGAGAAGGAGAACCACCATGAGCCTGCGCATCAGCACCCGGCGCGCCAACGAATCCGGCATCGAAACGCTGCAGAAGCGCCAGGTCGAGATGGCCGACGCCCAGGAGCGCCTGACCAGCGGCAAGCGCGTGAGCCGCGCCAGCGACGACCCGGCCGCGGCGGCGCGCGCCGAGCGCGCGCTGGCCGGCCAGATGCGCGCCGAGACCAGCCAGCGCGCGGTGGACGCGAGCCGCACCGCGATGTCGCTGACCGAGACGGCGATGGGCGATTCGCTCGAGCTGCTGCAGCAGGCGCGCGAGGCCCTGGTGGCGGCGGGCAATGCCTCCTACAGCGATCAGGAGCGCAGCAACCTGGCCGAGAAGATCAAGGCGATCCGCAACCAGCTGCTCTCGGTGGCGAATCGCAGCGACGGCGCCGGCAGCTACCTGTTCGGCGGGCAGGGCGCGACCACGCAACCCTTCGTCGACGCGCCCGGCGGCGTGGCCTACAAGGGCGTGAGCGGCGAGCGCCGCACCGAGGCCGGCACCGATCTGCCGCTGACGGTCAACGGCGACGGCGTCTTCATGACCGCGCGCACCGGCAACGGCGTATTCCAGACCAGCGCGGGCGCGGGCGTCACCAACGCGTGGATCGACAACGGCCAGGTCAGCAACCCTTCCGCGCTGACCGGCTCGACCTACACGCTGCAGTTCAGCGTCTCCGGCGGCGCCACCACCTATGCGGTGCTGAAGGACGGCAACCCCACCGCGGTGACCGCGGCGCCCTACGTGTCGGGCCAGGACATCACGGTCGACGGCATGAGCTTTCGCATCAGCGGCACGCCGGCCAACGCCGACAGCTTCACGGTGCAGCCATCGAGCTCGACGCTGTCGATCTTCGACACGCTCGACCGCGCGGTCACGCAGCTCGCCACCAAGGGCCGCAGCACGGCGCAGATCGCCCAGGGCAACACCGACGGGCTGCGCGACATCGACCAGACCCTGGCGCAGCTGCAGGGCGCGCGCGCGGTGGCCGGCGAGATGCTCTCGCGCATCGAGGGCGAGACCTTGCGCCTGGCCGGCCAGAAGCTCGCCAACCAGACGGAACGCAGCAATGCGGAAGATTTGGACATGACGGACGCCATCTCCAAGTTCCAGAACATGCAAACCGGCTACGATGCCGCGCTGAAGTCGTACTCGATGGTGCAGCGCCTGTCGCTGTTCGACTATCTCAAGGCCTGAATCCATGCTTGACGTCGCGATCCTCGGCCAGGTGGCCTTCGGCTACTCGCCCTACATCGACAAGAACCGCTCGGTCTCGGCGACGCGGCTGACCGTCTTTCCGCTGCGGCCCGACATGGCGCCCGACGCGGCGCAGCTGCTCGAGGCCATCGCCGGCGTGTGGCCGGCCGACGGCGCCAAGGTCTCGCTCAACGTGGCCAGCGAATCGCTGCTGCAGGAGCTGATGCAGGCGCAGCCGGCCGGCAACGTGATGGTCGAGATCCCGGCCTTCATGGCCTGCGATGCGGCCAACACCGCCGCGATCGTCGCGCTGCATGGCCACGGCAACACGCTGCTGCTCAAGGGCCGGCCGCTGGCCGAACTGCCGCGCGAGGTGCTGCCCTGCTTCAGGTATTCGATCATCGACCTGGCCGACGACCGCCGCCTCGACGGCACCCAGCCGCCGCCGGGCGTGACGCGCAGCATCCCGCACCTGCAGGCCGGCGTGCGCACGATCGCCCAGATGGAGCAGGCCTTCGCGCGCGGCGCGGAAGCCGTGCTCGGCTGGCCGATCGACGATGCCATCCAGGGCGGCGCCAAGGCCAAGGTGGCGGGCCAGCCGGACATGCAGGCGATGGTCGAGCTGATCCGCCAGGTCGACGCCGCCGAGCCGATCGAGAAGCTGGAGAACACGCTCAAGCGCGACCCCTCGCTCGCCTTCAAGCTGATGCGCTACATCAACTCGCCGGCCTTCGGGCTGCGCGTGGAGATCAGCTCGTTCCGCCACGCCATCATGATGCTCGGCTACAAGCGCCTCAAGCGCTGGGTGGCGCTGCTGCTGGCCACCGCCAGCAAGGACGTCAACATGCGCCCGGTGATGTTCGCCGCCGTGCGCCGCGGGCTGCTGATGGAGGAGCTCGGCCGCTCCGCCGGCGACGAGGAGATGCGCAGCGAGCTGTTCATCTGCGGCGTGTTCTCGCTGCTCGACCGCATGTTCCAGCAGCCCTTCTCCGACCTGTTCGCGAGCATCCCGGTGCCCGAGCGCGTCGTCCAGGCGCTGGCCAAGGAGACCGGCCCGTTCCAGCCCTACGTGAACATGGTGCGCGCGATCGAGAACGAATCGCTGTTCGACTTCCGCGAAGCCGCCGACGCGCTCATGCTGGGCGTCAGCGAAGTCAACCGCGCGCAGCTGCGCGCCCTCACCGCCGCATCGCAACTCGAATGAAGGGAGCCCGGGCCCCGTGGCAGTAAGGGGCCCGATCCGCCCCGAGACCCGGCTGCCGCTGGCGGCCTGGATGCCCTTGCTCGACACCCTGGCCGAGCCGGTGCTGCTGTTCGATGCCGACGGCGTGGTCGCCTTCGCCAACCGCGCTGCGCACGGCCCGCTGCAGGGCGTCGTGGGGCAGGGCGTTGCGGCACTGTCGCCCTGGCTGGGCGCGGCGGCCACCGAGTGGCTGCAGGCCGCGCAGCGCGGCGCACCGCGTGCCGCCGAGCCGCCGCCGGCCGAACTGCAAGACGCCCGCCGCGCCGGCCTGGCCTGGCGCCGGCTCGACTCCGGCGAGGGCGTGCTCAGCCTGCAGCCGCTGGCCTGCGCGCCGCAGCAGGCCTTCCGCGTCGTCTGGGACGCGCCCTTTCCCGCCACCTTGCAGGACGCCGAGTTCCGCCTCGTCGACGTCAACCCCGCCTTCCTCGAGTTCAGCGGCCGCACGCGCGAGTGGCTGATCGGCCGCGACCCGATCGAGATGCAGCCGGCGGAAGACCGGCCTGCCAGCCTGGCCGCGCGCGAGGCCTTCCTCGCCGCGCGCGACGATGTGCAGGCCGGCGCACTGTTCGAACAGCGCCTGCTCGACGCCGACGGCCGCGGGCGCTGGGTCCGCGCGACGCGCCAGCGTGTCGGCGACGACGCCGGCCGCAGCCTGCTGCTCACGGTGATGCAGGATTCGACCGCCGAGCACGCGGCGCGTGAACGCGCCGACCGCTCGGCGCGCGAGCTCGATCACTGGTTCGACCTCAGCACCGTCGGCATGGTGCTGTTCGACGAACGCGGCCTGCTGGTGCGCAGCAACCCGGCTTTCGAGGCGCTGGTGGGCAGCGTGCCGGTGCTGCTGGGCGAGGCGGGCGAGCCGCTGCGCGAGCTGCTGTGCTGGCAGGGCGATGCCGTGGCGGCCGAGCTGCGCCCCGGCGCGCCGCCGCTGGAGCGCCAGGCGTGGATGCCGGGGGCCGACGGCACGCCGCTGCGGCTGCGCTCCATCGTGCGCTGCTACAAGGCGCCGGGCGGCGCGCCGCGCTTCATGGCGGTGGTGGAAGACCGCAGCGTCGAGGAGGAACGTGACCTCGCCCAGCTGCAGATCGGCGCGATGATGGACACCGCCGGCGTCGGCCTCGCCACCTTCGCCGAATCGCAGGGCTGGGTGCGGCAGCGCCAGGGTGGCAGCGGTGCGGGCGGCGCTTCTTCGGCGCTGCAGGCGATCGGCCGCGACGTGGTGCTGCCCGATTCGATTCCCGAATACGAACGCCTGCAGCGCGCGCTGCGCCAGGGCGAGCGCGCCGAGGTGCGCTACGCGGTGCGCCACCCCGATCTCGGCCAGCGCTGGCTGCTCACGCGCGTCGAGCCGGCCATGCTGGCCTCGGGCAAGCGCACCACCTCGGTGGTGACGCTGGACGTCACCGAGCAGGAGCAGGCGCGCTCGCGCAGCGAGGAACTGCTGCGCGAGATGACCAGCATCCTCGAGAGCACGGTGACCGGCATCGCGCACCTGCGCGGCGAGCATCTGGTGCGCTGCAACCACCGCTTCGAGGCGATGCTGGGCCTGCCGGCCGGCGTCGCTGCCGGCCGTTCGCTGGCCGAGCTGTTCGCCGCCCATCCGAAGGTGCTGGAGATCGCCACCGAGGCGCAGCGCACGCTCGCCGAGGGCGAGGTGATGGAGGCCGAGTTCGAGGTCGCGCCGCCGGGGCATCCGGTGCTCTGGTACGGCCTGTCGGTGCGGCGCAGCGGCGGCCCGGCGGGGGCGATCGAACTGATCGCGGTGCTGTCGGACATCACCCGGCTCAAGCTGCAGCAGCGCGAGCTGGAGCTGGCCGCGCGCGACCGCGAGCTGATGTTCAGCCTCTCCGAGGTGGGCATCGCCTCGGTGCGCGACGGGCGCATCCAGCGCGCCAACGACGCACTGGCGCAGCTGGCCGGCTGGCCGGCCGCGGACCTCGCCGGGCTGACCCTCTCCACGCTGTACGCCGATCCGGCCGACTACGCGCGCCGCTGGCCGCAGCAGGAGCGCGAGCTGCGCGCGCAGGGGCGCTGGAGCGGTGAGCTGCAGCTGCGCCAGCGCGACGGCGCGCCGCTGTGGGTGCAGCTCGGCCTGCGCCTGGTGCAGCGCGGCGAGCTGGCGGCCGGCTTCATCGCCAGCTTCGTCAACGTCGACGCGCGCCATCGCGCCGAGCTGGCGGTGGCGCTGCAGGCCGAGCGCACGCGCGCCATCCTCGACTCGGTGCTGGTGGGCATCGTCACGGTGGGCGCCAACGGCATCGAGTGGATGAACCGCTCGGCGCGGCGCATGTTCGGCGGCGATCTGGCCGATTTCCTGCAGCAGCCGATCTCGACCGTGGCCACGCCCGAGCCCACGCACCCGTTCCGCCGCACCCACTACCTCGAGGAGCTCGCCGAGGGCCAGGCCGAGACCTTCGAGTGCCGCGTCAAGGCGCGCGACGGCCGCGAGTTCTGGGTGGTGGGCAACGCGGTGGCGACCAGCCGCGAATCGACCGGCCGCCAGCTCACCTACGCGCTGCTCGACATCGAGCGGCGCCGCCAGGCGGAGGCGCGCATGTCGGAGGCGCAGGCCTCGCTGCAACGCATCATCGAGGCGGCGCCGATGGCGATCACGCTCAGCGAGGCGCGCTCGCTGAAGGTGATCCAGGCCAACCAGGTGGCGGCGCACAACGCCGGCCGCACGCCGGCCGAGCTGATCGGCCTCGCGCCCGAGCAGCTGTTCGACGCGCCCACGGCGGCGCAGCGCCGCGCCGACATGGAGCGCGCGCTGGCCACGCGCGAGCTGACGCAGCACGAATACCGCATCACGCTCGACGGCCAGGCGCAGGTGTGGGACACGCGCTACCTGCCGCTGGCCACGCAGCCCGGGCAGGCGCCCGACCAGCTGCTGATGGTGGCCAGCGACGTCACCGAGCAGCGCGCCGCGCAGGAGGCGCGCTTCGAGGCCGCCATCGCGCAGCGCGAGATGCTGGTCAAGGAAGTGCACCACCGCATCAAGAACAACCTGCAGGGCGTGGCCGGCCTGCTGCAGCAGATCGCCCAGCGCAAGCCCGAGGTCGCCGGCGTGATGTCGGAGGTGATCGGCCAGGTGCAGGCGATCGCGCAGGTCTACGGCCTGCAGGTGGGCGCGAGCGGGCCGCTGCGCGTCAGGAGCGTGGTCGAGGCGATCGCCGGCTCGGTGCAGCGCACCTTCGGCCGCAGCATCCGCTTCGTGCTCGACGGCCCGGCGCCGCAGCGCTGGGCGCTGCCCGAGGCCGAGTCGATCCCGATCGCGCTGACCGTCAACGAGCTGCTCACCAACGCGGTGAAGCACAGCGCCGGCAGCGGCGGCGAGGTCGAGTGCACGCTGAGCTGCGGCGAGGAGGGCGTGCGCATCGTCATCGTCAATGCCGGCTGGCTGCCCGAGGGCTTCAACCTCGCGCGCGTGCCGGGCGGTGTTTCCGGGCTGGGCCTGGTGCGCGCGCTGCTGCCGCGGCGCAGCGCGGCGCTCGCCATAGCGCAGCAGGGCGAGCAGGTGCACACCAGCGTCCGGCTGGACCCGCCCAGCATCACGCGGCTCGACTCCGCATGAGGCGCATGAGAGGGCAGCGCAAATTCGCGGACAATCCGCGTCAATTCCGATCAGGCAAGGAGACGTGTCGGTGAGCGCGACGGCCAAGGGCACGATCCTCGTGGTGGACGACGACCGGCTGGTGCTGGCCACGCTGGTGCACGGCCTGGCCCAGGCCGGCTACCAGGTGATCGACGCCGACAACGGCAACGACGCCATCCTGCTGGCGCGCGAGCACCGGCCCGATCTGGCGCTGCTGGACATCCGCATGGAAGGCATGAGCGGCTTCGACGTGGCCGAGACGCTGCGCGACAAGTACCGCATCCCCTTCATGTTCCTCTCGGCCTTCAGCGACGACGCAACGGTCGCGCAGGTCAAGGCGCTCGGCGCGGTGGCCTACCTCGTCAAGCCGCTGGACATCCGCCAGATCGTGCCGGCGGTCGAGGCGGCGCTGGCCAACGTCGGCGCGCGCCGCGCCGCGGCGCCTCCGGCTGCACCGGTGCCCGCGCCGATGGTGCTCGATCCGGTGGTGGCGATGGCGGTGGGCGTGCTGATGCACCGCTACTCGCTCACGCGCGGCGCGGCGCTCGAGCGCCTCGAACGCCAGGCCCAGAGCGAGCAGCGTGCGCCGGCCGAGCAGGCCGAGCGGCTGCTGCAGGCGGTCGAGCTGCTTTCCAGTTCGGGGCAGTAAGCCGTCGACCGGCCAGCGCACGGCCGCTCCGAAGCGGCCGGTCGACCCCCTCGGGGGGTGGCTGCGGTACACCGCAGCCGGGGGCACCGGTTCAGCCTGCAGGCAGGCTGAAGTGGAAGCTCGCGCCGCGGTCGACTTCGGCCTCGGCCCAGACCTCGCCGCCATGCCGGCGCACGATGCGCCGCACCGTGGCCAGGCCGATGCCGGTGCCCTGAAAGTCGTTGGCGCTGTGCAGGCGCTGGAAGACGCCGAACAGACGGTCGGCGAAGCGCATGTCGAAGCCGGCGCCGTTGTCGCGCACGGTGTAGGTGTCTGGGTGCTGGGCGCGCCGCTCCAGCCAGACCTCGGCGGTGCGGGTCTTGGCGGTGTACTTCCAGGCGTTGCCGAGCAGGTTCTCGAGCACCAGGCGCAGCAACGTCGGATCGCCCATCACCTGCAGGCCGGGCTCGATGTGCAGCGTGATCTCGCGGCCGGGTGACTGGCGGCGCAGGTCTTCGGCCACGTAGGCGGCCAGCTGCGAGAGGTTGACGGGCTGGCGCGTGATCGGTTGCGACGACAGCTTGGACAGCGCCAGCAGCGCGTCGATCATCGCGTTCATGCGTGCGGCGGCGCCGAGCACGCGGTCGAGGTGGTCGTTGGCGATGCGGTCCAGGCTGGCGCCGTAGTCCTCCTTGAGGATGCGCGTGAAGCCCTCGACCACGCGGATCGGCGCGCGCAGGTCGTGCGAGACGGTGTAGCTGAACGACTCGCGCTCGGCCTCCGCATCGGCATCGGCCGGCGCCGGCACCGCTTCCTCGAGGATGCGCAGCGTGCCGGCATAACCGGCGAAGCGGCCCTCGTCGTCGCTCACCGGCGCGCCGCGCAGCAGCACGCGCCGCGCCGGCTGCTCGGCCGCGGGAGCGAAGCGCCCTTCGAGATCGTGCAGCGGCGCGTGCGCGGCGAGTTGCTGGCGCAGCGCCTCGGCGGCCGGGAACACGATGCGTTCGGCGAGCGGCACGCCGGCGGCCAGCGGCGCGCCCGGCGCGGCGCCGGCCGGTGCACGCAGCAGGCTCAGGCAATGGGCGGTGTCGGTGCGCCACTGCCACACGTCGAGCTGATCGTTCAGGCGCTTGAGTTCTTCGCGGGCGCGCCGCAGCTCGTCGCGCGTGCGCGCATACTGCCGCGCCAGCCCGTAGGCGAGCAGGGCGCCGATCAGCAACGAGGGCAGGACGAAGGCCCAAGGGGTCAGCGCGGCCATGCGGAGGATTGTAAGGAGCGCCCCCGCGGCGACCGCCCGGCGCCGGGGTTCAAGTTCGGGGGCACGGCGCCGAAGACAGCGAGGTGTCGCGCCGTCCCCACGGGCGCGAGCTTGTGATCACGTCCGATGCTGTTCCGTCTCTCGCGAATCCTGTTCTGGCTGGCCGCCATCGCGGCCGTCACGGCGCTCGTCGGTCCGGCCTCGCTGGCCACGCCGTTGACCGCGCTGGCGGGTCTGGCCCTGCTGGCCGCCTACGCTTCGGCACGCTGGGCGCTGCAGCGCGTGCGCCATGGCGCGCCCGTCGCGGCGGGCGTCGAGACGCCCGTGCTCGACGATGCGGCACTGCAGGACATCCTGGCGCGCGTGCAGGCCGCGCTGTCGGTGGTCGGGCCGGGCATCGAGCCGGCCGCGCTGGCCGCCGCGGCCGTGCTGCGCGCCGAGCTGGGTGCGCGCGAGACCAGCGTGCATCGCGTGTGCGCCGTTGCGGCGCCATTCGCCGATCTGGTCACGCTGGCCGCCGACGGCCGCCCCGGCGTCGCGCACCGTGTGCGGCTCGAGCGCTCGCCGCTCGGCGTGGCCTTGCGCGACGGCTGCGCCGCGCGGGGCGAGGGCGGCAGCTGGGCCATTGTGCTGCCCGGCAGCGACGGCACGGCCGCGTTGATCGAACTCGGCGCGCCCGCCCTGCAGGCGCCGCCGGGGGCGCTCGAGGCCTTGTTCGCCGCGGTCGGCCGGCTCGTCTGTGCCGCGACGATGGCGCCCGAGAGCCCTCAGCGTGACATCCTCACGCGGGAAGATGCCGCCTGCGCCATGCCCTTGCAGGCGCCGCGAGGAAGTTGTCGCACACAATACCGGCAAAGCGACCACTCACCGGATCCCTTGCCCGCCTGCGCCGTGTCCGATCTGCAAAGCCGCACCTCTGCGCCTGCCGTGCTCGACGCGCAGGCGCTGGCGCGGCTGCGCGAGCTCGACCCGAAGGGCGAGAACAAGCTGGTCGATCGGGTGCTGCGTGCCTTCGAGACCTCGGCGCTGCGCCTGCTGCCGCAGCTCGAGACCGCCCGCGCCGGCGGCGACCGCGCCGGCGTGCGCCACGTGGCGCACACGCTCAAGTCCTCCTCGGCCAGCATCGGCGCGCTGACGCTGTCGCAGCACTGCGCGGCGGTGGAGACGCTGATCCGCGAGGAGCGCCCCGACGATCTCGAGGCGCCGCTGGCCGCGCTGCTGGCCGAACTGGCCTCGGTGCGCCAGACCATCCGCTCGATGCTCGACGCATGAACGCGCCGCTGATCTCCACCGAAGACGACCTGCCCGCGCAGCCGAAGGTGCTGCTGGTCGACGACGACGAGGTCAACCTGCTGCTGACCTCGATCGCGCTGCGCGAGCGCGGCTTCCACATCACCGAAGCCACCAGCGGCGAGCAGGCGATGCGCACCCTCACCGAGTGGCTGCCCGACGTGGTGGTGCTCGACGCGCTGATGCCCGGGCTGGATGGCTTCGAGACCTGCCGCCAGCTGCGTCACCTGCCCGGCTTCGAGTCGTTGCCGGTGCTGATGCTCACCGGCCTGGACGACGACGCCTCGATCACGCGCGCCTACGAGGCCGGTGCCACCGACTTCTTCGTCAAGTCCACGCAGTGGAGCCTGCTGGCTGGCCGGCTGCGCTACCTGCTGCGCTCGGCGCGCACGCGCCAGGAGCTGGAGCGCAACAAGGCCCGCCTCGCCCGTGCTCAGGATCTGGCGCGCATGGGCAGCTTCGACTGGAAGCGCGGCGACGGCGGCCCGCAGTTCTCCGCCGAAGGCCTGCGCGTATTCGGCCGCGCGCCGGACGAGCAACTGCCCTTCCGCACGCTGCTGCGCATGCTGCCCGACGACGAGCGCAACGGCCTGCTCACCGTGCTGCACGAGGTGATCAAGCACAGCTCGGTGCTGGCGCGCGACGTGACCGTCACGCTGCTCGATGGCCGCCGGCGCATCGTGCACGTGGAGGCCGAGCCCGAGTTCAACGAGCACGGCAACCTGATCGGCTACACCGGCATCGTGCAGGACGTGACCGACCGCCGCGTCGCCGAAGACAAGATCAAGCACCTGGCCAACTTCGACGGGCTGACCGGGCTGCCGAACCGCCGCCAGCTGATCTGGCGCACCGAGCGCGCGCTCGAGCACGCGCGCCGCCTCGGCCACCAGGTGGCGCTGCTGCTGATCGACCTGGACCGCTTCAAGGTCATCAACGACACGCTCGGCCACAGCGCCGGCGACGAACTGCTGATGGAGGTGTCGCGCCGGCTGCGCTCCTGCGTGCGCCACTCCGACCAGGTGATGGAGAGCTCGCTGGAGGCGATGGGCTCGCGCTCGCACCGCACGCTCGAGGCGGTCGGCCGCCTGGGTGGCGACGAGTTCGTGGCGCTGCTGCCCGAGGTGGCCGACGAGCGCGACGCCGAGCGCGTCGCCAAGCGCATCCTCGACCTGATGCGCGAGCCGATCTTCGTCGGCGGCCAGGAATGTTTCGTCACCGCCAGCGTCGGCATCGCGCTGTACCCGCGCGACGGCGCCACCATGGCCGACGTGCTGCGCAACGCCGACGTGGCGATGTACGCGGTGAAGTCCGGCGGCCGCAACAGCGCCACGCTGTATTCGCCGATGCTGGCCGGCAAGGGGCGCGAGAAGCTCGAGCTCGAGACCGATCTGCACAAGGCGCTCGAGCGCGATGAGCTGGTGCTGCACTACCAGCCCAAGATCGACGTGCGCAGCGCGCGCATGATCGGCGCCGAGGCGCTGATGCGCTGGCGGCGCGGCGGGCAGCTGGTGCCGCCGGGCGATTTCATCCCGCTGGCCGAGGAGACCGGGCTGATCAACCCGTTCTCCGAATGGGCCATCCGCGAGGCGGCGCGCCAGGCGCGCCTGTGGCAGGAGAGCTTCGGCTTTGCCGAGTCGATCGCCGTCAACCTGCCGAGCCGGCTGTTCGAGCGCACCGACCTGGTCGAGCACATCCACAACGCCGTCAACGCCTTCGGCGTGCCGCACCACTCGATCCAGCTCGAGATCACCGAGACGGGCCTGATGAAGGAACTGCAGAGCGTGATTCCCGCGCTGCACCGCCTCAACGAGATCGGCGTGGAGATCTCGATCGACGACTTCGGCACCGGTTATTCGTCGCTGGCCTACCTGACCACGCTGCCGATCTCCGAGCTGAAGATCGATCGCAGCTTCGTGCGCGACCTCGGCCTGACGCCGGCCAGCAAGGCGATCGTGATGGCGATCATCTCGCTGGCGCGCGCGCTCGGCCTGCGCGTCGTCGCCGAGGGCGTCGAGAGCCTGCGCCAGATGGAGGCGCTGCACAAGGAAGGCTGCTGGCTGATGCAGGGCTACCTGTTCAGCCGCCCGCAACC
>WBZV01000682.1_pt1 | contig 18352 bp, 11 predicted proteins | sample 5204221 | NCBI WGS metagenome assembly WBZV01 (sample SAMN12344360, study PRJNA552823) | activated sludge metagenome | biome: Activated sludge suspended growth; feature: Nitrification reactor; material: Wastewater; isolation source: activated sludge from nitrification reactor of wastewater...
CCCTCCGCCCCCCATCCCGCGCATCACCCCGCCCTGCGAAGCGGCAACACCAGCGGGTCCTCCGGATGCTCGGCGTCCCAGAGCCGCTTCAGGTCTGCGTCGCTCAGGCCCATGTTGGCGCGGTTCCGGATCTCGCCGCGGTAGGCCTTCGGGTTGCGCAGGGCGCGGCTCAAGGATGCGTCCGGCACGATGCGCATCCGGATCCGGCCCGCAGGGTCGATGCTCGGCCGGAAGCGCCCGAGGCCTGGCAGGCGCACCGCTGCGCCGCCGCGGCAGTAATGGATGACAGCGCTGCGCAGCGCCACCAGCACCCGCTCCACCTCCTCGTCCGTCAGGCCGCTGCGGCCCGCCGTCCACTCCGCCAGCTCCTCCAGCTCGATCGTCCGTCCGTACACCAACTGAGGTCCGAGGATCTTCAGGGCCGTGACCAGGTATGCCATCTCCATCGCCTTCGGGTTGGGCTGCGGCCGGATACGGGGCTCGGTCATCGGTGTCGGCACAGGCGTGCCCGACCGAGTTGGCACTGGAACGCCGGCCCGGTCGGGACGGTTCCCGCTGATGTCGGAAGCGTCGGTTCCGTTGGAACGCGGGCCCCTACCTGCCGCGGCGCTCCGCGCCGCGGCGGTCCTCCCCCGAGGCGGGGGAAGACTTGCATGGGGAGGCGGGTGCTCACATGGAAGGCCTGAGATTGGGACCCACTGCCGCTGTGCCTTTACGTTCGGCGGCCGGGCCCCTGCCAAGGCTGAGGCACCTGCCGGCTTCTGTCGGCAGCCTTCCGCATGATGGTCCGCCCGGGTAGCTTGTCTTCCCCCTCTCAGGGGGAGGACCGCCGCGGCGCGGAGCGCCGCGGCAGGTAGGGGCTGGTCCACCAGGGCGCCCCGGTCAGCACCCACCCAATTCACTCCCCGGGTGGCTGCCGACATCTATGGATTCGACTCCAAAGTGCTACGGCTGTCCCTGGTCATCGCTCTGGCGGCAGAGGCGAGCTGGCCTGCGGATGCCGGCAGAGCGACGGGGTACGACGCGACCGGCCTGCCCACGCGAGCCAGGAAGGCAGGCTATCATTCCCGCTCGCGGACCCACCTCACCACAAGGACCTCCCGATGCTCGCCTCAGACATCCCCAGCGCCAGCGGCCCCGAGGCCTACCTGCGCCAGGAACGCCAGGCCGCCACCAAGAGCGAGTACATCGACGGCCGGATCGTGGCCATGAGCGGCGCCAGCCTGAACCACAACCTGGTCAGCGTCAACCTCCTGGCTTCCGTCCATTCGCAGCTCCAGGGCGGTGGCTGCCGGGCCTTTGGATCGGACATGCGGGTCAAGGTGGGGGACGACTACTTCTACCCCGACCTCAGCATCGCCTGTCCCAGGCCCGAGGTCGAGGGGCCAGGCGGGGACAACCTGACCAACCCCACCGTGATCATCGAGGTCCTCTCGCCCTCCACCGAGCAGCGGGACCGCACGGTCAAGGCCAAGGCCTACCGCCGCCTGGCATCCCTGCAGGCCTACGTCCTGGTGGCCCAGGACCGACCCTTCGTCGAATGCTTCCGCCGCCACGGGGCCTTCTGGGTTTACGAGGCCTATGACGGGCTGGACGCGGGCGTGGACCTGCCAGGCACCGGCTGCGTCCTGGCCTTGGGGGTGGCATACGCCGGCGTGTCGCTGTCGGGCGACGCATGACCGACCGCCTGCCCGCCCAACCCATCGCCTGACGCCGCCCCCCCGCCAAAAAGCGGCGGCCCTTCCGCTGAGAAGGGCCGCCGCTGTTCATCGCTGCTGTTCGTTTGTCTTGGATCTCTCGGCCTGCGCAGCCTGCCGAGCAGCCGTGGCCGGGCGGCGCGGGTCATCGACCCTCGCCCCCCAACCCCGCTCACCTCACGGGATCGGCGGCCCCGGCGGCGTCGGGATCGGTCCGCCGCCCCCGCCGCCGCCCCCGCCGTTGCCCGGCTCCGTGCCCGGCTGGCCCGGGCATTGCGGGGCCATGGGGCCCAGGAAGGGCAGGGCGCCCGGGAGCGGGAAGCCCCAGTTGGCCGCCGACTCGTCGCCCGGGATGTCCAGGCCCAGGGTGGTGCCGGAGCGCTCCACCTTGACCGCCGCCAGGCCCACCACGTTGCGCACGAAGCCGCCGTTGGGGGCAAAGACCTCGTGCTCCCAGAAGGTGGCCGAGATCAGGGCCGAGCCCTTGAAGCCCGGGTGGATGAAGCCCCAGCTGTTCAGGTCGATGTACTCCACCTGGCGGTCGTGCAGCTTCTCGCAGACGAAGTCCAAGAGGCCGTTCTGGTCGAAGATGAAGACCGCGAAGTCCGTGAAGCCCGGCTTGGCCACCAGGTTGGCGATGGCCACCTCCGAGGTGATGCCAGAGCCCTGCTGGTCCTTGTGGAAGCTGGGGATGCCGATGCGCCCGATGCCCGAGCAGAGGCCGCCGCAGCCCGAACCCACCTGCCAGTCGTAGGCCATCTGCTCCGGGAAGAACTCGTAGGCCATCGCCTCCTGCGGGGAGGTGCGCTGCACGTCGCCGTACTTCACCATCTCGGCGATGGCGAAGATGTAGGGCGCGTCCACCGGCTCCGTGCCCGGCGCGAACCAGTCCTGGCTCTCCACCCTGACCGAGCCGATCCAGCTGCCCGGCAGGTTGGCGATGACCGGCAGGAGGAACTGCTGCGAGCCGTAAGGGCAGACCCAGTCCACCACCGTGGTGATCACGTCGCCCGAGCGGTCCAGGAAGTAGACCTTGACCTTGGCCGCCTGGGTGCGCGACAGGTTCTGGACGATCACCGAGGTGTCCCAGCCCTGGTACTCCGAGTAGATCAGGGGGCCGAAGGCCACCGCCGAGCCCACCGTGAAGTACTTGACGCCCTGGAAGACGTAGTTCAGCTCCGCCGGCAGGCCCGTGTAGGTCATCAGCACGTCGTTGCCGATATGGTCCACCGCCACGCCCAGGGGCTGCGTCGAGCGGATCCAGGCGTCGCCCACCCAGCCCGCCGGCATGCAGGCCGAGGCGTCGAACTGGAAGGTCTCGCCCGGCGCCAGCGCGGTGACGTCGCAGATGCGCGGGCGCAGGCAGTCGTCGCGGCCCTTGAACCAGATCTCCAGGCTGGTGCATTCCAGGCCACCGTTCTGGATGTAGAGGATGCTGTTGTAGCCGCCCGCCGCCGCGTAGACCGAGGGGGCGTAGAAGGCGAAGCCGCCGTAGACCGGATCGTAGGCGCCCAGGAACTCGCCGGCGATGCCCGCGTAGCTGGAGACCACGTTGACCTCCGGCCGCAGGTCGCCCGGGCATTGCCGCAGCACCTCCGCCGCCATCGGCTGGCAGGGCACGCAGCAGAAGTCGAAGCCGCGCCAGCTGCCGAACTCCGTGTAGGCCTTCCAGAAGCGGCGGTACTCGTTGCAGTCGCCCACCGCGTACTGGAAGAGGGCCTCGCAGAGGGCGTCGGCGAAGATGTCCTCGCCGTGCTGGCCCACGTACTGCGTGCCCGCCGAGACGATGGCCCCGCTCTTCGCCCCGTTCGGGACCTGCGAGCCCAGGAAGTTCCAGGCCGAGCCGGGGATGAGGAGGCCCGAGCACTCCACCTTCAGCGGGCCCGTGCACTGCGGCGGGCAGAAGCCCGGCTCGCCCCAGACCAGCATCAGGGCCTTGGCCGGGTGGTCGCCCGTGTTCTGCACCTCCACCCAGGTGGAGCAGACCGCGTCGTTGGCCAGGAAGTTGAGGATGGGCAGGAGGGAATGGCAGCCGAAGGAGGCGCGCTGCGGGCTCGGCGGCCAGGCCGTGGGGGCGCCACCCGGCCCGCCCGGACCGATCGCCGGTGGGCAGGGGATGCCCGGCGGGCAGGCCGTGGGGCAGGGCCAGCCGGGGGGGCAGGCCGTTGGCTGGCCCACCGGCGGGCAAGGCATGCCGGGCGGACAGGCCGTGGGGCAGGGCCAACCCGGCGGGCAGGCGGTCGGCTGGCCCACCGGCGGGCAGGGGAAGCCCGGGGGGCAGGCCGTGGCACAGGGCCAGCCCGGCGAGCAGGGCGTCGGCGGGGCCGGCGGCGTGGGCTGCGGGCAGTAGCCGCAGAGCGTGTAGCGGAAGGCCGACTGGGCGCAGGGCGCCGGGTAGGGCAGCACCTGCACGTACTGGCTCTGCGGGGTGCCCGGGTAGAGCGTGTAGTTGGAGGGCACGCCGGCGAACCAGGTGCGGTAGGTGCCCGAGGGCAGGCCGGCGAAGTAGGCGCAGCTGCCCGTGCCGGGGCCGGTCACCATGTAGACCTGGGGGGCCAGGGGCTGCCCGGTGATGTTCACGCGCTGGGCGTAGGCCGTCAAGGGGAACTGGAAGGGCCGCGGGTTCTGCCCCACCGCGTCCACTTCGAAGGCGCAGAGGTTCAGGTCACCCACCAGCACGCCGTCCATCGGCGTGGGCGAGGGCCAGACCGGCGTGGGCTGCACCCAGGGCGTGGCAGTGGGCCAGGGCGGCACGGCGGTCAGGTTGCTGCTGGGCGTCGCCGTGGGCGGCAAGGGCAGGGGTGTCGCCGTCGCCGGCAGGGAGGGCGGCGTGGCGCTGGCGTTCAGGGCCGGCGTTGCCGTGGGGGGCAAGGGGAGCGGCGTCGCCGTGGCCGGCACCGTGGTCGGCTGCACGGGCAGGTCGGTGGCCGTGGGCTGGACCGGAACCGGCGTCGCCGAGGGCGGCAGGCTGGTCGCTGTGGGCGGGATCGCCGTGGGCGGAACGGCCGTCGCCGTGGGCGGGATGCGGGTGTTCGTCGGCAGCGGCGTGGCCGAGGGCAGGATGGGCGGGATCGTGGCCGTCGGCGGCACCGGGATGGCCGTCTCGGCCTCGGCGTTCAGGCAGACGAAGCGCGGGCTCATGTCGCAGGAAGGCGCGCTGTCCAGGTTGGGCGACTCCGGGTCGGTGCCCCAGCGGACGCAGGGCACGGCGCCGGGGCTCAGCAGGGCGAGGTTGACGTAGACCTCGACCACCGGGCCGCAGGCCGCCTGCCCGATGCTGAAGCCGATGTCGCGCGTGCTGCCCATGGTGGCGCTCTGCACGTTGCCGGGGGCGGCCGACCAGGCCCGGCGCCAGAGCGGGTGGCCCTGGCCGTTGTTCAGGTAGGGCGCCGGGCTGCCGGCCGCCGAACCCCAGTCGTCGTCGAAGCTGCCGTCGCCGTCGAGGTCCGGGATCAAGGTCAGGTCGCCGGCGCCATCGGAGCTGACGCCGCCGCCGCCGATCGCGCCCGTGGCCGCGGCATCCTCCAGCAGGAGCAGGTAGCTCTGGTTGCCCACGCGCAGCCACCACTTGTAGCGTGCGTCGGTCCAGTCGCTGGCGCCCTTCTGCCAGCCCGGCTGTCCGGCCAGGCAGAGCCGGAGGTGCAGGTAGCCACCCTGGCCGGTCCAGGCCGACTCGGTGCCGTCACGCCCGCTATCGGCACCGCATTCGCCGGCGCCGTCGGCCGGCAGGGAGCGCCAGGCGCCGGGGGAGATCTGCCCGCTCACCGGAGTCACGGTGCGGCCGCCCAGGTACAGACCCAGGCCAGCCACCAAGAGCAGCGCAGGCAAAAGCCATCGCAAGGTTCGCGTCGATTCCAACATGGCCGGCTCCTCGATTGTCCGGAGAATTCCCGTGGGTGTCCTTGCCCGCGGCGCGGACAGGGCAGATAACGGCAGCGCGGGGTGGCTGTCACGGCCAAGTCGGGAGCAGGGGCAACAGAAAGGGGGCACCCCGGAAGGTGCCCCCTGCTTGCGGTCGCTGCGCGCGCTCAAGGCGCGGTCCGGCTCACTTCGGGCAGGACTGGCCCACCTTGAGCGAGACCTCGTACACGTCGTAGACGTTGATGACCTGGTCCTTGACCACGTCGTACCTGGCGTTCCACGCGGGGTCCTCGGCGCTGAGCATGAGCTGCGCCGCCACCAGGTCCACGTCGGCGTCCGAGACCGTGCGGTCGCCGTTGAAGTCCGGCAGGTCGCAGGGGGCGACCTCAGGACCGCTGCCGGAGGGCGGCGTCACCGTGGGGACGTTGGGATCCGGCACGGCGAAGACCTGGGTCCAGGTCGGCCCGCTGGGGTTGTAGGCCACGCCGATGTCGATGTAGTTGGCGTTGAGGATGTTGGCGCGGTGGCCCGTGCTGTTCATCCAGCCCTCCATCACCTCGGAGGGGGTGCGGTAGCCCTTGGCGATGTTCTCGCCCACGTTGCCGCCCTTGTAGCCGCTCTTCTTCACGCGGTCCGACGGCTGGCCGTTGCCGCAGGCGTTGTGCGAGAAGCAGCCGGTGGCCACCATGTGCTCGTTGTGCAGCCAGGCCGCGATCTGGAGCTGGTAGTTCACCAGGAGGGGCTTGCGGTTGAGCTTGGCCCGCTCGGCGTTGACCAGGTTGACCACCTCCTGCTCCTGCGGGAGGATGCGCTCACCGGGCCCGGAGGCCAGGGCGATGGCGGCGGGCAGGGCCAGGACGATGGCGGACGCCACGAAGAGCACGATCGCGCTGCGCCTGCCGGAGTGAGTCTGCTGCATGGATGAACCTCCTCCGCGAAACTGAAGATGCCGGACTGATGGCGCACGAAGAGGCGCCGGTCAGGAGTATAACACAGGGGTCGGGCAACTGGCTAGGGGTAGCAGGGCTGCCGCAGCAAACGGGAGGCGGATCACCACCCGGCGACTGAAGTCGCGGGCTACTTAAGACGAAGTCCGCGTTGCGGACTGGCCGTCAGTGTTGACCACGGTTGGCGGCATGAACAGTGATGTATTGTTCGGTCGCTTGAGATCATGGTTGTTGCAGCGTCGCCAAAAACCTTGTCCGTTCGGCCCGCAAGAACTCAGTACGCAATTCAAAATGATCATGCGACTCGGGTAGTCCACGCCAGTGGACTTCGTCTTAACTAGCCCGCGACTTCAGTCGCCGGGTGGTCGGAGCCGGCACGTTCGCTGGGTGGTCGGAGCCCGCACGTCATGATGCGATTGCCCTGCTAGGGGTAGCAGGGCTGCCGCACGGGGCCGCCCCCCACACCCGGTGCGCTTGCCGGCATGTCGGGGTCGTCAGCTCGCGCTAGAACCCATCGTCCTGGGCGGGGGGAGGCCGGCGGCCCAGGAGCCAGGCAACGGCGGCCAGGGCGGCCCCGCCGCAGGCCACGGCCAGCCAGGCCAGTTCCGGTGACAGGGCCGTGGGCAGGCCGGGCAGCCAGTCGCCGCCCAGGAGGCCCGCCAGGGGGCCGGCGGGCTTGAGGGCCGCCGCCTGGTCCAGGTAGGCCTGGCGGGCGGCCGCGTCCGGGTCCTGGTCCACCGTGACGGCCAGTTCGGCCACTTCCAGGCTCTCCTCGCCCGCGGGTCCGAGAAGCTTCAGCTCGGCGACTGCGAACGCCAGGGGCTGGTCGGACTTCAGCAGGGGAGCCAGGGTCAAGGAGAACAGCTCGCCGCTCCCCTGGGGCAGCGGGAGCTCGGGCGCCGTCGGGGCCAAGGAGGCATCGGCCGCGACGGTGGCGGCCCCTTCTGCTCCGCCCTCGTCGCTTCCCTCCTGCCCGGCCTCTGCTCCGTCCTTGTCCGCCAGGGCCGCCAGGTCAGCACGCAGGCTGAGCATGCCCGGCTCGGCCGCGGCCACCGTCAGGCCGGACTCCGGGCGCACCGCCTTGACCAGGGCCCCCAGGTCGGCGGCGGTGACCACGAGGTGCTCCTCGTCGTAGCGCAGGGTGAGGACGATGCTCTGGAAAGCGGCCAGGTCCTGACCCAGCAGCGACAAGGTCTGTGGCTGCGCCGCCAGGGCCATGCGGTCCTGCGCGAAGTAGGCCCGGCCGGCGGCCACCGTGCGTGCCGCGCCCAGGGCCAGGAGGCCGATGCAGCAGGCCAGGACGGCCGGGGCGCGCCCGGCCGGGGGGCGCCGGCCGGTGGCAGGGCGATGCGTCTGGGCGGATGGCTTCATGCCCCGAAGTCTACCACAGGGCCGGCGCCGCCTTCGCAGGCAGGGCGCCCCGTGCGGCCTGGGTGGCCCGCGGCGCCGGCAGCCACATCCGGCGACCGAGGCCCTGGGACGCCTGGCTTACAATTCGGGCATGCCGCAGCCGATCTACCTCCGCGGAATCCAGCTCGACCTCCGTTTCCTGCCCTCTGCGGCCGGCCTGGACAGCCTCGACCTGCCCGATGACCCCTACCGCGGCTACTGGGCGGACGGCGCAGGCCGCCGTCTGCTGGGCTGGGGCCTGGCGGTCAGGGTCGGCGCGGAGGGGGCGGCCCGCTTCGCGCAGTTGGCTGCAGGGGCGGTCCAGCTCCGCGGCGCCATCCGCCCTGTGGGCCTGCCGCCCGGCCTGGACCCCGGGCTCCTGCCCTTCGGCCTGGGCTTCGGCTTCTGGCCGCACGCCGAGTGGCCGGGCTACCCGGCCGCCTGGCTGGCCTTGCACCGCCTGACCCTGGATGCAGCGCCGGGCCGACCGGCCCGCCTCTGGGCAGCGGCCGGCACGGCCGAGGAGGCCGGCGCCCTGCTCGACCGGATGCGGCGGCAGCTCGCGGCGCCGCCAGCAGGTTCGTACTCACCCTTCGGATCCACGGGCGCGGCCGGGCCGGCCGAACCCGGCAGGACCCTGGCGGCGAACCTCGCTCCGGCAACGCGGCGGACTGCCGCATCGCCCGCGGCGCTCGGATCGCCGCTGGGCACAGCCTCTGCGGCCGACGCCCCCCCGGCCAGCCTGTTGGCCCAGGTCGAGCGGGCGGTGGCCGCCCTCCGCGCCGGTAGGGCCGGGAAGCTGGTGCTGGCCACCGAGCGCCGGCTCTCGCTGGCGGCGCTCGGCCTCTCCGCGCATAGCCCGGCCGCGCTGCTCGCCGCGCGGGCCTGCGCCGAACCGGACGCCTTTCATTTCCTGGTGGCGCCCGGGCGGGACGAGGCCTGGCTGGGCGCCAGCCCCGAGCGCCTCCTGGCCATCGAGGCGGGGCGCCTCGTCAGCATGGCCCTGGCCGGTTCGCGGCCCCGCTCGCCAGATGCCGCGGCGGACGAAGCCCTGGGGCAGGATCTGCTGTCCAGCCCCAAGGACGGTAGGGAGCATGCCCTGGTGGTGGAAGACCTGGTCCGGCGGCTGGCGGACCAGGGTCTGGCCGCCCGGCCGGGCGAGGCGCGGCTGCGGCGGCTGCGGAGCCTGCAGCACCTGGAGACGTCGGTCGAAGCCATCCTCCCGCCGCAGGGCGGGCCAGACCTCCTGAGCCTGGCCGGGGCTCTCCACCCCACGCCCGCGCTTGGGGGGTGGCCGCGCGAGGAGGCCTTGCGCCTCCTCGCCGAACTGGAGGACCTCAGCCTGGGCCGGGGCCTCTACGGCGGCGGCATCGGCTGGATCGACGGCCGCGGTGAGGGCGACGTGACGGTGGGGATCCGCGGCCTGCGGCTACACGGGGCCGCGCTCTGGGCCTATGCCGGCGCCGGCCTGCTGCCCGAGTCCGACCCGGCGGCCGAAGCGGCGGAGATCACGGCCAAGCTGGCCGCGACCTCCGCCGGTCTGGGACTGGTCGCTTAGCGGGCGTGCTCTTAGAGCGGCTTTCATGGTGATGTAGCGCTTTCGGCAGTCCACGCCAGTGGACGTGGTCTTAACGAGCCCGCGACTTCCAGTCGCCGGGTGGTCGCAGGCCAGGCGCTACACCTGATTGAACGGCGCTCTAGCGGGCGTGCTCCTAGCGGGCGTACTCGGTGGCCCGGGTTTCGCGGATCACCGTCACCTTGACCTGGCCCGGATACTCCAGGGTCTCTTCGATCTTCTTGGCGATGTCCTGCGACAAGCGCAGCGCACCCAGGTCGTCCACCTGGTCCGGGCGGACGATGATGCGCACCTCCCGGCCGGCCTGGATGGCGAAGCTCTCCTCGACCCCGTCGAAGCCCTCGGCGATGGTCTCCAGGGCCTTGATGCGCTTGATGTAGAGCTCCAACGACTCGCGGCGGGCGCCGGGACGGGCGCCGCTGATGGCGTCCGCTGTCTCGACCAACACCGCCTCCAGGCTGTCCTGCTCCACCTCGTGGTGGTGCGCGGCCACCGCGTTGACCACCAGGGGCGGCACGCCGTAGCGCTGCAGGATGTCGGCGCCGATCAGGGCGTGCGGTCCGTCCACCTCGTGGGTCATCGACTTGCCGATGTCGTGCAGGAAGCCGCCCATGCGGGCCAGGTCCACGTCCGCGCCCACCTCGGCCGCCAGGAGGGCGGCGATCTGGGCGGTTTCCACCGAGTGGTTGAGCACGTTCTGGCCGTAGGAGGTCCGGAACATCATCCGGCCCATCAGCTTGATGATCTCCGGATGCAGGCCGCGGACGTCGGCGCGGTAGGCCGCCTCCTCGCCCGTCTCGCGCATGGTGCGCTCCACCTCTTCGCGCATCTTCTTGAGCACCTGCTCCACCCGGCCCGGGTGGATGCGCCCGTCGGCGATGAGCTGCAGCATCGTGCGCCGGGCCACCTCGCGGCGCACCGGGTCGAAGCAGGAGATGACGATGGTCTCGGGCGTGTCGTCGACGATGACGTCCACCCCCGTGGCCTGCTCGAAGGCCCGGATGTTGCGGCCCTGGCGGCCGATGATGCGGCCCTTCATGTCGTCCGAGGGCAGCTCGATGCTCGAGACCACCACGTCGGCCACCACGTCCGTGGCCAGGCGCTGGATGCAGGTGATGACGATCTCCCGAGCCCGCGCTTCGCCCTCGGCCCGCGCGGCCTGCTCGATCTCGCGGATGACGCGCGCGGAATCGTTGCGGGCCTCCTCGGCCACCTTGTTCAGCAGTTCGGCCTTGGCATCGCTGCGGCTGAGGCCGGCCACGCGTTCGAGCTCCGTCTGTTGGGCGGCCCGCAGCTCCTCGGCCTGGCGCTCGAGCGTGTCCAGTACCTTCTCGCGCTGCTCCATCTTGCGGGCGCGGTTCTCGGTCTGCTCCAGGCGGTCGTCGAGCTTCTCGCGGCGGCGGTTGAGCTGCTCCTGGGCCTGCTCCAACTCGCGGCGCGCCCGCTTGGTCTCCTGCTCGGCCTCGCTGCGGATCTTGATGGCCTGGTCCTTGGCCTGGAGCAGGATCTCCCGCCCCTGGGTCTCCGCGTCGGCGATGATGTTGGCTCTGCTCTGCTCTGCCGCTTCCTGCTCCGCGCCCAAGCGCTGTCTGGTCAGCCTGGCGCCATACCACCAACCCAAACCCGCTCCCGCCACCAATGCCAAGGCGGCGTAGACGAGGGATTCCATGTTCGCTATTCCTTTGACTCAGTCGGGCGCTCGTGCGGCCAGGCCCGTAGGACGTGTGGGGTGCAGATGGCCGGCCGCCGAACACGGGGCGCCATCGCTGCGGTTAAGAAGTATACGCAATCCGAAGAACGGGCCAAGCGCCTTGTCCAGGCCGGCCGGGCTCCCCAGGGACGCTCACGCCGGCGGCATCCCCTCGTCCGCCCCCTCTGCCGCAGCGTCCGCGGCCGCCTGCAGGTCTTCCCAGGCCTGCCGCAAGGCCTGCCGGATGGCATCGCCCCCGAAGCCCCGCCGGGCCAGGACGCCGCCCAGCCGCCGCTCGAAGTCCCGGCGATCCAGGCCGGCCAGGCGCGGCGCCCGGGCCTGGGCCAGGCGTAGCGCCTGCTCGGCCTCGTCCACCTCGCCGAGGCTCTCCCGGATCAGCTCGTCGGCCAGGCCCTTCTGGCGCAGCTCGACGCTCAGGGCACGGCGGCTGCGGGGGGCCTGCCGGCCTCGGCTCTCGATCCACCAGGCGGCGAAGGCCTCATCGTCCACCAGCTTGAGCTGGCGCAGGCGCGAGAGCACCTGTGTGGCCGTCCCCGGGTCGACCTCCCATTCGGCCAGCTTGGCCTTCAGTTCGGCCTCGCTCCGGGCGCGGTAGCCCAGGAAGTGCAGGGCGCGGGCGAGGGCGCGCTGGTAGCCGGCGTCGGCGCGCAGGGCGGCGATGCTGGCTACGCTGAGGTCCTGGCCCACGTGCAGCGATGCCGCCAGGTTGAGGTCGATCTCCAGCGCGGGTTCGTCGTCCAGGTAGACCATGACCCAGCCGTTGCGGCGCCCCGACTGCTGGCGGAGCCTCGTGATGCGGGGCATGGGTGACGGTGGGCCGTGGTGCTGGAGACGGCAGGGATCGCCGGCTGCCGGCAGCCGGCGATCCCTGGATTGCTCGTGCGGGTCCGCGTGCGGTCCGCGGCGGGCTTCAGGCCGCGCCGGCCGCGGCGAGCTGCGGCACGCCCAAGGTCTCGCGCACCTTGTTCTCGACCTCCAGGCCCAGGGCCGGGTTGTCGATCAGGGCCTGCTTGGCGTTCTCGCGGCCCTGGGACAGGCGCGCTTCCTGGTAGAAGAAGAAGGAGCCGCGCTTCTCGACGATGCCGTGCTGAACCGCCATGTCCAGGACATCGCCGAAGCGCGAGATGCCCTCGTTGTAGAGGATGTCGAACTCGGCCTCGCGGAAGGGCGGCGCCACCTTGTTCTTCTTGATGCGGATGCGGGTGCGGTTGCCGATGACCTCCTGGCCGTTCTTGATGGCCTCGGTGCGGCGGATGTCGATGCGGACCGAGGCGTAGAACTTGAGCGCCATGCCGCCCGTGGTGGTCTCGGGGCTGCCGAACATGACCCCGATCTTCTGCCTGAGCTGGTTGGTGAAGATCACCGAGCAGCGGGAGCGGCTGATGGCGCCGGCCAGCTTGCGCAGGGCCTGGCTCATCAGGCGGGCCTGCAGGCCCACGTGCGAGTCACCCATGTCGCCCTCGATCTCCGCCTGGGGCACCAGGGCGGCCACCGAGTCGACGACGATGACGTCGACGGCGCCGGAGCGGACCAGGGCCTCGCAGATCTCCAGGGCCTGTTCGCCGGTGTCCGGCTGCGACACGAGCAGGCGGTCGATGTCCACCCCCGTGCGGCCCGCATAGACCGGGTCCAAGGCGTGCTCGACGTCGATGAAGGCCGCCACGCCGCCCAGCTTCTGGGCCTCGGCGATGATGTGCTGGCAGACCGTGGTCTTGCCCGAGGACTCCGGCCCGTAGATCTCGATGATGCGGCCCCGGGGAATGCCGCCCACGCCGAGGGCCCAGTCGAGGGCGAGGCAGCCGGTGGGGATGACCTCGATGTCCAGCTGGGTGCTCTCGCCCAGCTTCATGATCGAACCGTCGCCGAAGCGACGCTTGATCAAGGTCATCGTGGTCTCCAGCGCCTTGTCCCGTTCCTTGTCGTCCATGATGCTCCATGCCTCTCTGATGGTATCGCCCGGCGCGCCCTGCCTGCGCCGGATGTCGTGTGATGGAACATGCCCTGCGACGGGTCGTCGGCACTCCGCGCGGGAGGGCGAACGATCGTCGGACAAATGTTCTAAATCAGTATATCATGCCGCAGTGGGGATTGCAACGCCCCTCGCGCCAGACCGGCGCCAACTTCGCGCCACTGCCATCCCTGGGGGGTGCGGCGGCCCGCCGCACCCTGTCGGACCCGGTCGGACCCCTCGAGGTATCGGGCAGCCTTCTCAGCCCCGTCCCTCGGCCAGGATCTCCGCGATGTCGCGCACCGCGACGTCCGGCGCGCCCATGCTCTTGGCGGCGCTGTCCAGCATCGTCAGGCAGTAGGGGCAGGCGACGCCGACCACCTCGGGCTGAGTGGCCAGCAGCTCCTCCATGCGGATGAGGTTGACCTCCTTGTCCGCATGGCCCTCGAACCACATCTTGCCGCCGCCGCCGCCGCAGCAGAGCCCCTGTTCGCGGCTGCGCTCCACCTCCAGCACCTGGGCGCCGGCCGCGCTCAAGGCCTGGCGCGGCGCCTGGTACTCCCCGTTGTAGCGGCCCAGGTAGCAGGAATCGTGGAAGACCACCCGCGCGGCCTCACCGCGGCGCGGGGCGATGCGTCCGGCGGCCACCAACTCCTCCAGGAGCTGGCTGTGGTGCACGACGCTCCACTCGCCGCCGAACTGGGGGTACTCGTTGCGCAGGGTGTTGAAGCAATGCGGGCAGTGGCAGAGCAGGCGGTCGAAGCTGTAGCTGCCGATCGCGGCGACGTTGCCCTCGGCCGCGCTCTGGTAGAGGTACTCCTCGCCCAGGCGGCGGGCGCTCTCGCAGGTGCAGCGTTCCTCGCGCATGACGGCGAAGCTGACCCCGGCCTCGCGGAGGAGGGTCACCATGCTCCGGGCGATCTTCTGGTTGCGCTTGTCGTAGCTGGCCGAGCAGCCCACCCAGTAGAGCAGCTCGACGTGCTGGTCCGGCCGGGCGATGGGCAGGTCCAGGCCATCGGCCCAGGCAAGACGGTCCTCCGGGCTGTAGCCCCAGGGGTTGCCGGCCGTTCCCATGTTCTTCAGGGTCAGGCTCGAGGTGCCCGGCAGGGCGCCTTCGTTCAAGGTGAGGTAGCGCCGGAGGTCGACGATGTTGTCGACGATCTCGATGAAGGCCGGGCAGACCTGGACGCAGGCCATGCAGGTGGTGCAGCTCCACAGGGCCTCGGGCTGGATCAGGAGGCCGTCGCCCACCACCACCCGGCCCCCGTCGGCCACCAGGAAGGGGCCGTCGGCCTGGGCCCTGAGCTCCTCGCTCAGGCTGACGATGATCTGCTTGGGGTTGAGCGGCGTGCCGCTCAGAAAGGCGGGGCAGACCGTCTCGCAGCGGCCGCAGCGCACGCAGCTGTCGACGCCCAGGCGCTGCTTCCAGGTGAGGTCCCCCACCTTGCCCACCCCCCAGACCTCGGCGTTCTCCAGGTCCAGGCGGGACAGGGCCGCGCCGGTGCCGATGGCGTCGCTGCTCTTGAACCAGGCATTGGCCGAGATGCTGACGATGTGGATGGCGTTGGAGTAGGGCAGGGCGGCGATGAAGAGGAGGGAAGCGGCCGCATGCCCCAGCCAGAGCGCCAGGTGGGCCTGGCTGGCAAGACCCAGGAGCAGGGGGGACGGCCCCCCTGCCAGGCCGACGATGCCCCGGGCCAGGCCGTCGCCCAGCCAGGACCACCCGGCATGGGGCAGGCGGGGCTCGGTGATCACCAGGCGCAGGGCCTCGACCAGGAAGCCGCTCAGGTTGATGAAGACCAGGAGCCAGAGCAGGAAGTCCCAGGAGCCCTTGACGTGGTGCGGCTGCTGGACGTGGCGCCGCCAGAGGGCGATGCCCAGGCCCAGGAGGAAGGCCAGTCCGGCGGCGTCGAGCACCGCCTCGTAGGCCAGGTAGAAGGGGCCCTGGAGGATGCGCCCGGCGAAGGGGTCGCCCGCATCGCCGAAGAGCTGGCGGGTCACGTCCCAGTCCACCGTGGCCAGGGCCGTGCCGATGGCCAGGAGGACGAAGCCGCCGTACATGCCGCCGTGAAAGACCGCGGGCAGGCGACGCTCGGCGGTCTTGCGCTGGCCGATGGCGTAGCGCAGAAGCTGGCCCAGACGCCGGCCCGGCCGGCCCAGATGCCGCGCCGGAACGCCGGCCTGGCCGGCCATCCAGGCCTCGGCATGCCGCCAGATGCCCAGGGCGAAGACGCCTAGGGCCACGATGCTCATGAGGTAGAGGCTGAGCTCCGCCCAATGGGGCACGTTGCAGAAGGTGGGGCGCAGGACAAGGGTCTGCCCGTCCGGGCCGCTCACCGCGCAGCGGCTGAGGGGCGCCACCGTCGGATCCGCCTGCAGGCTGCCCCGGAAGGCCAAGGCCATCACGCCGGCCAGGCTGAGGAGGAGGGCCGCCAGGAGGGGCTCGGCCCAAGGGCCCAGGCCGCTGAGGGCTTCCTGGACGCTCGGACGACGACCGGTGCTGGGGCGGGCGGGCGCCTGGCTCTGGGGGCTGCTCATGGCGGATCCTGCGGAGGGGCCGGCCGCGCCGGCGTCAGGGGGTGGGCGTGGCGGAGGCTGCGTCGGCGATCCCGCCCGCGGCGGGCGGAGATCCCTCGGGGGTGCCGGCGGCGGCCTTGGCGGCCTTGGCGGCCATGCGGGCGTCCAGCTCGGGCGGGGAAGCCATGAAGATGGCGCCCGGCGCGGTGGAAGGCCGCGATGCCAGAGCGGGCGCCCCGTGCAGGCTCGCGGCGCGCGAGGCGGCGGCCAGGCCCCCGCCCAGGAAGAGGACACCGGCCACCAGCAGGGCGCAGACGGCCAGGACGACGGCCACCGGCGAGCCGGGCTCCGCGACGGCCGCGGCATCGTCCGCCGGGCCCAGGGTCATGAGCACCACCGGCCGCAGGTAGGCGAAGGCCGAGAGCACCGACCCGGCGATGAGGGCGACGGCGAGCCCGACCTGGCCGGCGCCCAGGGAGGCGTCGAAGATGTACCACTTGCCCAGGAAGCCGGCCGTGGGCGGCAGGCCGGTGAGCGCGACCAGGAAGAGCCCCAGGGTCCAGGCCAGTGCCGGGCTACGGCCCGCCAGCCCGCGCAGGTCCTCGAGGCGGGTGGCATCGCGGTTCGGGTCGTCGGAGCGGCTCCCAAGGGCCTCCAGGGCGGCGAAGGCGCCGAGGGTCATCCAGCTGTAGGCGGCCAGGTAGAAGAGCAGGGCCCCCCGCCCGGCCGACCCGCCGGCCAACAGGGCGATCAGCAGGTAGCCGGACTGGGCCACGGCGCTGTAGGCCAGCATGCGCTTGAGGTCGGCCTGCACCAGGGCCACCAGGTTGCCCAGGACCAGGGTGACGACGGCCAGGCCGCTGAGCACGGGGGTCCACACGGCTTCCAGGGTGGGGAAGGCCGTCCACAGGAGGCGGCACAGGGCCGCGAAGGCCGCCGCCTTGGTGGCTGTGGCCATGAAGGCGGTGACGGAGAGGGGCGCCCCCTCGTAGACGTCGGGCGTCCACTGGTGGAAGGGGGCCAGGGCCACCTTGAAGGCCAGGCCCACCAGGAGCAGGGCCAGGCCCACGGCGGCCAGTGGGGGGATGGCTTCCTTGCCCCGGGCTTCCAGGGCGTGGCGGATCAGGTCGTACTGCGTGCTGCCGGTGGCGGCATAGACCAAGGCGGCCCCGTAGAGCAGGAAGCCGGCGGCGAAGGCCCCCAGCACGAAGTACTTGAGCGCGGCCTCCTGGCCGGCGCGGTCGTCGCGGCGGAAGCCGGCCAGGACGTAGAGGCCGATCGAGAAGGTCTCGACGCAGAGGAACAGGAAGACCAGGTCCTTGGCCATGGTGGCCAGCATCATCGCCCCGGTGGCCACCAGGAGGATGACGGGATGCTCCATCCGCCGGAGGGCCGGCCGCCGCTCGGCGTGGGCCAGGCCCAGGAGCAGGCTGCCGATGGCTGCCGCGATGAGGATGCCCTGCGCGTAGACGGCAAAGCGATCCAGGTGCAGGAGGTAGACCGCTTCCGTCCCGGCGGCGGCCGGGTCGACCCCCCGGCCGAAGGCGCCCAGGCCGCTGCCGCTGAGCGTGCCCGGCGTGGCCGCCTCCCGCCAGCGCAGCAGGATCAGGGTTCCGGCGCCCGCCAGGCCCAGCAGGCCCAGGATGCCGGCCGGCCAGGCCCCGGCCCGCCGTGGCAGGAACCAATCGGCCACCAGGGCCGCCAACGCGGCGCCCAGGACGCAGAGGGTAGGGCCCACCTGGGCCAGGTCATGGGGTTGCATCATGGCTCTCGGTCACCGTTCTGGCCGCGCCGGGCGCGTGCGGGAGCGATTGTAACAGGCTTGGGCGGCGGGTCAATCCTCGACGCCGCGCCCTCGCCTTCAGCGAACGGTGACGAAGATGGGCTCCGAGCCGACCTCCAGCAGGTGCCGGCCGTCCTCCGCGCCGATGGACACGGGCCCCGGCAGGCCCGCCGCCGGATCGCGCAGGGCCTCCCAGGGAAAGAGCTGTGCCTCGGCCCGGCCCGCACCCCGCGCGGGCAGGGCCACCCGCTCGGCCCGCCCGGTCAGGGACCAGGCCACGTAGCGGGTCTCGGCGGCCCGCGGAACCTGGAAGCGCAGCAGGCGGTAGCCGGGAGTGCTCAGGTCCGTGGGCCGGCCCTCCGCCTGGGCGATGGCCAGGGGCAGCACCTTCAGGGCGGGCTTGGCACGGAAGGCGGCATCGACCAGGCCGCGGTCCGGATCCGAGGGCTGGCCCTTGTAGGCGGGCGGGAAGTCCACCCAGCCGTACCAGTAGACCCGTTGGACCTGGGGCTGGGCCAGGATCTCCAGCAGGTCCCGGGTCAGGAAGAGGGCCTGCCGCCTGGGGCTGTCGGGGTCGGTCGCGAGGGTCAGGCGGTAGGTCTCGGTGATCCAGATGGGCAGCTCGGCCAGACCCTGGGCCGCCAGGAGGCTTCGCACCGCCGCCAGCTTGCTCAGGCCGGAGGGCTCGGTGGGGATGTCGGGGAACCAGTGCAGGTTCATGACGTCGATGAGGTCGCCGCCGCCCAGGGCCAGGAAGCGCTCGAGGAACTCGGGGTGGAAGCCGGGCACGGTGGACACGTAGGCCAGACCGCCCAGGGTGACGACGGCCGCCGGGTCCACGGCCTTGATGGCCTCGCGGGCGCCCCTGAGGAAGCGCAGGTAGGCCTCAGGGCGATCCCCGAAGCAGCCGCCGACGGGCACCG
>WBZV01000684.1_pt1 | contig 18291 bp, 17 predicted proteins | sample 5204221 | NCBI WGS metagenome assembly WBZV01 (sample SAMN12344360, study PRJNA552823) | activated sludge metagenome | biome: Activated sludge suspended growth; feature: Nitrification reactor; material: Wastewater; isolation source: activated sludge from nitrification reactor of wastewater...
ATCATGGCCGCCGCCATCGCGGACTTCCGGGCGGAAACGCTTCCGGACGCGAAGATCAAGAAGACGGACCGTTCGACCCTGGACCTCAACCTGGTCCACAACCCCGATGTGCTGGCGACGCTCGTGGCGGAGCGACAGGGGAAGAGTCCGCTGCTCGTGGGGTTCGCTGCTGAGACCGGCGATGACAGTGGGACCTGGCTGGAGCACGCCGAGCAGAAGTTCGCCAAGAAGGGCTGCGACCTCATGGTCGCCAACCCGGTGGGCCACGAGCGTGCGTTCGGAACCGACACCAACGAAGCGGTCCTCCTGCTCGGTGGCGGGGTCACCGAAGAGATCCCGGGCACCAGCAAAGTGGAGTTGTCCCACAAGGTGCTCGACGCGGTGGTCGACCGACTCCTCTGACGCGGGTGCGCTCGAAACCCCCGCGCCCACGCGTCCCACCGCGCCGTACCCTCTGAGGCGTGCCCGCTCCACTGAAACGCCTGCTTCTGGGCTTGGCGTTCTCCGCAGTGGGCAACGGTCTGACCATCCCCTTGTTGATCGTGTACCTGCACGACATCCGCGGTATCCCGACCACGACCGCGGGGCTGGTGGTCGCGTGGGTGGCGGGCTTACAGTTCGTACTGACTCCCACGATCGGCTGGCTGATCGATCGCTTCGGCCCGCGGCCGATCCTGATGCAGGGCCTGCTGATCGAGGCCGCCGGAGTCGCCTGTTTCCCATTCATCGAGAGCATCTCCACGGCGTTCCTGATCACGGGGCTGTATGCCCTCGGGGCCGCTCACCTCTGGCCGTCCCAGACCGCCTTGATCGCCCGACTGGTCGACGGGCCGCAGCGGCAGCGCGCATACGGGGTGCAGTTCATGCTGCTGAATCTGGGGATCGGGCTCGGCGGTCTGATCAGCGCGGTCATCGTCAACCAGACCGACCCGGCCAGTTTCGTGCTGCTGTATCGGTTGGACGCCCTGACGTATCTGGCGTACTTCGGGGCGGCGGCGTCGCTGGTCGGTCTCGGTGGACGGCTGCCCCCGGCAGCGCATGCCGAAGAAGGTGGCTACCGGGAGGTGCTCAGCGACCGTCGATTGCTGACCCTGATGGGTTTCACCTTCGTCACAGCCGGGTGTGGGTGGGGTGCCCAAGAGGTGGGACTGCCCATCCTGGTCACGCAGCAAGCAGGACTGTCGGTCAAGTGGCTCGCAATCACCTACGCCTGCAACACCGCGGTCATCGTGGTCGCACAGCTGTTCGTCATCAACCGGGTCGAGGGCAAGTCGCGCACGACCGTGCTGGCTGTGGTCGGGGCGGTCTATGCGGGCAGCTGGCTTGTGGCCGCTATCGCGACTGTCGTCCCGCCTGTGACTGCTGGGGTCCTGTTCTGCGCCGGGCTGGCGGTCTTCGCGATCGGGGAGACCATGTGGTCACCGGTGTCGCCGGGCCTGCTCAACGACATCGCACCGGAGCACCTACGTGGCCGGTACAACGCGATGGGGACCGGCGCGTTCGGACTCGCCGGGGTCGCGGGACCGGCGTTCAGTGCACTCGTCCTGGGAAACGGGCATGTGGCGATCTGGATCGCGGTCACTGTGCTCGGCTGCCTGAGTGGGTCGGCGCTGATCCTCACTCTGCGGGGAAGGCTGACCCCAGCGGAGGACGGCCGCGAACCGATGCCGGCGGCTGCCACGTCGTAAGGGTTGAGGCCTCGGCGGTACCGAACTGGTTGGCCAACCCCGCGCCCCGGCCAGTTCAGTACGGTCAGCGTGCCCTTTTGCCCGATTCATCACCGCCGGAGCGCACCGAACTGGTTGGCGTGGGTCAGCCCGCAACCAGTTCGGTACACAACTCGACATCGCAGCGTCCCGGCGGGGGACAGGCGTGTCCGACCGCTTCCGTAGACTCGGGCGAGAACCAAGGAGGGCCTGTGGCCAAGCGCCTGTTTTCGTCGGAATCCGTCACCGAAGGACACCCGGACAAGATCGCCGATCAGATCAGCGACAGCATCCTGGACGCGATGCTGGCCGATGACCCCGACTCGCACGTCGCGGTCGAGACGCTGGTCACGACCGGGCTGGTGGTTCTGGCCGGTGAGGTCGACACGCAGACCTATGTGGACATCCCGCGTGTGGTGCGCGACCGCATCCTTGAGATCGGCTACGACTCCTCCGAGAAGGGTTTCGACGGTCACTCCTGCGGTATCTCCGTGTCGCTCGACCAGCAGTCCAGCGACATCAGGCAGGGTGTGGACGACTCCTGGGAGGAGCGCCAGGAGCACAGTTCCGACCCGCTCGACACCCAGGGGGCGGGCGATCAGGGCCTGATGTTCGGGTACGCCTGCACCGACACCCCGGAGTTGATGCCTCTGCCCATCGCTCTGGCACACCGTCTGAGCCGCCGCCTCACCGATGTCCGCAAGCAAGCCGTCGTGCCCTACCTGCGTCCGGACGGGAAGGTCCAAGTCACTATCCAGTACGACGGCACCACGCCCGTCGCAGTCAACACCGTGGTCGTGTCCAGCCAACACATCGACGACATCGACCTCGATACGCTGCTCGCCCCCGATATCGCAGAGTTCGTGATCCAGCCCGAACTCGCCGAGGTCGACCTCGACACCTCCGATGTGCGGATCCTCGTCAACCCGACCGGCCGGTTCGTCTCCGGGGGACCGGCTGCCGACGCAGGGGTGACGGGCCGCAAGATCATCGTGGACACCTACGGCGGCATGGCACGTCACGGTGGCGGGGCCTTCTCCGGCAAGGACCCGTCGAAGGTGGATCGGTCGGCCTCCTACGCCATGCGGTGGGTCGCGAAGAATGTCGTCGCTGCCGGACTGGCGACTCGGTGTGAGGTGCAGGTGTCGTACGCGATCGGCACCGCTCACCCCGTGGGCTTGTTCGTTGAGACCTTCGGCACCGGCGTCGTGCCGGACGAGCGCCTCGAGGATGCGATCCAGGCGACCTTCGACCTGCGCCCTGCGGCAATCATCCGGGACCTCGACCTCAAGCGGCCCATCTATGCCCGCACGGCGGCCTATGGGCACTTCGGACGGCAGGACGCGGACTTCACCTGGGAGCGGACCGATCGGGTGGCGGCGTTACAGGCCGCTGTCGAGTAGTGGCCGACGTCGCAAAGGTTGCGGTCGAATCGCCACTTCCGCATCTGGACCGGCTCTTCGACTTCTCCATCCCGGAGGCGCTCGACGCCGATGCGCTCCCCGGTTGCCGGGTGCGGGTGCGCTTCCACGGTCGGCTGGTCAACGGGTGGATCATCGAGCGGGGGCTGGCCGAGTTCGACGGGGCCCTGCAACCCCTGCAGCGCGTGTCCGGACCGCCGGTGCTGACCGACGAGGTGCTCGGTCTGTGCCGCCGGGTGGCCGACAGATACGCGGGCACCTTGACCGACGTCCTTCGCTTCGCCGTTCCCAGTCGTGTCGCTGCCGTCGAGGGTCGGCCGTCCCAGCCGCCCCCGCCTGCGCCGGCGGCCGCGGACATGGGTGCGTGGGCCCCCTACGGACTTGCTGAGCAGGGCGGGAGTTCCTGGATCTGCCACCCCCACGACGACCCCTTCGACATGTTGGCGCGCGCCGCCGTGGACGCGATCGCCCGCGGCGGAGGGGCTGTGCTGGTGGTCCCTGATGCCCGCGACGTGCGCAGGTTGCATGCAGCCGTCAGCGCCCTGTGCGATCCGGAACTTGTGGCGGTCGTGTCCGCCGAAGCCTCCCACCGCGTGCGTTACCGCACCCACTTGCAGATCCTCGACGGCTCCCGTCGGATCGTGATCGGCACCAGGTCGGCGGTCTTCGCGCCGGTGAGGGACCTGGCACTGATCGCTGTGTGGGACGACGGCGACGACGTGCTCGTCGAACCGCAGACTCCCGGTTGGCATGCCCGGGAGGTGGCAGCTCTGCGGGCCTGGCAGGTCCGGGCACGTCTGATCGTCGGGGGGTACACGCGCACCGCCGCGACCGCGCAATGGCTCGTTGACGGAACGGCAGCCGATGTGCGTTTGAGTCGCGAGGTCGCGCGTGAGCGCAGGTATCGGGTGGATGCGCTGGTCGAGCCCGACGCGGACCGGCGCCGGATCCCGGCGCGGGCGTTCGCGATGGTGCGCTCCGGGCTTGAGCAGGGGCCGGTGCTGGTGCAGGTCCCTCGGGCGGGAGCCGCAACCGGATTGATCTGTGCCCAATGCAGCCATCCGATCCGCTGCTCCCGATGCGGCGGTGGGGTGCGTCCGGATCGTGCGGGTCGACCCAGGTGCCGGTTGTGCCATGAACTCGCGCATGCGTGTGCCTCCTGTGGGGCCCACGACTTCGTGGGCGTGGGTGCCGGCTCCCGGCGCAGCGCCGAGGAGTTGCAGAAGGCCTTTCCGGCAGTGGCGGTCATCCGCAGTGACGCGGATTCCGGTGTGCTCGACACCATCGATGCGCGACCGGCGATCGTGGTGGCCACTCCGGGGTCCGAACCGCGGGTGCCGGGCGGTTACGCGGCGCTGCTCGTGCTGGACACGGACGTATTGCTGGCTCGCAGCGCACTTCGCGCCCGCGAGGAGGCGGCGCGCCGCTGGATGGCCGCCGTCGCGGTCACCTCCGATGAGGCAACAACCATGCTTGTGGCACCGCAGGATCTGCCGGTCGTCCAGGCGCTCGTCCGCAATGATCTTGCGTCCCTGGCCGAGATGGACCGGCAGGAGCGGGCGCAGGCGCATATGCCGCCGGCCTTCCGCTGCGTGCGGTTGCGAGGGACATCGTCGGCCGTCTCGGAGTGGTTGGCCGCTTACAGCGGGGAGGTGTTGGGTCCGTTGGAGACCACCGACGGCAGTGAGGCTCTGCTGCTGTCCCCGCGCGACCGGGCGTCCGGGATGCTGCACGATGTTCAGCGGATCCAGGCCGACCGTTCCAAGGCCGGCCGACCGCCGGTCGAGGTGCGTGTGGACCCGGTGGATCTGGGGGAGGGCTGAGCCGGCGGTGACGCGCCCACCCGTGCGGCGGTGACCACGGGCCCTGGGACAGTGACTCGCCCGTAGACTCGTGGATCGAGGAGGCACCCGTGTCAGTAGTGGATATCCGCTTGTTCGGTGACCCTGTGCTGCGTAGTCCAGCGGCGCCGGTCACCGATTTCGACAAGCAACTGCGGACCCTGGTCCAGGATCTGACGGACACCATGATGGACGCCCCCGGTGTGGGGCTCGCGGCGCCCCAACTCGGTGTGGGACTACGGGTCTTCACCTACTACGTGGACGGCGAACTCGGCCATCTCGTCAATCCCGACCTCGATCTCAGCGATGAGATGCAGGAGGAAGAGGAGGGATGCCTGTCTCTGCCCGACGTCCGGTTCCCCACTCCGCGCGCGCTCGGGGTGGTCGCCAAAGGCTTCACCATGTACGGCGATCCCATCACGGTGGAGGGCACCCATCTGCTGGCCCGCTGCGTCCAGCATGAGACAGACCACCTCGACGGGGTGCTGTTCATCGACCGGATCGATCCGGAGTTGCGCAAGCAGGCGATGAGAGAGATCCGCGAGTCCGACTGGTTCGGCCCCGACACCATCGTCAAGACCAGCCCCCACATGCAAAGGACCCCGCGATGAGGCTCGTGTTCGCCGGTACACCGCAGGTGTCCGTGGTCAGCCTCGAGGCCCTGCTGGCCTCGCGGCACGAGGTGCTGGCTGTGGTCACCCGTCCGGATGCCGTGGCGGGCCGCGGCCATCGCGTCACGCCCAGCCACGTCAGCGTGGCTGCCCAGGAGCATGGGATCCCCGTGTTGACCCCGCAGCGCCCGAGTGACCCGGATTTCGTCGCCGCCTTGCAGGATCTTGCACCCGACTGCTGCCCCGTGGTCGCGTACGGGGCACTGATCCCTCAGCACGTACTGGATATCCCGCCCAAGGGCTGGGTGAACCTGCACTTCTCGCTGTTGCCCGCCTGGCGGGGGGCGGCACCGGTCCAACGCGCCATCATGGCCGGCGACGATGTCACGGGTGCGGCGGTGTTCGAGTTGGAGGCCGGGATGGACACCGGCCCGGTCTACGGCGTCGTCACCGAAACGATCGGACCGCGCGACACGGCCGGCGACCTACTGGGGCGGCTCGCGCACTCCGGTGCCGAACTCCTGGTGAAGGTTCTCGACGGCATCGAGGAGGGCTCCCTGCAGGCAGTGCCGCAATCCACCGAGGATGTCAGCCTGGCCCCGAAGATCACGGTGGAGGACGCTCGGATCCGGTGGCAGGACCCCGCCATGGCCGTCGATCGCAGGATCCGCGGATGTACCCCGGCACCCGGCGCGTGGACCATGCTCGGTGACCTCAAGGTCAAGGTGCAGCCGGTGACCATCAGCGACCAGACACTGCCGCCAGGTCAGATGCAGGTCGATCGGAACCGTGTGCTCGTGGGAACCGCCACCACCGCCGTGGAACTCGGTGTGGTTCAGCCGGCGGGGAAGAAGGCGATGGCGGCGGCCGACTGGGCGCGTGGACTGCACGGCGGGCAGTTGGTCCTGCAGTGAAGACCAGTCCGGCGCGCCGGGCGGCGTACGACGTACTGCACGAGGTCGGTGCGCGCAGCGCGTACGCCAACCTCGCGCTCGCGTCTCGGCTGGCCAACGACTCCATGTCCCGCCCGGACCGTGGGTTGGCAACTGATCTGGTCTACACAACACTGCGGCGGCGCATGACCCTGGATGCCGTGCTCGCGACCGCGGTGAACCGACCGCTGTCGGACGTGGATCCGCGGGTGCTGGACGTGCTTCGCCTCGCGCTGACCGAGCACATGTATCTCGACAAGCCGGCGCATGCCGTGGTCGACAACGCGGTGAAGCTCACTCAGGCGGTGGGGGCGGCGTCCGCGAAGGGTTTCGTCAACGCCGTGCTGCGACGCCTGACGGCACAGGACGCCCAGGCGCTGCTGGACCGGGCCACTGAGGGCCTCACCGGCGACGCACTGCTGGAAGTGTGTCACTCGCATCCGCAATGGATCATCCGGGCTTTCCGGGACGCGTTGGGTTCGCAGGAACTCGTGGAGCTGCTTGAGCGCGACAACCAGGCTCCGCGGGTGACCCTGGTGGCCAGACCCGGGAGGATCGACCGCGACGAACTGCCGGGGGAGCCCACCCCGTGGTCACCCTGGGGCGTCTATGCCGAACGCACGGATCCCGGCAGCATCGACGCGGTCCGTGACGGCCGCGCCGGTGTGCAGGATCTGGGGAGTCAACTGATCGCCCTGGCGTTCTCGCGCGCCGAGGTCTCCTGCACCGATGACGCCTGGCTGGACATGTGCGCAGGGCCCGGCGGCAAGGCCGCGCTACTGGCCGATCTGTTGCCGTCGGGGGCGCACCTGCTTGCGGTCGAGCAGCACCCCCATCGCGCCGAACTCGTCGAATCTGCCCTTCGCGGAACCCCGGGCCGGGCCACGGTCGAGGTCGCGGACGCAGCCACCGTGGACGGTTCCTTCTCCCGGATCCTCCTGGATGCGCCGTGTGCGGGGCTCGGGGTTCTGCGGCGGCGCCCGGAGGCACGTTGGCGTCGCCAGCCCTCGGACATCCCTACGCTGACTGCGCTGCAGCGGCGCCTGCTGGAACATGCCCTCGATATCTGCAGGCCGGGGGGTGTCGTGGCGTACGTGACCTGCTCTCCACACCTGGCGGAGACCGAATTCGTGGTCGCCGACGTGCTGCGCGGTCGATCGGACGTCGTGCAGGAGTCGGCTGCGGATCTGCTCGCGGAGGTCCCGGACTGCGCCGACGGATCCGCGCTGCGGCTCTGGCCGCAGCGCCACGACACTGATGGCATGTACATGGCGTTGCTGAGAAAGACCTGAGGTCCGCGGTGTCTGCGTGGAATTCGGTGCCCGATGTCTGAATCCGGCTCAAGATCGGCATTGTGCTCGCCGATGTTCTCTGTGTGAGTTCCCTTGCGCCTGCCGGTTGGCACGCTCATCCCGCGGTCCCGGTGATTCGCATCTTGCAGACCCTCGCAGCGGTCGTCCTGATCGTTGTGGCTGTCGCCGCCGCTGGCGCGCTGAGTGCCGTCCTGCTCGGACCCGCCCCTGACGCGCTGAGCACCTATGTGCCGTCCCAGGTCTCCACCGCCTGTGGCGACTACGTGGCTGTGCAGGCCGGTGAGTACGGCGCCGGTGCCCCTGCCCCATCGGTCCAATGCGAGGAACCTCTACCCCGGTGAGGCCCTGTCCCGGCGGAGCCACGAGTGTCACGAAGATGTGCGGTTTCGGTGCACTCGACTGCGGTGGGCGGCCATTTCGCAGCACTCGGCCCATGACGAGCCTGTTCGCCACATCCTGGCGGAACGTCGGGCTGCAGCCACTACCCTCGGGTCTGTGGGAATCCAGATCTCTCCGAGCATCCTGTCCGCGGACTTCGCCAACCTGGCGGCCGAGTGCCACGCGGTGGCCGATCACGCCGACTGGCTGCATGTGGATGTCATGGACAACCACTTCGTGCCGAACCTCACGCTCGGGCTGCCCGTTGTCGAGTCGTTGCTGAAAGCCGTCGACACCCCGGTCGATTGCCACCTCATGATCGAGGATCCGGATCGGTGGGCCCCCGCGTACGCCGAAGCGGGCGCCGGCAGCGTCACGTTCCACGTCGAGGCGGCCACGGCGCCGATCAAACTGGCCCGTGACCTGCGCGCGCACGGGGCAAGAGCCGGTCTTGGCCTGCGTCCCGCCACTCCGGTCGAGCCGTACGCGGATCTGCTGCCCGAGTTCGACATGCTGCTGATCATGACGGTGGAGCCGGGATTCGGGGGTCAGAAATTTCTGGACGTGGTGGTTCCCAAGATCCGCCGGGCACGTCAGCTCATCGGTGACGGGGGTGTGTGGCTCCAGGTCGACGGTGGCGTCGACCTCGAGACCATCGAGATCTGCGCCGACGCGGGCGCCGACGTGTTCGTCGCGGGTAGTGCGGTGTACGGCACGGAGGACCCCGCGGCGGCGGTCGATGCGCTGCGGGCCGCCGCGGTTGCTGCCTCGATCACCTGATGTATCCATGACAGTCCCTTGACGTCGCGTGTGACACGATGGAGATGTTCGTTTCCAGGGTCGGTGAAACTCCGAACCGGCGGTAACAGCCCGCGACCCGTGCGTGCACGGTGGATCCGGTGGAACTCCGGGGCCGACGGTCAAAGTCCGGATGGGAGGAAACGCGCAGCCGGTGTGTCCGGTGTGCCCTCCCGTGCGCGGAAGGAGGGCAGGTGCCCCGCGAGTCGTACATGAGGCAGGCGCTTGCCCTGGCACGCGATGTACACGGTGCCATCGGTCCGAATCCCCGGGTCGGCGCCGTCCTGGTCGCCCCGGACGGTACGGTCGTCGGCCGTGGCGCACACCAGGGTGCCGGCACCGCCCACGCAGAGGCTGTCGCACTCGCCGACGCCGGGCCCGCCGCACGTGGCGCCACCGCCTACGTGACCCTTGAACCCTGCAACCACTACGGGCGCACGCCGCCGTGTGCGCTGGCTCTGATCGACGCCGGCGTGACTGCGGTGCACTACGCGATCCCCGACCCGACCACGTCCGCCGGTGGCGGGCAGACCTGCCGCGAAGCCGGTCTCGACGTGACGCAGGGGCTCCTCGCCGACGAGGCCCGGGCATTCCTCACGCCATGGCTCTTCGCTGTGACGCATGACCGCCCCTTCGTCACCTGCAAGGTCGCGAGCACCCTCGACGGGTACATCGCCGCACAGGACGGCTCGAGTCGATGGATCACCGGCCCGCAGGCCCGCTCCTGGGTGCAGGAGGAGTTGCGGGCACAGGTCGACGCGGTCGCGGTCGGCTCGGGCACCTACCGTGCCGATGATCCACAACTGACTGTGCGGGACCTGCCGGTGGTCCGCCAACCGCTGCGCTACGTCCTTGGCGATGCCGACGTCGCAGTGGGTTTCACGGCCATCCCTGGACATGACGTGACGGCTGCATTGCAGCAGATGTACGGCGAGGGTGTCAGGCACCTGTTGCTGGAGGGCGGCGCGACTGTGGTGGCGGCCTTCATCAGGGCAGACATGGTCGACGACCTCGTGTGGTTCACCGCGCCCAAGATGCTGGGCGCCGGTACGCGGGCGATCGGTGAGTTGGGGATCTCAGCCATCGACTCCGCGATCGCATGGCAAGTGAACGACGTCCAGTCGGTCGGGGACGATGTGATGATCCGCAGCAGCAGGAGGCGATGATGTTCACCGGGTTGGTCCAGCAGATGGGCACCATCACTGCCGTGGAGGCCGGCGACACCACCCGGCTGACGGTCACCCCGGACGCGCGCTGGGAGCCCTACATCCATGGCGAGAGCATCGCCACCAGTGGTGTGTGCCTGACCGTTGTGGCGGCCGATGCAGACTGGTTCGCCGTCGATGTCATGGCCCAGACCCTCGCGCTGACATCCCTGGCGGATGTCGCGGTCGGCCGCCGGGTGAATCTGGAACGCGCGCTGCGGCTCGGCGATCGACTCGGCGGACACATGGTGCAGGGCCATGTCGATGGTGTCGCAGACGTGACGGGCCGGCGGGCAGAGCCCGAGTGGGAGGTTGTGGGCTTCGACATCCCTGAGCATCTGCGGTGCTACGTCGTCGCGCAGGGCTCGATCTGTCTGGACGGCGTGTCGCTCACGGTGTCGGCCAAGACCGCCACCGGCGCGGAGGTCAGCCTGATCCCGGAGACGTTGCAGTCGACGACCTTGGGCGATGCCGCTCCCGGCAGGCGCCTGAACGTGGAGGTGGATGTGATCGGCAAGTATGTCGAGTCGTTGCTGGGAGGCTACCGATGAGATTCGACCCAATTCCTGAGGCCATCGCTGCGATCCGAGAGGGCAAGCCGGTGGTCGTGGTGGATGACGAGGACCGGGAGAACGAGGGGGATCTGGTGTTCGCGGCGTCCAAAGCGACTCCGGACCTCGTCGGATTCATGATCCGCCACACCAGCGGAGTGATCTGCGTATCGATGCGTGGGGAGGAACTCGACCGCTTGCTGCTGCCTCCGATGACTGCGGTGAACGAGGACCGGAAGGGAACCGCCTACGCGGTGAGTGTGGACGCCCGCGACGGTATCTCCACGGGCATCTCGGCGGCCGACCGATCACGGACGATCCGGACCCTGGTGGACTCCGCGACCGAGCCCTGGGAGATCACCCGGCCCGGCCATGTCTTCCCTTTGCGCGCAGTCCCCGGTGGTGTGCTGCAGCGTGCCGGCCACACCGAGGCATCGGTGGATCTGGCCGCCCTGGCCGGACTCACGCCGGCCGGCGTGATCTGCGAACTGGTCAATGACGACGGCTCGATGATGCGCGCGCCCGAATGCCGGAGTTTCTCCGACGAGCACGGATTGCTGATGATCTCGATCGCCGACCTGATCGCCCACATCCGTCACACCCAGAAGCAGATCGAACGCGTCGCGGAGACCGTGATCCCGACCGAGATCGCGGACTTCCGTGCCATCGGTTACCGCAGTCTTGTCGAGCCCACCGAGCACCTCGCGCTGGTCATCGGGGACATCGGCGACGGCGAAGACATCCTCGTCCGCGTACATTCCGAATGCCTCACCGGCGACGTGTTCGGCTCCTTGCGATGTGACTGTGGCCCGCAGCTCGACGCGGCATTGAGGGCGGTCGCCCAGGAAGGCCGGGGCATCGTGCTGTATGTGAAGGGTCATGAAGGCCGCGGCATCGGGCTGTTGAGCAAGTTGCAGGCCTACCAACTGCAGGACACGGGCGCGGACACCGTGGAGGCGAACCTCGCCCTCGGGTTGCCCGCTGACGCCCGTGACTACGGCACCGGGGCGCAGATCCTCGCCGACCTCGGTGTGAGGTCGATGCGCCTGCTGACCAACAACCCCGCGAAGCGCGCCGGGCTCGACGGTTTCGGCATCGTCATCACGGAGCGGGTGCCGTTGTCGATCACACCCAATCCGCACAACGAGCGGTATCTCGCGGCCAAAGCCGCACTGATGGGACACGAGTACGAGGAGAGCCATGAGTGGTGAGGGAAGGGCTGCGGAGGCGAACGTCTCAGCTGCGGGAGTCCGTGTGGCGATCGTCGCCGCCAGTTGGCACGAGACGGTGATGGATGGCCTGCTCGCCGGTGCCCGGTCCTATCTGACAGAGATCGGTGCGCAGGTGCACGAGGTCCGCGTCCCAGGGTCCTTCGAGATCCCCGTCGTGGCCGCTCACCTGGCACGCACCTATGACGTGGTGGTGGCGCTCGGCGTGATCATCCGCGGTGGCACGCCCCACTTCGAGTACGTCTGCAACGCCGTGACGGACGGCCTCGGCCGGGTCGCCCTCGACTCCGGTACGCCGGTCGGCTTCGGCATCCTCACGTGCGACACCCTCGAGCAGGCGCTCGACCGCGCAGGGGGACCCGGAGCCAGTGAGGACAAGGGGCGGGAATCGGCGGCCGCCGCGGTGCAGACCTGGGCCGTCCTGCAGGATCTCTGACCGGGCTGTGGCCGGCGGACCGGGCGTATCGTGGGATGGGGGCCTCGGGAAACGCCTGGGGAGGGGAGGATCCGCCATGAAGTCTCTGCGTCGTCTGCTGATCGGATCGACGGTCGCTGTGGCCGTCATCGCTGTCGCTGCGCCCGCACATGCGGGAAGCACTTGGGGGAGTCCACAACAGCTCAGTCCGTCCTCCGGGCACGCTATCCAGATCTCCGACTATGGCGGCGTGGCTGCATGGATCGCGACCAATGCCGGTGCGGGGCCGGTGCGCGCGGCCCGCTACCGGTCCACGGCCAAGGGGTGGTCGAAGACCGTCGCGATCCCCGGCGCCACCGGTGTCTCCGAACTGCAGATCAGTGCCGACGGCAACTATGCGTTGATGGGGGTCGCCGGCACGGGCTATCTGCTCGCGCAGCGCACGGGCACCACATGGGGTGCCGCCCAGACGCTGATCGCCGGATCCGAGGTCGCGGGCGCTCAGATGTCGCGGGATGCACGGGTCGTGGTGTGGGTGGACTGGACCGGTTCGCAGACCACCCCGGTGATCATCCCGGGCACAGTGAAGTCGATGCTGCGCGCCGATGATGGCACATGGTCGGCACCGGTAGTGGTCGGTACTGTGCTGCCGGGCCCGGCCTCCGACTTCCGCACGCCGATGGCCCTGTCCCGCAACGGCAGCACGGTCGTGTGGATGGACGAGACGTCGAAGATCCGGTCGTCACGCCTGCTGGGCACGGTGTGGCAGGCGCCGGACACGGTCGCCACTCTGAATCCTCTCTACGAGGGCCTTGAGTACCTGGCCGTGGAGCGCGACGGCAACGACGTTCTGTGGATCTCGGCCGGGGACGACTACCTGTACATGTCGGAGTACATCTCCGGGTGGCAGGCGGCACAGGAGCTCTCGTCGGCCGGACCGAACACGATCGTCACGGCCCCGAACGCCCGGACCATCGCGTTCACCGACTCCGACGGCTACTTCCAGTTGTTGTCGCGCACCGCCTCCGGGTGGACATCGCCGGTCAAACGGGTGATGCGTGGGGCGACCCAGATCGCGGCGGCCAACGCCGCGGTGGCGACCACCGAGAAGCGCCCTGGGAAGTCCGTCCTTCGGGTCTACACCTACAGCAAAGGTGCCTGGAAGGCGCCGGTGAAGCTGTCGACCAAGGCCAAGCGTCCAGCGGTGGCACCCGGCGGCAAGACGGTGGCATGGGTCTCGGGAAGCAGGATCTACACCTCCAAACGGTGATGGTCACCGAGCGTGTTCGCGCGTATTCGGAAGGACACGTCCGGATTGGACGGGTATAGCCTGAAATCGCAGACCACCGGGTCGATGTGCCGCGGGGGACGCTGCCGGGTACTCCCGTTGCGACTGGCGTGACGGGACGTCCGGAGTTTGCGTCGGTGACCACACCTGGTGAGAGGGAGGTTGGTCATGAATCGCACGAGAATGTGGTCCGTCGCCGCGGTGGCGGGTCTGGGCGTGGGCCTCTTGGTCACCGCGCCAGCACAGGCTGGATCCACCTGGGGGAGTCCCCAGGAAGTGAGTTCCAAGTTCGGTAACCACATCGAAGTCTCTGAAGGGGGCCGGGTCGCCGCATGGGTGCGCACGAACAAGACGAGTTCCTACGCGTCCGGCCCGGTCCGCACCGCCTGGTACAAGAGCGCCAAGAAGGGGTGGACCCCCTCGGCGCCCATCCCTGGTGCTTCCGGCGCGACCGAGGTACACCTGAGCAGCAACGGCAACCAGGCGCTGGTGGAAGCGCCGGGTATGGGCTACCTCATGGCACAACGGGACAGCGGCAACACCTGGTTGACCGCCGTCACCGTCGTCTCGGGTCTCAACCTCGGCGATGGTGTGATGTCCGGTGACGCCAAGACGGTCGTCTACGTCGACTGGGGTCCGGACACCTACCCGCAGCCGGCCGGCAAGCTCTACTACGTCACGCAGAACGCCGACGGCACCTGGCCCGCTCCCACGCAGTTGGGCACTGTCGATCCGGACGGCCGGTACTACTACGAAGAGGTGGTGGCCTTCTCGAAGGACGGCTCCACGTTGGTGTGGGTGACCGACACCTTCGCGCTGATGGGCACGACCCGCAACGCGGACGGCTCGTGGACTGCGCCCACGATGATCCGGCAGTACCCTTCGTCTCCCTCCTTGGAGGAACTGCAACTCACTGCTGACGGCTCCCGACTGATGTGGCTGCCGAGTTCCGGCGACGGGATCCTCACGTCCACCCGAAGTGGGACGGTATGGGCCCTCACGTCGACCGTGACCGTCGACGAGACCTACTCCGCGGCGATGTCGCCCAACGGCCTCAACATGGCGTGGGGCAACAGCGACGGTGACATGGTCGCGAGTCGTTGGAACGGTGTGAAGTGGCTCAAGCCGAAGGTCCTCGGGAGCGTCGGAACACCTGAGATCGCGCTCACGGACAAGACCCTGGCCTGGACCTCCAGCTACTACAAGGGCTCGAACCTGCGCAGCATGATCTGGAAGAGCGGCAAGTGGCAGAAGTTGGTCAAGCACTCCTCGACGGGCTTCAGTCCCGCGGTCTCCAAAGACGGCATGACTCTGGTCTGGTCGTCGACGGGGAACAAGCGCATCTACTCCGTCAAGCGGTAGGCACAGTCACGGTCGGGCGAGGGGTTGCTGCTGCACTGAGCGATCCATCTGCGGATCCGCTAGGGCACAGCGGCAACCCCTTGCCGACTGCCCTATGCGGGCGCCCAGCGCTGGACGAGGCGGTGCCTGTCCGGCGATCCGGCGCTGACTACCCTGAGAGACGTGAAATCCTTCGATGACCTCTGGGCCGAGTTGTCCATGAAGGTCGCCACCGCTGACCCGACCTCCGGCACTGTGCGGCTCGTGGAGTCGGGGGTCCATGAGGTCGGCAAGAAGTTGGTCGAAGAGGCTGCGGAGGCCTGGATGGCCGCCGAACACGAGTCGCCCGAGCGCGCCGCGGAAGAACTGAGTCAGTTGATCTACCACGTCCAGGTGATGATGCTGGCGGTCGGTGTCACCCCGGAACAGGTGGGGCGATACCTGTGACCCTCAAAGTGGCGATCCCCAACAAGGGGCAACTCGGCGAGCCCGCTCGGCAGATGCTGCGCGAGGCCGGCTATCTGCGTTCCGCGGGCCAGCGCGAGCTCATGGTCCACGACCCCGACAACGACGTGGACTTCTTCTTCCTGCGGCCCAAGGACATCGCGACCTACGTCGGCAAGGGAACGCTCGACCTCGGGATCACCGGCCGGGACATGCTGGTGGACTCCGGGGCCCCGGTCAGCGAAGTCATCGAATTGGGCTTCGGCCACTCGACCTTCCGCCTCGCAGCACCCAAGGGCACCTCCGACGTGGGCGGCAAGCGCATCGCCACGTCGTATCCGGGGCTCTTGCGCGACTGGATGGAGCGCACCGGCACGCAGGCCACTGTCGTCAAGCTCGACGGCGCGGTGGAGAACGCCGTGCGACTCGGCGTGGCGGATGCGGTCGCCGACGTCGTGGACACCGGGAACACGTTGCGCCAAGCCGGCCTCGAGGTCATCGGGAGCCCGCTGCTGCGCAGTCAGGCACTTCTGGTCCGGCCGGCCCACAACGACGCCGGCCCCACGGAAGGGACCTTCGTCCGGCGCTTGCAGGGCGTCATCGTGGCGCGGGCCTACGTGATGGTCGACTACGACATCGAGGAGCGACTGCTTGAGGCCGCCTCCGCCATCACTCCCGGCCTGGAGTCGCCCACAGTCTCCCCGCTGAAGGAAGCGGGCTGGGTCGCGGTGCGGGCCATGGTGGAACGCACCAGGGTCCACCAGGTGATGGACGAGTTGTTCGAACTCGGCGGCCGGGCCATCCTCGTCACGGACATCCACGCCTGCCGACTATGACCACGCTGGCCGAGACGCTGGACGCGCTGCTGGACCCCGGTTCGAGGCAGCCCATCGAGGTGCCGCGTCGTCCGGCGACGGGGGAGTACGCCGAGAGTCTGCAACGCGCGACCTCGCGTAGCGGGGTCGATGAGTCGGTGCAGGTCGCTGTGGCCGAGGTGAGTGGCCATCGCGTCGTCGTCATCGGCGGGGAGTTCGGGTTCCTCGCCGGATCCGTGGGGCATTCGGCCGCCGACCGGGTGGTCGCGGCGTACCTGCGTGCGACGGCTGAGCGATTGCCGGTGATCACGCTGCCGACCTCCGGCGGAACCCGCATGCAGGAGGGCACGGCAGCGTTCTTCCGCATGACCGACATCGCCCGAGCCGCCCACGAACATCTCGCGTCGGGGGCGGTGCGGATCGGATGGCTGCGCAATCCGACCACCGGCGGGGTCATGGCTACATGGGGCTCTTACGCCGACATCACCGCCGGTGAGCCAGGGGCGTTGTTGGGGTTCCTGGGTCCCAAGGTCTATGAAGCTCTGCACGGCGAACCCTTCCCTCCGGTGCAGACGGCGGAGAATCTGGCACGCGTCGGAGTCATCGACGACGTGGTCGCACTACCCGGCCTGCGTGACTGGGTGTCCGGCATCCTGTCCGTGACCGACGGGTTCGACCATCCGGAGACGGTTGACGAGGTGCTTCCGCCGGCCGAGGTCGACGCGTGGGATGCGATCACCGTGACGCGCGATGAGCGTCGTCCCGGGCCGGATGCGGTGCTGGACCTGCTGACCGACCGCACCGAGTTGCACGGCACCGGCACCGGCGAGACGGGCGTGGGTGTGCGGGTGCTGCTGGGGCGTCTGCGCGGCCGCCGCGCGACGTTCGTGGCGCAGACCCGTCGCGACGTGACACCGCAGGACTTACGCTTCGCGCAACGGGGGATGCGCTTGGCGCAACGGCTCGGGCTGCCCCTGGTGACGCTGGTCGACACCCCCGGCGGTGAACTGTCGGGCCCCGCCGAAGAGGCCGCGATGGCCGGAGAGATCGCTCGGACCCTGCAGACCCTGACGGGGATGACCGTCCCGACGGTGTCGTGCGTGATGGGACAGGGCTGTGGCGGTGCCGCTCTGGCGCTCATCCCGGCGCAGACGGTCATCTGCATGGAGAACGGGTGGGTGTCGCCGTTGCCGCCGGAAGGAGCCTCTGTCATCAGCCATCGCACGCCGGACCGTGCCGCGGAGATGGCACGGGTCCAGGGCGTCGCAGCACTGGCTCTGCGGGATGCGGGTGTGGTGGACCTCGTCGCGGGCGAGGGATCCGACCTCCCCGGTCGGGTGGCGGACGTCATCGCAGTGACTCTGGGGCGTTCATGACCGACTTCGAGGGCGCTGATGTGCTGGTCACCCGGTTCCAGGGCGACACCGGGCAGGCGGATCCGCGTGTGCGTGAACTCATCGGAGATCCGGAGACGTATGCGGCCCAACGAGAACTTGTCGACCGTCTCGCGCAGGGACGGTTGCTCATCCCGGTGGTCGCCAACCTCGACGAGAAGGATCCCGACGGCGGGGACAAGCACAGCCATATGGCGACGGTGACGATCACCGACGCACAGGGTCACAAAGCGCTGATGACCTTCACCGGTATTGACTCGGTGGCCATGTGGCGCCAGGACGCCCGGCCCATCCCGGTGGCCGGGGTGGAGGCGGCACAGGCCGCTCTGCAGGAAGGCTGCGACGCGCTGCTGATCGACATCGCCGGTCCCACCCGGTACGCCTTGGCCGGCACCGGGCTGTGGGCTTTGGCGTCGGGCGGGCCCTGGCGTCACCCCCTGGACGAACCGGAGGTGCTCGAGGCGTTGGAGGGGGCACTCGCGGACAGCGGGTTGACCGGTCGGTTCGTGGTGGATCCGTCGACAGTGGACGGTGTATCGCTCGAACTCGACGTGGCGGACCAGGCTTCTGTGGCGGCCCTTGCTGAGGCGTTGAGCGCGACCCCGCAGG